>Ga0335394_10000023_pt1 | contig 162300 bp, 131 predicted proteins | sample MAT03_FD_205741 | JGI IMG/M metagenome (GOLD analysis project Ga0335394, IMG submission 205741) | Freshwater microbial communities from Lake Fryxell liftoff mats and glacier meltwater in Antarctica - MAT-03 (spades assembly) (version 2) ... | reverse complement strand
CTCCCTCCCTCCTCGCCGCCCCCCCGCCCCCACTCCCCCCCTCCCCCACTCCCCCACTCCCCCACTCCCCCACTCCCCCACTCCCCCACTCCCCCACTCCAAGTCCAAACCACATAAGACGGTTCGATTTGTCCACCCTTTGCGATATGATCTGGTTCATCACTAGGGATCGATCAATTGAGTAGACAGAGGGCAAGACGCAGTGATTAGAGTAGCAATCAACGGTTTTGGACGCATCGGACGCAACTTCATGCGCTGTTGGGCAGGCAGAAAAGATAGTCAAATTGAGGTTGTTGGTATCAATGACACCTCCGATCCAAAAACCAACTCCCACTTGCTAAAATATGACACCATGCTGGGTAGGTTTGATGCTGACATAAGTCACGATGAAAATTCCATCATCGTAAACGGCAAGACGGTCAAATGCGTGTCAGATCGCAATCCAGAGAATTTGCCCTGGAAAGCTTGGGATGTTGACCTGATCATCGAATCGACCGGCGTATTTACCAGCAAGGAAGGGGCATCCAAGCATTTAACTGCTGGTGCCAAGAAGGTTCTGATTACCGCTCCTGGTAAAGGCGATGATGGTACTTTTGTGTATGGGGTCAATCACGACCAGTATGACCACGAAAAGCATTGGGTGATTAGCAATGCCAGCTGTACCACCAACTGTCTGGCTCCCATTGCTAAGGTGTTGCACGAACAATTCGGCATCATCAAAGGCACGATGACCACCACTCACAGTTACACTGGTGACCAGCGCTTACTAGATGCTAGCCACCGGGATTTGAGACGGGCAAGAGCGGCGGCGATGAACATTGTGCCGACTTCGACTGGTGCAGCTAAAGCAGTTTCTCTGGTTTTGCCAGCACTAAAGGGTAAGCTCAATGGGATCGCTTTGCGAGTTCCTACTCCTAATGTTTCTGTCGTGGATTTGGTAGTTATTGTCGAGAAAAGGACGTTTGCTGAAGAGGTGAACCAAGTCCTAAAGGAAGCTGCAAACAATTCGTTGAAAGGCGTTCTGGAGTACAGCGACCTAGAGCTTGTCTCGTCGGATTATCGCGGTAGTGATGCCTCTTCGATCGTGGATGCCAGTCTGACAATGGTCATGGATGGCGATATGGTCAAGGTTATGGCTTGGTATGACAACGAGTGGGGTTATAGCCAACGGGTTGTCGATCTTGCTGAACTGGTGGCTCAGAAGTGGACTTGATTAGTTAGTAATTAGTCATTGGTCATTAGGAAATTGCAGATTTCAGATTTGAAATCTGCAATTTGAAATCTGAAATCTGAAATCTGAAATTGGTGATTGGTCATGCCCTAACTAATTGGTAGAACTAGCTAGTAGGGGAGCAGCTTGTAGTAAGGTTTGGGTATAAGGATGTTGGGGATTGGTAAAAATATCCCTGGTATTCCCTAGTTCTACTATGCGACCGGCATTCATTACGGCGATACGATCGCAAAAAAACCTCGCTACCGAAAGATCGTGAGTAATAAACAAATACGTCAGATCGAAATCTCGCTTTAGTTCCAACATTAACTCCAATACCTGCGTCTGAACGTGAGCGTCGAGCATACTTACAGGTTCATCGCAGATAATTAGTTTGGGTCGGGTAATTAAGGCCCGTGCGATCGCCACCCGTTGCTGCTGTCCACCAGATAGACCAGATGGATATCGGTTATAGTACTCGGATGCAGGCGTTAATCCCACTCGCTCCAACATCTCCATCACCTGCTTTTTAGCTTCGTCTGGGCTAGCCAGCTTGTGAATAAACAGGGGATCGGCGATACTTTGTCCTACGGTCATGCGGGGATTGAGGCAAGCGTGGGGGTCTTGAAATACCATTTGGATTTGCCGCCGCGTCAGCCGCATGGACTCGCGGGACAGGTTAGTGAGTTCCGCTCCAAGAAACTCTACCTTCCCAGAAGTCGGCTTCCGCAGTTGCAAAATTGTTCGCGATAAGGTACTTTTTCCACAACCGGATTCTCCTACCAATCCCAGTATTTCACCGGGATAAAGTTCTAGACTGACGCCATCTACAGCTTTGATAACAGGAATATTTTTGGAAAATAACTGTTCGATGAAATTACCTTCCAGCGTGTAGTGCTGCTTTAAATCCTTTACCAGCAGTATTGGAGATTGGGGACAGGGGATTGGGGACAGGGGATTGGGAGAGGAATGAGGAATGAGGAATGAGGAATGAGTTGAAAAATTCCCTGACTCCCCAACTTCATCGTCGCTGACGGCTTGAATGTGGAGGGCGGCTTGGAGAAGCGATCGCGTATATTCGTGTTGGGGATGTTGGAGGACTGATTTGGTGGAACCAGATTCGACGATTTTGCCAGCGTACATCACAGCCATACGATCGCAGTATTCACCCACCATTGCCAAATCGTGGGAAATTAACAGCAAAGCCATATCCCGTTCCCGACAAAGCCGCGTTAGTTCCTCCAAAATTTGAGCAGAAACGGTAACGTCCAAACTGGTAGTCGGTTCATCTGCCACAATAAGTTTGGGATTGAGGAGTAAGGCAAGTGCGATCGCTACCCGCTGTCGCATCCCACCGCTAAACTCGTGGGGATACTGCGACCAACGGTTTGCCGGGATCTTCACAGCCTCCAGCGTTTCAATAGCCTTTTCCTTAGCTTGACGCCGCGACAAATGGGATTGATGAGCTTTGAGCGTTTCCACACAGTGATCCCCAATTGTCATGAGGGGATCGAGGCGAGTCATCGGGTCTTGAAAAATTAGCGCCACCGCTTCCCCTCGAAATCGGCGCAGCTGAGAAGGAGTTAGATCCAAAACAGATTGACCTTCAAAGCGAATACTTCCTTCCACCTGCGTATCGGGTGGTAGCAACCGCATAGCAGCACGTCCCAGCGTTGATTTGCCGCAGCCAGATTCACCCACCAATCCCAAGCGTTCTCCCGATTTGAGGGTAAAAGAGACATCATCCACAGCCCAACGTATGGACGAAGTTTCCTCATCTCTAGAAGCAGACTGGTAGCTAGGATACGCTACCCGCAAATTTTCCACACAAAACAGCACTTTGTCATTAGTCATCGGTCAAAAGTCCTTTGTCATCGGTCAAAAGTTCTTTGTCATCGGTCAAAAGTTCTTTGCTAATGACGAATGACTAATGCCTAATAAGCGCTATAACTTATCAAATCTTCGCATCAGGTAGGCGGCACCAAATTCTCCATAGGGATGTTTTCCCAAAACTTCTCCTAGCTTAAACACCATAGCCGCTATTTCTGGCCCCAGTTTGTCAATTACGGCTTGCCGCTCTTTGACAGCCTGTTCTTGCTCCCGCGCCCGCATTTGCCATTCCGGAGAAAACATTTGCTCAATGCTAGTGTGCAGTCCCAGCTTTTCTAAGACATCCCACTCGCCGTTGTCGCACCAGATCCCGCCACAATACATACAGCGCTCTACGTAAAACGGCGTCCTAAAGTGAACCTTGGCTCGCGATAGGTAGTGCTGACAGTCTGGACAAAGGGCGGCTTTGGTATCAAAGGGAGATTGCACAAAATTCACATTTACGGTTTGAGCCAGCACCTCTGGATCGGCCCGGTGTTGCGGTTGACGGGCTTGCCAGCTTTGGTATTCATCAGCAGGAATCCAACTACCTTGACAATCAGGGCAGTGCTTTACAGATAAATTCTTAGCGAAGGTGCTATCGACCAGCGTCACCTGCTTATCTTTCGGACATTGCACAGTTTCTCTATCCTTCCGTAAACTATATTCCCTAATATTCAAGCAGGTTCGCACCCCATAGTTGAGATGGGACGCTTGCTTTTTAGAACGCTTTTCAGGTGAGTGAGGTAGATAAGCTGCTACGCACCTAAATTTTACAGTCAATTTAATGAAATTCTTGTGGGATGGGCGTCTCGCCCGTCCCTAACTAAAATTTAGATGCGCGACAGCTTAGAAACCCGGTTTCTTTAAGAAACCGGGTTTCTCTTGTGTACTTCATAAGGGCTGCAAGCCGCTGTATTTATTGAGTTTGCAGGAGTGCTTGGCAGTAAGCAATCAGAGTATGAAGGCGATCGCTTATCTTAGTCAGTCTAGCTTGTGCTGTTTCGCTTCGACGTGCTGCTTGCAAAAACATCACGTCTATTCCTAAGAGTCGCAGTTCCTTATCGATTTCGGTTAAATATGACTGAACGCTGGGCAAAGTAGCCGAATCTAGTCCATCACCGCTCAAACTGGCAATTTGACTTTGAAAAATTTGTTGTACTTCGCCGAAAGTATCCCGCAGCTTCACCGAGTCCGCTTTCTCTTGTGTAGCTGTCTGTTGCAGTTGCTCTAGAGCTTGCTGGAATTTTTGATAGCGGACGCTAAGATTGGGCGGTAACATTCAGGAAATCTATCCTTGCGATAGAATCATTGTAAAGAATTTTGTTTTTTAATTTAAGATAAACATTAACCAAAAGCTAGCTGGAGGGTGCCCAGCCAGTCTTCGATTCTGGATGGGTAAGGCCGGGTTCAGGGTTTTTCGACTCGATCTGTATTTCGGCTTCTCAAGTTCATAGCTAAGAGCCAAAGTCCTTACAAGCGTAGGCGTTAGAGGAATATACTTCTTGAGGCGATCGAAGAAAAAGTGTTTTAAAGGCAAGATCCCCACTCTGTAATCAGCACTATAGGCAGGGTGAAAGCCTACAACAAGTTTTACATTTTGGGGAGCGATCGCATTTCCGAATAAGAATATTCTTAAAGATACCCGGCTTGATTTTGCTCTCTAGCAAGGGTGGCCAACAGCCCTACAAAAGCAACAAAATATCCAAAAATACCACAACTTTGCCGTAAATATGCTTAAAACCTTCTATTTTTAAGGATTAAGTCCAAAATTATGAACGTAATGGCTCCAACTTCCACTTCCACTTCCACTATTAATTGCGTAATCCCTGACTGGTTACAGGAATGTTTATGTGCTGGGCCAGACGCCTGCGATCCCGCAGACACAGGGTTAGTTTGTCGAGCTTTTGAATTTGCTTATCAGCTGCACGACGGTCAGTATCGGAAATCGGGAGAACCTTACATCTGTCACCCCGTCGCAGTAGCTGGATTGTTGCGCGACCTTGGGGGATCGGGTGCTATGATCGCAGCCGGTTTCCTCCACGACGTTGTTGAAGATACAGAAGTCACCGTCGAAGAAATAGAGCAGCGGTTTGGCCCAGAAGTGCGGCGTTTGGTAGAAGGTGTGACCAAACTCGCGAAGTTTTCCGAAAATTTCTCCAGCAAAACCGAGCGACAAGCGGAAAACTTTCGCCGGATGTTCTTGGCAATGGCTCAAGATATTCGGGTAATTGTGGTGAAGCTGGCCGATCGCTTGCATAATATGCGAACCCTCGAACACCTGACTGACGAAAAACGTCGGCGCATAGCTTTGGAAACGCGAGAAATTTTTGCGCCGCTGGCTAATCGCCTGGGAATTGGGCGCTTTAAGTGGGAACTGGAAGATTTGTCGTTCAAGTATCTGGAAACAGAATCATACCGTCAAATACAAGAGTTAGTTGCCGAGAAGCGGACCGATCGCGAAGCCAGACTGGCAGGAGTAACGGAAATTTTGCGCCAGGGTCTAGCGCAAGCGGGAATAAATTGCTCAGACATCAGCGGACGACCCAAGCACCTTTATAGCATCTACCAAAAGATGCACCGCCAGCAAAAGGAATTTCACGAAATTTACGATCTGGCTGCTATCCGCATGATTGTTCAGTCGAACGACGAATGCTATCGATCTTTGGCTGTTGTTCACGATGCCTTTCGACCAGTTCCAGGCAGATTTAAGGACTACATCGGTCTACCCAAACCGAATCGCTATCAGTCATTGCATACGGTTGTTATTGGCCCGACGGGGCGTCCGATCGAGGTGCAGATCCGCACCTTGCAAATGCACCAGATCGCGGAATATGGGATTGCCGCTCATTGGAAGTATAAGGAAACGGGTCGGTCTAACAATACCCAGGTGACAGGATCGGATGAGAAGTTTACCTGGTTGCGACAGCTGCTGGAATGGCAAAACGACCTGAAAGATGCTCAGGAATACATCGAAAGCGTCAAAGATAATTTATTTGAAGACGATGTTTATGTATTCACGCCAAAAGGCGATGTGATCTCCCTGAGTCAAGGCGCGACGCCTGTTGATTTTGCCTATCGGATACACACAGAGGTGGGAAACCACTGTGCTGGTGCTAAGGTGAATGGACGAATGATGCCGCTGGGTACATCGCTGAAGAATGGGGACATTGTGGAGATTATTACTCAGAAAAACAGCCACCCCAGCTTGGACTGGCTCAATTTTGTGGTGACTCCTTCGGCAAGAAACAGGATTCGGCAGTGGTACAAGCGCAGTACCCGCGACGAAAATGTCGCACGCGCTAGGGATCTGCTAGAAAAGGAACTGGGCAAAAGCGGTTTTGAAGCTTTGCTGAAGTCGGCTCCGATGCAGGCGGTGGCGGAGCGTTTTAATTACCACAGCGTAGAAGATTTACTAGCTGCCTTGGGTTATGGGGAAGTGACGCTTAATATGGTGGTGAATCGCATCCGAGAAGCGGTGAAAGGTCAGCAACCGATCGCACTTGCTCTGGAGGCGCTACCCCTAATCCCCACAACACCACGCGCTCTGGCATCTACCAGCAGCAGTAAGGGTACGGCTCAAAAGAGTTTCAATTCCCCCATTGTGGGCGTCGAAGGGTTGCTTTATTACCTAGCTGGCTGTTGCAACCCAATTCCTGGCGAACAGATTCTTGGGGTCGTTACCCGCAGCAGTCGCGGCATTTCGATTCATCGGCAAGGCTGTCCCAATGTGGAAAGTGTGGAAGGCGATCGCCTTGTGCCCGTTAGCTGGAACCCGATCGATTCCGACAGCCTCCGTCCTCAGACCTATCCTGTCAACATACAAATTGAAGTACTCGATCGCGTAGGCGTTCTCAAAGATATTTTATCTCGCCTGACAGATAATAATGTCAACGTGCGAAATGCTCAGGTAAAAACCTTTGATGGACGCCCTGCCTTGATTAGCTTAGGCATTGATATCCGCGACTCCAATCAACTGGAGCGCATTTTTACCCAAATTAAGAAATTGAGCGATATTCTAAATCTGCGCCGCATCAGCCAGGTGGACGAATAAAGTCTCAAACTGCTTTGCGACGCTAATTTAGTTGGCTCGGTTCCCAAGGCATAAATCCTCAATTCTCAAGTTCAGCAGAACCACACATCATAACTTACAACGATTAATATAGGAGAAGTTTGCTTTCTATCAAAATTTGAATGGCTTTCAATTTTGCCAAGCGCATCTCCATTGTCGGAACAGCCGTAGCCCTAGCTACTCTCGTCCCCGGTATTGCCTTTTCACAAAACTCACCCCCGAATACCCGTCCCGCTCAACCCGCCAACCCTTCTAATCGCCCAGCCTCAATAGAGGAGGCATTAAATCTCACACCTCAACAGGTGCAACAAATACGGGACATTCTCGTCAACCGACAACAGCAAATTGAGGCAGTGTTAACACCTCAGCAGCGCAGTAGTTTTACCCAAGCTGTTCAAGCTGGTCAAAACCCCGGTTTAGCCCTACGTTCTTTGAATCTGGAAACAGAGAAGATAGGTCGTATTCGATCGATCGTGGAGACTTCTAACCAGCAAATTAAAGGGGTTCTGACTCCAGAACAACTACAACGATTGCAAAATCAAGTCCAGCCGAACCGTCCCAGCGGTCAACGATAGGCTACGGTCTACTTGTAGGGTGCATAGCAATGCACCCTACTCTCATATAAGAATGAATTAAAATTAAACCCAATGACGATCGCCGCAACTCCAAAAAACCAAAATTTTCCCAATCCTTTACTTACGCTCAATTACGAACCAGCGCTGCAAGCCTTGGGAGATGATTATTATGATGAAGTCGCAGCGGCTGAATTTCCTAAGCATATTTTGCGATTCCGCAACGACCAACTGCTACCCCTACTGGGACTAAACCCCGAAGCAGTGACAGACAACCACTTTATCGAGGCTTTTGGCAAATTTCAGGAACGTCGGCCTTTTTTGGCTTTGCGCTACCACGGTTATCAGTTTGGCGAATACAACCCATTGTTGGGCGATGGGAGAGGCTTTCTGTACGGTCAAGTTCGCGGAACTGATGGCGAACTCTACGACTTCGGCACCAAAGGTTCTGGTGGGACACCTTACTCTCGCGGTGGTGATGGTAGCTTAACGCTTAAAGGTGGCGTGCGGGAAGTGCTGGCTGGTGAAATGCTGCACCAAATGGGTGTGAGGACATCTCGCTGTTTGAGCATGATTGAAACTGGCCAATCTTTATGGCGAGGAGATGAACCTTCGCCAACTCGGTCATCGGTGATGGTACGTTTTAGTCGATCTCATATTCGGTTTGGCACGTTTGAGCGTTTGCAATATATCGGTCGCAAAGATTTAATTCAAAAGCTTTTAGATCATGTAATTGGGCAGTATTACCCAGCTTTACAAGGAAAAGCTGACAAGTACGCGCTATTCTACACAGAATTAGTGCAAAGGGTGGCAGAATTGGTGGCTCAATGGATGGCTGCTGGCTTTTGTCATGCGGTGCTGAACACAGATAATATGTCAATTACGGGTGAAAGTTTTGATTATGGCCCTTATGCTTTTATCCCTACTTATAATCCGCAATTTACCGCCGCATATTTTGATTATTATGGGCGTTACAGTTACGAGAATCAACCGGGGATTTGTCGGTTAAATTTAGAAATGCTCCAGCCACCATTAGCTGCGATAATTCCGAGCGCTGATATGGAAGCTGCATTAGCCAATTTTGAAGCTCATTATCTGTTGAGTTATAAGCAGTTGATGCTAAATAAGTTGGGTTTCGATCGACTGGAAATACCAGAAGCCGATAAATTAATCTATCTAACAATTCAGCTTTTGAATGATACTCAGGTAGGTTATCACGAGTTCTTTGCGGAACTAAGACAGCAGTTTTCTAGTAACTGGCGAGAAGATGCCGATCGAATCTTTAGCAGTGCTTCTATTGTACAGTCATCTGAGCAGGTTGATTTGTTAGATAATTGGCGAAATTTGTACCATCGTGTTTTGAATAGTTTGTCTCCAGAGGAGATGGATAAGGTTGAGGGGATGTTACGCCGCAATCCCAAAACGGTCATACTTCGCCCGGTAATAGAAGCCATTTGGGAACCGATTGTACAGGATGATAATTGGCAACCGTTTTACGATCTGTTGAAGCAGATTCATACCAATTCTTTGTAACAAGCTTAAGGCCCTCACCCTTAAGGGTGGGGCTACAAAAACAAAGCCCGCCTACGCGGGCTAAATAAACCGCATTATTATAGAGAAATGGTATGAGTCTAACAATTAGGGATGGTGCTTCGACTTTTGTAAATGTTATATTTAGCCTAATACCAAATCCGGGTTTGTTACCCCCTTTAATTTTTGGCCTAAACATTGTAGAGACGTTTCATGAAACGTCTCTACAGCCGATCCACATAAAGGGGGTAATCGTTGCGGATTTAGCCTAAAAATATGATTCGTAAAGGCCAAATCTATGACTCAGGAACTAATAAACTTAAGAAATAGCATCTTAGATGGACGCTACGATGATGCTTTGGCAATTGTGGATGAGCTTGAAGGAATGAGCAAACAAGGCACACTGCGTCAGATCGAATCCTTTCTAATTAGGATGATGATACACTTGATTAAAAACCAACTAGAGCAGCGTTTAACTAATTCTTGGGTTGCTTCAATCTCAGATTCGATACGACGAATTCAGAAGTTAAACCTCAAAGAAAATAAAACATCTTACTATATCGATCGAGATGAATGGCAACCTTTCTTGGAAGAATCACTGGCAGATGCAATTCGTCCTGCAAGCGCTGAAGTTATGAATAATGCTTATACGCCATTTCAACTTTCGCAAATGATAGATAGATCTCAGATAATCATGACTGCTAAACAATTACTTGACTTAACTTATAGCTATTCAGGAGAAAAATTACTAGAAATTGTCGATGAGCGTTTAATTCTGTTACCTGGTGGAGAGGATTGGAAGGAAGGCAAATGATAAGTTAGACTCAAGTAAACAAGTTAACTCAAGTGGCCCGATCGCCTTTTAGCCCGCACCCGCCTCACCACCCACAAAGCAAAAAAATAGCTGCCAACAGCACAGACAGACGCTACAACCAAGCAGCCGACAAGGAGATCTGTCACAAACTCAGTCCCCAATTGCATGATATCCTGCCAGGAGTTGAAACTTTCAGCAGAAAAAGACTGAGCGTCAGAGCCTAACAGCCATTGGCCAACCTGAAAATTGAACGCATAAATAGGTACTCCTGTCAACGGATTGCTGATCCAAGTTGCTGTAGCCGCGACCATTTTATTGCCCCGAATCAGCGCTGCTATCAGGATGGCAACGGCCATTTGTGTAGCAATTAGGGGAAATAAACCGGCAAAAACTCCAGCCGCTGCACCTCTGGCAATAGATTCTGGACTGCCTCGCAAGCGGATAAAGCGCAAGTAAAAGTAATGCAGGCTGCGCCGCCAACGCTGCTGAAAGCGTTTCGATTTTCGGGATCGAGATGGAGTTGGTTTTGTCAGTTGGGTGAGTAACTTTTGGGAACAGTTTTTAGACATTGGTGCCAAGGCTTTAGCAAATTTTGTCGCTAAACTAAACCAACAAACTTAATTAATTCTTAAGTTAAACGATCGCTAGGTCGGTAGACAGCACCTGGAGAATGATCCCCATTGATTTCGATGACTAAATCTACCCAGTTTGGGTTTCTTGCCAAAGGCTTTACGAACAGATCTGGGTGGAGACTTCGCCAAAAATACTCAACAAATCGATCCACCGTTTCATCCGTCATTCCAGATTTGCCAGATGCGATCGCTTTTTGTTCCGCCTGACGCCGCCACTGCTGGGAGAGGCGGTAATCAGCAGGGTAAAGCACCATCAACCGATCCAATCGTTCCCACAAAGGTACATAATCTTGTAACTTAACATTCATATCGCGGGCAAAGGTGCGATCGCTTTCTGTGAGGATAGGTGCAGGTGCAGTGTCGAAAGCAGCCGGATCGATCGGTCGAACACCGACAAACCAACCTTCAAATAGCACAATATCTATATTCTCCACTACTTCTGGTATGGTCCGATCGCCTTCTCCACCCCAAGCAGATTTATCAAAGCGGGGAACTTGAATCCATTTTGGATTTGGGATTTCTTCTAATTCAAAATCGTTTGACTGACGCAATTCATCCAAAACGGCAATACCCAACTGGACATCGTGGGTTTCCGGTGGCCCGCGCCATATTAAGCGGGGGTCTTTTTGTTTGAGAAGTTGGCGATCGGCATAAGTTTTGTAAAGGTCATCGAGGGAAAGGCTGAGCGTGCGGTAGCCAAGATGATTCAGAATTATCTTTAGAATCGCTGCTAGTGTAGTTTTGCCGGTTCCCTGTCCTCCTAAAATTCCTTGAATGAGGGGGTATCCCTGCTGCTGTCGGTATTCTGCTAGCTGCATCGCCAAGGGAAGCCAAAGGTTCCAGAGATTTTCCAGGATAGCAGTTTCGCTGTGGAAACCAGTGTTCTGGCAGAATTGGATAACTTCTGAGTAGACGGATTGGAGAAGCTTAGATCGCGCTTGGATAACTTTACCCAAATTTTCTGGTGTAATCCCAAACGCTTTTGCTCGCAATTCATCAGCAGAAGCCCAAATTTCCAGCTGTTGCTTGGTAGAGTTTCGTAGTGAGTCTCCTGATAACAACTCTTTGAGTACCTGACTTAGCGATCGACTTTCTGGCAGCATGGCATCACGATCCTAGCTTGAAGGCTTCGATAAACAGGCTGTAAGTCAGACCAATTTTAAGCGCATTTAACATTTCTATTAAGAGCGATCGCGAAGTTCCCTGTCGGTTGGTACGGTAAAAAATCCGACTGGACAGCTCCGTAAATGCCACCAACAGTGCGGCCCCAACGATATCCCAGTCAGCTGCTTGTCCTGCTGTAGTCGGAATCGCCGTTCCCAGAAAAACGCCGAACAGCAGGGCGATCGTCACTAGCGATAGTCGCCGCCAAGGATTGCCAAACCAGCCGCCAACTTGACTGCCGATCGCATCTACTAGGTTGTTGAGACGGGTGTTTTGCATTGCTTGGTATGACGGAATGTGGGTTGGTGTCTCGTCAAGCTTGTTTTAATGCAAACGAAAATATATTATACCAAAATTATCGGCTTTTCAGTCTAAAAATTGTTATATGTTGTGGGATCGAGGCCAATGCCAGTTTGCGATCGAAAGACTTCCGAATGGCAGCTGATTTTGCAACCTTGAGGCTGGAGGTCAGGGCTAGGCCCAGAAACCCAGGGGTAGGCCCAGAAACCCGGTTTCTTCTAAAAACCGGGTTTCTTTTAACGCCTATTGGTGCAGCCCTTCCAATTTGGCGTGTTTTTTGCTAACTTGTCGTTTTGGTGATATCCACCTAAAGCCGCCCTATCCCCCCCAAATCGCAAATGAAATCTAAACTTCATAGTTGCTTATCTTCTCTGGTTGCTGCAACGGGTAAAGTAAGATTATATATTTCTTTATTTATCCTATTGCCTTTAATTTTTCTTAGTCAAGAAGTCCGACAAAAAAAGGATTTTGAATTTGAGGTTGCTTTTTTGCAGTGGCTGCATGAAGTTATAAATCCTATGATTGGCTATATTTTGTCAGTCTTTTATTTAATAGGAGATACACAGATTGCTGCCCTTGTAGTGGTGATAAGTATAGGAATACTTTGCTGGAAACGCTATTGGCGAGAGGCTATGACTTTAGCCTTTGCTTCACTGAGCGTTTTACTACTTGTTGATGAAATACTAAAACCATTTTTTGCTCGCCGACGTCCCCCGGAGCGTCTAGACAAAACGGCGGGAGGCTATGGCTACCCAAGCGGTCACGCTACAGGCAATCTGGTGCTGTACTTTTATTTAGCTTATCTTCTGGCAGCTAGATATCCTAAGCTGAGCATTTACATTTATGGTGTTACTACTTTGTTTCTGATCTTAATGGGCTTGAGCAGTATGTACCTGAGAGTACACTGGCCTTCTGATATCATTGGAGGCTATGCTTTTGGCTACATTTGGCTGACAATATGTTTGGCAATACTAAACTTCTCAGGTAAGAAAGAGAAAAAGTCTTAAAAGCGGTTAACGGTTAGGATAATAACGATCGAGAGAAGATGAAAAATAACAAAGCGAAAAATTGGTGGCAGGATTTTAAGAAAGAGCCAAATCTAAACTGGAATTTCTCAATTATCTGGTTGGTAGTAATTAGCTGCGTAGCTTTTTTGTGGTATTTGGGCAGCATCGGGTTGGTGGATAAGACAGAGCCGATGTTTGTGGAAGCGGCACGTCAGATGACAGTGACTGGGGACTGGATTACTCCTTATTGGAATGGTGAAACTCGTTTTGATAAGCCACCCTTGGTCTATTGGCTAATGGCGATCGCATTTAAAATTATCGGTGTTAATGAATGGGCGGCGCGACTTCCTTCCGCGCTTTTCGCGATCGCCCTGACAGCTTTAGGCTTCTATACACTGCGATATTTTGGTTTTCCCCGTCCCGCCACCGCCGTTGAGGAGCAAATCGGTCACCCAATTCAACGAGAACGCCAGTTGTGGATATCCGCCTGGATTGGTGCTGCCATCATAGCCTTAAATCCTGCCTGGATCGCTTGGGGACGAACTGGTGTCTCCGATATGCTGCTGGCAAGTACGATCGGGATGGCTCTATTGACATTTTTTCTTGGATATGCACAAAAAGAAGGCAAAAAAAAGAATTCTTTCTTTTCACTTCCCGAAGGTTGGTATATCGGGTTTTACGTCTTCGTTGCCTTAGCTATTCTGGCAAAAGGGCCTGTGGGTGCTGTATTGCCAGCGCTGATTATTGGCGCTTTCCTGCTGTATGTGGGCAAATTCAGGGAAGTTTTGCAGGAAATGCGACTTGTGCAGGGGGTTTTAATTACAAGTGCGATCGCAATACCCTGGTTTGTTTTGGTGACTTTGGCAAATGGAAAAGCCTACATCGACACATTTTTTGGCTATCACAACCTTCAACGTTTCACCAGCGTTGTCAGCAGTCACCGTGGCCCCTGGTATTTTTACATTCCAGTAATCCTAGTTAGTCTTGCGCCTTGGTCGATTTATTTGCCAATTGCGATCGCTCATTTGCGCTTCTGGCAAAGAGACAAGTGGAAACAATCCCCCCGTTCAGCGCAACTGGGTTTATTTGCCCTATTTTGGTTTATTTGTGTCTTGGGCTTTTTCAGCATTTCCGTTACCAAACTTCCCAGCTACGTACTGCCCTTAATGCCAGCAGGCGCAATTATGGTAACGCTTTTTTGGAGCGACCAAATGAGGGGAACCCCACCCCCTGCCCCTCCCCGTCCCACGGGGAGGGGGGAATGGAGGGGGGAATGGAGGGAGAGGGGGGAATGGGAGGGGAGCGGGAAAAACACTGGACTATTTATTAGTGCGATTTTTAACATCCTGTTCCTGATAATTCTTGCTGTTGGAACTTTCTTGAGTCCCAAATTAATGGGATATGACCCAGCCATGCCCCAAGTGCGTCAGATACTGCAACAATCGGGTTTGCCGATACTAAGCGGGATCGTCTGGGCGACAGCAGCTATTGCCAGCATCTTTTTGCTGTGGCGACAAAGGCGTTGGCTTTGGAGTGCCAACTTGGCAGGGTTTATGGCGTTTATGATTTTTGTCGCGCCACCCGCCGCCTTGCTAATTGACGAGCAGCGTCAGCTACCTTTGAGAGAACTATCGGCGCTTGTCACTCAGGTAGAAAAGCCTGGAGAAGAGTTGATTGCGATCGGCTTCATCAGACCTAGCGTGGTATTTTATACCCAGCGAACGGTGAATTACATCAAAACATTCGAGGAAGCGATCGTCTACATTAAGGAAACAGCTACTATTGAGCCAAATCCACCTACAGTGCTAATCCTCAGCAACCCTAAAGCGCTCGATCCAATTGTTTTAAAGCGTCATCAATACAAAGAATTAGGCTCAGCTGGTGCCTTCAAACTGCTGCGATTATCCAAAAGAGGGGCTAGGGGGTAGGGAAGGATATGGTTAAATCCCTCATTTTTACTACTTTCCCATCAGAAGATGATCTATTAGTTCGAGTTGCTCGTCAAAAAGAGGCGACAATCGCCTGGAGGGGTGAAGCCTTTAGCTCTTTTCAAACAAAGCGCGATAAACTGGTTCGCCTTTCGCTTCGGTGAAACGTTCGCGTTCCGTGGGGACTGGCAAAGGGTTTGTCGTCAGCCATTCGGATGAAGTTCTTTGAAAAGCTGGGTGAGAATGGAAGCGATCGCACATTTCGATCGCCACCTCCTTTACATCAGACTGAATAAATACCCATCCCCCAGGAGTAAGATAAGTTGCCAAGTCAGCAACCGTATCCGGTTGTACCACTCGTCGCTTTTGGTGACGCTTTTTGAACCAGGGGTCGGGAAATTGAATCGTCACACGCTGCAATATCCCAGATGGAAAAGAACTTAACAGGGGACGCAGGGAATTGTTGACATTGCAAAACAGGTAGTGCAGATTCTGCAAAAGATGCTCGTCTCGCAGCTTATTTGCCTCCAGAACCAACGGTTCCCGAATTTCTAACCCCAAATAATTCCAATCGGGTTGAACCTGTGCCATGCTCAAAAGGAACTGTCCCTTAGCACAGCCAATATCCAAATGCAGTGGCAGGGTAAGATCGTCGTAAATCTGAGTCCAATCGGGGGGACTCGTAGGTGTCTGATACTTACTACTAAGAGGATTGACGTGCTGGCGAACTCGGACAGCTGCCAAAATTAATACTCCTTCTCAAAACGATTGACTACTTCCCGTTGAGGTCGCATTGCCCAAGCATTAGTTATACTCGACGGGGATCGCTATTTTTTTGCGACCTTAATTCTGGATTGGCGATATGAGCCTAAATTTCCGCTTTGCTGTGGTGAGCGACTTGCACATCGCCGTGCCTCACACCATTTGGGATAATCCAAGCAGGTTTCATCTGGTGGAAGTCAGTATACCAGCGCTGGAGATTGTTCTGAAGCATTTGGAACAACTTGACCTGGATTTTCTGCTTTTACCAGGAGACTTAACGCAGCACGGCGAACCGGATAATCACGCTTGGTTGCAGGGGCGCTTGTCCCAACTGCCTTTTCCAGTGTACGTTGTGCCGGGGAATCACGATGTTCCCAGTTTGCACGGGACTGAAATTGCGATCGCTTTTTCAGATTTCCCTCGCTTCTACCACAAATTTGGCTACGACAATCAAGCACAAATCTATTACACTTGTCAAGTTTTGCCTGGGGTACGCCTGATCGGACTCAATTCTAACCAGTTTGACGAGGAAGGCAAACAAGTCGGGCGTTTAGATGATACTCAGATAGAGTGGCTAAAGCAAGTTTTAGCCGCGTCCTCAGACGAACTGGTGCTGGTGATGATACATCACAATGTAGTAGAACACTTGCCGGGTCAGTCTCGCCACTCATTAGGGCGTCGGTATATGTTGGAGAATGCGGCGGAGTTGCTCTCGATATTGCGATCGGCTAAAGTGCAACTGGTATTTACGGGACACTTGCACGTTCAGGATGTCGCTTACAACCAGGGCATATACGACATTACCACGGGTTCTCTGGTTGGTTATCCGCATCCCTACCGAATTTTACATTACCGTACCGACGAACTGGGCAGACGATCGTTGCAAATTGAGACGCATCGGATCGAATCGGTGCCAGATTGGCCTACTTTACCGCAGATATCGCGAAAGTGGATGGGCGATCGCAGCCACCCCTTCATGCTCAGACTCCTCACCGAACCACCCTTAAGTCTACCTCACACCACAGCAGAGGAACTCGCTCCCAATCTGCGCTATTTTTGGGCAGATATTTCTGGTGGCGATGCTATGTTTGACTTCTCGCACTTTCCACCAAAAGCGCGTCGTTTCTTCGAGAGTTTTAGCGCTATTAGCAGTAATGGTACACCCGCCTTCATTGACAACAATACAACGCTGCTGCTTTAGATTCTCTGTGGCGGTAAATTTTAATACAATCAAAACATGACTGTCAGCAGAACTTACTCTTGGCGATAGAATTTGCACACTTATCGCTGAATTATTCTTGGCTTGTTCCCTAAAAGCTAGAAAGAGAAACTTATGCGAATTTCAAATAAGTAGATGGGCATAATTAAACGTAAAACTGCCAGGCCCTTAGAAACCCGGTTTCTCCAACAATACCTTCGCCATTTCTTTGTAGGTTGGGTTGAGTGAAGCGAAACCCAACACATTTGTTGGGTTTCGTGCCGCAACCCAACCTACAAATTAAGGATTTTAGGTTTTTGGCGAAGGTATTGTCCAAGAAACCGGGTTTCTGCGAGAAAGCTAAAAGATAAACTTATGCGAATTTGAAATAAGTAGGTGGGCATAATTAAACGTAAAACTTCCAGGCCCTTAGAAACCCGGTAACTCCTGCGAAACCGGGTTTCTCTTAGTTCAGTTTATTTACGCCCACCTACTTATCAAATTGCAATTAAGCTAATATTCTTCAATTTGAAATCTGAAATCTAAAATCTGAAATTACCAAAATTACGGTTGTCGGCAAATCCCAAATACAGAAGTATATCCGTGCAGGAAAGTGCTACCAGCTACCGGGCCGATTTCCCCATTGCAGAAAAAACCACCCACAGGAATATCTTTCAGGTAGCGACGGAACAGCCGCGAGTCAAAATCAGGACAGCCATAAAGTCCTTCCCCGCGTCCCATACAAGAGAACATCAAAGCACCCGCAGCAGCAGGATCGGAGGGCGTTTGCTTTTGATGACGCTTGAGCAGCATTTCCAGGTCTTCAGCGGAAGCGTGGGCGTCGCGCAAGTGAAATTGGATACGCTGTCCGGGACGAACACGATCGCCAATTGCGATCGCCCCAGCTCTGGGATCGACCCCCAGCAGACTGCGGATTAAGAAATCTCCCTGTTCCAAATCCTGCTTAAACTCATCCCGCGCCACCCCCACAAACAGCGCATTCTGCGCCAGCATCCGATCCTCCTCATTGAGAGTTTGGATTAAATCTCGCAGCGCTTCCAAAGGCTTACGCGATTTTCCGCAAACAGCAAAATCATCACTGGTTTGCTCCTCCAATTCCAGCACAACATTACGCTCTCCTTCTGTCACCCTATAAGGCTGACCGATAGGACGACATCCTTGAGCCACAATAGTTTCCAAAACAATATTGCCACTCAGAGCGACACCCACCGTACCTTCCCGGTGCAACCTGTAGTTACAAAACAAGCCACTACTGCCGCCTACAGAAGTACCACTAGCCAGTCCTCCCACCTTGATAGAACCTGGATAAGCAAAATCCAGTCCCTGAACTAAGTCGTTAATGCTAGAAGAGAAGGGATCTGCCAACAAAATGAACTGAGGTTGAGCTTGTGGCAGCACACCAATCAAATCCACCCACCCATCTGGGGGACTGTCTAAATCCGGCAATGCTTCTGGAAGTATATGAAAGGCTCGCACGTTTACCCCAGGCAGAGACATCAAGCTCAGGCTCAATCCCGGTTCTCCCTCTACTTCCTGCGCCTCTCCCTGTCGGTTTACGCCAATGACACCGCCACCACCGCAACCAATTAACACCGGCACTGACAGTACCTCCTCGAATAAAGGCATCAGCCTGGTATACTCGCTTGCAAAAGCAGATGAAATAAACACCACAGCCAGATCTGCCGACGCCTGCAACGACAGACTAGCACGTTCTGCAACTTCCTCTACAGCCGCTTCCAAAGAAGGACGGGTTGACAGAGCGTTTGCCCACTTTATCTGGTTGGTCATGGGTTTTACCATCGTCCTTAGTTTAATGTTGTTTTTAGTCTAGGGATTTTCGGCTTGAGCTTTTATAGTAAAGTGCTGAGTGCTGAGTGCTTTAGTACAACACACTCGCTTCTTTATCCAAGTAAATCCCGAATATACCGCAATATTAACCCTCACAGGATCTCAAAATACCAATTTTGCTCCTAAAACCCTCAAAGAATAACCTACCAGAGCAGCTCTCATATGGCGTTAGCAACATCCCCTCATGCCGAGAGTAATATTACCTACTCGAACTGGCGATCGCACCTTAAGAAGTGTTAAGGTATAAATACGACAAGCAATTGAGTGTAAACTCGGCCTGGGAGGGCAATCAACGGTTAAATCTTCAAAAAAAACCTCAATACCCACTCCATGACTCGGCTGAGGGTATGAATGAAAGAAAAGCTCCGTTAAAAACCGGCCTCCCAGGTAAAATTTATCGCAAGACTCAATCTTTTAGATTGACAGTCCTAACTGACAATTCCCGGCATACAGGGAATGGGTAAACACTACTTCTCTGTTTACCCACCCGGACAAGGGGACTGTGACTAAAATAGCTTGAGTCGTGTTTCCTCCCCGCTATAAATAGAAGCGGTTTCCACACTTCCCACGAGGTCTTATGAGCAACATCCAAGAAAAAATCGAACAAGAACTTATCCAGGCTCGTGAAGTCTGTGATATCAGCGGCGGCAACTCGAAAGAATGTGCTGCTGCTTGGGATGCAGTCGAAGAACTGCAAGCAGAAGCTTCTCATCAGCGTCAGAACAAACCCAAGACTTCTCTTGAGAAATATTGCGATGACAATCCCGGTGCTGCTGAGTGTCGGCTGTACGAAGACTAGAATTTGTTAGTCATACAGGTCTGTACCCCGGACTCTCTGTGAAGTGGGTAGAAGTAGTGGGTAGTGGGATTATTTTCCCACTACCCACTACTTCTACCTACTACCTACTACGAGTCTCATTACCTGTTAATTTTTATCTGATACGCTTGATGTCAGCAATACAAAAGTTATGCAAGACCCCTGGTTTAAACCGCTAGTCTGGATGGACTACCGATTGGCGGTATTGTTTACGGTTATTATGCCCTTCATTCTGCTAATTTGGGCTTTTGCCCAAAAAAGCGAAGCGATTCAACGCTTGTTAATTATTTACTGGCGAGTTGCGAGTTTGCTAGCAATCACAATTTACCTGATGATTGATGCTATACCGATCGGCTTTGTATCGGGTTTGATAGCTCGCATCCTCATTCCCATTTCTTTGTGGTTTTGGGCTGATATTAACGAAGAGATAAACGACTTGCCGCAGCGCGAACTAAAGCTAGCCCTAACATCATGGCGTTGGGGAATAACGGTTTACAGTCTGCTGGGAGCAGTGCTAGAAATTCCTTTCCTCAGCTGTTCCGTTTCCTCTAAGCAAGCAGTGCTGGAAAACCCGTTTTGTAGAGTTTGGTTAGATGCGCCTTGGGGCTACAAGCAGATTTTTCATGCCAATACTGGTGAGGCATTTTTAGGCTTTCTGGGGATCGTTGGATTGATAATTTATGTGGCTTCCTTGAGCTATTTTGTGATTTTTAGGTTGGGCAAACAGGGACGATCGGCAATCGAACAATAAACAGCCAAGAAAATTGCCAATTTAAGATTTCAAATTGCAAATTTGAAAAGACAATTTCAATCTGAAATCTTAAATTTGAAATTAAAGTAACTAACAACTAATACCTTTATGACAGATTCGATCGCACGGCGTCTGGAGCAATACACTTCAAGGCGTCCGCAGGAAGTCCTAATAGTAACAGCCCAAATCGCAGGCGAAGAAGACCAAGTGGCGATTTTTAAAGGATATTCCAGTTCTTTGATGCGTCCGACCGCTTTCGATCCAGATGTGACTGTATTGCCGGACGAGGCGAAGATTATCGCGATCGATCGCGTAGCAAGTCCTTATAATCCCGAATCTCCCCGCTACATACAACAAGGATTAACTTGGGAGACAATCCAACCCTTGTTGTCAGATGTTGGGTAGACTCATATCTTGCAAATGACTCAATCACGCTGAAGAAACCGGGTTTCTAAACGAAAAATCAGGCTTTCAGGTAAGGGCAGTTGCACCAGATGTGAGGTAGGGGAATTCCGGAAAGTGTTATCCTCCAGTGTAAGTAAGTGTGTTGTCTGGAGTGTTTGGAAAATATGGTTACAACCCCCGTCGGGACTCAACTGTCTAGCGCTTCCTCTTCGCCATCGTCCGCTTCCGAATCGATGCTTATGGCAAAATCGCGAAATCTCAATCTTGCTTACAACCCAATTAATTTGCCCGCAACGCCTTTGTTTGGAACTGATGGGATTCGCGGCAGAGTGGGAGATTTGCTGAGTGCCGAACTAGCTCTACAAGTCGGTTTTTGGACTGGTAAAGTGCTGCGATCGCAAGCTGTAAGCTCCCAGGCCCCAGGGCCGATCGTTTTAGGCCAAGATACTAGAAACTCCAGCGATATGTTGGCAATGGCCCTAGCCGCCGGTCTTACTTCGGCTGGACTAGAGGTTTGGCAGTTGGGGATATGCCCTACTCCCTGCGTAGCTTACCTAACCAGTATTTTCCAGGCAGCAGGAGGAGTAATGATCTCGGCTAGCCACAACCCGCCAGAGGACAACGGGATTAAAATTTTCGGGCCTGGTGGTACGAAGCTGTCCAAGGAATTGCAAGCACAAATTGAGGCCGGACTTAGGGGACAGCAGATGGGTAATTCTGTTGTGAGCGTTTCGGGAAGACACTACCATCGCCGTGAGTTACTCAAGGAGTATGCCCTGTCGCTTCAGAAACCGCTTCTGCCAGAGAGCGATCTGCGGGGAATGCGAATTGTGCTGGATCTGGCTTGGGGAGCGGCTGTAGGACTTGCGCCGAAGATTTTTGCCGAAATGGGAGCGGAGGTGATTTGCCTGCATGAGAGTCCTGATGGCGATCGCATTAATGTCAATTGCGGTTCGACTCATCTTGCGCCTATCCAGCACGCGGTGAAGCAGCATCAAGCGGATATGGGATTTGCTTTTGATGGGGATGCCGATCGCGTACTGGCTGTGGACAGCCAAGGTCGCATCGTTGATGGCGATCGCATCCTCTATTTCTGGGGGAAAAGTCTGGCCCTGGGGCAACAATTGCCCAACAATACGATCGTGACTACGGTGATGGCTAACCTCGGTTTTGAACGAGCTTGGCAAAATTTCGGCGGTCAATTCCTGCGGACGCCAGTGGGCGACCAGTACGTTCATGCGGAAATGCTCCTCCACGGTGCTATGCTGGGTGGCGAGCAATCGGGACATATCCTCTGCCGTCATTACGCTGTAACTGGCGATGGTTTGTTAACGTCGTTGCATTTGGCCGCACTGGTAAAACGGATGAATACTTCTCTATCCGAATTGGTCGATGGAAGTTTCCAGACTTACCCCCAGCTATTAAAGAATATTCGGGTGGAAGACCGCGATCGTCGTCTGGGTTGGAAAAACTGCGATGTTCTCACAAGCGCGATCGCACAAGCAGAAGCTGCAATGGGAGACTCCGGACGTATCCTCGTTCGCGCTTCCGGAACCGAACCCCTCATTCGCGTCATGGTGGAAGCCGTCAGCGCCGAACTCGCCGACCACTGGGCTGACAATCTGGTTCTAGCCGTTCAGCAATATCTGAATAGGGGCTAGGGGCTAGCCCCTTCCTACATAAGAGTTAACAAAAGGCCGCAGCCAACAGAGAAGCTTGTCTGCGGCGGTATTGGCTTTGGTTTTGTATAACAGCTTACTACTTTGTATAAAACGACACGAAACTCTTTAGCTTTTTAGCTCATATTTTTTACATAGGACTTACGAATTTAATTTTGCACCCACTACAGATGTAGGGGCAATTCATGAATTGCCCCTACATCTAGGGTGAAAAGCGCCAACAATCATGGTAAGTCCTGTTAAAGTGGCTGTACTGCACCTTGCTGTAGCAGCTATAGTCATCTCTCAATCAAAAATTTTCATAATTTTGATAATTTGTTGAACTCACATCTTGCCCCCGGTCAGAAACCAGGTTTGGAACAACTGCCCTTACCTGAAAGCCTATATTTTTGGTGGATAAACCCGATTTATTCGGCCTTATTGGAGTTCCTTAAATCTAAAATCTAAAATCTAAAATGGTATTATCCGTGCTGGCTTTCACTTCTGAACTAAACGTGACTCAGATCGCTATCGCTAGAGAAATTAGTGCAGCAGTTGTCAATGTGAGCGGTCGTCAGCGGATGCTCTCTCAAAGGACGGCGCTGTTTTCCCTCAGACTGGTTTGCTCTCAAGATAAGGTTGAGCGGTCAGAATTGCGATCGCAGTCGTTAGTTGCGATCGATTTAATGGAAAAGTCGCATAATGGATTGATCGATGGCGATCCTGAGATGAAACTACCAGGAAACCCTTCTACGGTAGTAAAAGCGATGTACTTTGAACCACCGCTTCATTTAGACGGGCAGTTTCGGAAATTCATCGCCCAAGTCAGAGCCTTAGCGCAAGTTGAAGACAGCGATCTTACTCAGGATCATCCCCATCTGCTTTACATCCTGGACGCTGCTAACGGCGGACTGCTAGATGCTTTAGATGCGATCGTCAGTCAGTATCAGAAAGAAAGCGAAGCTGAGCAACTGGAGCTTGACATCTACCAGATCCAACTCTATAAGCAAAGTTGTGCCGCCACTGCCGCCGCCCAAGCGCAAGCTCAAGAACTGGAAAAAGCACTGTACGACTTACAAGAGGAACGAACTAAGCTCATTCACACCGAGAGAATTTCCAGCCTCGGTCAACTGGTTGCTGGTGTTGCCCATGAAATCAACAACCCAATCAACTTCATTTACGGAAACTTGACTTACGCGAACAACTATGTAGAAGACCTGCTCAAGCTGATACACCTTTATAAAAAGGAATATCCCAACCCCAGTTCTTCCATTGAAGAAAAAATTACAGATATTGACCTGGATTTTCTGATCCAAGACCTGCCTAAAGTTCTATCTTCTATGAAAATCGGTGCCGATCGCATCCGTCAGATTGTCATGTCGCTGCGGACTTTCTCTCGAATGGACGAAAAGGAAATGAAGCCGGTTGATATTCACGAGGGCGTTGACAGTACGCTATTGATCTTACACAGCCGTCTGAAAGGCAAAGGCGATCGTCCTCAAATCAAAATAATCAAGGAGTACGGCGATTTACCGTTGGTGCAATGCCACGTCGGTCAACTGAATCAAGTATTAATGAATCTTGTGAGCAACGCAATTGACGCCCTGGAAATGGAGACTGGGGACTTTTCAATCCCAAATTCCAAATCCCAAATCCCAAATCCCCAGATTCTGATTCGCACTGAAGCTTTACACCCCGATTATATTAATGTGCAGATTGCCGATAACGGGCCGGGGATGACAGAGGAAGTAAAAGCGCGACTATTTGACGCTTTTTTCACTACCAAGCCGGTAGGTAAAGGTACTGGACTAGGGTTGTCGATCAGCCATCAGATTGTAGTGGAAAAACATGGGGGGTCACTCCGGTGCGTGTCCGAACCGGGACAGGGGACGGAGTTCTGGATTGAGATTCCGATCCGTCAAAAGTCATTAGTCATCTGTTAATGACTTTCGATCAATTGGCAATTTTGTAAATTTCGATTCAATTTCGTGATGCGATCCCAAATATTATATAAAGTTCAACGAAATTAAATTGACTTTTTTATAAAAAAGTCAATTTAGTATAAAATAAAAATATGGTTGCCTAAAGTCAGAATTAAACGCATTAATAATTCCTGACTTAATAAAGTTTTGTAAAGGTTAAGTTTTTGAATCAAAAAGCTCAAAGCTTACACGCAACTAATCGTAAAAAAGGCTTTTTGGCACAAAAAAGGATGTTTGTGAGGAGAAATATGCTTGGATCTTTATCTTTTTTACCTCGGTTATCACCAGTGTTTTCATACAGCAATAAATTCGGATTAATCCAGATTCAAGACTCTCGGAAACGGAGCGCGTTGATGCGAAAAGTTATTGACCGCATCTGGAACTCGCTGGAGATGAAAGTGGGAGCGGCACATGGGTCGCCCCTACTTCAGACAGCCGTGGATGAGGTTGCCAACCTACTGCATCTGGATCGTTGTAGTTTTTTGTGGTACTACCCTCACACACAAAGGGTTCAATTGGTTTACGAGCAGGTTCGCGGCAATCAAGAACCTATGCAATGGGCGTATGATGGGGTAGAAATGTTTCGATCGGCAGCAAGTGTCCTAGCCCAAGGGCAATTGGTAGTCAGCAGCGGCACCGAACCGACAACTGGAGCCTTTGGTGCTATTTCGCGATCGCTCACCCAATTGCCGATTTTTCAACATCAGAAAAACAAGCTTCAGCACAATAGAACAGAGGTTCTTTCTGGCCCAGAGGTGCAGCCAGATATCGCCAAGCTATTAGTTCCAGTCTGTCGAAGTAGCGCCGAAGAAACATCCCTACAGGAAAGTAGGATAGGACTGATGGCCTGTTTGCGGTCAAGGCCCCGCAATTGGTCGCCAGATGAAATAGAAATAGCACAGTTAGTCGCCCAACAGCTCGATATCGGCATCCGCCAGACAAAACTTTACGAGCAAAGCCAGAAACAGGCACAGCGAGAGAAACTGATTAACCAAATTACTAGCCAAACGCGCCAAAGCTTAGATCTAGAAACAATTTTAACTTCTGCGATCGCGCAACTGTTGGATGCCTTAGAAGTAGACCGCTGTCTGGTTCATTTGGTAGAAGACTGTCGCGAACAAGATCTGGGAAGTAAAGGAGAATGCTCTATTTCCTCCAAATCTCAAATTTTCTGGGAGACAGCCCATCGAACCGCATATCGACGCCAACATTTGTATGAAGTTTGTCGAGAACGATTTCCTCGGACTATAGATGATTTCGATACCCACGGGCCGATTACCCAGTGGGTAATTAAATATCGTCAAACAGTTATCATTCCCGATATTACTCAAGATCCCCGCATTGGAGCCCAAAACGAAGAATACAAAAAAGCTCAGATCAACTCTTCTTTAGTTGTACCAGTGCAGGCTAATAACGTACTGCACGCCATTCTTTATCTAAACCAATGTGGCTACAATCGATATTGGTCTAAAAACGATCGAGAATTAGCCGAAGCAGTTGGCAACCAGCTAGCTATTTCGATCCAACAAGCTTGTCTGTATGCCCAAACTCGCGCCTCAATGGAACGAGAATCGCTCCTGCGGTTAATCAGCGATCAAATTCGCGGCACTCTAGATTTAAAAACGATCTTACAGACAGCTGTGCGCGAGGTGCAAAGCTTACTAAAAACAGACCGGGCAGCGATTTATCAATTTACGGAAGCTTCGCAAGGTGAGGTGGTGGTAGAACAGACAACTGGCAAGTGCGTTTCTATTGTGGGGGAGATGAGTCAAAATAGTTGCTTTCTCAGCAAGTCTGCCTACCCATACCTGGGAGAACGAGTACAGGCTATCAACGATGTATTTAATGGTGACTTAGATGATTGCAATATTGCTTTATTGCAGGAGTTGCAAGTGCGAGCTACGCTGGTTGTGCCTATACCTAAAACTGAAGAATTAGGAGAGTTCTTAAGTGAGAAAGAAGGAGAAAATCTACATCCAAATTCTCCTTCTCGTTCTGTCTGGGGATTGCTGATTGTCCACGAATGCGAAAAGCCCAGAGTTTGGCAGGAGTCTGAGGTTGAGTTGCTGCAACAGCTGGCAATTCAAGTGGCGATCGCAATTCAGCAAGCCGAACTGTACGAACAAGCCCGCACCAGCGCCACAGCTGCCCAAATCAAAGCTGAAGCCCTAGAAAAAGCTATATACGACCTCCAGCAGACTCAAGCACAATTAATTCAGACCGAAAAAATGTCTAGCCTCGGCCAGCTGGTGGCCGGTGTCGCCCACGAAATCAACAATCCGGTCAATTTTATCTACGGCAACTTGACCTACGCAAACAGATATACTCAAGACTTGCTAAAGCTAATGAGTTTGTATCAGGAGTTATATCCCGAACCTGTCCCCGAAATCCTGGAGTGTGCTGACGACATTGACTTGGAATTTCTGATCGAAGATTTTCCCAAAATTTTGTCCTCGATGGAAGTGGGGGCCGATCGCATCCGTCAAATTGTCCTCTCTTTGCGGAATTTCTCGCGACTCGATCAAGCCGAAATGAAGCCAGTTGATATTCACGAAGGCATTGACAACACGCTGCTAATCTTGCAAAACCGCCTGAAAACCAACGCAGGGCGTACCCAGGTTGAGATTATTAAAGAGTATGGCGACCTGCCTTTGGTGGAGTGCTACGCGGGACAGCTCAATCAAGTTTTTATGAACCTTTTGAGCAATGCGATCGATGCAGTCGAAGAGTTCGCAGTCAATGGAAACGCAACTGAGGGGCGGGGTCTCCCCGCCCCTACTCCCCAGATTCGGATTCGCACCGAAATGTTGCAGCCCGACTCGATCACGGTGCGGATTGCCGATAACGGGCCGGGAATGACTTCCTCAGTGAAGACGCGACTGTTTGACGCTTTCTTCACCACCAAGCCGGTGGGACGGGGTACAGGACTGGGTTTGTCGATTAGCTATCAGATTGTGGTGGACAAACACAAAGGGGCGTTCTGGTGCGAGTCAGAACCGGGAAAAGGAGCAGAGTTTTGGATTGAGATTCCGGTGCGCCAATACGATCGGGCCTAATTTGGATCGCTAAGTACTGCGATCGCATCCCTCGTAGGGCGGATGTTGGATGTCGATCGCGCTAAAAAAAATCGGCTTAATGTTATACTGTTCACGATCGGAAACTAAGCTTTTTTACTCCAGTAGGGGCAAAGTATTCCGTAACGTATCTTTGGGTTCTACCAACAAATTATCCTGGGAATGAATCGCGCATCCGCGCCGGAGAGCGAACGCGAACGCCCCGGAACTTGCCCTTGCGATAGTATAGCTTTATTTGGAGACTTGTAACAGTGCAAAAAACAGAAGTCGATTACCCATATAACATACAGAGTCGCATTTTATTGTGTTCCCAAACACCAATGTTTGGTGATTAGAATCACCACTAAAATATGTTAACTTAGCAGCCCTTTATTCCCGATCGCAAAATATACTTGTTTATATTTCTTCCTTGTCGAGTCGTTACACATTCGAGGTTAGTGGTTAACTGTTAACAAGCAATGTGTAGCACAGCTTAAAATTAAACTATAAAAAAGCAGAGTAAAGATAAAATCTGCCCTACTTAGGCTGCCGGAAAAAATGACCCACAGCGCTCGCTCACCAGAAGAACAGCGACAAAGCGATGAAACCTATCGCTTTATAATTAACCACATCAAAGAAGCGATCTTCCAGACAGACGCCAATGGATTCTGGACATTTCTCAATCCTGCCTGGACAGAAATTACCGGATTCACAGTTGAAGAAACACTCGATAAAAGTATTCTAGATTACATTTATTATGATGACAAAGAACGGAATATAGAGATATTTCAGAGCCTAATTGAACGCCAAAAAGAAGAATGCCGATATAAGATTCGATACATAACTAAAAATGGCGGCTTTCGTTGGATTGAAGTTTATACGCGATTAACAGTCGATCGCAACGGTGGTATTATAGGCATATCCGGCTCTCTGAACGATATTACCGATCGCAAACAGGCAGTAGAATCTCTGACGCGCCTTAGTGCGATCGTAGAAGCGACCCCTGACATCGTTGGTACAGCCGACAAACAAGGACGGACTTTTTACATCAATTCCCCAGGACGTCGCTTGTTGGGAATCGGTGCAGAAGAAGATATTTTAACCCTAAGCATCGCCAGCTTTCACCCTGAATGGGCCGCTAAAGTCGTTTTAGAGGAGGGTATTCCACACGCTATCCAACATGGGGTTTGGAGTGGCGAAACAGCGCTTTTGAGCCGTGATGGGCGAGAAATTCCGCTCAGTCAGCTAATTATCGCGCACAAACAGTCCGATGGAAGCGTTGAATATCTTTCCACCATTGCCCGCGATTTAAGCGATCGCAAACAAGTCGAAGATATCCTCACACAGCTTAACGCAAAATTAGAAATAAAAGTCCTAGAGCGGACAGCGGAATTAACGAATGCCTTAGAGGAATTGCAGAGCGAGATTGTCGATCGTAACAAAGTAGAAGAAGAATTAGAAAAATCCCTTTCGCTCCAGCGCGCGGCACTGGAATCCACTGCTGATGGAATTATTATCATTAACAAAAACGGAAAAATAGTAGGTTTTAATCAAAAATTTGTCCAAATGTGGCGGATTTCTCAATCCATCCTCGCCTCTAAGGATGATGATAAAGTAGTGTCGTTTGTCTTGCCTCAGCTAAAAGAGCCTGAAAAATTCATCACCAAAGTAAAGAAACTGTACGCCGCGCCGGAAGCAGAATCTTGGGACATTTTGGAATTTAAAGATGGGAGAATTTTTGAGCGTTATTCTCAGCCTCAGCGCCTTGGAGAAGAAGTCGTTGGCAGAGTTTGGAGCTTTCGGGATATCACCGAGCGTCGGATGGCAGAAGAAACAATTCGCTATCAAGCTTTACATGACCTTTTAACAGATTTGCCCAACCGGATACTGTTCAACGAGCGGCTATCTGCGGCATTGTCAAATGCACGTGAAAGGCAAGGAATGCTCGCTGTGATGTTTTTAGATTTAGATCGTTTTAAGATAATCAACGATACACTAGGTCACGTTTTTGGCGATCAGTTGTTGCAAATAGTTGCCGAACGACTCACCAATTGTCTGTGGCAGCACGACACCGTTGCTCGTTGGGGAGGGGATGAATTTACCCTGCTGCTGCCCCAAATCAGTTGTGCAGAAGATGCTGGTAGGATCGCCCAAATAATTCTAGATGCTCTTAAGCAACCTTTTAATATAGAAGGGCACCAACTTTATATCAGTAGCAGTATTGGCATTGCTTTCTATCCTTATGATGGCGAAGATGCCGAAACACTTATAAGAAACGCAGATGTTGCCCTATACCGTGCTAAGGAACAGGGTCGCAATAATTACCAGTTTTACAAAGCGGCGATGAACTCCGAAGCTTCCGAGTTGTTGATACTAGAAAACAAGCTGCACCAAGCTTTAGAAAGGGGAGAATTTGTTGTCTACTACCAACCTCAAGTTCATACTACCACTGGCACAATTACAGAAATGGAGGCTTTAGTACGTTGGCAGCATCCTGACTTGGGGCTGGTTTCTCCAGCCAAATTTATCCCGTTAGCTGAGGAAAATGGACTGATTTTACCGATCGGCGAATGGGTGCTGCGAACTGCCTGCGCCCAAAATAAAGTTTGGCATGATGCGGGTTTCCCATCGTTATGCGTAGCGGTTAACCTTTCTGCCCGCCAGTTTCAACAACCCAATCTCGTCGAAATGGTGGCGCGAGTTTTGTCAGAAACAGGGCTCTCGCCCTGCTTTTTGGAGTTAGAAATTACTGAAAGCATTGCTATGCAAAATTTAGATTTTACTAGGGCAATCCTGAAAGACTTGCACAGTATGGGTGTCTCCATTTCTATGGATGATTTTGGCACGGGATATTCTTCGCTGAGCTATCTCAAAAAGTTTCCGCTTGATAAGCTAAAAATTGACCAATCTTTTGTGCGGGAATTGACAACTGACCCGAATGATGCAGCTATTATTAGTGCGATCGCAGCTTTGGCAAAAGTATTGAATCTCAAGATGGTCGCAGAAGGGGTGGAAACAGAAGATCAAAGAGCTTTTTTACAAAGTCTCGAATGCGAATATATGCAGGGTTATTTGTTCAGTCGGCCTCTATCGGCTAAGGATGCAACCCAAATTCTGCCAAAGTCTTGGCCGATTACAGTCAAAACTTCTGCCAGCTATTGTTCTGTTTGTCCCAACAAGGGAGCTAAGCTGTCACACATCTAAGGCAGGGGGGCTAGGGGAATTTTAGATTTTAGATTTTACATTTTAGATTTTATGGCTCTTTCGGATTTGTGATGCTTTTGTTCATATAACAACATTTTTATTTCTTTTCTCCTCTGCCCCTCTGCCCCTCTGCCATAGCATAGTAAGCAGGGAAGAGCCGTTAATTATATTGTGACGGCTTAGTTTCAATGACAGCTTCGGCTTGGTGAACGAGCGATCGCAATTTTTCTACCATCTCCTCCTCAACTCCTTGCCACAAACCGCGCTGATGCGCTTCTAACAACCTTTCTGCCATATCTCGCAAAGCCCAAGGATTTTTTTCTTGGATAAATGCCTGCACGGATGGCTCAAACAGATACGCCTCTGCCACTCCCCGATACATAAAATCTTCCACACAGTTAGCCGTGGCATCGTAAGCAAATAAATAATCCACTGTCGCCGCCATTTCAAACGCACCTTTGTAACCGTGACGCATCACTCCGGCTATCCACTTGGGATTCACTACGCGAGAACGGTATACCCGTGCAATTTCCGATCGCAACTGCCTCACCTTCGGATTTTCTGGCATAGAATTATCGCCAAAATAAGTCTGGGGATTCTTTCCAGTTAAGGCACGAACTGCCGCCGTCAAACCACCTTGAAATTGATAATAATCATCAGAATCCAGCAAATCGTGTTCGCGGTTGTCTTGATTGTGCAAGACAATTTGCATCTGTTGTAAGCGCTGCTCAAATGCTTCGGGTGCCGCTTGTCCTTCCTTTTTCGCAGTATAAGCGTAACTGCTCCAATTGATATAAGCACGAGCTAAATCTCGGTCATCTGTCCAGTTTTGGGCTTCAATTAAACCTTGAATACCAGCACCGTAGGCACCTGGTTTAGAGCCAAAAATACGGTAGCGAGATCGCATTTGGGCTTGTTCTTTACTCAACCCAGATGAAAGCCAAAATTGCGTTTCTTGCTTTACTTGCGCCGCCAAAGGATTTTGTTCTGGCGGTTCATCCAATGCCGCTACAGCTTGCGAGGCCCGATCGAATAAATCGATTAAATTAGGAAAAGCATCGCGAAAGAAACCAGAAATTCGCAGCGTCACATCCACACGCGGGCGTCCCAATACCGAAACTGGTAAAATCTCAAAATCCACCACCCGTCGCGAAGGGCCATCCCACACTGGTCGCACGCCCAGCAATGCCAGCGCCTGCGCCAAATCATCCCCGCCAGTTCGCATTGTGGAAGTTCCCCATACCGACAATGCCAGTGTTTTTGGATACTCGCCATTCTCCTGGGTATATAGCTCTATCAATGTTTCAGCCGCTTTACGACCAACATCCCAGGCAGTCTCAGTAGGGATATTGCGTAGATCTACTGAGTAAAAATTGCGGCCTGTAGGCAATACCTCTGGGCGTCCCCGCGTCGGAGCCCCGGATGGGCCACTGGGTACAAAGCGACCATCCAAACCTCTCAACAGTTGGGTAATTTCTTGTTGAGTTTGTTGGAGTGCAGGCAAAAGGCGATCGCATATCCAATCTAACTCGCGTTTAGTCAATTGTTCGTTGTCAATTGGCCGTTGTCCGTTAACATTTGCTATCAGTTGCTCTACTAATTCAGCTGCATATTCTTCCAATACTTCAACAGCATCACCAACAGTGCGACAATCTTTACCATTGACAAATGACGAATGACTAATGACTAATGACAAATCTGCCGTTAAAGGATCGAAATCCAAACCCCAATCTTTAGCAATAGCACGAGTTAAACCAAGACGATTCGTACCCGGATGACGGGCTATAGCTACAATCAAATCTCTTAATTGTCGCCCCTGCGGACACTGCCCAAAAATATGCAATCCATCGCGAATTTGAGCTTCTTTCAATTCGCACAAATAACCATCAATTGAATTCAGAACTGACAAATCCAAATTGCCGACAGAAGATTCTCCATTTTTACTTTTAATTTTTGATGTTTGACTTACTTCTAAATCTTGATGTAGATTTTCTTGGCGGATCAATTTAGCGATGCGATCGCCTATCATCGATAATCGCGACGGATCTAAACTTTGAGCCTCATAATATTCATCAATTAAACCCTCCAGTTGTTGCAAAGGGCCATAAAGTTCAGCCCTTGTCATCGGTGGAGTCAGATGATCGATAATAACTGCTTGAGCGCGACGTTTAGCTTGAGAACCTTCACCCGGATCGTTAACAATAAAAGGATAAAAATGAGGCTTCGCCCCTAAAGCAACTTCCGGATAACAATTGCTGGATAAAGCCACACTTTTACCAGGTAACCATTCCAAATTACCGTGTTTGCCAACATGAACGATCGCATCAGCATTAAAATGTTGCCGCACCCAATAATAAAAAGCTAAATAAGCATGAGTAGGTTCTAAATCCGGGGCATGATAATTTAAAGACGGGTCAATATCGTAACCGCGACTCGGCTGAATACCCACAAAAATATTACCAAATTGAATACCTGAAATGGGCAGAGGGTCAAAGGAGAAGGATTCTTCATTTCTCCATTGCACAAGAGTTCCCCAGCGATCGCATATCCCTTTTTTAACCTCTGACGGCAAAGTTGTAAAATACTGTTTATATTGCTCGAAAGATAGCTGCTGTCGATGCGATCGCAATTCGCGTCCTTCCGGATCGTTCGTCACCCCAGCAGTTAAAATATCAATCAATTCATCACCAGTTTCAGGTATATTTTCAACCTGATAACCCGCTTGCTGCAAAGCCTTAATAATTTCCACACAACTAGCTGGAGTATCCAACCCAACGCCATTAGCAAGACGCCCATCGCGGTTAGGATAATTAGCTAAAATCAGAGCAATTCGACGATCGGAAACAGGTGTTTGGCGCAGACGCACCCAGCTTAAAGCTAAATCGGCGACGAAAGCAATCCGATCTAATTTAGGTTCGTATACCACCACATCTGTTTCCAGTTCAGAATGTCGAGATTGCACCGCTTTAAAAGAAACTGCCCTACTAATAATTCGCCCATCAACTTCCGGTAATGCCACATTCATCGCCATATCTCTCGGCGAAAGACCTTTGAACCCAGATTCCCAATCTTCGACAGTACCGCCGCTGAGAATTACCTGCAACACAGGCACATCTAGATTTTGGATTTTGCGCGAAGTGGGCGTCTTGGCGGTTCCCGTCACGATGCCCACCTTCGCAAGAGAGGATTTTGGATTTTGGATTGAATCTAAAATCGAAAATCCAAAATCCAAAATTGAAAAGCTGGTAGTGTTAAGTAAAAGTTGTACAGGTTCTGCATCTTTGGGCTGGAAATATTCTAATAGATCTGCTTGTACATCAGGATCTCGCAAAGAAGAGACAAATATCGGCACTGGTTGTAATTTGCGATCGGCTAAAGCTTGACAAAGAGCATCAATTACAGTTGTATTTCCAGCCAAGTAATGAGCGCGATAAAATAAAAGTCCCACTTTAGGGATGGGTGATTGGGAAAAATCTTCCTCAGTCAAGACTCCCCTGTCAAGAGTCTCTATTTTCTTTTTTCTTTTGACTTTTGACTTTTGACTTTTGACTTTTGACTTTTCTATTACCCAGGGATAAAATCCCACACGGGAAACTTCTTGTGGCGGTGGTGGATTATAAATTTGCCCTAAGCACACATCGGCCACAAATTTGACGGCGTTGACAAAATTTTCTACGCCGCCTTCGGTGAAGTAGCGCCACAGCTGATTAACGACTGTCAGCGAAACAGTTGAGTGACCGATCAAATCTGGATCTGGGCTAGAGTCCCCCGGCATGACAATCATAGCTCCCTGGGATTGTTGGACAGTCTCCCGCGCCACTTCCAACCCATAAGACCAGTAAGAACGCCCTCCCAGCAACCGTATAATGATTACCTGCGCCTGAGACAGCACCTGTTCTGCATAAGTATCAATACTTAGCTGTTGCTGTAATTGCAAGAGATTGACAACCCTAATCTTCGGGAATCCGTCTGGTAGTTTACCAACTGCCGCCCCTAGCGTTTGGATGTCTGTATCGGCAGCAGTAAGAAAAACGATCGGGGCGGGTGTCTGCTCCACAAAAATGACACCTTCTTCCTGAAAATTCCATCCTCCGGGGGTAGCAGCTAAGCGATGCACGATATTATCCTCATGAAACAAAGTATTTTGCGGGGCTGACGGCAGCTTCAGTAAAAACAAACATTAAGTGTTGTCTGATGTCTTGCTTTTGGTTTGATAATAAAGTAGACACCCGAAATAATCGATCCTCTGCCAAAAATATTACTTAGTAAAGCATCTAGTCTCTATAAATAAACTGCTAAAATGGTGAGTTACCAAAAATCAATTTTCAGCCGGTCTTTGCCCCTCGCTACTTTTGAGCGGCTGCGAGAGCTGTTGCAGCAGATGGCTGAAAGGGTTGGGGAAGATACCCCCCTCAATTCTGACCAAACTGTCGGAACAGAAGTAAGAGATATTATCTTATTTTTGACCGAAGATATAGTGTCTTCTGTGGAAATTGCTCAGGGAACACAGGCAGAAAGGTTCGCAGTGTTAGTTTCAAGGCGGTTTAGTATCCTGCTGTTGGGGAAAGCCGGGGAGTCAGAAGATCTGACTCAAAAAACCCTAAAGGTGCAGTTGACCTTCGAGCCGATCGCGATCGCCGCTTTTTTGGCCCAACTTAGCAATTTACTGAAAAACAATGCTTTTGCCCGCAAAACTCTGCAAACAGCAAGCGAAATCCTCCAACCCAACGACCCCACCCTTCAAAGTGAATTCACCCTCTCTTTGCTGGAAATGCTTTCCCCCAATAACGAGACACCAGAAACGCTGTACCCTTATGTTTCTGTCTGTCAACCCGTGCATGAGGCATTGGGCCAACAGATCGAACAAGAGAAACTCCTGAATCGGGTGACAACCCAAATCCGCCAGAGTCTAGAGTTACCTGTTATTCTGAAAACTGCTGTTGAGCAGGTCAGGTCTTTCTTGCAAGCCGATCGGTTAGTAATATATCAATTTAACTTTAATTCGACAGATGAGGAGCAAAACGCCTGTGTAATACCTCCTTTTGTCCAAGAACACGACGCTTATGAAGTAAACAAAAACGCAGATTTACCCTCTGCGTTTCTAGATCCCTCCTCGTACTGCGGTCGTATTACCTACGAAGCTAGGGCTGACGATACCATACCCTCAGTGCTGAATTTGACTGAGGAGGCGCACTGCTTCATGTATGTACCCGACTGTCGGGAGAAATATCGCAAAGGCTTCCCCCTAGCGGTGGAAGATGTGGAAACTGCCTACGTCTTTTCTCCCTGCTTGTTGAATTTAATGCGACGCGCTCAGGTTCGAGCGAAGTTGGTTGTGCCAATTGCGATCCAAGACCAAGTGTGGGGGCTGCTGATTGCCCATCAATGCTTCGCTCCGCGCCAATGGCAGGAGAATGAAAAAAACTTTCTGCGGGATATTGCGGAACACTTAGCTCTAGCAATTTACCAAGCCCAACTTTACGCCGAAGTACAACAGCAAAAACAAACGCTAGAACAACGGGTGATCGATCGCACGCAAGAACTCCACGATGCCATGCTAGCAGCACAATCAGCGAACCGAGCCAAGGGTGAATTTCTCTCCACCATGAGTCACGAATTGCGGACTCCCCTCACCTGCGTCATCGGGTTGTCTGCTACTCTGTTGCGTTGGTCATTTGGCCAGCTGAGTCAGAAGCAGCGCGATTACCTGCAAACCATCCACGACAATGGAGAACACCTATTAGAGTTAATCAACGATATTCTAGATCTGTCTCAGCTGGAAGCGGGTAAAACCGTTTTAAATTTGAGTGACTTTTCCTTGTCTCAACTTGCTCAACAAAGCTTACAAATTGTGAAAGAAAAAGCCCAAGAACGCGGGGTTGAACTAGCAATAAATTTACCAATTAACCCCGTTCGCGATCGCTTTTTGGCTGATGATAAACGAGTTAGGCAGATTCTTTTTAATCTCTTGAGCAATGGCATCAAATTCACTCCTTCTGGCGGACGAGTTATTCTGCGAGTTTGGTTAGAAAACAAGACGGCTGTGTTTCAGGTAGAAGACACTGGCATCGGCATTCCCGACACTCAAATTCCTCTACTTTTTCAGAAATTTCAACAGTTGGATACTTCTTACCATCGCCAATACGAAGGAACTGGGCTGGGTTTAGCTTTAACAAAACAACTGGTAGAATTGCATCAAGGTAGGATCGAAGTCGAATCTACAGTCGATGTGGGATCGATTTTTACCGTCTGGTTGCCTCTACCGCCTTCAGCACCTGTTGTCAGCGACGCGCAAATACCGGGAAGTAACGATATTATTGAAGGGCGCATTGTTTTGATTGAAAACGATGAAGAAACAGCTACCCTCATCTGCGATGTCCTTACAGCCGCAGGTTATCAAATGGTGTGGATTGTTGAAGGCAGTACGGCTCTCATGCAAGTTGAGATCTTGCAACCCTTAGTTGCGATCGTGGAGATTAATTTATCAGGAATGAATGGTTATGAAGTCATTCGCGAACTGCGTAATTCTCCGGCAGTGCCAAACCTCAAAATTATCGCTATAGCAGCTACGGAAACGCCTGAAAATAATTTGTCCGGTTTAGCAGCAGAACCAGATGATTATCTGCCAAAACCCTTTCAACCAGAACAGTTATTGCAGAAGATTGCTAACTTTGTCATCAAGCATTGAACAATTTTAGATTGACGATTGTAAATCGTCAATTCAAAAGTAATTTTTACCCGACGACTAAAGTCGCGGCTACACAAACAAAGCCCGCCTGCGCGGGCTTTAAGAAAAAGGGGGTAGTTAACCCGGATTTTGTATGATATCATGTCCGGTAGCATAGGTTACCTAAAAAAATCGTGTGATTATTCTTATCTGCGTTTATCTGCGTCCATCTGTCTTCATCTGCGGTAAAAATTTAACCAACGATGACAACAGAGAATTTGACGATCTCACTCATATACTAACGATGCAACCGAACAGGATATGACTTTTAATAAAGAACTAATAACACAGATCCGTAAGAGTCTAATTGTTTCTTGTCAGGCTCCATCTGACTCACCGTTGCACGATCCGCAAGCGATCGCCGCAATGGCGCAAGCAGCTGTACTGGGCGGAGCATCGGCTGTGCGGATTGATACTCCGAGTCATGTAAGTGCCGTGCGCCGCCGAGTCGAAGCACCGATAATTGGGCTTTGGAAACAGCAGATACCTGGATACGAAGTATACATAACTCCCCAGTTTGAACACGCGGCTGCGATCGCATCTGCCGGTGCAGATATCATCGCTATTGACGCCACCCTCAGAGACCGACCGGGCAATGAAACGTTGGATACCCTCATTGCACGCATTCACAACGAACTGGGCAAGCTGGTGATGGCAGATGCGGATACGATTGAGGGAGCGATCGCAGCCACCAAAGCTGGTGCTGATATTGTAGGTACTACTTTATACGGCTATACCGATGCAACCAAACATCTGTCTCCCCCCGGCTTTGAGCTATTGAGCCAAATGGTAGAAAAATTGACCGTGCCAATAATTTGCGAAGGCGGAATCGCCTCCCCCCAAATGGCCAAAAAAGCCTTGCAATTGGGCGCATTCGCTGTTGTCGTCGGTACTGATATCACAGGCATCGATCTCAAAGTTCAAGCTTATCAAGCAATACTAAAAGCTGAAGGATGAACAGAAGTTACACAAACAATAGATGCTTCTATAGCAACCTTGGCGATGGGCCAATCCAAAATCACTTGACAAAGCATACTCATAATGAGTACGCTTAATAACAGATTCATTCTAGGAGCCAAATTAATGTTGCCCAATAAAGAAGGACAAAAAGTTCCCAACGTCACCTTCCGTACTCGTCAGAAAGGCCAGTGGGTAGATGTGACTACAGATGAGCTATTTGCAGGTAAGACAGTAGCTGTCTTCTCCTTACCCGGTGCTTTTACGCCAACTTGTTCATCGACCCACGTCCCCGGCTACAACGAATTGGCGAACGTCTTCAAAGAAAATGGCGTAGACGACATGATTTGTATTTCCGTCAATGATGCCTTTGTCATGGAGGAATGGGCAAAAGATCAAAAGGCAGATAATATCACATTCATTCCCGATGGTAACGGTCAATTCACCGAAGGTATGGGATTGCTAGTTGATAAGTCAGACCTGGGGTTTGGTAAGCGGTCGTGGCGCTATTCTATGCTGGTGAAAGACGGCACAGTTGAGAAAATGTTTATTGAGCCAGAAGAACCTGGAGACCCCTTCAAAGTGTCTGATGCCCAGACAATGCTTAGCTATATTAACCCGGAAGCAGTTAAGCCGAAATTAGTTTCTTTGTTTGCCAAAGTCGGTTGTCCCTTCTGCGCCCGTGCCAAAGCTATGCTGAAGGAGCATGGCTTAGATTACGAAGAAATTGTCTTGGGTAAGGATGTAACCACTCGCTCTTTACGCGCCGTCACAGGTGCATTAACAGTTCCCCAAGTATTTATTGATGGCAAATTAATTGGTGGTTCAGAAGCACTAGCAGCCTACCTGGGTGCTTAGCACTGAGTACTGAGTGCTGCTAGGCCATTAGAAACCCGGTTTCTCCGAGAAACCGGGTTTCTGGGTATTCAGTTTATTTACGCCCACCTAAGCTGCTACGCATCTAAAATGACCGTCAGTTTTTCTGAACTTCTTGTGGGATGGGCATCCTGCCCGTCTTTGTATTGGATTTAGATGCGTAATAGCTTACTTTCTTTTAAGGATCACGATATTCGAGCCAACAACCGGGCTGCGGGCTATCAGGGTATCTTGAGAATCGCTGATTTCTAGCTTGCTAAAGTTAAGTTCTTGAGCCCGACCCCACATATCAGTAGCTAAGTTATCCTGTTTGGATGAATCAAAACTATACCAATCATCGCTGACTTTAACAGTTAAAACACTGCCCGGAAAGTTAGCTTGAATCGCCTGAATTAATCCATCAGCATATTGACTGGTGATTTGGGCAACTTGATTTTGAATAGCTGCGATCAGGCTTTGCTCTGGAGTTAAAACTGGAGGTTGTGGTACAATAGTCGCCACGGATTCCGGCGATGAAGGGGCTGTCAATTCCGGTGGTGCTGTCAATTCCGGTGACACGATCGCATTTGGGGGCGGAACTTCGGCGATTTGAGGCGGTTCTCCGGGTGAAAGGATGGAACTTGCCCAGAAGAGGAAGATAAAGAGAGCTGCGATCGCACCTGTTAACAGTGTATCGTTGGACAGCTTTTGGTTGACAGACTGGGGCAATAGGGTGCGAATTTTCGTTAACGTAACTTTCCACCAAACGGGAATATTCATCAACACCGGACGCAACCTTGTCCAGAGATTCTGAATTTTCGCAATGGGTTGCGCCTGGTTCCAAGTTTGCACAAGGGTTTGTACCACTTTCTGAAACCCTGACTCGGACTTTGGTGTCATTGGTTTCGGTGCTGGTGTCTGTTTCTGTGGTTCTGGCTGCTTTGGCTGTTCCTGTGACATCGAAATTCCCCTTAAATGCCCAAGCCCTAATTTACCATTTTGCTATCTTGTTTTTAATCGATCGCTCAATTTTCCTCCAGGTTATTTATGCCCCTCAAACGTCGTCAGTTTCTCCTTTTCGGTAGTCTTAGCGCCTTCGGGTTAAGTTTTTTATGGAAAATTCTTCAGCGTCAAGAAGCTAATGGCGCTGATATCAACCCAGTCCTCACCCCTGCACTAGCATCGGAACCGGCAACCACAGCCTCAGAAAAGCCCCTACTGCGCTTTGTTTCCGTCGCAGACACTGGCACTGGCACCAGAAGCCAGTACGCCGTAGCTGAGGCGATGACTCGCTATCACAGCCAAAACCCCTATGATTTGGCGATCTTGGCGGGCGATAACATTTACAACAATGGTGAAATTGAGAAAATTAGCGCTGTTTTTGAGCAACCTTATCAGTCTTTACTGAAACAGGGAGTTAAATTTCAAGCCTGTTTAGGTAACCACGATATTGTTACTGCCAACGGCGATCCCCAAGTCAGTTATCCCGGCTTTAATATGCAAGGGCGCTACTACACATTTCGTCGCGATCGCGTGCAATTTTTTGCTCTCGATACTAATGGAAATGCTGACTGGGAAGCTCAACTAGCCTGGTTGGAGAAAGAATTGAGTCTCAGCGATGCCGCTTGGAAAGTTGTATTCGGTCATCATCAAATTTATTCATCAGGTGCTTATGGGGTGAATCAACCTTTTATTAAGACTTTGACACCTCTGTTTCAAAAATATGGAGTTCAGCTTTATATCAACGGACACGACCACAATTATGAGCGGACTCGTTCTATTAATGGCACAACTTACTTGATTTCTGGAGCGGGTGCGGGAACTCGACCTGTGGGGCGTTCCGAGTGGACAGAGTATTCTGCCAGTACGCTGAGTTTTGCGGCGTTTGATGTGTATGCCGATAGGATGGTCGTGAGTGGGATTGGTACAGATGGTCGGGTATTCGATCGGGGGATGATTGGTTTGCGATCGGTTTAGGAGAAATTATGAAAGTTAAACAATTGAAGATGACCTCGTTTCGAGGTATTGGCAATTTGACGTTGGAGTTTCCAAAAGATCAGCCAATTGTATTTATTGGGGATAATGGTGTTGGAAAATCGAGTATTCTTGATTGTTTGGCGATTTTGTTATCCCGTTTTATAGACTGTATTCAATTGCCAACAATTGAGGCTAATATGAGGGCTAAAATACAAGGTGACAGCATAACTCCGCGTTCTTTCAGCGAACAGGACATTAAAAACGAATATACCGAGACAAACAACGAAATTACGCTTTTACTCGACAGATCACAGGAAGTAAGTTGGTCTCTCACCACGAATCGGAAAAAAGACAGCAAAAATACAACTGGGAGCATGGCGGAGTTGCGATCTGTTGCTCAAAAAATATATGATCACTGGAAAGCAAGTCCTAAAGCTAATATACCCCTAGCAATTTATTATCCTGTCAATCGTTCTGTTCTTGATATTCCATTAGAACTTACCAAAAAAGATCGATTTGAGCAAACAAATGCTTATGAACAAGCACTAAAAGGAGTAAAAATCAGCTTTGATAGTTTTTTCAGATGGTTTAGACTGGTGGAAGATTTAGAAAACGAAGAACGACGAGATAACCCTGATTATCGAAATAGCCAACTAGAAGCAGTAAGACAAGCCATATCTTCACTTATCCCCGATTTCTCAAACTTGCGCGTTCGTCGTTCTCCTCTACGAATGACTGTCACAAAACAAGGTCAAGAACTTATCATCAATCAGCTATCTGATGGGGAAAAATGTTTGCTAGCAATGGTAGGAGATTTGGCGCGGCGTCTTGCTATTGCAAATCCTGGGTTAGAAAAACCACTTGAGGGAAGTGGTGTTGTTTTAATTGACGAAATTGAATTACATCTTCATCCCAAATGGCAAAGAGAAATTATTCCAGCTTTGACTAGAACATTCCCTAATTGCCAATTTATTGTTACTACTCATTCACCACAAGTAGTTAGTCATGTGAAACCAGAAGGAATTTATATTTTGAAAGCAACGACTGAAGGTATTATTGTCAATCAACCAGAAAGTTCTTATGGGAGAGATAGCAATCGTATTTTGGAAGACTTGATGGAAGTTCCAGAACGCCCACAGGAAATTAAGAATCGTCTTCGCGATCTTTTTAGACTAATAGATGCGGGAAATCTCACCGAAGCTAGGCAAATGCAAAAACACCTCGAAGCCGAAATAGGAGATGATGAACCAGAATTTGCTAGCGCAGATGTACTCATCCGGCGAAAGGAAATCTTAAGTCGATGAAACATATCCAAAAAGGTCAGGAACCCGAAAGTTTCAAGGATTGGAAAGATCTTGAAAACGATGATTGGAAACCTAACTGGGACAACTTAAGCAAACCCCAGAAAACCGATGTACATGACACACTGCTGCGAGAACAAGGTTATATCTGTTGCTATTGTGGAATGCGGATAAACAGGAGTAGCAGCAATATTGAACATCTAAAGCCTCGCAAAACATACCCGAACCTAGCACTCGATTACACAAATTTGATAGCTTCATGTCCGGGAGAAGGTGATGAAAGAGAAAATGAAAAACTGCCGCTACCACCGCCATTGTCGGAACACTGCGGACATAAAAAGGGATTTTGGTATGATCCTGATTTAATGGTTTCTCCTCTTATTGAAAACTGCGCTGACTACTTCAAGTACACTGGTTTTGGAGAAATTCTGCCTAACGACGATCCTACTATGCACCCAGCTGCTAAAGAAACTATCGAACGACTAGGACTAGACAATCTCAAGCTGGAAGCTTCAAGACGCAAGCAAATTCGCAAGATATTGCCACTTATCGATGGGCTTACAGTTGAAGAAATACAGAAACTTGCTCAAAGTTATGAGCAACTAGATGCTGAAGGTAAATATGTGCCTTTTTGTGCTGCGATTCTCTATATTCTCAACGAATACTTTCTTCCTGAAAACCGTAACATAAAGGAAAATCCGAAATGACTCAAGGTAGCAGAGCAAATCTCTCTGGGAATGTCTTAGAAAAAACTGTAGCAGGAGCTTTACAGGGACATGGATACGTCCAAACAGGTGACAATTTACCGAAAAAACAGCGATTATCATACCTGTTAGAGTCTCACAACATACCTCGGCGATATGCGAGGCAAGTTCATATCGGTCAAGGTATCTATGGTACAGATATTTATGTAGACTTTTATATTATTGGTTCTCCTTCAATTCCTCCCGCTCTAATCATTGAGTGTAAATGGCAACAAGTGGGTGGCTCAGTTGATGAAAAACTACCTTACGTCAATTTAAACATACAGAATTGCTATCCTGTACCAACCATTGTCTTGATAGACGGCGGCGGAATGAAGCCAGGAGCAATTATCTGGTTAAACCAACAAGTTGGCTCTAATAAAAATCTCTTAGCTGTCCATACCTTGTCTAGTTTTATCATTTGGGCTAACAACCATCTTTAATATGACGTGACAAGTACTTCTGCAATTTTTCCTCGCTTTTTACCATTGGAATTAATCGCTCTTGCTGCTAATATTCGGTAAATTTTAAATTCACTATATATATCTCGAATAAACTCGCAATCAGAATTAGACAGCATCACTTTTACACCACAATTAGCAAGTTCTGCAAATACATCTCTTAGCCTAATTTGGTCATCTTTACTAAACGAATAGCGACTGTATCCTGTAAAGTTGCTGGTATCACTTAGAGGATAGTAAGGCGGATCGAAATAAACAAAATCTTCGCTAGTCTTAGCATAATCTAAAACTGCTTCAAAACCTCTTTCTGCAATCTCAATAGATTGCAATGCCTCTGATACTGAATAAAGTAAATCGATATTGCAAATATTAGGATTTTTGTATTTACCTATAGGAACATTAAATTCACCTTTGGGATTTACTCTATAAAGACCGTTAAAACAAGTTCTATTTAAATAAATAAACCGCGCCGCTGCTTCTAAACCTTTAAGATTGTGATAATTTCGTAAATCATAATAGTATTCTGAATTATGTCTTTTTTGATGAACTTCCAAAAGCTTAATCAATTCCTCAACATGATCTCTAACACAGCAATAAGTATTAATTAAATCGGCATTAATATCTGTCAAAACAGCCTTGAAAGGTGATCGAGTTTGCAAAAGATGAAAAAATACAGCACCGCCTCCCAAAAATGGCTCATAATAGTTGTTAAATTCCTTGGGAAAGAACTTCTCATATTGGGGAATCAGCTTACTCTTACCACCAGCCCATTTGAGAAATGGACGGTAAGAAATCTTTTCTTTAGCAGCAGTGGACATTATGGTTTGCTTCTACTTAAATAATTTTCTCAGCAGCACAAGTATACACAATACCAAACCACCAATTGCTAAACCGAAAATAATACTCCACAAAATCGACCAAACAAAGGGATGAATTGGCAAAGAAGGATCGATTTGCCATTTAATTGGAACAGTTGTAGTGAGTGCGTAGCTGGTACAAAATATGCCACCTGCGCCTACAGCAGTACCGAAGAAGAAGATGATATCTTGTAATTTGCGATCGCGTTCTTTCTCTCTATCCTCCTGTTTCTGCACTTTTTCCTCAGCTTGGCGTTCCTGTTCTCTTTCCGCCGTCTCCTGTTTTGCTAAATTTTCCCGCCATTCCCTTTCCCTTCTATTTTCATCATCCTGCCATATTCTATCACTTTCCACCTGTTCGATTTCCACCATTCCTCGAATCGTCGATATCATTTCTCGGAATAGTTCTTGACTGGGAAACAGATAACCCAAGTCTGCTTGAATTTGCTGCTGATATTTATTTTCTGCTAAATTGAGAAAGTTTTGCCAAAATTCTAGGTTATCCCCTTCCAAGGTCAAACTTTGAATTTCTGCTAAAGCTTCTCCATAGTTTTCCGCATTATTTACTATAGTATTGTGATATTCTCTCAAGTTTCGCAGACATCCCGTGTATTGAAAAACTTTTGTCCTGATTCGGGCTAGTAATTCCTTTAATTGCCTTAATCTATTTTCGGTATTTGGTTCGTTTTCGATTTGGGCAAATGCGGGTATCTCAGTTTCGATTTCGCTGGCGATGCGTTGCCCTTCTCGATACCATTCCCGTGATTTTTGATAAGCAAATACTATTTTAGCACGAGAACACAGCAGATTGAGTAAATAATAGTTAAATTTTGCTGTTGCAAGTTTCAATGTATCGGGATGGCGTTTCAACCATACTAAAACGTGACAGCGTTGGGCAGGATTTATATTGCGATTATCATATTCAAAAATCGGGCTACCAAATAATTTACCTTCGCTGATAAATTTCGGTACAGGTTCAAATTTATCCGGCAAAAAAGCTTTCAGACAATTATCGGCAAGGCTACGATAATCATCATACACTACTGGCTCTGCATAAAGCAAGATGGTTTGACCGAGAGAGGCTTGAATTTGATTGGGTAATAAGCAACCATTGGGATTTAATAGTTTCAGTTTATCTAATGTAACTGTAAGGTTTTGATAAGACAGGGTTAAATCGGCAGTGTAGGTATCGTGAATGCGTAAAGGAAGGATAGAACCATTAAGAATTAGGTTATCGGGTAGAGATCTTTGCTGAAATAGCAAGGTTTTGCCATCTCGCGTTAGTTCTTGATTATTTACTTGTTCATTTTCTTGCTTATAAATGCCGTTTTCGTAACAGATGAGATAATCTCGCAGAGATTCTAATTCGGGGATGTTTAATTGTTTTCCCACATCATCTGCTAGAGTTTTCCACAAGTCAGACGCATTTTGGGCTACTGCTTGAAAACCTGCATCGAAATCATCGCGCAAGTGGAAAGGATAGAGGGTGACGCTAGGATTTCTGATTTTATGTTCTTCCGTCATATTATTTTTTAAACAACGATGTTAAATAGTGTATGTAGGCACGTTGTTGGGCTTTAGCCCCTATTTCTTCGGTACGTTGTTGGGCTTTAGCCCCTATAGCGCTGAAGCGCAACAACATACCTAAGTAAGAGCGCTGAAGCGCAACAACATACCTAAGTAAGAGCGCTGAAGCGCAACAACATACCTAAGTAAGAGCGCTGAAGCGCAACAACATACCTAAGTAAGAGCGCTGAAGCGCAACAACATACCTAAGTAAGAGCGCTGAAGCGCAACAACGTTCCTGAATTTTAATCATCCCAACCTTTTCCATAATCTTTTACCGGATATTCTACCCATGTACTTCTTAGCCATTCTCTTCCTTGATACTCCAAATACCAATGTACGCTACTCGCTGACCAATCATAAGGAGATTTTGCCCAACCATGTTTCACCGGATTGTAATGAATATAATTAATAGTTGTATAATAATGCCTTTCCGATCGAATTGCCCGATCGCTAAACGAACACCACACTTTACCTGTAATATTATCCTCCAGATTCCATTGTCGAGACAAAGGGCCATGAATGAAGCGAAATAAGGTACTTAACCGTAACGTATTAATATTACGAACTAAGAGATGGTAATGATTTGGTAAAATCACCCAAGCATCAATTTCTATACCATCTGAAATAAATTTATCAAAGATTAGATCTAAAATTTGGTGACGGCGTTCCTGAGTATTAATCCTAGCTTGATGTTCAAAGCAACCGACTGTGATATGGTAAAATTGAGCATCTTGCACTGGATGAGGTGGAGAATGAGGAGGAAATCCCTTAGCCAACCTTTCCTTAACAAGTTCCACCCGTTGTTCTGGTGTCAATTTTCGATATTCGTACATAATAATTCTTGTTCCAGGTACGTTGTTGGGCTTCAGCCCTCTTATTTAGGTACGTTGTTGGGCTTCAGCCCTCTTATTTAGGTATGTTGTTGCGCTTCAGCGCTAAAGAAGGGCTAAAGCCCAACAACGTACCTTTTATTGATTTTTCTTTGTTCCCGATGAAGAAGAAGGCGGAGGCGAACCTAATCTCGTCCTATTTTCCAACAATCTTTCGTTAAATTCCCTCGCCACTTCCTCATCGGGTTTACTCTCCGTTCCTCCTGCACCCAGTTGGCCTAATTCATTATCCATATTCTCCTTAATTCGCGGTTTATCTCCACACCAAACATCTATCTTTTTGGCGATTTCCTTAACGCTATCTGTCGGGTTCGTATTTAATTCATCTAGCGCTTCTAAATGTCCATCAAATATATCTGATGTTTCCAATAAATTGAAAAAAGCATCGATAATTTCTTTCGGGGTGCTTTCTGGTGAAAATGGCATAGTCAGTTCCTTTTGTTCAACGTTTTGGGTTTCAATCGATAAACTTTCGGTTTCACCAATTAAGGTAAATGCTGCCCAAGCTGCGGGATGGGGAAATCGCCCTTTCGTAATTAGCATAGCATATCGCAAAGCGGCGGCTCGATCCATGCCGCGTTCCAAATTTTGATAGAATTCAGTCATCAGTAATTTGGCGGAAAGTGCGCCCATGTTCCACAGGGAAACGATGACACTGGGAACGCCTGCGAGAATGAAGCAACGGGAAAGTCCGATGATCCCATCTCCGGTAATTTTACCTTTTCCGGTACTGCAAGCACTCAAAACTACGATTTCGGAATTGAGTTTTAAGGCGAGAATATCTATTGCCCTAATTGCACCATCATCGGTAGCCGAATTGGGTGCTAAAATAATCGCACCGGGTATGCCGGAATCTCCGAAATCATCTAACAGTCCGTGTGCGGAAATATGGGCGATTCGCACTCCTAAAATTCGATCCAAGATTACCGCTTTCGTCGCTTTTTCCCCGGTAATTGCTTCGGTTTCCAAAAGGGCAGCAATTGCTTGTGCTGCTTCTTTTGCTGCGGGAATGGGTTTGAGTTTATAGGGTTCTTGGCTGAATTTTGGGTCAATAATTGGATCGCCTACTACTAACGTCGCTTGGTTTAATCCGCGAATATTTTCGTGGTGTTGATGGGTGAGGTCTAATATTTGGATGGAAGGGGCGGTGAGGATGGTATGATTTTCAATTAAGTAGCTGCCATCTGCGGGGTTTTGTAGGGCGGGAAAGGGAACTAGAAATAAGTTGTAATGGGGGATAAAGATAACTTTGGCATTGGGGTGTTTGGGGAGTAAGTCGGCGATGGGGGAAATCAGGATTTCATAGAGGAGTTGTAATAATGGATATCGCCCTTGGTTGTCGCGTTTAAATTCGGTTTCGAGTTGAATTTTTTGTTTCTCTGCATCTTTTTCTTCTATGCCAATGGAAACGCGAGATTTGAGGATGATTGATTCTAAGTTGGCGAGGGTTTGGTTTAGTTGTTGGAGGGGTTGGAGGTTGGCGCGACGAAAGGCGATTTCTCCGTTGGGTAGAATTACCCAAATGTAAATGTCTGGATCGATAATCGAATATTCAATGATGGTGGCTTTTTGGGATTGGGCAATTTGTTGAATTTGGGCAGAGGATAGATTAACGTTAGCTTGTAGGGGCGGGTTTTGTTGGGAAGTTATCTGTTCTTGCTTAATATCTTCTGCTAAACCCGCCCCTACGTTTGTTGTGAATAAGGTTTTTGTTAATAATTCCACGAAGGCGCGGGTACGTCCCCGTTCGGATATTTCTAAAGCGGTATCGAATTTATTTTGTGCGACTAAGACTTCTTGCAGCAGTTGGTAGGTAGCTGTCTGGGTTTCAAAAATTGATATTTTATGGTCATAATTGGGTAATTCAGAACGCAGATTTTCATAAATTTGCATTGCAGTATCAAGTTTTTCTTCTGCTTCTGCGACTTGGTTAGTTTTGAGGAAAGTATTGCCTAGATTGTTTAAAGATATCGCTTCCCCTTGATAATATCCGATTGACCGTGCAATTGCCAAATACTCCTGATAGTAATCGATCGCTACTTGGTATTGTCCCAAGGAATGGTAAGCAATTCCCAAATTCCCCAGGGAAATAGCTTCCCCTTGACGATCTCCGATTTCCCGTTTAATAGCGAGAGACTGCTGATGGTAATCGATCGCTACTTGGTATTGTCCCAAGGAATCGTAAGCATTTCCCAAATTCCCCAGGGAATTAGCTTCCCCTTGACGATCTCCGATTTCCCTGGCAATAGCGAGAGACTGCTGATGGTAATCGATCGCTACTTGGTATTGTCCCAAGGAATCGTAAGCACTTCCCAAATTCCCCAGGGAAATAGCTTCCCCTTGACGAGATCCGATTTCCCTTTCAATAGCGAGAGACTGCTGATGGTAATCGATCGCTACTTGGTATTGCCCCAAGGAATAGTAAGCACTTCCCAAATTCCCCAGGGAATTAGCTTCCCCTTGACGATCTCCGATTTCCCGATAAATAGTTAATGCCTGTTGCCAAGACTGCAAGGCGGCGCGAAATTGACTTTTTTTATGCTGCTCATTTCCTAGATTTAACAATCTATCTGCTTCTGCTTTTGAGGTAATTACTGCTGAGGAATTGCCAGACACTCCAAGGAGAATTTCTGCCATATTCCTCAACCAATTAGCATTATTTAAACTCCCTTCCCTTCTCAAATTATCTGCTACTTCTAACATTGCCTGCACCAAACCTGCATCCTGCAAATCTGGGTGTGCCTGCAAAATTTCCGCTTCTTCGCCGCTAGGACAATTTAGCAGTGCTTCAATTAGCTGGTGATAGGCGTTTTGGCGTTCTTCGTTCATATTTGGCGTTGGGTGGGAGAGGTACGTTGTTGGGCTTTAGCCTTGATATTTAGGTACGTTGTTGGGCTTTAGCCCTCTTAATTTAGGTATGTTGCGCTTTTAAGAGTATATGTTGTGACACTTCAGGGCTTTTAAGAGGGCTGAAGCCCAACAACGTACCTCACCTCCATTTTTGATCTTCTCTTGTTTGCTCTCAGCTTTTAATTCTTCCCATGAAATAACTGGTTCATCTTTTCTAGACTTGGAAACCAAAACATCATAAAAATCTTCCCAGACTTCTCCCCACTCTGCTAAGTCAATGATGACTGCTGTTTTTTCTCCCGTATCGTCTACTACGAATTGGATGCCTTTGATCGCAGTTATGCTCTGTTTAAAAGTCATATTACTAATCCTAATGCCCCTACAGTTGGTTTGGGTGAAGGTACGTTGTTGGGCCTAAGTACCTGGATGAGAGAGGTACGTTGTTGGGCTTGGGGGCTATTGGGGCTAAAGCCCAACAACGTACCTAAAGGCTTGGGCGCTATTGGGGCTAAAGCCCAACAACGTACCTAAAGGCAAGGTCGATCGACTTGCCGAACTACTCCACAAATGCTACGAGTTAAGATGCAGTCGCTCTTAACTCCTCTGAAGACAGATGTTTGAAGGATTTTGGCTTAATATTTCGCGTTACTTCAGCTACTTTATTACCATCACCCTGGGGGTATTATTCTTTGCTTTTGGGTGGTTAATACCCCTGTTCAAGCGTCCGGTAACCGCGATCGCACTAATTGGCTTCTTCGTCGCCAGCTTAATTTTTGTTGCCCTCACCCTAAAGGCAATGCTGGGCTTGAGTCCCGTTTAGGTACGATGGTTAGAGGCATTGCTCATACTGCCTAAAAAGGCAGCTGTTTATTATGGCTACAGATCGTCGCGTCTCTCGCGTTGCGGCACTAATTCAACGCGAAGTCAGCCAATTGCTCCAAAACGGCATCAAAGATGACCGGGTGGGCTCAGGTATGGTCAGCGTAACTGATGTGAATGTTTCTGGCGACCTTCAGCACGCCAAGATATTTGTCAGTATCTACGGCACACCTGAAGCAAAGGCGGAAACGATGGCGGGGTTAAAGGCGGCGACTGGTTATGTGCGTCGGGAAATCGGTCAACGGGTGCGTCTGCGCCGGACGCCAGAAGTGGTGTTTATGGAAGATAAATCCCTGGAACGAGGCGATCGCATTCTCACCCTCCTTAACCAAATTAACCAAGACCGCCATGATGATAATCTAACTGAGGAGGTTCGTGAAAACGACTACGAAGTCTCGGCCCAGGAAGAGGAAGATTGAAAACTTCTAAATTACCCGATCTAAATGCGCTTACCCTAGCAGAACAAGTAGCCCAGATGGTTGTAGTAAGAGCCTCTGGCTACTTGTTCGATCACCAAATCAAGTATCCCCAATGGGAACCACCCGCAGCTAAGTTAAGGCATTTAATCGCTGACCTTGGCGTGGGTGGCGTGATTCTACTTGGGGGTAGTGCGGCTGAATTGGCGCTGCGATCGCAACAGATCCAAAACTGGGCCAAAATTCCCCTCCTGATCGCCGCCGATATTGAAGAAGGCGTCGGTCAGCGTTTTTCGGGTGCTACCTGGTTTCCGCCGCTGATGGCAATTGGTGCGATCGCTCAAAAAGATCTTAACCTCGCCGAACAATATGCCGAGCAGATGGGCGCGATAATTGCTCAAGAAGCAATTGCGATCGGCATAAACTGGGTACTGGCACCAGTCGTCGATGTTAATAACAATCCCGATAATCCAGTTATCAATGTCCGCGCTTTTGGCGAAACTCCCGCCGTCGTCAGTCAACTCGCCGCTGCTTTTATCGAAGGTGCGAAACGTTATCCCGTTTTAACCACCGCCAAACATTTTCCCGGACACGGCGACACTGCGGTAGATTCTCACTTGGAATTACCCGTAATTCCTCATTCTTCAGCCAGATTGGCAGAAATTGAGTTACCACCCTTCGCCGCCGCTATTTCTGCTGGTGTAGATACGGTAATGACGGCTCATCTGCTGATCCCGAATTGGGATCGGGAACGACCTGCCACTCTATCTCATCCCATTTTGACTGGTCAGTTACGCGAAAACCTGGGTTTTGAAGGTTTGATTGTCACAGATGCTTTGGTGATGGGTGCGATCGCAAATCAATATGGTACTAATGAAGCACCCGTTTTAGCAGTCGAAGCTGGTGCTGATATTTTACTCATGCCGGTAGATCCAGAAGGTGCGATCGCAGCGATATGCCATGCCGTAACATCTGGACGCATCTCTTCTGACAGAATTCGCGCCTCTGTGGAACGCATCTGGTCAGCTAAGCTCAAGGTATTTCAGGATCTCTCAAGTGAGAAAAGAGGAGCAGAGGGGCAGAGGAGCGGGGGAGCGGGGGAGCGGGGGAGCAATTTTATCCTTCAGCCTTTGGAGGAAATTGCACAACCAGCATCTCTCGCCACGGCTGTCAATATCTTGCGAGAGACTACAGAAGTTTTCGGGTCTGTGCCTTTACAGGTAGCCAATTTAGTTAATTTACGTAACTTAATAGTGGTGGATAATCTGCTGGACTGTAAATTTATCGATCGCCAAGCACCTGCGATCGCTATCCCCCAACAACTGGGCTACACTACTCAGTTATGCGATATTCACACACCCAGCGCTTCCAACTCCGATGACCTACAACCCACGCTCATGCAAGTCTTTATCCGAGGCAATCCTTTCCGAGGCAGTGCTGGAATATCATCTGTTGCCGAAGATTGGTTTAAGAAACTATTAAGAGCAGGTAAACTTCAAGCCCTAATACTTTACGGTAGCCCTTATATCAAAAAACAATTTTTAGAGCATCTCCCTTCCGATATACCTTGTCTATATTCCTACGGACAGATTTATGCAGCACAGGCGATCGCCCTAGAAGCATTATTTGGTAAATAATGCTATTTTCTTCCAAAAAATTTAATATTCAGTGTTGTCATCCATCACTCTGTTTTGATAATGCCAAGAGCCATTTTTTGCCTATATTGCTCCCTTAATCTGACTTAACGTAGGGATTACCCAATGCTTACCGGCTGCTAAACCAACTGCCATAAGATTGCTAGTACGAAGAATAGTGGTGTATCACTGTAAATCCATGCGGCACAAATGTCAAGGTTTGATGACTTTTGAAATATTTGTTAATATAACAGCAGAGCAGATAGCGTAAAAATGAAAGGAGTTTAGTATATAGAGCTACAAACTATCTACTCTCAATCAGCAAATTCTAGGCCCATAGTTTAAGAGTGAATACAATGAGCGTAAACACAGTTTCCCCTAAATCCATTCAATACTCTCTAGATGTAATCCAAGAAGAAGCGCGTCGGCTTGTACATAAAGGAGTTGTCAGCCGTCAGCAACCCATCTACACTCTCTGCCAGTATATTCCTGCGCGTGAATGGGCCTGGGTTGAGTGCGAGCTGGAAAAATCCAACTATTTACTTAGAGATCGGATAGCCGATTTAATGGGTCGCGAAGAATGGGAAAACGACTAGAAGCCCACTATGACTGAGATTGATAAATAGTGCCAAGCCTTAAGATCGAAATCTTGACATCCACACCCGCCAAGTGCGATCGCACTTGGCGGGTTATTCACAACTGCCCCTAGCCTCCTAGCCCCTAGCTATAGCTAGCCACCTCATGACTGAGAATCTTGATTCCGCAGCCTTTCTAGCTCAGCACGCATAGCAGCGATTTGTGCTGTCAGTTCCTGTAGTTCTAGCTGCACACCTGGAGAAGCAGTCGGAGTAGATGTTTCGGTGGTAGTACCTGACGTCCCTGGTGTCTCTCCAGGCGTTTGATTGCTTTGTTGACTCAAGAGGGAATCAACAAAATTGCGAGCTTCCTGCTCAGTTACTTCACCTTTTTCAGCCCACTCCTGAGTCAGCTGAGCAAATTCTGAGTTTGTCAGCTTGGAAAGAATTTCCTCTCGCTTTTGAGAATCTTGCAGGCTTTCAATCAGGGAAGCGGTCGCCCCCAGAGAGATGCGAAATCCTGTTTGCAGTACCTGAATCGGGTTATCGACGTTCATCGGCAATTTGAGCTAGGAACACGCAGTCGCAGACAGCAGCACAAGGATATCGAAGCCGCGATCGGCTGCTTTGCCTTATGCCGCAGTCGTACCTAGTAGTCTACAGTATTGAGCTACCAAACTTAACCAACCTGGTCTAGATATAGGTTGATGTCGTCAATAATGCGAGTGAGTTCTGCTTCAACAGTCACGCGAATCCGGTCATCCCGAAGAGTGATTAACACTTTGGCCGCAAAGGGAGTAGGCCAGATATTGGGATTGCAGAACATTTCCAGAAATACATCACCTGTGTACTGATATTCCATCGGTTTTTGGGGACTGGCTTTGCCACCACCACCAGAGGCTTGAGCGCTGGCTGCTTTCAAGCGATCCATCAATTGAGCGATCGCAGCTTGCAACTCCCGCGCCGCACCCGGCGTGAAGCTAAAGGAGACAGAACCCTCTCCCAGGTTGAATCTGAGTTGAGAAGACGACATTGGCAATTAATCTTTACATCCTGGTATTAATGCTAATAGATCTGGTCGCTTTACGGAATACCATGTCAAGAGAATCAGGCAAGACAGCTGTTATTAATTAAAATTTATGTCAACAAACAAATAAAATTTATAGATATTAAAGACAACTCCAATCTAGATTCGGTAAGCTTTGTAGGTATCCTCTTCTTGGTTTGCGGTCTACACTGGAGGCGGAAGAAATTTATAACTAATAATCCGTATCATGGTTTTAGATAACCGCTCTGAAGTAAAAAAAGTGTTGCTCATCACCTTGCTACTTAATTTATTGGTGATGGCGATTAAAGCCGGTGTAGGATGGTCAACTGGTTCCCTCAGTTTGCTAGCAGATGCCTTGCACAGTGTTACCGATAGCGCCAACAATATTTTAGGACTGATAGCGACGCGCTTGGCTTCTCCCGAACCAGACCGCGATCACCCTTACGGACACCAGAAATTTGATGCCTTGGGAGCCTTGGGAATAGCTGCCTTCTTGGGAATCGCCTGCTTTGAAATTCTCAAAGGTGGCATAGAACGGGCGATCGACGGCTTTCAACACGGTTTGCAACCAGTGAAAATATCACCATCAGAATTGTGGATATTGCTAATTGTCCTGGGAATCAATATTTTCGTCACATTTTACGAGCGCGGTGTCGGTGTGCGAGTGGGCAGTCCAATTCTAATCGCTGATGCTCAACATACGATGAGCGATGTTTGGGTGACGATAACCGTTATTTTGGGGTTGATTGGCGTCTGGCAAGGGCGACTTTTACACCTGCCAATACTACAGTGGTTGGATGTAGTACTGTCTTTCCCAGTCGCCTTATTGGTATTTCGCAGCGGTTGGTCAGTTTTGAAAGATAATTTGCCCTGGTTGGTGGATGAAATGGCGATCGCACCGGAAGCTATTCATACTCTAGCCATGCAAGTTCCTGGCGTCATCAATTGTCATGAAATTGCCTCCAGAGGTGTCGTAGGACGCCAGGTGTTTATTGAAATGCACCTGATTGTGGATGCCCAAGATGTCGAAGGATCTCACCGAATTACCGAGGAAGTAGAAGCCCGCCTAGCAGAACGGTTCAGCCCGGTAAGAGTCTTAATTCACGTTGAACCACCCGCCTACAAATCTGACCAGATCACCTACCACTCTTAATCAAAATAGGGGTAGTTTTCCACAGCAACACCCATTTTTCCACAGATATTGTGCAGTTTTTCCACAAAAAGTTAAGAAAGCGATCGAAATTTTAAATTTCAGATGGCAAATTGGAAATTGAACTTTGAACGCCATCTGCAATCTTAAATTAATTAAATCCATTGGTAGGGTGGGTATTGCCCACCCTACTTGTTATACGCAATCCGCTAACCTAAACCCCCTTTTCCTACCTTGTTGTAGAGACGTTTCATGAAACGTCTCTACAACAAGGCAGCCGAGATTTGGTATTACTCCCATTCAATAGTTCCAGGCGGTTTAGAGGTGACATCGTATACCACGCGGTTTACTCCAGGCACTTCGTTGACAATCCGGGTCGAGATAGTTTCCAAAAGCTCATAAGGAACCCGCGCCCAGTCAGCCGTCATCCCATCTTCGCTGGAAACAAAACGCAAAACGATCGGGTAAGCGTAAGTGCGCTTGTCGCCCATCACGCCTACACTGCGGATAGGCAGCAAGACTGCAAAAGCCTGCCACAACACGCTGTACATCCCCTGACGGTTAATTTCCTGGCGGACGATTAAATCTGCATCTCGGAGAATCTCCAGCCGTTCTTCCGTAACTTCGCCCAGGATGCGAATTGCCAGTCCGGGGCCGGGGAAAGGATGCCGGTTGACAATTTCCTCTGGTAAGCCGATCGAACGACCGACTTTTCGCACTTCATCCTTGAAGAGTTTCCGCAGAGGTTCTACCAGCTTGAAGCGCAGGTCTTTGGGCAACCCGCCAACGTTATGATGGCTTTTAATCTTCACAGCTACCCTTTCCCCCGTCTTGGGGTCAACGTTGGTATCCGCTGATTCAATCACATCCGGGTAGAGAGTGCCTTGGGCGAGGTAATCAAAAGGGCCTAGACGTCTGGATTCCTCTTCAAATACACTGATAAATTCGTGACCGATACGCCGACGTTTTTCTTCGGGATCGGTTATATTGGCGATCGAACTTAAGAAGCGATCGCGAGCATTCACATACTCCACCCCAATATGGAATTGCTCGTCAAACAGCTTCACCAACCGCTCTGGCTCATGTTTACGCATGAAGCCTTGGTCGATGAACATACAAGTCAGTTGGTCGCCGATCGCCTTGTGCAGCAAGAATGCCAGCGTCGAAGAATCGACCCCGCCAGAAAGAGCCAGCAATACCCGCTTATCGCCTACTTTGGCTTGGATTTCTCGAATTGATTGCTCAACGAAGGCGGCAGTAGTCCAGGTGGGTTCGCAGTCGCAGATGTGGTAAACAAAGTTGCGGATTAAAGCCTGTCCGCCAACCGAATGTACGACTTCTGGATGGAACTGGACGCCGTACAGCTTTTTCTCGTGATGAGCGATCGCCGCACAGGAAGTATTATCTGTATGAGCTAAGATTTCAAACCCAGGTGGTAGAACGTTACAAGAATCTCCGTGGCTCATCCACATTGTCGTACCATCTTCCACATTGGTCAGCAAATCCGTGGGATCGTCGATAAACAGCGACGCTTTGCCATATTCAGCCCGCTCAGCCCGCGTTACTTCGCCTCCCTGCTGTTGTACCATCAGCTGCATCCCATAACAAACGCCCAGTATAGGAATGCCTAGTTCCCAAATCTCGCGATCGCAATGAGTAGCTCCCCGATCGTACACCGAGCTTGGGCCACCGGAGAGAATTATTCCCTTGGGATTGAGCTTTAGCAGCTGTTCGGCGGTAGTCCGATAGGAAAGAACTTCCGAATATACTTGAGTTTCGCGAATCCGGCGAGCAATCAACTCCGAGTACTGCGAGCCGAAGTCCAGAATCACAACTATCTGGCGATTCAACCGGGCCAAAGATTCGATCGGGAGCGGTTCAGAGGTTTGGAGTGTCACTGATAATTCCAAAAAACAGAGCGTAAAAATGTCGCATTATATATTTATTTATATCTTGATGTCTACCAATAGCGCTTTGGATCTCAGCATCTGGACAAGCCAACTTGGCGGAATACTACCCAAAGGTAGGGTTTTTTTGCCCTCCGTGATTTATATCATGTCCTTACGCATCGGTTACCTAAAAAATTCCTGTTCTTATTCTTATCTGCGTTCATTTGCGTGTATCTGTCTACCCTACGGGAAGGCGAAGCGCCTACATCTGCGGTAAAAATTTAACCAACGATGACAACAGACAATTTGACGAAATCGCTCTTATGCTATCAAAGCTTCTAAAAATAGAGCCAAAGCCAGGAATCGAGTTGGTCGAAAGTACTTAGAAAATTAACACAATTGCGACAGCAACGCAGAACCAATTTGGCTTTTGATAAAGATCTGACGATCGCGATCGAACAAAACTGACCCGACGCAAACCTCCCGTTCGCTGTGAGTGCGAATATAAGCTTGAGAACGCTTGTCAATAGCTTGAGCGATCGCACCATAAACCAAATCTACCCAATTGCTACCGCTTTTGGCGTCCAACTCCCGCAGGTATTTCAAGGCATCCTCAGCTGTTGCGCTCTTCAAAACCCTCTGCAATACTGGTGTCGGTAAACCCACCCCAGCGCAATGAGCTGTAAGAATTTCCAGGCGTCCATCAGCAAGGTGATGGTGAGTGTGAAAAATGCCTCCAGCCAATTTGATCAGCTTACCGTGGTAGCCAAACAACAAAATTCCCTTAACGCCCTGTAGTCCAGCCTCTACTAGCATTGGCCCCAGCCAGTTGGCAGTTTTCAGCAACCTCTCTGGTGCGATCGTCAATTGTCGTGCCAAGTCTAAACCATTTTCTCCCACACAGAATACTAAAGTTGGGTATTGAGCATTGGGCATTGGAAATTGGGAAAACTCTCTAACTTTCGCTCGTAATTCCTCAAGGGAAGCGTCCAAGTGACCAGCCGCACTCAAAGGCTGGGATATGCCCGTGGTGCCTAGCAGAGAAAGTCCATCCACAACGCCAAAAGCTTCGTTCGAGGTGCGTAAGCCAAGCGTTCGCCCTTCTGGTAAAGCGATCGTCACCTCAATTTTCTGGCCTGGTTCTAACAGACGCTCAAGGTTTTCTCGCAACAGCCGCTGGGCATAAGCATAGATAGCCGCTTCTCCTGAAGCGTCAACTATTTGCCCAATCCCTTCACCGCCTTTAATGATAATCTGTTCGCCTGCTCCCTCGCTTAATTCCACCAGCGACCAGATTGGCGTGTTGCGGGTGAGATCGAGGTTATCGCCAGGATCGCTGCGCGTAATTGCCAAAGCCTCGCCCTCTCTTATTCCGCTCACTTGCTCAATAGGAATATCCACAGTTTGGGCAGGTTCAATTAAATCCACCGACACCGATAAGGTAGGCTTACGGTGCTTCAGCCATAGTAAAGCTGCGATCGCGCCAGCACACGCAAACACCGGCAAGGTATATCCAGAACGGGGTATCATGGCAATTTTGGATTTTGGATTTTAGATTTTAGATTTTAGATTTTGGGGATAGGTGTGGTCATAAGTAGTCGGTTGGGAGGAAGAGTCCCCCTTGTCCCTACTGACTTTTGTACGGGCGGGTTTAGCCCACACATCTCATTACCAACAGAATATTTTACAAAACCCGCCCCTACTGACTTTTGACTTGTGTGATTTAAATCATAGGTTTGTAGTGACCGATCGCAAACCAACGAGCGCTATTTTGTTTCACTGTATAAGAGTATCGTTGGGCTACAAACCCTGCATTTTTGACCACCGCGTCCTGGAGCTTCCCATGGAACCCCTCATGGACTTAATGTCTAATTTCCCTCATTTACTTAACCCAGTAGAAAGTGGACGACCCCGCACCGTTGTCCTCAGACCCAATGGCTGTCTGGATGGCATGAGCTGCCCAGCCTTCACGAAAGCCCTAGAACAAGCCCTGGAAATAACAACCGATACCGTGGTTGTCGATCTTTTATGGGTAGACAACGTTGAAGCGGAGGGAGTCAAGAGTCTGATTACTGGACTCAAACGAGCCGCAGCCCTGGGCAAAACGCTTTCGTTGCGATTTATGGATGTCGGAACTCAAGCAGCAGTTGAAGCGGCGCGTACTCACCAGTATGCCTAGCGATACATTGCTGCTAAGGCGAGCTACTACTGCTTTGCTACTTACTAAAAAACGAGATCTCATACCCAGGCTATAGACATGGGTAAGTAAGAGTGTAAATGGATTCACCCCTCTACGGAAATGAGCTTAGTTTTTTTGTGATAAATATAATCGCCTCATCTGGTTGGAGATAGATGAGGCAAAATCTTTTTCTACCGTTTCATCAATTCCCTTGCCTTAGCCTCAACGATCGCTAGAGCCTTCTCTTCAAGGGAAACCCTGAGTTCCTCCAAGTCCCGATACCGATAGGTCTGGAGTAACCAAGGGTATGGCTGTCCATCCTCAAATAAGGCGCATTCAGCAGATGTTGCTTGCACTAACGGCTGCACGGGTACACGCTTCTGTTGGAAAGCAAGGTGCTGCAATTGCTGCGAAATGCCCATAGCATCGGTAAGGTCAACAATGATGAAGCGAGCCATATTAGCCAAACAGGAAATAGTCTCGGTAAAATCGCGATCGGCTGGTTTGTCCAGATCGAATACCACTGGCAAATAAGAACGAAGGCGAAGTCGATCCCGAATGACATCCAGAATATCTTTGCGGTCTGCCGATGTGAAATTACCCAACACCAGCACTACTTCCGAGGGAACGGTATTGACGATCTGGCGGATTTTCTTGTGGTTGAGTAGCAGATAAATGAACTGAGCTACCTCAAGATTATCTACTGCGATCGCAGGTTCACCAGGAGGAGCGATTTGCAAATTGGACTGCGAAGCTCCTTGCAGGTTTAAGTCCCAGCAAGAAATCCCGTAAATTGAACAACCAGTCAGGTTAGCATCCTCAAAATTCGTCTTCAGCAACCTTGCCCCCATCAAGTTTACCTTATCCAGATTTGCCCGCCGCAGATCCGCCGCTTGTAGATCGGCTCCGCTCAAATTTGCTCCCCGCAGATTCGCATCGCTAAGGTTTGTCCCCAGCAAGTAGGCCCCCCGCAAATCTGCCTCGCTCAGGTTTGCCTCAATTGCGTATGTTCCAGATAAGTCTGCCTGACCCAGGTATGCCCATTGCAGATCCGCCCCATTCAGGTTCACCCGGCTCAAATTCGCCTCAAATAGGTAAGCTTCGCTCAGGTTTGCTTCGCAAAGATTAGCCTCAAAGAAATCTGTATTGCTCAGGTATGCCTGACTCATATTAGCGCCACTAAGGTCGCAAAAGCGCAGAGTTGCCCCCATCAAATTAGCTCCGCTGAGGTCGCAAGAGCGCAAATCAGCCTCCATTAAGTTAACTCCACCGAGATCTTCCTGTTGGAGTTCTGCCTCACTCAGGTCTGGCCGTATTTCAGGATTCTTTTCCCTCCATTCATTCCAGACATTCACCCCTTTCTTGAGCAAAGCCAACTGTTGCTCGTTTGCCATGCCACTCAACCCCTGTTTTTGTTTGCGTATTTGCGGTTCGTATCTTAGGACTTACGCACTCTCGTCTGTGGCCCTTGCGCGATGTACCCCTATCGATCGCGCGATCGTGTCATTCATCTAGCGGCAGAGACACGGATAAGCACAATTTGTTGCGATGGACACTATGTATAGTCCTAGCAAGCAATATATTAAACTCTTTGGGATGCGCCTCCTCCTCCTGGCTGAGTTGAATGGCTACTTTGGTTCCAGGACGGTTGCGTGGGAGATATTTGGGCATTCGTAATAGTGCTGCTAACTTGACAAATCTTATCTCTATACCTTTACTGGGTTTAGCAGTGTCGGCTTGGCCTGGTGGCACGATTCAGGGTTACGGTGCGGTCTTGTTACTCGGAGTCGTACTTGGCCTAATTAGTTTGGGCTGTCAGCGGTTTATGAAGGATGTTAATCCCCAGGAGCAGGAGAGCAGGGGAGTAAGATATCCACAGGTTTTATTTTAAATCTAAAATCTAAAATCTAAAATGATATTAGGTGAAGCAGGTAAAAAAAGATTCAAAAACGGAGTTAGACTGTTAGTTTGGTCTGGAATATTAGCTGTTGTTAGCGCCGGAGGTTGGCTAGTTTACGTCCAAAGATTGAATCGACCGCCCGAACCTGTTGCAGTGCGTTTAGTAACCGTAGAACTTGGCACTATTGAAACTACAATTAATGAAAGCGGTACGGTTGAACTGGGCGGTCAACAAACCCTCACATCCCCAACAGAAGGAGCAGTGGAGCGGGTGTTGGTGACATTGGGCGATCGCGTTCGCTCCGGTCAACAGCTAATCGTCCTACGCAACCCCGATAGACAAACTATCCTCAGTACCCAACAATTAGCAATTCAAAAACAAGAACTTACCCTCGCAAGCAATCGCCAAAAAGTTGCTGAAGCTGCCGCTAAACTCAAAGCTTACCAAGAAGAATTTAAAGAAATTATTAAACAGCGAGATATTAAACAAAAAAATGACATTGCCACCAAACAATTAGAGATTCGCGAACAGGAATTCACCCTGGCACGCAGCCGCCAAAAACTTAAAGAAGCTGAAGAAAAGGTGACATCTGAACAACGAAAACTTAAGGATCTGGAAGATTTAGACCGCAGAGGTTTTATTCCCAGAAATGAACTACAAACTCAGCAAGAAGCGGTTCGCGGCGCTGAATCTGGGCGGCGGGACGCTCAGTTAGCCGTCAGCACCGATACTCTCAAACTTCAACGCCTTGAGATTAAAACCGAACTTATTGCACCGCAACTGCCAGAAAAAGCGATCGCAGCTCAAAACGACTTGCGGGAGGCTCAGTTAGCTGTCAGCACTGACATTCGGGAACTCCAGCGCCTACAACTGGACTTGCAAAAAAGTCAGCAGCAACTCCAGGAATCGAGCGTGATTGCGCCAATTAGCGGTAAAGTTCTCAATATTATGGTCAAAGATGGTGATGGAGTCGATCGCAAGAATAACCTGCTTACTTTAGGCTCACCCGCACAAGAACTGGTAAAACTCCAGTTGTCTACTCTCAATGCCGCTCAAATAAAGTTGGGTCAATTGGCTCGCATCAGCGTAATTGGCCCAAATCCGCAGATTTACACCGGCAGGGTACAAAGTTTGTATCCCCAAGCAACGACGGGGGAAAAGGAGGGAGAAAACAGTTCATCGGGCCGATCGAATCAAGCGACGGTGCCTGCAACGGTAAAATTAGATCAGCCTACAAGCACGCTCATTCCTGGCAGCAAAGTCAATGTAGAGATTATTTTGCAGCAGCGACAGAATGTAGTTGTTTTGAATACAGAAGCAATTCAACGCGATCGCGCTAAGCCGTTTGTATGGGTGCGAGACTCACAAGGTAAGGCTCACAAACGCAGCGTTAATTTGGGTTTAGAGGGGTTAACAACTGTCGAGGTATCCTCTGGTTTGCAAGCTGGGGAACAGATTTTATTGCCTTCTGCTGAGGAATCTTTAGAAGAAGGAACGCCAACGATCCCCCAAACCAACTCGGATGAACTAAAAAAATGATATTGAGAAGTGGCATCATTAGTAGATGAGTGAGATCGTCAAATTGTCTGTTGTCATCGTTGGTTAAATTTTTACCGCAGATGTAGGCGCTTCGCCTTCCCGTAGGGTAGACAGATTAACGCAGATAGGAATAATCACACGAATTTTTTAGGTAACGGATGTGTAAGGACATAATATAAAATCTCAAATCTAAAATCTAAAATCTAAAATTCCTCAATCCCATGAGCCTTTCCGCTTTCGACCTGATCGTGCTAACCTGCAAATCTCTGCTTGGCAACCCCTTACGTTCTGGTTTAACCACCTTGGGAGTGTTTATGGGTGTAGCAGCGGTGAGTGCAACGCTTCAAGTTGGCAACATCAGTCGCGCCGTGATAGAAAAGCAACTAGCAGAACGGGAAGCTCCTCAAGTTAACATATATGCGGACGAACTGAAGTTAGACGACCTAGAATTCTTGCGACAGCGGCTGACGGGTTTAAAAGCAATTAGTGCGGCTCAGTGGATGTACCCTTCTCAAACAGTGTTTCGAGATCGGCTGGTTGAGCCTTTTATATATGCTGTTACGTTAGACCATTTTCTCACATCTGGTAAGCAAAAGATCGCAGGGCGTTTTTTTACTCCAGCCGATTTTGATAACTATCGACCTGTAGTAGTAATCGATCTATTTCTGGCCGAAAAACTTTTCCAAGGCGAAGATGCGATCGGTCAGCGCATTTATGCAGAAGGCAGACCCTACATCGTTGTGGGAGTAGTGCCGATCGAAGCAGGTGCGATCGTACAGCCAAAGATTCAGTCTACTATCGTACCCATCCAATTACAGAAAAATCAAGCAGCTATCAATAGGGAAAATATTGTCCAAACTACGATAAATAAGCAATCCCCTCAAACAGTTATTCAATCTCCAAATCCTTCATCAGAGTCTCCCATTCCTACACCTAAAACTACTTTACAGACACCTGTTGCTACTGCTTCACAACAAGATCCAAATATTACTATATCAAAAGAAGTTTCCGAACAGGAAAAAGAACCAGCGCAAATCAATCTTCAGGGTAAGTTGCCATCGTCAAATATCCAAACAAATCTAATTACAGAACATAAACTTTATCATCACTTACCAGTTGGTGTAAATCCTCAAACTGAATCTGAAGTAAGCAAACAAGCGGCTCAGTTATTTCCCACAAATACAAAGCAGAACCGACAAGAATCGCCTGCATCTAAACGAAGGCTAGAATTGAGGCTTCCTGATGTTGTTGTTTTGGCTTTGCAAAATAACAGAGACATCAAGAATGCCTATTTAGAAAGAATAGCACAACGACAAGACCTGGAAGTAGCTGAAAGTAAATTTAAACCAACTTTTACACCTGCTGTAGGGGTGTCAGTCGATCGCGCCGAGTCAGGTGGAATTGTTAGAAGCACTGGTAATGTCGGTGTTTCAGCAAGCGTTGAATTAAGGCTTCCTTCTGGCGGAGATATCAGTTTTGGATGGCAAGCTTCCGCGCCAAACTCTAGCAGCAATCTTTTAAATGTTAGTGGTGTAAATTCGGTTGGCCAAAATTTACAGCTAAGGTTTAATCAACCTTTGTTGAGAGGTGCGGGACTAAATGTTAATCGAGCTTCGGTTGAAATTGCTCGATTGGCTGAGAAAGGAAATATCTTAGCTTTGAGAACAACTTTAATCGATACAGTTACTTCGGCTATTTTGGTTTATCGGCAGTTACTTCAGGCTCAAGAACAACTGAAAATTGAGGAGCTATCTCTTCAAAGTGCTAAAGAATTCTTGGAAATTAACCAAGTTTTGATTGAGGCTGGTAGGGTGGCACCAGTGGATCTCGTGCAAAATCAAACTTCGATTGCGAATCAGCAAGTCAGTTTATTATCTGCTAGAAATAATCTGGAAACTTTCCAGCTTAATTTGCTGAAAATCTTAGATATAGACCCGAAGATAGATATTGTGGCTGTAGAAAATTTAGCGGCTAAACCTCTAAATTTAGATTTAGATAAACTCAGGGAAATAGCCTTACAAAATAGGGCAGATTATTTACAAGCACAATTGAGGCTGGATAGAACTAAATTTGAGCAGTTGATAGCAGAAAATAATAAACGGTGGAATCTGGATTTTGTGGCAAGTTACGGTAATGAAATAGACAGCACAAACCAAGTTAGTGCGGGACTAGCTTTCACTCGTACTTTTGGCGATCGCACTTTGGAACAAGCTGTGGTGCGAAGCCGAGTAAACCTCCAACAAGCCGAGAATAATTTGCGGGAGTTTCGCGAAACTTTAAACTTAGAATTAATAGATGAAGTTAAAAATGTGAATTTAAGTTTTGAGCAGGTTAAGCTTGCTCAACAAGCTAGAGAGTTAGCAGAAAAAAAACTAAATATAGAAAAAGAAAAGCTGAGGTTAGGTAGGTCGCAAATTTTCCAAGTTTTAAGTTTTCAGGATGATTTAGTAGCGGCAAAAAATACCGAATTGAATGCCATCATAGATTATCTCAATGCTTTAACTCGCCTCGATAAAACCGTGGGGACTACGCTAGAAACTTGGCAAGTTACAATAGAAACTAAGTAGGTGGGCGTAAATAAACTCAACTCCCAGAAACCCGGTTTCTTGGAGAAACCGGGTTTCTTTGGGCTTGAAGTTTTACGTTTAATTATGCCCACCTACTTAGATCGAGTTTTGCATAATTTCGATCGGGAAAAGAAAACGTAATCGCAATCAACGCCCCTATTTTCACAGAACAGTTCTACCATAGTCAGTGTACCCCGGCCAAACCTTTTGCAGCTACACATATAAAACCGGATCGGTTTATCCTACAGCAAACTGAGCAGAATCAACAGATGAACCAAGTAGATTACCTCCGTATCAGCTTAATCGATCGCTGCAATTTCCGGTGTCAGTATTGTATGCCGGAAGGAGCGGAGCTAGACTATATCTTGCAGCAACAGCTGTTGACCGATCGCGAACTGCTGACACTGCTGAAGGAAGTTTTTATCCCTGTGGGGTTTACCCGATTTCGCCTGACTGGGGGTGAGCCGCTGCTGCGTCCGCGTGTTGTAGAGTTGGTAAGGGCGATCGCATCTCTTCGGGAAACCCAAGACCTCTCCATGACTACCAATGGGTTTTTACTCGCTGGGATGGCGCAAGATTTGTACGATGCTGGTTTGCGGCGAATTAATATCAGTCTCGATTCCCTCGATGCCGAAACTTTTGATAAAATTATTGGCAATCGCAGTCGATCGCGCTGGCAGCAGGTTTGGAATGGGATACAAGCTGCTCATCGGGTAGGATTTGACCCCCTCAAGCTCAATGTAGTGCTTATTCCAGGAGTGAACGATCGCGAAATTCTCGATTTAGCCGCTCTTACCCTTGACAGAGAATGGCACGTCCGATTTATTGAATTTATGCCGATTGGCAATGCTGAGATGTTTGGTTCTAGTGGTTGGGTGCCTTCCGAAGAGTTGAGGCAGCAAATTCGCGAACGTTGGGGCTTGACAGAAGGGCAAGTTCGTGGTAATGGCCCCGCAGATGTGTTTAAGATACCGGGAGCCAAGGGAACGTTAGGATTTATCAGTCAGATGTCGGAGTGTTTTTGCGATCGCTGTAATCGGATGCGCCTTTCGGCAGATGGCTGGTTACGTCCCTGTCTTTTGAACGAAACCGGACAAATTGACCTCAAAAGCTCACTTAGAGCCGGAGTTAGCACAACCGAGTTATGCTCTAGCGTGCGTGACCTACTGGCAATTAAACCAGAGATTAACTTCAAGCAACGCTATTCAGGCAGCGCTGGTACTTACACCCGCACCATGTCGCAAATCGGTGGCTGAAATAATTTCAGATTTTAGATTTTAGATTCAATCCAAAATCTAAAATCCAAAATCTAAAATCGTTAAGCTTGCCGTGAGTAGTACTCAACAATCAGCAATTCATTAACTTGTAGCGCCACCCATTCGCGCTCAATCACACCATTCACCTTGCCAACGAGCTTGTTCTTATCAAACTCAAGATGATTGGGTAGGTTGGCCAAACCGGGGTATTGCAGGTTAGCTTCTACCAGCTTGCGGGAGTGTTCCTTGTCTCTGACGGCAATAACTTCTCCCGCTCTGCAACTGTAGCTGGGAATGTTTACCACACGACCGTTAATCGTAATGTGACCGTGATTTACCAGCTGACGGGCTGCTGGTATAGTGGGAGCCATACCCATACGGAAAACCGTGTTATCCAGGCGCATTTCCAGCAATTGCAGCAGCACTTGTCCGGTTGAGCCGGTAACGCGACGGGCTCTACGCACGTAGCGCAGCAGCTGTCTTTCTGTTAAACCATAGTTAAAGCGAAGCTTTTGCTTTTCTTCTAAACGGATGGCATACTCAGAGCGCTTCTTGCGGTTCTGACCGTGCTGACCTGGGGGGTAGGCTCGTCTTGCGGACTTACGGGTTAAGCCGGGTAAGTCACCCAAACGACGAACTATTCTGAGGCGTGGGCCTCTATATCGGGACATTCCGCTTCCTCTCTAAACCTTTATCAAATAATAGCCAGACTTTCTAGTATCGCAAAGTTTTACCAAAAATATCAATAAGGCGGTAAAATTTGTGCGATCGCATGACCCTCTACTTAAATCTGGAAACAGCACTTAAGCAAGGTTACTCGATCGAGCAAGAATCCCCAACATCTTAAAGTTGGGAAAGTCAATAGAATTTAGACCCGCAAAAATTTGTCAAAGTAAAACCATTATGGGAATGCGTTTGGGCAATAAATCGTTTCGTTTAATTGGCTTTTGGGCCACGCCGCTTTGGACGCTGCTGTCGCTGACAGTTGTGATGCCCAGCAAACCTGCTGAGGCAGTTTACCGCAATAATTTCCAACTGTGCGCCTCGGAGTTGTTGCGTGGTGGTATATCTGCTGCTACCGCAGCAGACGCCTGTGCGGCATCGCTCTATCCTAAAGACTTAACCATCTGCGTTACTCAGATTTACCAGCAGACGAACATCGCGGCCCTTGATGCCCTTTCCACTTGTACAAAGGTGCGCCGTCCCCGCGATTTGGCAACTTGCGTGGTGAACATCAGTAACCGCACCCAAAACTCACCTGCGCCAGATGTTTTGGATAACTGCCGCCGCAGTCTTTTGCCGGTACGTTTTGCTGAGTGCGTGGTGGGATTGAATCGCGAAGTAGATTTTTCTGTGGGTCAAGTGATGGGAACCTGTATTGATGCCAGCGATCGGCCCCAGGACTTCTACCCCCCTGGTGTAGTACCAAGGCGGACTTCGCCACCCGATCGGCCAATATTGGTGCCCCCGAATGCACCGCCGGTTGGGCCAACGAGATTGCCAGTGGTGCCGATCGAGCCGCGAGGTTTCTAAAGAATCTTGGCTTTTACGGCTTTGGCAAATGCTTGTGATAATTTATTGGTCAGATACAAAATGGTGCGATCGTAAGTAGTTAGTAGATGCAGTTGCACAGGGAAAAGGGAAAGAGATCTTGTTTTACCTTTTCCCTTTTCTCCATCCCCACCAACTTACGATCGCACCCGGTGCCTACTTTCATAACCTATAGTCCAAAAATCATATCAGCTTCTTGCAATGCACCCTAAACACACTATTAAAAAGTCAAAAGTGAAAAGTAAAAAGGTAAAAGAAAGAGGGAAAAAAGATATCTCAGTTTTGTCTAGTGCCCTTTGCTTTTTACCTGCCAAAGCCGCATCCTATCTGGCCCTAAGTCTAATAGTCCTGACTGGAAACCTGTATACTGAAGCGCTGAAAGCTCAGACGATTACCCCGACTCCAAGCCAAATACCCAACCCGATTCTCCCCACACCGCAGCCTCTGCCTGAGCTTGCCCCACTACCGCCGCCTTCGGAACTTCTGCAACCGCCCGCCCCCTCGACTCCCACAGTTCCAGAACAACTTCCCAGTAACCTTCCTAACGCCATCAAAGTTGAACGCTACGAGATTGTCGGTAGCACTGTGTTCAGCCGCGAAGAGTTTGACAAAGTACTGGCTCCTTTCGTCGGGTCAGTTTCCTTTGCCCAGCTGCTTCAGGCTCGTTCTGCGGTGACTAAGCTATACGTTGACAATGGGTATATCACTTCTGGTGCTTTTATCCCGCCCCAAGAGCTTACAGGTGGCACAGTCAAAATTCAAGTGGTGGAAGGTGCTGTAGAAGAAATCAGAGTCAACGGTAGTGGGCGTTTGAATCCCAACTATGTGCGATCGCGCGTAGCCCTGGGCACCAACAAACCCCTAAAGGTCAGCCGCCTGCTGGAATCCTTGCAAATACTGCAACTCAACCCCTTAATCAGAAATATCTCCGCAGAACTATCAGCGGGATCGCGTCCTGGATTAAGTGTGCTGGAAGTAACAGTACGACCGGCCAGAACCGAAGATGTTCAAATCACCCTCGATAACGGTCGTGCCCCCAGCGTGGGTACCTTCCGCCGGGGCATAGCCTTTACCGAAGCCAATTTGCTGGGACAGGGAGATACCCTAACCGTGTCCTACGCCAACACCCTGGGCAGCCACGAAGTAGACGCCAGCTACATCTATCCCGTAAATGCCCACAACGGCACCGTCCGTCTCAGCGTCGGCTTCACCAAAAGCAGCATCATCGAGGAACCCTTCGACCAAGTGGACATTGAGGCGGTTTCCCGCGATTACGAGCTGACGTACCGCCAGCCAATTATTCAAACTCCTACCCAAGAATTCGCCCTTGGTTTGACCGCTTCTAGACGCGAGAGTAAGACTTTCCTTTTAGATGAACCTTTCCAGCTTTCCCCAGGCGCTGACGACGAAGGACGCACCAGCATCTCAGCGATCAGGTTTTTCCAGGAATGGACCCAGCGAGGCAGTCGTTCTGTCTTTGCTGCTAGGTCGCAGTTCAATTTCGGAATAGGTGCCTTTGATGCCTCGATTAACGAACGTTTTCCCGATAGCCGATTTGTCGGTTGGCGGGGACAGGCTCAGTGGTTGCGCCTGCTAGGCTCCTCAGAAAACCAAGCCTCCAGTTCTCCTGTACTGTTGCTCCGCGCAGATATGCAGTTAGGCGATCGCGCCCTGTTACCATTGGAGCAGATCGGTTTGGGCGGCTTTGATAGCGTGCGGGGATACCGCCAAGACACCTTGCTAACCGATAACGGCGTTTTTGCTTCTGCCGAAGTCCGATTTCCGGTTTACCGTCTCCGCGATCGGCAAGGTGTTTTGCAAATCATCCCGTTTGTTGATGTGGGCAAAGGGTGGAACAGTTCTGGAAGATTAAATCCAGACCCCAATACCCTGGCTGCCGTCGGACTTGGCTTACAGTGGCAAATGGGTGACAAGCTGCGGGCTCGCATAGATTATGGCATCCCGCTAATTCATATTAATGACACCGATAGGACTTTGCAGGAAAAGGGGTTGTATTTTTTCTTGCAATATAATCCGTTCTGACGAAGCGCCACAAGATTTTGTAGAGGCGAACGCGAGTGCGTGCCGTAGGCATTAGCATTCCGTGCAAAATATAAGCTTTGCGAGTGGGTGAGGTACAGGCAAGCTGTAGGGGCCATTTTGGCAGATAATTTCTGGTTCTCAGACAAGAATAATGGCAAAACCCGCCCCTACGAACGCGCTTAATAATTCGCCTTTTCATATCTGCGGAACGGAGCATTCATCCCTTTTCATATGCGGTAAAAAATTAACCAACGATGAAAACAGCCAATTTCAGGATATCGCTTATTTACTGCCGATCCAACCGAACAGGATATCAAACCAAAAATGTTAGTTGGTGACCGAAAGCAGTATATAATAAAGTATGGCTAAAATTTTAGTTCTATCTTTAATAAAATTGCTAAAAGTTTCGGTCGCGCTGGTCGCGCTAGCCTACGCATCCGCCTGTCTATATCTTTTTTTCTGGCAGAATCACGTCATCTTTTTCCCATCTTCTATAATTGAAATAACGCCTGCTACTTTTGCCAGCTTTGAGGATGTTTGGTTGCCAGTATTAAACAGTCCCGGCCAAGTCGAACGCATTCATGGCTGGTGGATTCCCGGAAAAGGGCAAAGAACACTATTATATCTGCATGGTAATGGGATTAATATAGGAGCCAATGTCGCTCATGCGATTCGGTTACATAAGCTGGGGTTTTCAGTACTGTTAATTGATTATCGCGGTTACGGACGCAGCGAAGGCAAATTTCCCACCGAAAAAAGTGTCTATCGGGATGCAGAAACTGCTTGGAATTATTTAATTAAAGAACGGCAAATTTCGCCAAAAGATATTTTTATTTACGGTCATTCTCTGGGAGGTGCGATCGCGATCGATCTAGCAGTGCAACATCCAGACGCAGCAGCGTTAATCGTGCAAAGCTCGTTTACCTCAATGGGTCAAATGGTGAATGAAAGACCCACTTTTAGGATATTTCCGACAAATCTAATTCTTCGCCAGCGGTTTGATTCTATTCGTAAAGTCCGTTTGCTGAAAATGCCTGTCCTTTTCATTCACGGTATGGACGACAGTGTGGTACCATATAGGATGAGTCAAATGCTGTTTGCTGCGGCTCCCGAACCCAAACAATTGTTCCTCGTTCCCAAGGCAGACCATAATAATGTAGCTGACATCGCGGGGGTCAAATATCTTCAAACTGTTCAAAAGTTCGTTCTATTGGCAGCGCCTAAAACTAACAAATAACAACTAAAAATCCTATGTCTTTTATTGGTTTACACACTCACAGCGATTATAGCCTACTTGATGGAGCCAGTCAGTTACCCGATCTGGTAGACCGAGCCGTAGCGTTAGGTATGCCTGCGATCGCACTCACAGATCACGGCGTCATGTACGGTGCGATCGAACTGATCAAAGTTTGTCGCACCAAAAACATCAAGCCGATAATCGGTAACGAAATGTATGTAGTAAATGGCGACATTGAGAAACAAGAACGAGGTCGAAAAAAATATCACCAAATCGTATTAGCTAAAAATCAACAAGGATATAAAAATTTAGTCAAGCTAACAACCATTTCTCATCTCAAAGGTGTGCAAGGAAAAGGTATATTTTCTCGTCCTTGCATTAACAAAGAATTGCTCGAACAATACCGCGAAGGACTGATTGTCACCAGCGGTTGTCGAGCCGGGGAAGTACCGCAGTTTATTCTTCAAGGTAAACTGAAAGAAGCACGCGATTGCGCCAAATGGTACAAAGAATTGTTTGGCGACGATTATTATTTAGAAATCCAAGATCACGGTTATCTGGAAGACAGAATTATTAATGTCGAAATAGTTAAAATAGGCAAAGAATTAGAAATAAAAGTTGTAGCGACAAACGACTCCCATTTTACAGAATGCTCTGATGTAGAAGCTCACGATGCGCTGCTTTGCATTAACACTAAGCAGTTAATTAGTGATGAAAAACGAATGCGGTATAGCGGTACTGAATATCTTAAATCCGCTGAGGAGATGGCGCATTTATTCCGGGATCACTTACCTGATGATGTCATTCAAAATGCGATCGGCAATACCCAGGAAGTAGCTAACAAAGTAGAACCATACAACATCTTAGGTGAAGCTCGACTTCCAGACTATCCCGACGTTCCAGCGGGTCACACGCCAGATACCTACCTCCAGGAAAAAGCCTGGTCAGGACTCCTAGAAAGATTAAATACTAAATCCCGCACGGACATCAATCCCGTTTACAAAGAACGGCTAGAATACGAACTGACAATGATCGAGCGCATGGGATTTTCCACTTATTTTCTAGTGGTTTGGGATTACATCAAATACGCCAGAGATAACCAAATTCCCGTTGGGCCGGGTCGCGGTTCAGCCGCCGGTTCTCTTGTCGCTTATGTTCTGAAAATTACTAATATCGATCCAGTTCACCACGGACTTCTGTTTGAGCGTTTTTTGAATCCAGAACGTAAATCAATGCCAGATATTGATACAGATTTCTGTATCGAAAAACGGGATGATGTGATTAAATACGTCACCAATAAATATGGCGCAGATAGGGTAGCGCAGATCATTACATTTAACCGCCTAACTTCCAAAGCGGTTTTAAAAGATGTCGCCAGAGTCTTGGATATTCCCTACAAAGAATCCGATGAAATGGCAAAGTTAATCCCGGTAGTGCGAGGGAAACCGACTAAACTAAAGGTGATGATTTCAGATCAAACACCAGCGCCAGAATTTAAAGATAAATACGACAACGACGATAAAGTACGCCGCTGGGTTGATATGGCGATGCGGATTGAAGGAACTAACAAAACTTTTGGCGTACACGCTGCTGGTGTAGTGATTTCCGCACAACCTCTGGATGAAGTTGTACCGCTACAAAAGAATAACGACGGTTCTGTAATTACTCAGTATTTCATGGAAGATTTGGAATCGCTGGGTTTGTTAAAGATGGATTTTCTGGGGTTAAGAAACTTGACGATTATCCAAAATACGATTGATTTGATTTGGCAAACTCATGGTCATAAAATCAATCCAGATGAAGTAACTGATGAGGAAAGAAAGACTTATAAAATATTATCGAAAGGCGAACAAAACAAAAGACCAAGAGGTGTTGAAAATACGTATAAGAAGTTAGAAGCAGGAGATTTAGAAGGAATTTTTCAATTGGAGTCTTCTGGAATGCTTGATGTGGTGGCAAAACTGAAGCCGTCAAGTATAGAAGATATTTCCTCGATTTTAGCGCTCTATCGACCGGGGCCATTGGATGCTGGTCTGATTCCTAAGTTTATTGACCGGAAGCACGGTCGAGAGGCGATCGAATACGAAGATAAAGCTTTAGAGCCGATTCTCAATGAAACTTATGGAATCATTGTTTATCAAGAGCAAATTATGAAAATTGCTCAAGATTTAGCTGGGTATTCTTTGGGTCAAGCCGATCTATTAAGGCGCGCAATGGGAAAAAAGAAATCGGATGAAATGCAGAAGCAAAGGGAGGCGTTTATTGAGGGTTCAACTAAGAATGGAATAAAAAAAATAATTGCCGATAAACTATTCGATCAAATGGTTTTGTTCGCGGAATATTGCTTTAACAAATCCCATTCAACCGCTTACGCCTATGTGACATATCAAACAGCATATTTAAAAGCAAATTATCCGGAAGAATATATGTCGGCGCTGCTGACGGCTAATAGCGATGACCAAGATAAGGTGAAAAAATATATCGGCAACTGTCAAGTATTGGGAATTACGGTAGAAGGGCCAGATATTAATCGATCCCAGATAAATTTTACGCCGTCTAAGGGCAAGATTTTGTTTGGATTGTCAGCAGTCAAAACTGTGGGAGAGGGCGCGATCGAGAATATTTTGGCAGCGCGTCAAGGAGGGCCATTTACATCTCTGCCGGATTTGTGCGATCGCATTAACCTCCACACCGTCAACAGCCGCGCCTTGGAATCCCTGATCAAATGCGGTGCGTTGGATAGTATCAGCGCCAACCGGAAACAATTAATCGAATATTTACCATTAGTTGTAAGTTGGACGCAGAAAAGTAAAGAAATATCCGAACAACCCACACTTTTCGATCTTGGTTCGGTGAGAAGTCCAGCGCCCAAAGTACCAGAGGTAGATGATTTTCCTCTGAAAGAAAAGTCGGAGTTTGAACAAGAACTGCTGGGCTTTTATTTATCTTACCATCCTCTTAAATCGGCGGAGAAAGTAGCGAAACGGGAGGGGATTGAGCCTATTAATCTCAGCGAGATCGACGAGTATATCCGCAAGGGAAATGTAATTGCGATCGTGATGCTCAAAGAAGTCAAGCAGATCGTGACTAAGAAAGATGGACGCATGATGGCTATTCTCCAAATTGAAGATTTAGAGGGTCAACAAGCGCCTGCGGTAGTATTTCCGGACACCTATGAAAAAATTAGTTCATTGCTGGTAACAAACACCGCTGTCATTCTCTTTGGTAAGGTAGGTCGAGATCAAAAGGATGAACAAACCCAGCTGATTGTAAATGACGCCAAACCCCTGGAAGCGGAAAATTTGACAGAGGAAATATCGCCGCCACTAGAAGACGATCTAGAACTCATCGTGATGCTGCAACTGACACTACAGCAAGTCAACGACGAAGAACAACTTGAGCGTTTAAAAGATTTTTTGGAAGAATACTCAGGCGAGACAGGCAGAGTAAAAGTTCCGGTGATGGCAATTGTAGCAGGTCAAGACAATCGTCAATTGGTTAGCTTCGGACAAAATTTCTGGGTGCAAGACCCTCAAGGTGCTGTCTCGCGCCTTAAGGACGCAGGGTTTCCAGCTTGCACCCAACCTCCCATTTCACTTTAATTAACCAAAACTTTGCCAGATTTTGATAGTATTATCCCAACTGCCACTGGCAAGTATCTGTCCATCGACACTCATAGCTAGGGAATTAACTGGGTTGGTATGTTGTTCCAAAGTATCGATCGCTTCTCCGGTGGCTAGATTCCAAACTTTGATCGTCTTGTCGCTGCTGCCGCTAATAATAGTTTGTCCATCGGGGGTGATGAGAACGCAATTTACTGCGCCTGAATGTCCGGAAAAACTGCGGATATTTTCGCCATTATTGGCATTCCACAGTTTAATTGTCTTGTCCTTAGAGGCGCTGACAAGCATTTTCCCATCTGGGTTAAAAGCAACAGAATGAATTGAATTCAAATGCCCTTTGAGGGTAAAAAGCAATGCGCCGGTAGTTAAATTCCACAGTTTGATTTGGTTGTCAAGACCGCCGCTGGCGAGGATAGGCTGATTAGGCGCGATCGCAACCGATTTAATTATTCCCGCCGCCCCCGATAGGGTGCGGATCTGTGCCCCATTTTGTAGTTTCCAAACTTTGATAGTTCGGTCTTCGCTACCGCTAGCTAGGATTTGTCCGTTGGAGCTGATGGCAACAGAAGTAACATCTCTATTATGCTCGTTTAAGGTATGAAGGAGCTTTCCAGAGTAAAGATCCCAAATTTTTACTGTATCGTCATCACCGCAGCTGACGAGGATTTTTCCATCTGGGCTAATAGCGAGGGAATTAATAGCTTTGGCGTGTCCAGTGAGAGTTTGCAGCAATTCTCCACTCTGGAGGTTCCAAATCATAATTTTGTCGTCGAGACTGCCGCTAGCAAGAAGTTGCTTGTTGGGGCTAATGGCAACTGCCATTACCCAGGATGAATGTCCGCTTAAAGTATTTATACATTTCCAAAGCTTACCTGCAAACTTAGAACTAGGAAGTTTAGATGGGATAGGGCTAGAAGTAAAATGCTTAGAAATAGTAGGTTGGGAAGTGAGTTGACTGGTGATATTATTGTTAAAATTACTGGGTCTGGAGGCTGGCGGTTTGGAAGTTGGGGGTGGGCTAACTCTGCCTGGTTGTGTGGGTATTGTAGCTGTTGAAATTGAAGGTTGGGAAAGATGAGAATTTAGGTCTTGCAGCACCTGTTGTGCTGATTGGTAACGTTGGTTAACTAAATCTTGTAGCATTTTGTCTAAAATCTGCCCCAAGCGATCGCTGACTACTCTCCCTTTTTTGAGCAGATGGTCTTTCCATATCCAACGACCATCGAGGGGATTGTAGAGATGATCGGGTTTGGTTTGGGTCATCAGAAATATGCAGGTTGCGCCTAAACTGTAGATGTCGCTGGCGGGATATACTTGACCGCTTCGCAGTTGTTCTAGGGGTGCATATCCTTCTGTGCCAATTCTTGTGCCCGGTTGAGCGTTCGATGTTTCTGTGATCTGTTTGGCAATTCCAAAATCAATCAGCACCAATTTGCCATCTATCTGACGGCGGATTATATTGGTTGGTGTAATATCCCGGTGAATTACTTGGCGATCGTGGATAAATTTTAGAATTGGCAAGATATCCAGCAAAAGTTCTCGGATTTTTTCTTCGCCAAATGCTCCCTGCCGCTGCAATTCTTGGAATAAATTCGGCCCTTCAATAAACTGCTGTACCAGATACAGGCGTTTGTCATGCTCGAAGTAAGCTAGCAGGGTGGGAATTTGGGGATGTTCTCCCAGCTGATGAAGTCGAACTGCTTCTTGGTTGAAGAGTGCGATCGCTTTTTCTAGAGATTTGGTTCCTTGCGTTTGGGGCGAAAATTGCTTAATTACGCAGCTGGTTTGCAGCATATCTTCATCGACTGCTAGGTAGGTTCTGCCAAAACCTCCCTGACCGATCGGTCGGATGACCCGGTAGCGGTTTCTCAGCAGTGGTTCTATTTTCATCCCACAGCTTTGGCAAAATTTGGTATCTTTACTATTCAGAGGTTGCTGACAACTGGGATTAATACAGCAAATCATATTGGCAAGGGAGCGGAGGAGCAGAGGCGCAGAGGTAGGGGGAGCAAGAGAGAAGGATTTCTTATTTTACTTTACTTTTTGTCGCACTTAGATTTTCTCTTTTGGCGATCGTTCGATCTCCATCACCGCTCGTCTGAAGCCTAGCACAACCAAAATATTGGCGATCGTCAAGAAGAACTCCGCGCCGCCATGCAGCCAATCGACATCAGCTAAAGACTTCCCATCAGCAATTTTGGCATAAATCCCGGCAGGGATAGTGACGCCGACAAACACCAACGTCATGTAAAATCCAATCAAGGCTAAACGCGGCGTTTGTCCCGAACGGGTGAGAAACCACAAGAAACCCAGGTAGGGAAATAGAGATAAGCCGAACAGGGCCTCTTTGGAAATATGGAAGTTCAACCATGAAGGATAAATCATGAGTTTGCCTTCTCTCTTACTGAACGCCAAATCCACCAGCCAGCCATCAAAAGGGTGAAGTTACCCACCATTGTCATGGTAGCTTGTAGGGTGACGAGCCATTCCAGAGATTCAAGGTTATCGAAAAAATGCCAGGTACAGGCACACATGGCACCGATCAACGCTGGCAGCATGGCTAGTGACAAAGCCCACCAAGCTCGGTTCCCGCTGACTTCGCCGTAAGTCCAGATCGCCCAAATGGCGGCTATCCACTCGATCACGCTGGAAATATGGATAATCCAGGTCGGAATTGAAAGCGCGTGCATCAATAATTACACAAAACAGATATTATTAATAATTTTACCCTTGTAGCTCCCGGTTTTATCTTCAAAAACGGGTATTTCCGGCTCTTGGGTTTGGCGATCGCATTTTTCGGAGCGGTTCATCTCCAATTAATCCTGGCAAATAGTTAATTCCACAGGATTAGACAACTTAATCTGAGCGTAAATTTCTCCTGTACCCTCCTGTTTTAGGTCTTCAATGTAACCAGATTGTTCGAGTTGAGCTTCTCTTAAGCTATCGAAAGGCCCAAAGTAGTAGATACAGTAAGGTTCTTTAGTAATAATCTCTAGCCACCAAAACATTTACTACCTTCCCTTTTTTTATTGATTTTAGGCAAGATTTTTTCCTTTTTCTGCAAACCTTGCTCAGGCCCAGCGCTGACCGATGACAAAACCAATCATTATTAAGAGAATGATTAAACAGATGTGATATTATCTTGGCAATTATGCCTCAGCCAGAAAGGAAAAACTGATAACAAGAATACATTTACGAAAAATATGGGACAGATGCGGGCGGTCTTGTGCGGCTACTACGGGAAAGGCAATGGGGGGGATGAAGCGTTGCTAGCCTCGCTGCTGCAAATGTTACCGGCTGACGTGACGCCCTTGGTTCTTTCTGGCAAGCCAAGAGAAACACGCGATCGCTACAATGTGGAAAGCTGCGATCGCATGGCACCCGCCCAAGTTCTCCAAGCGCTACGCCGATCGGATGTCCTGATTTGGGGCGGCGGTAGTCTGATGCAAGATGTTACCAGTGCCGCTAACCCATTTTACTACGGCGGATTGATGGGATTAGCTCAGCAGATGGGCTTAACAACGATCGCTTGGGCACAGGGAATTGGCCCTTTGAAACGTCGCCTGACTCGTTCTGTGGCGCGACGAGTATTTGCAGGTTGCTCGGCAGTGAGCGTGCGCGATCGGGCCAGTGCTGCCCTATTATTAGATTGGGAAATTCCCTCAAGGCTTGCTCCAGATCCGGTATGGGCGTTAGACTCCTTACCAGTCAAGGGTCTGTGGGACTTACCGGCACCCAGAGTAGCAGTGACATTGCGATCGCATCCCCAACTTACATCCGCCCGACTTGCCAACTTAACTCGTGCCTTAATTCACTTTCAAAAAGCAACTCAAACCTGTATTTTATTAGTGCCGTTTCAGAAATCTCAAGACTTAGCTATTGCCCAGTCAATTCACTCGAACTTACCCGATTCCAGCCATATTATCGCGCCAGAAAACCCCAGGCAGTTGAAAGGCTTGTTTCGAGGCGTGGAAATGGCGATCGGTATGCGTTTGCATAGTTTAATTATGGCAGCAGCAGCAGAATGTCGCTGTTTCGCCCTTAGCTACGACCCCAAAGTTAATCAATTGATGGAAGAATTGGCAATGCCGGGATGGGATTTATCTCAAATCCCAGATGACCCCAACTCGATCTGTCAAACTTGGTTAGAATGTTATGCTAATGGTGATGCGTTAGCGCCCGCTCAAATTGAATCTTTAGTAGACCGAGCTTTGATTCATCGCGATTTGTTAAATCAAGTTCTAGTTGCAAATTGATTTGGTAAGTTGTTGCGCTTTAGCGCTAAAGCGCAACAACTTACCTACGACCAGAAATTATATAACTGGCAACTTGAGTTAATTATTAAGATAAGTTAGACAGTATCCACCCATACGGGGTCTGCCGTCCGTTTTGATGCCAATGACTGAGAAACATAATGCTGAGGAACCGTTAGCTGATTCTCCGCAATTGAGCGAACCGACTGGGGCGTTAGATAATTCCCGGACAAACCCCATTGCTGATGTCTGGAACAATGCCACGATGAGCTTGATGCGATTGTTACCTGTCGATCGCGTAGCGCAGACGGTTGTAAACTGGTTTAGTGTCAGCGACGATCGGGTGGCAGAGATTTTGGAGACTGTTCGAGCCGAATTGCCAACGACACAAGCGCTGCTGATTGGTAAGCCACAGGCTGGAAAAAGTTCGATCGTGCGGGGACTGACGGGAGTTTCGGCCCAGATTGTCGGTCAGGGATTTCGTCCTCACACGCAACACACGGAACGTTATGCTTATCCTTCCAACGATTTGCCGTTGCTGATTTTTACAGATACGGTGGGACTGGGGGATGTCAAACAGGACACGGAAACAATTATTCAGGAATTGATTGGAGATCTGCAACAAGAAAGTCGCGGTGCTAGAGTTCTGATTCTGACTGTCAAAATTAATGATTTTGCGATCGACACTTTGCGACAAATTGCCCAGCAGCTGCGTCAGCGGTATCCAGATATTCCTTGTCTGCTGGTAGTTACCTGTTTGCATGAGGTTTATCCTCCCGGTACGGAGGATCATCCTGTCTATCCACCAGATTATGAGGAACTCAATCGAGCTTTTGCGGCGATTCAACAAGCTTTTGCGGGATTGTACGATCGCGCTGTGTCGATCGACTTTACACTGGAAGAGGACGGCTACACGCCAGTATTTTACGGCTTAGAGGCGCTGAGAGATTCCCTGGCTGACTTACTCCCAGAAGCTGAAGCGCGTGCGATTTATCAGTTATTGGATAACGAAGCTGGTAACCAAATTGGCAATCTCTACCGGGATGTCGGACGCCGTTACATTTTGGCATTTTCCATTATGGCAGCTGCGTTGGCGGCTGTACCCCTGCCGTTTGCTACGATGCCTGTGCTGACTGCGTTGCAAGTATCGATGGTGGGGCTGTTGGGTAAATTATACGGGCAAACGTTGACGCCATCTCAGGCTGGGGGTGTTGTAAGTGCGATCGCAGGTGGCTTCTTAGCACAAGCAGTGGGACGGGAGTTGGTCAAATTCTTACCTGTTTTCGGGAGTGCGATCGCAGCTTCCTGGGCAGCTGCCTACACTTTAGCACTCGGTGAAGGAGCTTGTGTTTATTTCGGTGATTTGATGGGTGGCAAAAAACCCGATCCCAAGCAAATTCAGTCTGTGATGAAAGAAGCGTTTAAGTCAGCGCAAGAACGGTTTAGAGGGATTAAAAGTTAAAAGTTAAGAACACCTTTGCCGTAGTGGATTTGACTCCTCAACCCGACGCGACGCTCAAACCAAAGTCTGATGCAGCGCTTCGTTATAAATTTTAGCTCAGCAACGGAAGACGACGGACACGAATCCGGTTTGGCTCAACAGTTACAACTACTCCTCGATCTAAGTCTTCCTCACATTCATCAATGACCGTAATTAACAAGTTTGTCAATGCTTGAGCGCGTAACCTTTCGATGCGAATCCGAATAACTGAAGGAGAAGTAGCTTCAGTAACAGCTAACAAAGCATGGAAATCCGCATCAAGAGTTACAACAACATACTCATCGTCTCTTGCCTTCTGAAGTATTTCTGTATCGCTGGCTGCTGATAAACCAATCTCACCGACATGAAGGGCGTCGATCCCAGCTTCGCACAATAAAGCCGCCGCAGAAAGTGGCAATCCCTGGTCAAGCAACAGTTTCATAGCTTTGGGATAGCTCTATAATGCGATCGTCTAAATAAGTAGAGGCATAAATCAGGGCTTGCTGAATGTCTTCATCTTCCAGTTCTGGGAATTCTTGACGCAACTCTTCTGTATCGGGATAAGTCGCCAGCAGCTCCATCACCCGGCGAACTGTAAGGCGCAAATTACGGATGCTGGGCTGTCCGTTCATACGGGCAGGATTGCTAGTAATACGATCTAATCTCATACTCACAGACTCCGATCCTAAGAGAGTATTATTACTTTAGTATGGCAAAAATTTATCATTTACTCCCTTCCCGCCAGAAGATTTTGTATTTTTTGCCCACCCGCCCCTTGCTCCCTCTGCTCACTGAATACATAATCTTAGAGTGGGAAGGGAGTAATAGCAGTGTGTCAGACTCTAATTTGCTTCATAGAGACAAGGTAATGGTGGACAGGGTTTCAATCCATGATAGGGATTAACAAGCTTTGAAAGGTATTTTGCTGATTCCCGTTCGATAATAAATTTTCAGTTTCAATCCATGATAGGGATTAACAAGCTTTGAAAGCGTGCTGATTTCCAATCTGAAATTCAGAAGGTGAAGTTTCAATCCCTGAAAGGGATTAACAAGCTTTGAAAGTCAAAGGGCTTGGGTTAGTTGGATCTAAGCACTTCAACCATGTTTCAATCCATGATAGGGATTAACAAGCTTTGAAAGTCTATGAGCGCTGCCAAAAGCAATGAGGCCCTGGCGACTTTGTTTCAATCCCTGAAAGGGATTAACAAGCTTTGAAAGCTACCTCTAGTTGCTCAGCTTCGCTTTTCCTCCGATCGTTTCAATCCCTGAAAGGGATTAACAAGCTTTGAAAGTGAACCAACAAAAGGAAGATTTGGGTTTGCAGCAGGACAGTTTCAATCCCTGAAAGGGATTAACAAGCTTTGAAAGGGACAAAATCAATGTCTACGGCAGTGTTATCGAGAAGTTTCAATCCCTGAAAGGGATTAACAAGCTTTGAAAGAGAATGGAAGTAGCAAGCCGATAAAAAACGGGAAAAGTTTCAATCCCTGAAAGGGATTAACAAGCTTTGAAAGTTTGTGTTTTCAAATTGCCTTCTAAAAGGCGCAACACTGTTGTTTCAATCCCTGAAAGGGATTAACAAGCTTTGAAAGGTTAGCTAGCTCAAATGCTGATTGTATTTAGTTTTCAAGGTGCTTTTGCGACTACCGAGTAACAACATAGCATTTCCGATATCAACTTGTAAAGAACCCGATCGCTTTTTTTAGACTCAAAGCCAGTTTTGGCAAGCTTTCCGACGATCGCGACTACCGCATTTCAGGTATAATGCCAGCCAAACCTTTGTGGAGAGAGGGTTTCAGGCAAAAATTTCTGTTGGCTTGGCAAAACACCTACCCACAGGCGCGAAGGATTAGGTCTTTGGGAATTATTATGCTTATGTTCATAATCAACATTTTTGTAGTAGGAAACCGCATCCTAAATGTGTCGGTCATACAAAAATTTTAAATATGCTGTGCTATTACAGCATATTTGACCCGAAAGATCCCACTTATTTACAAGATGTTGCTAAAAGTAACTCTTCTACATCTGCTGGCAATTCAATAGAATAGAAACGATTTGCTGAAAAAGCATAATCCTCACCGCTCTCATCAATAATGCGGACGAGTCCATGAGCTTGCGCCTGTAAGTCGGGGACAATGCGGTACAACTTTCCAACTTCGAGAGAAGCTTGATATCCCTCATTATTGAGGCAGATTGCAAAATGTACTGCTTGTGTTTGTTCCTTTTCCATCGCTAATCTAAAAATGGTAACTTGAGTTTGAATTCTCTTTTACCACACCCTACAAGCGCCAGTACACCGAGTATGGTGTAGCTTAAGACAGTGGGCGATGGACACTAGGCAGGCATAAAGCAATGGTGCGCTTAAAACTGTGGCAATGGATCGTATTAGCAACGCCGATCGCAACGATCGTCACTTTCCTAATGGTATCGGCAGGATTGCAGATCCAGTCGTGGGGCATTAGTTGGATCTGGGCGGTATTCACCTTTATCTTAGTGGGCTGGCGTTGGCTGCTAGTCAGATGGACTCAACCGATGGTAGAACAGATGGAAGCTGTAATGGCAGAAGTCAGCAAAGAACTGGAATCCACCGCAGCCGATACCGCCGCGCTACCAGCAGGAAATGACGCCATTACTAGAGCAGAAACCGCACTACAAGATATCCTGAAGACTGCACAGAACGATCGCGCAATTTGGGAAGATTGGCCAACCTTTTGGACGCGATGCCAAGATCTCGTGGTTGCGATCGCACATATTTATCATCCAGAAGTAAAATATCCTCTGCTTTCCATCTACGTTCCCCAAGCTTACGGACTGATTCGGGGCACAATGGATGACTTAGATCGGTGGATGCAAAAACTATCTCCAGCCCTCAATCAAGTCACCGTTGGGCAAGCATACCAGGCTTATGAAGTATATCGCAAACTAGAACCATCCGCTCGCAAACTCTGGCAAGTATGGAACTGGGCCCAGTGGTTATTGAACCCGGCAGTAGCGGTAGCAAAAGTTGCCAGTCAGCGTTACAGTAACCGCGCCACTCAGGAACTGCTGGTAAACTTGAGCCAGCTGATGCGGTCAGCCGCGCTGAGGAACTTATGTAAGCAAGCTGTAGCCCTCTACGGAGGCGCTACCCTGCCAGTTGCAGAATTTTCGGTTTCCACACCTACATTACCGAAAGCGAAGACTCAAACCCTACGAGAAATCCTATCACAAGCAGAACCTGTAGCGGAGGTTGAGGAGAAACCCGTCAATATTCTGCTGGCGGGAAGAACGGGATCTGGAAAAAGCAGCTTGATTAACACCCTGTTTCAGGCAGAATTAGCAGCAGTAGATATTTTACCAAGTACCGATCGCATTCAGAATTATCGCTGGCAAGCCGAAAGCACAGAAACACTTACCCTTTGGGATACTCCCGGCTACGAACAAGCCAACCGTGCAGACTTACGAGAGCTAGTACTAGATTATGCCAAAAATGCCGATCTGCTGCTGTTAGTCACCCCGGCGATCGATCCTGCCTTGCAAATGGATGTAGACTTTCTCAAAGATATCAAAGCCGCAGTTGCAGACTTACCTGCGATCGCAATTGTCACCCAAGTCGATCGTCTGCGTCCGATCCGCGAATGGCAACCACCTTATGATTGGGAATGGGGCGATCGGCCCAAAGAAATTGCCATTCGAGAAGCTACCGAATATCGGCAAAAGCAACTAGGTGAGTTTTGCGATTTTGTTTTACCAGTCGTTACAGGCGATCTAAAAACGGGTCGAACCGCTTGGGGAGAAGACACGCTATCCTTAGCATTGGTGGAAGCCATTTCTCCTCTCAAGCAAATTCGCCTGGCCCGATTTTTGCGTAACTTAGACGCCCGTGCGATCGCAGCTGCTAAAATCATCGATCGCTACACATTCCAAATGGCAACAACCCAAGGATTAACTACACTAATCAAAAGTCCCGTTCTCAGATTCATTTCTACCCTATCCACAGGATCGCCAACCCTAGCTTATCTACTAGCAGAACAAATTCCCGTAGAACAGTTGCCTGTAGTTATTGGCAAACTCCAGATGGCTTATGACCTCAACTCACTTTTGAATACAGACGACGCCAACAAACTTAACTTCGATCTGCTATCTCTGTGGCCCCTGCTGCTCGAAAACTCAGATTTACCCGATCGCAACGCCTGGGCATTTGGTCACGCCCTAGTCGAGTACTGGACTGCGAATCTGACGATTCCACAACTGCGAGAGAGATTTGAATATTATCTCAAATTACATGAGTGATATCGTCAAATTGTCTGTTGTCATCGTTGGTTAAATTTTTACCGCAGATGTAGGCGCTTCGCCTTCCCGTAGGGTAGACAGATGAACGCAGATAAACGCAGATAAGAATAAGAACAAGATTTTTTTCACTTTCCCCTCACAATAAATCCAGATCTTCATCTGTGTTCATCTGTGTTCATCTGTGGTAAAAAAATCCACTTAAATTAGGACTTACACAATCGCCCCCTTGCCCCCCAGATTTGGGGTCGGGGGGGCAAAACCTTAGTTTTAAATAGGAACCAATTCCATCACACTACAGGGAGTTTCCATTGTCAAAATACGTTGCAATTGAAAACCTGCCTTCTCAAACAATTCTCTAAATTCGATCTCAGTACGCGGGCCTCCATCACTGAGGGTCAGTTCATCTAGATCTACCCATTTTATCCAACTATATTCATCACCAGGAGGAACAATAGAATCGATCGCCAACAACTTACCATTTTTAGACATGGCATTGCGGATATTGTTGAGGATTTTAATCAGACTATCATCATCCCAGTCAATGAAAATGAACGATAGAGTATAAATATCGCCCCCAGTCGGTACAGATTCAAACATATCTCCTCCGACTCTTTCACAGCGATCGATCACTCCTTCCTTTTCTAGAAACTCTGCTGCTTCAACAACAGTTTGTGGCATATCGAAGAGAACGCCTTTCAGGTGAGGGTTTGCTTTGAGAATCGCCGATATTAGCGATCCTCTGCCACCAGCCACATCTACAACTTTGCTACTATCGGAAAAGTCATAAGATTTAATGAACGGCGCGTGAAAGTTTCTAGCAGCAGCCAGCATGGTCCGATCGAACAACGCCTGAGACTCAGGATTTTTTACTAAATATTCCCAATAGCTATTTACTTGATAAAGGTGATGTATAGCAGATTTACCATCTTTGACAGCACGAAACATCTCCCCTGTAGCACGCCAATGCCAGTCGTCGCAGTGCATCAAAACTTGTGCGCGGAAGGAATAAGGATTATCGCTGCGAAGATATTCAGCAATTGGGGTAAGTGCGAATTGATATGGGTCAACTTCGGTAAACACACCAACACTAGCGAGGCAGCGAAGCACTCGGTATAGTGAAGGAGCGTGACTGTTGGTAGCTTGTGCGAGTTCATCAACACTCTTGGATTCTGTCGTCAACAAATCGGCAATACCCAGTTTGGCCGCAATGTTTAGCGCTTGGGTAAGCCAAAGCTTACTTGTCAGTTCGACAAAAGCCATCATTGGTGATTTGGTTTGGGGGTTACTCACGATTGTCACTTCTTGTGTGGGAATGAGATGTTTATTCTTTTAAAGACATCATACCAAATCCGGGTTTGTTACCCCATGAGAATTTTTGGCCTAAACATTGTAGAGACGTTTCATGAAACGTCTCTACTCTACTAATGACTTTTTTCCCCCTTCGATCCGATCGGCAGCTAGAGTCCCATGTCAAACACTTCGTCTTCGTTATCAGAACGATAGACAACACCCTTATCCTTTTCGTATTGCTTGTACAAAGCAATCATTTTGTTTAACTGGTCTGGATTTTGTTTAGACAAGTCAACCAATTCTCTGGGGTCTTGTACAATGTTAAACAGCTTCCACTTATTATCCCCATAGGGCTTGTTGATTTTGGTAACTTTCCAGTTTCCTAGGAACAAAGCCCTGTTCCCATCGCCGAACAGCTCGAAACCGATCGGATCGTTTTCACCGTAAATGCGAGTAGCTGTACCTTCCAATAAAGGACGCAGAGAACGCCCTTGCATCGGAATAATGGGATTACCTTGATAACTGGTTCCTGGATGCTGAGCCCCAGCGTAATCCAAGAACGTTGGCATCATGTCCATCACGGAAGCAAACGCAGCACTTTGGGCTCCTGCCTTGATAGCACCTGGGTAGTAGAAAATAGCTGGTATGCGAATACCGCCTTCATAAACTCTTCCCTTGAAGCCAAAGAAGGGAGTTGCACTTGTGTCGGCCCAACCCCCGCCATAGCTGACGAAGGAGTTAGTATTCCCTATGTTTTGATAGCTGTTGTCGATTTTCTCCTCTTTAAACCAGTCCTCAAATTCCTTATGTCCCTTGGAAAAATCGTGAGCCGCCGCACCATTGTCGGAGATAAATACGAAGATGGTATTCTCGTACTCGCCGATACTCTTCAAGTGAGCGATTAGTCGGCCAATGTTGCTATCCAGGTTGTCAACCATCCCTGCATATATAGCCATTAGCTTGGAATTGTACCGCCGCTGTTCGGGGGTGAGGCTATTCCAGGCCGGAACTCCAGCTGCTCTGGGAGGCAATTGTAGATTACTGGGAATGATGCCAAGCTGCTTTTGGCGTTGGAAACGCTGTTCGCGAATGCGATCCCAGCCAATATCGTACTTGCCCATGTGCTTCTTAATGTATTGCTGGGGAGCCTGCAAGGGATCGTGGGGGGAGGTGTAGGCAGCATAAATGAAGAAGGGTTTGCCATCTCCACGATTCTTGTTGATATTCTCTATGAGCTTGTTGGTATAAAAATCAGCAGAGAAAAAGTTTTGGGGTAGGTTGACATCTTTACCGTTGTTGTTGTATGTCGCTACTTTTTTTCCTGGGCTGTATCCCCTTTGGTTCATATGATTCGCGGCACCGTCGATTAAGGCAAATGATTCCGAGAAGCCTCTACCTGCGGGGACATGGGCTGCCTCGTGACCCAGGTGCCACTTGCCGATCATATAGGTGTGATAGCCAGCATCTTTTAACACTGTGGCTACACTGACAACGCGATCGTTAAGGCGGCCTTCATAGCCCGGCTTACCCTTTTGGCGATCGGTTAAATCCTCACCCATACTACCAAGACCAGCTTGGTGGTTATCCACTCCGCTCAACAGCATTGAGCGGCTAGGCGAGCAAGCCGCCCCACCGTAGAATCTGGTCAACTTCATGCCGCCCTTTGCCAAGGAATCTATGTTGGGAGTAGGAATCTCACTCCCAAAGGCACCCACATCGGAATAGCCCATATCATCGGCCATCAGTAGCACAATATTTGGCCCTTTCTTTTTGGCCGTTTCGGTCTGGGCCGTTTCGGTTTGGGCGTTGGAGCTTTTTCTCAAAACTGAACAGGCTATCAAGGAAAAGGAGGAGAAAGCTACAAGCAGGATAAATTTTGAAACTCGGTTCTTCATAGGGTAATCTCTCTTTTTGCTCTTAACTAAGAGGGGATTTGATGTAGTTGAACTTGACAACTGCTGACGCTTTGGCCCAGAAGAGGTGCGATCGATAACCTCGTTCCCTCACCAAGTGAAACCTTACCACCAAAAGTATTGTTTCACTGATAACTGGCAGATACACATAGCCTTTACTCAGGAGTCATCGCCTCTTCTATGGCATCATCTAATGCTTGTTGAATTAATCCGGGCAAATACCCTCCGTTTTTCACCCAATGGGCGCATTCTAGTCCCAATTTCTCCACAATAAATACCTCATATTTCTCAATCTTTTCCGAAGGTAACAAATCTTTCCAACGGCCATTTTTTCCTTTTCCGAAGAATCTTTTCGGAAGAAATCCTGGCGACTGGAATTTTTCCCAATTTTCTGTCATGTATTCTAGGGAAGACTCCTGCAAGACAAGGTCTTTTTTGGCTGCATCCATTTTCACACCTAGAAGTTCAGCCATTCTTTCGACTTCTTTTGGCTTATCGGTGATTAAATTAGCATAATGAACCAAAAGCACGTTTGGGAGGTGTCTAACCTGCCACCAACTAAGTATATTTTCCCAAAGAGGCCATAAATGTCTTCCTGTTTCTAACCAGTTATCCCAAAACTCTGGAAAAGTTTCTTCCACCTTCTCTTCTTCGTACAAGCTGGGATCGTAACCTCCCCCAGCATTATACAGGGACAGGGCAACGTCTCTGCCGTCTCTTACCAGATAAATGTACTTTGTTTCTCGATTATATGGCAAAGCGTCAAAAGGTAGGTGAGTCTTGAGAAATCTAGGGTCGGGTAAGTTTTCTATATGGTTCAGTTTTACTTCTAACGAGGCAAAAGTTGGGTCAGGATTGTATTCTACCCACGGACTTAATTCGTGTATAGATTTATATCCCCTCAGATCGCTGTTGCCATTAAGTAGTAGATTAACGATTTGTTGAGTCAAGGTTGTGCCTGACTTGTAACAAGAAGCAATGACTACATCGGTTTTTCGGGGGGAAACACTATTCCAAATAGTCGAATCGCAATACTTGTTTTTTACTTCTACATTCATTGTTCTGGCTGAGGATTTTTTCAAGAGAACTGGAGTCAATGTATAAAGCGATACAATTCGGCAAGTTTTTAAGTAGATGCCAATCGATCGCTTGGGCCGATCGCAGCGGTTAAAGGAGAGGTAGCCTAATCGGGCGAGATTGAGCTTTACCGCTACACCCGAATATTTTCTCACAACTCGTGAAGGATTGCTATATAAAGTTAAGCACCCAAAACTGGCAAAAACTTGAAAGTTGGTGGGAACCAATAAAAAAACCTACTTTTCCTACCAATTCAAAAATTCCAGTCCGGCGGTTTTTTGTTAAATTTACATTTTTAATGTCTTGATGCAAGGTTGGTAGCCTCTCAAGTGACTCCATCAGCAATCAAACTTCGCGCCTACTTGACCTAGGGGCTGATTTTTGGCAAAGTTGTCTTGAACTAACAGATTTATTGTGGCGTGAGTATCAGTGCAACTATGGCTAAACTCTTTGGCAAAACTTTGGTAGCCATTCTAACCGTCTTGAGTACTGGACTGCTGGGGTCTGAGGGTGCAATGGCTGGAGATCCTTCGATCGAAGGGCTAACCCCTTTACCCGATCCAGCTGTTTCTGTGGAAGTGCCTTACCAGAATATTGGCATTGAAGGGCAAACCACTTCACCCGATCCAGCTGTTTCTGTGGAAGTGCCTTACCAGAATATTGGCATTGAAGGGCAAACCACTTCACCCGATCCAGCTGTTTCTGTGGAAAGGCCCGATCGGAATATTGGAACCGATCGGGCCTTGGGGAATACCCTCGCGCCTGAGTCATCAGAAAAAACCTCATCGATGGGAAGGGTGACCTCAGTCTCCAGCCTCAGAGACGTGCAACCAACAGATTGGGCGTTTGCAGCATTGCAGTCTCTGGTTGAGCGATATGGATGTATTGAAGGTTATCCAGATGGTACTTATCGCGGTAACCGAGCGATGACTCGCTACGAATTTGCGGCTGGGTTAAATTCTTGCTTGAATCGAATTCAAGAATTGATTGCCACACTACCGCAAGGTATTGGTAAAGAAGACCTGGTCTCATTGCAAAGACTGCAAGAAGAGTTTGCAGCCGAACTTGCTTCCCTGCGGGGTCGCGTAGACGCCCTGGAAGCGCGTGCAGCAAGAATAGAGAACCAGCAGTTTTCTACTACCACCAAGCTTAGCGGTCTGGTAATGACCTATTTTGGAGATGTGTTTGGCGAAAATGCTGGCCCTGCCAATAACGCCACTTATGCCCATCACACCTATCTCACCTTGCTGACCAGCTTCACGGGTAAAGACAGCTTGATAGTCGGCTTAGAAGCGTCGAATCTCAAAACATTTAACACCGCTACCCAATTCCCGACCACGGATTCGATCGGCACCACAAATGAAGCCCGTCTTGCAATCACAGGTGCCGAGGTATATGGGTTTGGGGATAGCGATATTGGCCTCAGCCAATTGCAATACCGCTTACCGATCAACGACAAAGTGGCGATTTCTTTTGATGCCTTTGCCAGCAACAGGATTCTCTCGGCACCCATCACGGGATTGAACAGTCTGTCTAGCGGGCCAGTATCGTATTTCGGTAAAACGGCTCCGTTGCTTTACCCGGTGAATCAGCAGACAGGGATTGGTTTGCAATGGCAGATTGCTCCCTGGTTTAGTATGGACTTTTCCTTGGGAAGGGATTTTAAGACAGAAGACCCTGGTACGGGACTGTTCAATGCTGGCTACTCTGCTTCTGTCCGCCCGGTGATTAATCTCGGTCGGTTTAGGTTTTCTGGTTCCTATATGAACAGCTACTCCCCTGCGTTTGGGATTGATACGTTTTCCGGTAGTAACGCTTCCAGAGTGGTTGGGGCAGGGCCTGTGATTGCTAACACTTTGTTTGCCGGTGCTTTCTACCGATTTTCGCAAAGTTTTGAGTTTGGTGGCGCGATCGCGTATTCCAAGGCGCGAGCTTTGGGACAAGGTACGAAGGGAGATGCTGAGGTATGGCAATTTGATGCGGATTTTGTTTTTTACGATGTGGGTAAAAAAGGAAATACAGCTGGCATAATCATTGGGATGCAGCCCAGGCTGACTGGTACTAGCAACGGGGCGCTGGCAGAGGCGATCGGTTTAGAACCGGGACAGCGCAACGATCGCGATGTCGGCTTTCACGTTGAAGCATTCTATAACTATCAGGTGAGCGACAATATTACGATTACCCCCGGCGTCTTCTGGCTGACATCCCCCAATCACGACGATCGCAACCCCGATGTGATTGTTGGCATAGTGAGAACCAGCTTCAGTTTCTAGGCGAATTGACCTGACGGGGGTTGTCACCCCGTCAGACTCAGATATGTTCCATAAGCGATCGCACACCTAACCTAAATCTTTACGTTTAATGAAATGTCTGCGGAATTGCTATTATGTTGTTAGTAAAGCTACTCGTCAGAATCGCTAAATCTTCTTGCGATCGCTAATGTCGTTAACTTTTTTTAGGCAGTGGCTTGAATATTTCGGTCAAGTATTCGGAGTGCCGGTTGTAGCTGTCCCTCCTCAATATACATCGCAAGATTGTTCTAATTGCGGTACGACCGTTAAGAAAACCTTAAGCAATAGAACCCATCAATGCCCCAATTGTGGGCATATTCAAGATCGAGATTGGAACGCAGCAATTAATATTCTAAATATTGCGTTGTCAATCTTAAGTGAAATGTTAGAAAATACCGTCGGGCAGACGGAAATTAACGCCTCTGGAGAGAATGACCTCTGCTTGGTTGGGGCAACTCAATTAAGTAAGCCGACTCGCAGAAAGAGGAAGCCCAAGGAGCAATCTTTGGAATCCCCCGCTATATTCGGTACTCCGACTCTTCGGTGGGAGGATGTCAATTGTAAATATTCTCTCAATCAAATGTCTGACAAAACCAAGCCTAACGTGAGCGTACCTAAATATCTTCCTCTTCACATAGCTAGAGCAACGTGGAGTATGAAGTCTGGGCTAGAAGCTCTGCAATTGTCAAACTGGATTGACATCGATGAAAACTTTGTCCCAGAACTTAACATAAAAGCTCAACGTCTAAAAGAAAGCTACTCAGATGTTGTTGCGACCCTTCCAGGCAGTCACGCCGGTCAGCAAGAAATCTTAGAATTGCTGCTGGCTCATCTTCTAGAATACTTCCCAGAATATTATCGATTAGAAGGCACAAAAATAGAAAACCTCAAGACAGGTCAAGTTTGGGAAATTTCGGACTACGAGGATGTTCCCATTGCTCTAGCCGGTCAATTGGTGCAAGAAGATTTATGTCTGATGCAACCAACTTCAGAAGGTCATGTTCTCAAGGCAATATCCTCCACTTTTCCTCTGTTCTGGCGAGTACCTGATAAGATTGGACTCCCTCTATACAAAATCCATCACCCTGTGCCGGAATTTCCCGAAAAACTAAAGCATCCTCTGGAACTCTATTTTGAACGCTTAAGGCCCGATCGTCCTGGAACTAGAATTGCCTGGGGGATTGCGCCAACCCCCCTTTTGGTTATAGCTTGGTATCAGCCAACAGAAGGATGGGAGAAAGCTATTACAGCTGAGAATGCCGGAGAACACCTGTGGCTCAGAACAGAGCATCAGACTCTGCGACGATTGCCAAAAAGTGGTGATATTTTATTTACAATTCGGTCTTTTGTAGATCCAATTTCTGCTCTAAAGGATTATCCCACAAATCGCAAAAATTTGGCAACGGTAATTCGACAAATGCCTCCTCAAACACAAACATATCGGGGTATGGAACCGTTTTTGGAGCCATTACTTGCTTATCTTGAGGGGTAATGCCCATAATAAAACTTTTCCAGGTATGTAGTTGCGCTTCAGAGCGCTGAAGCGCAACTACATACCCAATAGCGATGAACCATGAACTATGAGCAAACCCTGAGAAAATGGCGGCATTTTCAGGTTAATTTCATTGCTTCGATCAGAGTTTTACGAAAATAAAATATGCCGTATTCGGTTCCTTGCGCGAGTGGCTGAATAGGTTTGTAGGCTCGCGATTTAACTTGCTGCTGCATGATGGTGTTGACATAGGTGTCTTCATCAAAAACCTTGGCAAATTGTAAGGGCGTTTCTCGCTCGATTTTTAGAGGAAACTTCTCCATCTGTTCTGGACTCTGACAAAAGAACTTTTCAATGATCGTCAATTCAGGATTAATCGGGTTAACTTGCCAAACTAGGACAAAGTTTTCTAGTGTTAGGATGGTCGTGTTCGGAAAAAGCCAAGCTATATAAGTAGGTTCTGTTGGCACTGAATAGTCATATTTCTGAAGCAAGTGAATACCGCTGAGGGAACTGCTCACAAAACCTGGCAGTTGAACATCCGGTGCGATCGTTTGGGGATGCACCATTGGGATATGGTAAACATCAATATAATTTTCTAAAAGAATCTTCCAGTTGTACGGCACCTGATATGTAAGTTTATTCGCTATCCGCAAAGCTTCCCACGGCTGGGAATATTGCTCTAGATGTTGGGGAACACCTGCTAAAAACTCACTTAATGGTCTAGCTTCTGGGTCAAGGTTGACAAAGATAAATCCACACCAACTATCTACCTGCACCTTGGGTAAGGCAATTGCCGATTTGTCCAGATCCGGAAAAGATTCTGGGTATGTCACGGCTTGAAGTTGACCTTCCAAGTTATATATCCAACCGTGATAGGGACATTGCAAACGTTTGCAGTTGCCTTGCCCCTCAACTATACGCATACCTCGATGGGGGCAGACGTTGTACATGGCTCGCAGCTTTCCAGAAGATGTGCGAGTCAGTAAAATAGGCTCATCTCCGATCGTGCAGCTGAGGTAATCGCCGGGATTAGCCAACTGTTCTTCCCGACCCACAAATTGCCAATTTTTATACCAAATCCTCTCACGTTCTTGGGCAAAAATCTTGGGATCGGTGAACCAGTAACCGGGCACTGCCAATTCGGCGACTTCTGCATCTAAATTAAGGCTGGTGCCAATCATCTGATTTGTCATTATGTCAACTCATTCGTTATGAATTTTTACAGTTTTTCGATCCAGCAGAGCAGTGCTTCCAAATAATAACTGGCCTGAAGGAGATTTATGTCTGCCCCTAACCAATGCTTTCTTTTTTATATTATGCCTGTTTGGCTCTGAAATTTAGGTTGGTAAGCGATCGCACATCTACCAAAATCCTCACAATCCTACAATACCTACCTGGATTTTTACCGAAAATTTGGTATTCTGCTTGTAAAATAAAATGTTGCCCTAAATCTTCAATACTACCTATGACTACGACTGAAGACCAAAACGTCCAAACTAACTCACCAATGAAGGCTTTTGTTGAACTTTCCAGCGGACTCTGGATTAACCAAGCCCTGAATGTCGCTGCCAAGTTGGGCGTTGCGGACTTCCTAACACAGGGAGCCAAAAGTGTTGAGGAACTTGCACAAGCTACCGAAACCTACGCGCCTTCGCTGTATCGATTGCTTCGCGCCCTTGCTAGTGTGGGCGTCTTTACTGAAGTAGAACCACGGCGATTTGCCCTCACTCCTGTAGGTGAATATCTTCGCGAAGATAATCCTTTTTCCTTACGATATCAAGTGATGATGCACTGTAGCGAGTGCAATTGGCCTCTTAAAGGAGAAATGTATCGGACTATCCAAGATGGTAAGCCCACGATACAACATATTCATCAAGTAGAAAACTACATGGAGTATCTGGATGGACATCCCCAGGAGGCAGAACTATTTTTTAGAGCAGTAGGCGGTATCCTCAAAAACTTTTGTCTGCCATTGTTGGAAGAATACGATTTATCTGGTTTCACAAAAGTTGTCGGTGCGGCTGGGCCGGAAAATGTAGCGATCGGTTGGATTCTGAAAAATCAACCTACAATGCAGGGAATTCTGTTTGGCCCGCCGCCTGTAATCGCTGAAGCAGCTGACTACCTAAATAGTGAGGGAGTAGGCAACCAATGCGAAACTGTGGAAGGAGATTGGAGTACATCTGTGCCTGCGGGTGCCGGACTCTATACCTTGTCCTACACTATGATTGAATCGGACGATGACGCTGCTTTAAAAATCCTGCAAAATCTCCGTGGCGCTGTGGCTGAAAACGGCAAGGTGCTGGTCATGGATTCTGTAATTGCTCCAGGCAATGAACATGACTGGAACAAATGGCTGGATCTGGAGGAAATGACGATGGGTAATTGGAAAGTACGCACTCAAGAGGAATTCAATGCACTTTTCGAGAAAGCGGGTTTTAAATTGACGCGCGTCATCGCGAAGAAAGGAGAAACAGCTGCTAGCCTGATGGAATTAGTTCCGGCCTAACTATCATAAAACAAGTCGAATTTTTAGAACCCACTGTTATTTAGTGGGTAAAGTCCAGAAACTTATAGTGTGATCCAAATGAGCAACTTTCCAAATACCCAAACCCAATCGCCGATGCTTGCTTTTGTCGAACTGGCAAGTAAACTCTGGATTAACCATGCGATCGGTGCCGCTGCTAAGTTGGGTATTGCTGATGCAATGAGCCATGAAGCCAAGAGTGTGGAAGAAATCGCTCAAGCTACTGAAACTCATGCTCCCTCGCTGTACCGATTGCTTCGCTGCCTCGCGAGTGTTGGTATTTTTACTGAAGTTGAGTCTCATAGTTTTGCCCTCACTCCGATGGCGGAGTTCCTTCGTAACGATCATCCACAATCCCTACGTCATTTAGTTATGATGCACTGCCAACCTTGGCACTTGCGATTCACTGGGGAACAGATGCACTCGGTTAAAAAGGGTGAACCCGCTGTTAAAAAGGTTTATCAGATCGATGCGCTATATGAATATTTCGATCGAGATCCTGAAGCGGGAGAACTTTTTAATAAGGGGATGGTTGGTCTGACGAGGAATTATCACATCCCGTTGATTAAAGAGTATGACTTTTCCGGTTTTACTAAAGTAGTAGACTTGGCAGGCGGTCAAGGAGGGCTGATTGCAGAAATTTTGAAAGCAAATCCTCACTTACAGGGTGTTCTGTTTGATTTGCCACAAGCGATTGAGCAAGCAGCCGATTTCTTAGCACAACAGGGCGTTGCCGATCGCTGCGAACGGGTAGGTGGAGATATGTTTGAATCCATACCGGCAGGTGCGGATCTCTACACGATTTCATACACTATTATTGATTGCAGCGATGAGAGTGCGATCGCACTACTCAGTAGCATTCGCCGTGGGATGGCTGACAATGCTAAGTTGCTGGTGATTGATTCTATTGTGCCGACCGGAGATGAGTTTCACTGGAGCAAATGGTTAGATTTAGAGGTGATGACCATTGGCAAAGGCGGGGCACGCACTGAGGCCGAATTTAAGGAAATCTTTGAAAAAGCAGGCTTTGAATGGGTACGCACTATCTCGGCTGGAACTCCGGTTAGTGGGATGGAATTAGCGCCTGTTAAATAACTAAACTTTTCACTTCTAGAACACCAATTCAGTAATCTTAGGGGTCAAAACACATTACCAACTATTACTGAATTGGTGTTCTAGGATACTAAGTAAGAAAGTTCATTCTCTAAGCCTACGAGCTATTAAAAAAAAACGGTGTCATAGATCAAATGTATGATACCGTTTTCCGTGAATGTGCTAAACCTAAAAGATCTGACGATGTTAAGCGATCGCGTACAGCCAACGGTTGGTAAATGACTGAAATATGCCGACGATCGATCGCACAAGCAGCTGTACGTTGCTTATCTCACCCTCGTTCGGACTAAAGGCAAGCCTTTATGCTAAAAATAATGTAAAGTAATGTAAAAAGCAGAAGTTGTTTGAGTCGATATTTTGGAGAGTAAAAATTTGAGTGACTCTATGAAGCTGATGCAGTCAAACCAGTATGACTTTGTGCCGCGCTTCTTTCGACTGGCGATCGCAAACGTCCTATCGAATATCATGGTGCCACTGGCCAATTTAAGCAGTGTCATCTTCCTGGGACATCTCCCAGCCCTCCACCACTTAGCTGGAGTCGCCCTAGCTGGCAATCTGCTTAACCTCGTCTACATGGTGTTAATCTTTCTCAGAATGGGCACCACTGGGGTAACAGCTCAAGCGGTGGGAAGAAATGACCGAGAGGGTGTGCTATTGGTGGTACTGCGTAATGGTTTAATTGCGATCGCGCTGGGAATTGCGATCGTACTCTTGCAGCACCCTTTGGGAGATCTGGGGTTTGCAGCGCTAAGAGATGTCGAGCCAGAGGTGAAAGCTTCAGGCATGGCCTATTTCAACACCCAGATTTGGGGAGCGCCTGCCATTTTACTCAACTTCGTCGTCATTGGTTGGTTTCTGGGACGAGAAAAAAATGGCTTGGTTGTCTTTTTGTCTGTCGCTGGCAATGCTGCCAAAATCGCACTGGATTACCTCTTTATTGTTCGCTTGGGCTGGGAAAGTACCGGAGCTGGAGCGTCCTATGCTATAAGCCAGTATCTGGCCTTGTTAATAGGATTGACTTTTTTCTGCACAGAAATCAAGTGGCAAGAGATAAGAGCCGTAGCTGGAAAAATTTGGAATACCTCAGCTTTTAAAGCCACTTTGACCCTCAACGGAAACATTTTAATTAGCAATTTCCTTACTCTCTTTGCCTTCCTCGTATTTAACTATCAGGCAGCAGGGATGGGAACGTTGATCTATGCTGAAAATGCTTTGCTTTTACAGATATTCGGCTTGAGTTACTATTTTGTTGAAGGATTAGGATTTGGCACAGAAACCCTGACCGGAAACTTTAAAGGGAAAGGAACTACTGAAAAGTTATTTCCCCTAGTTGCCATTTCTGTAGTAACCAGTCTGGTGGTGGGACTCACCTTTTCTGGCGTGCCTACTCTATTTCCTAAGACTATTTTTGGCCTGTTGACCAACCATACCGAAGTCACTAACGAGATTAGTGTTTACGTTCCTTGGTTACTGCTGGTCTTGGGCTTCAGTTCAATTGGTTTTATGCTGGAAGGATACTTCTTGGGTTTAGCAGAAGGGCATACGCTCCGCAATGCTAGTTTAATCTCTATTGTTGTGGCATTTACGCCTGCTGCTATTGCTGCTTGGAAGTATCACAGCAACCATATTTTGTGGTTGTCTTTGTCTGTGTTTCTAGCATTCAGAATGCTGATATTTGCGGTACAAGTACCCAGGACGTTTGTCAGCGATATTGGGAATGATAGTGACTCGGTTCCGCTTTTTGAAGCAGGTTCTGCCGAATTTATGCCTGCTTTTAACGAAAATGCGAGTTTTGTTGAGGTAACTTCGGATCGGGAACCAGAGAGCGATCGCGTGTACTAAGAACGATTCATGCGGTTCATTAACCGCTATGCTCTTATCTAATGATATGGCTTACGGCGAGAGATGAAAGTAGCGATTACGGGTGCAACAGGATTTGTCGGCAGTCGCTTGGTAGAGCGGCTGCACGCTGAAGGAAATAGGATATTGGTCTTGACTCGCAACCCAGAACGTGCTAGGAAAGTTTTTCCGAGCAATAACTTTCCGAATGTGGAAATCGTTGCTTATACGCCAACGGAATCGGGTGAGTGGCAAAAAAGTATATCCGGTTGTGACGGTGTGGTAAATCTGGCTGGGGAATCTCTGGCGGAAGGTCGCTGGACGCCAGAACGCAAGCAAGCGATTATGGATAGCCGTAAGATTGGCACCCAAAAAATTGTGGAGGCAATTTCTCAGGCTAATCCCAAACCGACGGTGTTGGTGAATCCCTCAGCGATCGGCTACTATGGCACTAGCGAAACGGCTACTTTTGATGAAACCAGTCCGGCTGGTGATGGTTTTCTGGCTTCTGTTTGCGAAACTTGGGAAACTGAAGCTCAAAAAGTAAAAGATTTGGATGTTCGACTGGTAATTCTGCGCGTTGGGATTGTTTTGGGGATGGGAGGTGCGATCGCAAAAATGCTACCTCCATTTAAACTGTTTGCAGGTGGGCCTATTGGCAGCGGTCGTCAGTGGTTTTCTTGGATCGATCGCGAAGACCTCGTTAACCTAATTTTGTCCTCCCTACGCCGTCCCGACCTTGAGGGCGTCTTCAATGCTACAGCCCCCAATCCTGTGCGTATGGCTGAGTTCTCCCACACTTTAGGGCAAGTTCTCAAGCGTCCTTCCTGGCTACCTGTACCTGGGTTTGCTTTAGAAGTGCTATTGGGAGATGCTGCTGTGGTGGTTTTGGAAGGTCAGCAGGTTTTGCCCAAACGCACTTTGCAGTCTGGCTTTGAATATCAATATCCTAAGTTGAAGCTTGCTTTGGAAAACATTTTGACCTCATAGGATATCCCGACTTATTTCCCCTTTTCCCCTTTTCCCCTTTTCCCCTCTTCCCCCTCTTCCCCTAGCCTCTAGCCCCCAGCCCCTGAGTCCAGGCGTTTGGAAATCCAACTGCTAACTCCACTGAGAATGGCACCTGCCATCAGAATACCGATCGCTGGGGTAAATACGGGTTCCCAAAGTCTATGCCAAAGGTCAAAACCCAGGGGAACTCCAGCCGCTTTACCTAAAAGTGCGATCGCAAACCACAAAAAACCACTCAAAACCAAGAAAAAATCCCACATTAAAGCCAGGTTTAGCCAATTTAGCAATTTCTCTTTCATTTTTTGCCAGTTGTCTCTTTGTGATTTGCTATTAACTCAAGTTGCTAGTTACTTGCTTTCTGGGTATGTTGTTGCGATGCCGCGCTCTTATTACAACTGGGATAAGAGCGCGGCATCGCAACAACGTACCTAATACCAGCCTCAACTATATAACTAGCAACTTGCGTTATTATCATTGTTTGACAATGATAATAGCAAATCACAAGTTCTCCTTCCAAGCTAAAATCGGCTGGCTAAGAGGCAAACAGCCAGTTATTAATGCGTTTGAGACTATTCCAATCCGGTTTTCTACTTAAACCTTCTTCAACATTTTCCTGGATCTCGCGACGCAACTCAGCATCGAAGTCCAGCACCTGCTTGACAAGTTCGATTTGTTGGCGCACACCAGTTTGATTGGTTTCCAGCATGGCAGATGCCATATTGATCCGTGCTTGTGGGTCTTGCGGACTTAATTTAACTGCCTTTTGAGCTGCTTTGTAAGCCTGATTAGGTTGGTTTTGTAACAGGTACAACCAAGCCAAACAAGTCCAAGCGGCACTATTTTTCGGAGCGCGATCGCAAATATCTTTAAAAACGGGAATGAGCGTTTCCGGGCCAACTCCTGCTTTGTAGCGTTCTAGACTAGATTCAAAAAGCTCGTCAATCGATTCTTGAGTCATCGTTTCCCAATAAAAAATTAATCGAAGCAGATCGCCCACAGCCTTTCATGCTGGGGCTACACAAACAAAGCCTGACGAAAGCAGGCTATACGTTTGTGTAGGGGCGATTTCTAATCGCGGCGTATTTTTGACCGCATTGAAATGCACCCGCAAAAACCTGGGTACTTAGACGGCAAAAGACTTGCCACAGCCACAGGTTTGACTGGCATTCGGGTTGGTAAATTGAAAGCCACCGCCAATCATAGCATCGCTGTAGTCAAGCACGAGGCCGTATAGATAAAGGAGGCTTTTGCGATCGCAAACCAACTGGAAGCCATTATGGTCAAAAACATCATCATCGGGTCTAATGCTACTGGGGTCTATGAAATCCATCATGTATGACATCCCAGAACAGCCGCCTTGACGCACGCCTACCCGCAAGTAGAGGTCTTTTCCTTGTTTTTCCCGCAAAAATCCAACTTGCCGGACGGCAGATTCGGTGATCTGAATACCCTTTTGCTGAGACTGAGTTGCTGATGTCATAGGTTTACACGACTCCTTATGCCGATTAACATCGACGAGTTTTTGCCTTTAAGTCCATTTTATCTGGTTGGAGAGGATTCTTGACTCCAAGGCAGACACCCTTCTAAGCAGGAATGCCTTATCGTGAGATAAGGAAGCCTCTGCCTTTATAGGGATGGGGGATCTCACCATCAGTATAAATACCGAAACCGCAAGCTCCTAATTTTATTTGTATCGGCTTAGTCTATGACAACTCTCAATCGTTCTACCCGTCGCCGCTTAAAACAATTAAACCAAATTCCCAGCGTGTGGGAAGGCGATCGCCGTCCGTTATCACCCGACGGCGAATCGGACAGCGAAGCAAAAGGCGAATGTATTGTGTGGGTAGATGGTTCCCAAGGAGTTGTTCGCGGCATCGATATGGTGAGAGCAGAATCTGGCCCCGAAGCGATTGTACGTACCTTACTGCGAGCGATGGAATATCCTCAAGGGCCTGTCAAACCAGCTCGACCCCAGAAAATAGTAGTGTGCGATCGCGAGATCCAGTTTTTTCTGCGCGGCGTACTCCAAGAAATGGGGATTACCATTGACTACGTACCGACACTGCCCCTAATTGACGAACTGTTTCGGGAATTCCAAGAAAATGCCACCACCCAACCGCCTCAATTACCGCCCCAGTACGCAGAGCGATTGATGCAGGCAGCATACAACTTTTGGGACACGGCTGCTTGGGACTTTCTCGAAGAGCATCAAATTGTCGCAATTGAACTGAATCGTTGGGATATCGGCACCCTCTATGCCTCTGTGATGGGGATGTCAGGGATGGAGTACGGAATTCTGCTCTATCGCTCTCTCGATTCCCTCAAGCGGTTTCGCGCCTCTGTTTTGCAGGAAGAAGAATCTTTAGATAAGCTCGAAGACGCTTTCCTGGCCCAAGATTGCCTGTTTGTCACCTTTGATTTACCCGGTGAAGCAGAAGAAGATGAAGATATCAATTTAGCCGATCTGCCAGCCTCAGAAATCGAGCCTAATTTTGGCAACATCCACCCACTAGAAGGTTTGCGCTCTTCTTTATTTGAAGAAGAAGCACTCGTCGTTTTAATCGCTCTGGAAGCTTTGAATCGCTTTCTTCGCGCTTCCCACCGCCAACTCGCCAGCGAGATGTTCCCTAACCTCAACAGTCGCTATCGCATTCCCATACCTGAAGATTCCGACACCACCCAAATGGCATCTGTCAAGGTGACAACCCTGCCTGAAGTGTCAAAAGAACTGTTCGAGATGATTGAATTAGAAGATGAGGAAGATGAGGAGTTGCTTTCTAGGAAAGCTCTGCCGACTCTCAGAGATGATTTGGTGCCGGAAAATTCCTTCCTCAGCATCGGTATGGTGTCCTGGGAGACGGTGGAGCATCTGCGGACAACGCTCTTAGACGATCGATTGGCCGACAAAGTAGAAACAGCGGGAGATGGATTGCCAGTTATTTTGATCCAAACTTCACGTCCCAAGGCTAAGACCATGATTGAGAAAATTCAGGCGGGCGGGGGAATCAAAGGGATTTTCTTTAATCCGGGTGAAGACCCGTTTGATGACAATAGCTACGATTTGGGAATCATCCAGACCAACAACGGGGAAATGTACCTGTTCGGGGAATTCATGGATGATGACCCAGTTCATCAGGAAGCTCGTAAGAAATGGAACCAGCGGTGTAAGAAAACTAAGGGCTACTGTGGCGTGCTGATTGCTAGGGGGTTAATGGGAGCTTCGCGAGGAAATCCCCAGCTACAAGACATGATGGCTTTGTTTGAGGCCCGATCGCTCTCCCATCAAGATTTGGGTTTAGGCACCCTGCAACGGATGCTGCAAGTGGACTGGGACTAGGGACTGGGGACTGGGGATTAGGGACTAGGGACTAGGGAAGAGAGAAGAGGGAAGAGAGAGCAGAAAAAATCCTCTCTTTTCTTCTCTTCTCTTCTCCCGTTACTCCTTTGACATATTCACCAGTTTTTCACTTTTTTAAGGTTAGATATCAATAGGAAGATATTTAACTAGCGATCGTGAGTTACGTAGAAAACCAACTTAGTAATTGCCTACTGCCGCGACACGAATTGCTCGCGCTTCCATCTTTTATCTACCCGCCGGGAAGACCCACACCATAGCAGCTTCTGCTTGGTGTTGGGATGAAAGGCTCTTTAAAATTGGGTACTCGATGTACCCAATTTTAACAAATCATGTTACTATATTTACAAAGCACGATTGGTCTTATAGCAAAGTGCAACGTCAGCCGTGCAAACACAGTCCCAGTCTTGCTTTGAGCGGTTAATACTGTCATAACCGATGTGACTATATAATTTTAAATTAATTACATCAGCAATTCTACTTAAATATTGTTTTTTTACCCATTGCTGTTAACCACAACCTCATCCTAACCCCTTTTTATAAAGAAATAGAGAAGATTTGGTAATGTAACTTACTACACTTGATGAATAAGTTTTTCTTATTGTGTTAAAAACTTATGTATAACCATAAAACGCTGCTAATTAACCAGTCAATATCGCCAAAAGGGCATTTTACAATTGAGAAGATGAGATGGAAAATTTATTGGTGAATCTGCAATTTTAAGTCTAAAATCAACAATACTTTCCAGTAACTAAGCATCTACCAAAGGAGAGAAAAAATGGCTAAAGGAACTGTTCAATCATTAGCGCACCAATGGGCTAAAAAGTATGTTGAAAACCTCCAAGTTAATTCCCAAGATGAAGTAGCGAAAGACTCGCACAATTTAGCGGATTTTGTATCCAAAGCTGGCAGGGAGCAAACGGTAGAAAAGCTAATGCACTCTCTTAGATCTGTCAGCGCCAAAGCCTGGAACAAAACAGAAGCGCTGCTGGCAAAAGAAATTGAGAGGCATAGGATAAACCCCAGATTAATCAATCCTTGGGAAATTGCAGCAGATTCCTTTCGCATCTACGACAAAGCGCTCGAAATCTACACCCAGCAAGCAACGACGAGGCGTATTTCTGTGGAGATGGGAGTGGAGGATTCATCGGACGAACTCAATAGAAAAGCACTGGAAGTCTTCACCGAGCAAATTGCCCCCAGCCAGCTGGCGGCGCTGATTGGCAATGAAATCGGGGGACTTCAGAGGAAGTACACGGCGGACGATCCCCGCGTCAAGGGTTTTGTAAGTATGCAGCTACACTACACCAGCCAGATGTTGCTGGAGACGCTCTCTCCCGTCGAGCGAGTGCTTGTGGGTGCTTATTTCAAAGTAATTGATGACCACTTTTATATGCCCTTGCAGCGATCGTATGAAGCGGCAGCAAAACAAGACTACGACTCCCCAGTCTTGTCAGCCGTGCAGAAGTTGTTACCGGATAGCACGAAGATTGCCAAGAAGATTGCCCAGCGGACGCTCCAATTGTACCCTGGCTATCGCAGCTACAGCGGTGCGTTGAGCGATCCCGTAGTGCGAATTTCTAGTATCAGGGATGTGGAGATGTTCCAAGTTTATTTGTGGGTGTGCGCTTTAGAAGGGGACATCTCCGCCATCCAACAGGAGTTGTTCCCCCTGTGCGTGATGCTGTATCCTGTCTTAGGTGTGAAGTGGGAATTGCTGCGGCAAATGCTGCATTTGTTGGGTCAGGAAATCCGCAGTCGCTTAACTCCGGAACAGTCGGCAAAGTTTATGCCCTATTTTCAGGTTCTGTGGGAAATGTTTTCTCCTGATGTGTTCGCAGCTATTACAGAAGAACAACAAATGTTAGCGATATAAGCGGCTAGTGTTGGTGATGGGCGAAGCATTCCGGGACAAAGCTGATGTCTAAAATGATCGTGGGATGGGCGTCTCGCCCGTCCCTAACTACAATTTAGATGCGCGACAGCTAATCATCTCTAGCGCGAAAGGAGTAAAATCTTTAGAGAAACCTGAGCAGGAAAAGCTGAATGCGAGTTGCGATCGTCGGGGCGGGATTGGCTGGAATGGCTACGGCTGTAGATCTGGTCGATGCCGGTTGCGAAGTAGAAATATTTGAGTCTCGTCCCTTTGTGGGGGGTAAAGTCGGTAGCTGGGTAGATGCCGATGGCAATCATGTTGAGATGGGGTTGCACGTCTTTTTTGGTTGCTACTATCAGTTGTTCGATTTGATGAAGAAAGTGGGGGCGATCGAAAATCTGCGCCTCAAACAACATACCCACACCTTCATCAACCGGGGAGGCATAAAAGGTGAATTGGATTTTCGCTTCATTACTGGTGCGCCTTTCAACGGTTTGAAGGCATTTTTCACCACGTCGCAACTTTCGGTGCAAGATAAAATTCAGAATGCGATCGCACTCGGCACCAGTCCCCTAGTTCGCGGCTTAGTTGACTTTGAGGGCGCGATGAAAAATATCCGCAATCTCGATAAAATTAGCTTTGCCGACTGGTTCAGACGCCACGGCGGTTCGGATGGCAGCTTAAAGCGGATGTGGAATCCGATCGCCTACGCACTCGGTTTTATTGACTGCGAGAATATTTCTGCCCGCTGTATGCTCACCATTTTCCAGTTTTTTGCCGCCAAAACCGAAGCATCGGTGCTGCGAATGCTGGAAGGTTCCCCTTACGAATATTTACACAAACCCATCATTCAATATCTAGAAGCGCGAGGGGCGAAAATACATACCCGTCGCCGCGTGCGAGAAATTCTCTTCACCGGGGAAGGAGAAGAAACTCACGTTACCGGCTTGGTAATTGCCAAAGGCGAAACCGAAGAAACTATCACCGCCGATGCTTATGTCTGTGCCTGCGATGTGCCGGGAATTCAGCGCGTTTTGCCGTCGGAGTGGCGCAAGTGGAAGGAGTTCGATAATATTTATAAGTTAGATACGGTGCCTGTAGCGACCGTGCAGCTGCGGTTTGATGGCTGGGTGACGGAACTGGAAGATGCCGAGGCGCAAAAACAGTTGTCAAGTGCTGTGGGAATTGATAATCTGCTTTATACGGCTGATGCTGACTTTTCCTGCTTTGCTGACATGGCTTTGACTAGCCCATCCGATTATTATCGTTCTGGACAAGGTTCTCTGTTGCAGCTGGTGCTGACGCCGGGAGATCCGTTTATAAAAGAGAGTAATGATGCGATCGCGCATCACGTCCTCAAACAAGTTCACGATCTCTTCCCCTCCTCGCGAGATCTGAACATGACCTGGTACAGTGTAGTCAAACTCGCCCAATCTCTCTACCGCGAAGCCCCAGGTATGGACCCCTATCGCCCTCCCCAACAAACTCCCATTGCCAATTTCTTCCTCGCAGGTAGTTACACCCAACAAGACTACATCGATAGTATGGAAGGAGCTACTCTTTCTGGGCGTCAAGCAGCCAAGGCAATTTTAGCTCGGAAAAACTAGGTAATAAGTCATCGGTAATTTCAGATTTCAGATTTGAGATTGCCAAATCCAAAATCCTCTCATCCAAAATTACCAAAATGTCAGATTGGCTAGAACATAGCGTACAAGTAGAAGTAGCGGTTCCGATTGACTTTACCTGGAACCTCTGGTCCGATCTCGAACAAATGCCCCGTTGGATGAAATGGATTGAATCCGTTAAAATTTTATCAGAGAATCCAGAGCTATCACGTTGGAAACTAGCTAGTGGCGGATTGGAATTCACCTGGCTTTCCCGCATCCTCAAAATGATACCCAACCAGATTATTCAGTGGGAATCCGTGGATGGTTTGCCAAATCGGGGTGCGATTCGCTTTTACGATCGCCACGGTAGCAGCATTGTTAAACTGACAATAGCTTATGGTATTCCCGGCTGGCTGGGCAAATTGATGGATAATCTATTTTTGGGGCGCATTGTTGAATCGACTATTCAGGCAGATTTAGAACGATTTAAAGAATACGCTCTCAAAGCTTACGCTCAATCTTAGAATTATTCAACTTCCGGGTATTCCCCAAAACAAACTAATTTTAGTAGGTTGGGTTGAGGAACGAAACCCAACCAGAACTTAAAGCTAAAGTTGGGTTTCACTCTGTTCAACCCAACCTACGGCAATAAAATTTATTACAAGTATTCAACCGGACATGATATTACTCGACTTCCGGGTATTCGCCAAAACAAACTAATTTTAGATAATTCGGGTTATCTACTAACTCTTTGGCTAATAAATAACCGGCAATTGTCCAAGTTTGATATTTCCTCGCTTCTTTGCCAATCAGTCTGCCATTTTGACCATCATAGTATTCTGGCCATTGATCGGTGTGCAAACGTTTTTCAGCAATGTTAATCGCACGATGAGCCAGATCTATTCTACCCATTTTCTGAGCGGCTGCGGCTAACATCCAGAGCAATACTGGCCAACTTCCACCATTATGATAAGACCAAGGTCTATTTTTGGGATCGCAACCAGTCAGAATTTTCCATTCTAAATCTTCTAAAGCGGGAAAACAAAGTTTCATCGGCATATCTGCAATTAGATTTTCCCATTGAGTTTCAATCAAGTTTAAGATTCCTAGCGACTGCTGCTTATTTGTTAAAGAAGAAACGATCGCCATCAAATTTCCCTGTGAAAAGAAGCGGCAATCTATCTGCGACGGCCCTAGATTACCGGCTAAATAGCCTCCATCTTCTGGCAACCACTCTGTCAGTTTATGAAAGGGAATAGAATCTGAATATATATTGAATTTATTGAGAGCTTCTTCTCCATATTCCTCTACTCTATACCGATAAATGACATTCAAACGATGAGTATCCAGCCAATAATTTTCTCGAATATGTTCGATCAAGGCAGGAAGGCGGCTACGAATTGCTTTGATTAGGTATTGATTATCTTGATTGGGGAAAAGAAGTTCGCCACCAGCCCGCAAAGCAGCATAAAATAAGGATTGAATGTCCAAAGGATGCCCGGAAAGCCCCATGCGGCGATCGATCATACTCGCGCCATCGGGAACCAAAAGGGTGGGATACATATCAAACCGGGCTACTAAGCACAGTTCCATAATTAGCCTGATACCTTCTTGGAAATCTTCTCGATAGGCAAGTTTGGTATCTTTTGTACAGTTTACATAAGCCCGTAATAGTATCATCCACCAGAGACAGGAATCAACGGGTGCAACTCTAGCGATCGCGTGTTCGCCAAAATCTGCTTTCAGACGTTCCTTCCCATTTATAGATTCTACCTTAAAACTTGCTGGCATCAAGCCTCGGCCAGGTTTAGAAGAATTCAACTGCCTTTCTTTTGGCTGTAGCTTTAAGGTTTCTTCAAGAAAGTTGCGGACAATTTCCGACCTACCTTTGAGCAGAAAAACAATCGCACTAGAGACAAAATCGCGGATAAAGCACTGGTCGTAATTGAGTGCTTGGACATCGGGATCGCGGGCAGCTATTGTGCCAACCGGACGTTCTTGATAGTAGATAATCGAATTTTCAAGTGCTTGCCATGCTTCTTTTACAACAGGCTCTTCTGTTATCATTTGATTCCTTTTACATAAATGCTCTAGACTGGTAGTAGATGAAAGAAAAGAATACCACTACCAGCTACCAAGTGGGATCGACGAAAAGATTAATAGTTAGGTATTCGCGCCCAGCCGGTACTGCGGCGATACAAGCACAGATGCAGTGACCATCCTCAAGTTCCACCTCGCAGGCGTGACAAGAACCCATGAGGCAGCCAGTGGGAATGAAAACTCCCGCGCGATCGGCCACTTCCAGCAGCGGTTCTCCCACCTGGGCATCAACAGTTATATCATCCGGTAAAAATCGAATTTTGGTCATTAGTCATTAGTCATTGGTCATTGGTCATTGGTCAGTTGTCAGTTGTCAGTTGTCAGTGGTCAGTGGTCAGTTGTCAGTTGTCAGTGGTCAGTGGTCAGTTGTCAGTTGTCATTAGTAAATGTCTTTACCTCTTCCCCTCTTCCCCTAGCCCCTATTTTCTTTTGACTTTTGACTTTTGACTTTTCTTGCTAGTTATTAGGCAAAACAGGCGTTAAATCGAGGTGAGCCTCAACCGCAGTTGCCAGAGCGTCTAAGGAAGCTTCTCGCTGTTCGCGGTAATTGGGAATGCCGTTGGGCAAAGCAGAAAGACCCCGTTGTTGGCGCAGCAGATTCAACCAACCGCGTCGCCAGGGGCCATTATCAAACAGCCCGTGCAGATAGGTGCCCCAAACGGATTGAGCGGAGTCAACCATGCCCAAATAGGGATCGTCGAATAAAGGTTGAGTTTGCGCCCCCTCCACCGTGCGGGTGCGCCCTTGATGAATTTCATAGCCGAGTACTGGTAAACCGACTTGGGGATAGTTAGATGTCACCTGCCGCTGACGAACGATTTTTTGTGGCGTAATTACAGTTTTTATAGGTAAAAGTCCCAGTCCGTCGCAGCGACCTTCCGAACCCTCGATCCCTTCTGGATCTGCCACCATTTTACCCAGCATTTGGTAACCGCCGCAAATTCCCATGACGGTGCCGCCTGCCGCCACATAGTCTTGAATGGCTTCTGCCATACCTGTTTGTTTGAGAATCATCAAGTCAGCGATCGTAGTTTTGGAACCGGGAATTATCACTGCATCTGGATGTCCTAGATCTTGTTTGGGGTGGATGTATTTCAGATTCACGGTAGATTCTGCTTCCAGGGGGTCAAAATCGGTAAAATTAGAAATCCTGGGCAGGCGGATGACTGCGATCGTCAAGTCTTTGTTGGCACCGCTAGAACGACGTTCAAATAAATCGAGGGAGTCTTCGGCGGGGAAGTCATTGTCTATCCAGGGAATGACGCCGACGACGGGGATGCCTGTGCGTTCTTCTAACCAGGTGATACCGGGTTGCAGCAGACTTCGCTGTCCGCGAAACTTATTGATGATGACGCCCTTGACCAATTTCCGTTCCGACGGTTCTAATAATTGTAAAGTACCTATAACGTGAGCGAAAGCACCACCGCGATCGATATCTACAACCAGTAAAGTGGGAGCATTAAGATGGCGAGCTACTCGCATATTAGTCAAGTCGCGGTGCTTGAGGTTAATCTCCGCCGGACTGCCAGCCCCCTCACAAACAATTAAATCGAATTCTGTAGCTAAAACTTCTAGCGATTCTGTAATCGCTTGCCAGCCTATTTCAAAATATTGCTCGTAGTACTCCAAAGCGCTGGCTCTACCTACGGCTTTACCTTTAATAATTATCTGGGAAGTCATATCGCTTTGGGGTTTGAGTAAAATCGGGTTCATCTCCACGGTGGGAGCTATACCAGCAGCCCAAGCTTGTACTGCCTGGGCGTGACCGATTTCCCCGCCTGTGGCCGTAACATAAGCATTTAGCGCCATGTTTTGCCCTTTAAAAGGCGTTACTCGCCAGCCACGCCGTACTAAAATACGACAGATGGCGGCTGTTAAGAGCGATTTTCCAGCGTGGGATGTAGTGCCCACAACCATAATGGCTTTCATATAGGGATTGGGGATTGGGGATTGGGGGATTGGGGATTGGGGATTGGGGATTGGGGGATTGGGGGATTGGGGACTGGGGATTGGGGACTGGGGAAAATGTTTTTTCATTCTTTATTCTTTCCCTAGCCCCTAGCCCCTAGTCCCTAGTCCCTAAAAGGGAAGTCGGAACCAACGATTTAAGGCATTATAAAAGCGATCGCGCCAGGTTGCCCTTGGCAAAACGTTACCTTGATTCTGCCATTGCTCGATAATATAATGTCCCAGGGGTGTGAGGCGAAAACTATTCGTAATCCCTTGACCGTCTACCTCCCGCCGCAGTACACCCACTTGGATCAGCCAGTTCAGGGCATTTTCAGCGGCCAGATCGGACAGGGGATGTTGCGTGTATTGCTGCTTTTGAGCTACAATACCAGCGATTTCTTGAATATCTATACTTCTAGAGCGCATTGCGACAAACAATGGCATCTGGAAGGGTGATACTCGTAGCGATCGCTCTGCCCGTTCTACGGTTCTTCTTGGATAAGAAAGCGATCGAGCGCCTAAATGATTAGCAGAAGTCATCGATTATCTTCAGAAATGATACCAGACAACAATATGGAAAAAATTAGCGTTCTAATTCGTTTCTATCTTAGTGGAGCAAGAGGACTCCCGTTACAACGAAGTTTAACGGGAGATGAATTGCGACCTACTAATAAATTGAGCGTAGCGAATCCGATGAGTGATTGACCTTGATTTTTCACATACAGTAAGCATATAATAGCATTGATTGAGCCTTGATTGACTGATGTTCAACGTTTTAAAGGTAAGACTTTATCCTAACAAAGAACAGCAAGTAGCCTTAGCTAAAAACTTTGGTTGCTGCCGCTTTGTTTGGAATTACTACCTAAATAAAACTAACCAATCAAACCGACAAGAAAATATGCCAAACGGTTAAGACGAAGGCAACAATCTTTGTCTAGAAAAAATCTGGGCTCTAACAACCGTAAGAAACAAGTTAAGAGGGTGGCTAGAGTCCATGAAAAAATCACTAATACTAGACTTGACTTCCTGCACAAACTCTCACGAAAGTTCGTTGACGAAAACCAAGTCATTGTGGCTGAAAACCTTTGTATAAAAGGTTTAGCACGTACCAAATTAGCTAAGTCAATATTGGACGCTGGTTTCGGGATGTTGCTAAATTTATTGAGCTACAAACTGGAAAGAGAGGGAGGGAAGTTAGTTGAGGTTGACAGAACGGTGGCAAGCGCTAACTGTAAAATCGGGTACAATCCAAAAGAGTAGACAATCTAAAATTAAAAGGAAACTGCATTTATGGCTTTATCGGTTGGAACAGATGCCCCAGCATTTACTGCGAAAGACACCAACGGTAATACCGTTTCCCTGTCTAACTTTGCTGGTAAAACCGTTGTTTTGTACTTTTACCCGAAAGACGACACTCCCGGCTGCACCAAACAAGCTTGTAGCTTTCGGGATGCCTATGCAGACTATCAAGGCAAAGATGTCATAGTTTTAGGCGTCAGCAAAGACGATGAAAATTCTCACCAACAGTTCACCCAGAAGTACAATTTGCCTTTTCCGCTTTTAGCTGACACCGATGGTGCCATCATTAAAGCTTACGATGTTGATGGCGGCGGCTATGCTAAGCGCGTCACCTATGTGATTGATGGCACGGGCAAAATTGTTCACGTTGACAGCAGCGTGAACACTCCTACCCACGCCAGTGATATTATGGCAGTAATTGGAGCCTAATCTTTTCGTTTAAGTAGGGTGGCCAATGCCTACCCTACGATCGATTTAGTTGCCTTGTGCAGGTGGGTTAACACTACTGGCGGGATTACCAGGATCGGCTTGATTTTGTTGAATCTGAAGGCGTTCTCGCTGTTTAGCCCGGAACTCAGCAGCGGCAGAGTCGAGGTTTTCTCGCTGTTCGACTGAAAAATCTTCTATACTGCGGTTATTACCCAAGTTAGCTCGATGGATCATGTCAAACACGCTGAAATTTTGACCTGTGCCTGAGCCATACACGGCGTCGTTATTATCTTGTCTCTGAAAATCTTGGGAAGGATCTCGGTCGAGGGATTGTGCCAAGATTATTTGAGGAAGCACAAAAGGAACTAAGGCTGTTCCGGCTAATAAGCCTAGAACCATTTGAGTAAGTCGTTTACCTAAGATATGGTGCATTTTTATTTTCCTCTGCAAGAATAAAATAATGTTTCTTTCCCTTGGGTGCAGTCATTTACTTATGGTTATCCAAAACTTTGACATTTTGAACTTAAATAGGAACGGAGACCATAAACTTGACTGCACCTCGTTCCTCTGCTACTCAGCCTTTGTTAATGCGAGGAAAGCTTGGCAGATCGATCGCTGCTAATGATTTAATTTTCTTGGGGGTACGCTGTGGATAAACTACAGGTGATGGCCAGTTGGGAGGTTGGCTAGAGGAACCCGACTCGTCAGTTGCCAGGGCGGGGACAATACCCGACTCACAGAAGCCTTTTGGCTCAAGCAATTCGCTTTCTTCTGCCGGATAATCTTCACTCTTGTATGCTGCCACATCAATTGCATCTTGCCACTGTGCTGCCGAGTTACTAGCTAACTCCGGTACGGGATTTTCTGGTGTAGTAGCTTTCTCCGACAACACCGTGTCTTGAGTCAACCTTTCCAACTCTTGCCAGAGGTCTTCTTCAACTAAACTGATGTTTGGAGTTGAGTCAGTTGTAGGCGCTGCGGACAAATCCGACTCTAGCTCCAGGTTAGACTCGGCTGCACTTAAAAATGGATTGACAAAAACGTCGATATCTGCATCTATTTTAGATTGGCTAAGTGATTGAGATCCATAGCTCAACAGGGGGGTGGCGTCAGGCAGATCGCGATCGTATGAGGATTTTGGATTTGTTCCATAGTTGAAACTAGGCGCTTGTACCGAATATTCCTCTTCTTCCAAAATCGGCAATCCAGCATCTATATCTTGCTCTGGCGATTCCGATGCTGCTGACCACGGTTGAATGGGTTGGGGTTTAAACAGAGTTCTCGGCAATTCTAAGATATTTTGGGGATGGCTTTCCGATCGGGCCTCTTCAGCAGTGTTGCCGATCGCAGTAGATTCTTTGATGGTAGGCATATCCAGACACTTGTCTAATGCCGCTTTGAATTGCAGGGTGTAACGTTGCTGGCGCTGGAGACGATCTTGCAATTCCCCACAAGCAGTTTCCCTTTGCAAGAGCAACTGAGTTTGTTCGTTGTGGCGTTGTTGAGTAAGGGCACATTGACGTTCCAATTGTGCTACTCGCTCTTGGCTGCTTTGCAACTGCTCGTTTAAAGTTTCTATTAAAATTTGCTGGCGCTGTGCGACTTGATGGGAAGTTTCCATCTCCCGGAACAGGCGTGTCAATTGACCTTGGGTTGTTTGCAGCTCGATCGTCTGTTGGGCGAGTCTGGTTTCTGCGGTTTGCGATCGCTCGATCTGCAATTGCAAGGCAGTGTGGCATTCATCGAGCAGTTTCTCCATCTGCTCTGTATGCTCGATTAGATCGGTATTTTGCTGGCGCAGGGCTTCGCTTAGGGTGACCAGTTCCACTACGTCGGCGTCGGATTGCCAAGCAAGCGCCTCTGCTATCTGGCTGCTTGTAATGGGTTCGTCTATTGGCTCGTGTGACGAAGAAGAAACTAGCAGTGGATCTCCTTCTGGAGATTCTGCTGGCTGGTTAACTGATGTTGCTCTAGCATCACTCACATCAGCTTCAGGCTCAACTAAAGCTGATTCGGCGCTGTCAAGCGGATCGGTTGGATCTCTTAGGGCTCTGCCGTTAGGGTTTTGGGCTTCACTCATCGCTCTTGCTTCTGAGAGTTGGGAATGCTGGTTCGCGTACTGGTCGCCTGCTTGTCAATAGCCTACCTCATATCCGCCGTTTTTGTTTTTGTCTCGATCGTTCTTCACGGCAACCAATCCTCTATATCATGCTTTTAGTCTTTTGTAAATATTCCTGACTGGGCGGCTTATCTGACGGCCAAAAAACTCGTGATTCCATCTCGTCTTAATATCTACTCTTTTGCTGCCCGTTCTGCTCTACTCCCTCAACTCTATTTACCCCACTTAGCCCAGTATCATAGGCTTTTCGAGCTATAACCTTTGGGCCGATCGCTTGGCTTTTCTACTTATATAGTTATAAGAAAGGCAACCATATCATTGTTTCTAAATTTAGCAAAATCTACAAAATCTGTCAAATGGCGAAATTTGGTCAAGTAAATGAAAATACTTATCAATTATTTTTGACTTTTTTGTGGCGATCGAGCGTCTTTGATTAAAATAATAAAACTATTCCTGTAGAGTATTAATTTTATTTATCATATCCAAAAGACACGGCGCAAGAAAATGAACAGGCGAAGAGTCTATCCCAAAAGTAGATTAAAAATATTTTTAACCCCAGATGAAGATAGATTAACGCAGATGGATAGAGAATGATGATAATGCTTCTGTTGATGAGAAGATGAAATACTAGAAAATATTTTTTTCATGAACTTTCTTACAAGTTGGCAAGAGAAAATCAAGTCATCGCGGTATCAAGTCTCAACAGAAGAGAGGAAGTGAAATAGTAAGTAGGTCGGCGCAAATAAATTCTTATTGGTAAGTTGTTGCGCTAAAGCGCTAAAGCGCAACAACTTACCCATTACCCACAAGCCTGATAAGCTGCTATGCACCTAAATTTTACAGTCAATTTAATGAAATTCTTGTGGGATGGGCATCTTGCCCGTCCCTAACTACAATTTAGATGCGAGATAGCTGATAAGCGAGGCGGAGCCTCTAAAACCTCGCGACCAGGTTGAACCTGGTCGCCAGAAACCTGAGAGCGAGAAAAATACCCAGCTTTATCTACAAAGCAGAAAAGCGGGGTAAAAACCCCGCTTTCCTTTTATGCCGATACTTATAAGTTGCCTATTGTAGGTTTGGCAGTTTCCAATTAAGTGGTTTGGCTATCCCCTGTTAGGGATTTCTATTCCATATTAACGCAAGTAGAAGTAGTAATTGTAAAATTTTCGTTAAATTATGTCAAGGTCAATCCCGCACGCAGTAAGGGGTTGACCAATTGTTGTCACACCGTCAGCTAAATTTAGATTTTAACTATTTTAACACTTTTTTAGGAATTGGCGTTGGATGAGCGCATTTCTGTATATCTTCCTAATTATATCCTTTGGCAGATGAGCGTTTAGGTAATTATTACTATACTATTTCGTAGCCAACGACATTTAACCCATCGAAGCCATGAATATTATGGTTTCGATAGCTCTATGCTGGTGGATAGCTAAAGCCATCGATCCCGATTAGAGAGGTAGATGTATTTGGCCCGATCGCAGATTCCGACAATCAATATTATTTGTGTTTTTTGACCTGGAGTCAAACGCAGTTAGTTGCACAAATCTTTTAGCATGAGTTAAATTTTTTCAATCATAAAGGAGATTAAAATGCGGATTGCTCAGGTTGCGCCATTATGGGAAAGAGTACCCCCTCTAGCTTATGGAGGTATTGAACTGGTTGTCGGCTTGCTTTGCGATGAATTAGTCCGATGCGGACATGAAGTTACTTTATTTGCTTCAGGTGATTCTCTCACTCTTGCCAACTTAGAATCGGTTCACCCACGAGCTTTGCGTTTAGATCCTACAGTGAAAGAACCGGGCATTTACGAAATGCTGCATCTAAGTCAGGTGTACGAAAGGGCGCAGGAATTTGACATTATTCATTCCCATATGGGTTGCGCTGCATTGCCTTACGCAAATCTAGTAAAAACGCCGACAATCCACACTTTGCACGGTATTTTCACCACCGATAACGAGAAGCTTTTTGTCCATTCTCGCCGCCAGAATTATGTTAGTATCTCCAATTCTCAGCGGGAACCAAGGCTAAATTTAAACTATGTCGGTACGGTTTACAACGGCATTAACACTGGCATATATGAGTTTCGCGATCGGGCCGAAGATCCGCCTTACCTGGCATTTCTGGGTCGAATTTCGCCAGAAAAAGGAACGCATTTGGCAATAGAAATTGCTAAGCGATCGGGCCAGCATTTGAAGATAGCTGGAAAAGTAGATCCGGTTGATGTCGAATATTACGATCGCGAAATCAAGCCACACATTGATGGTAAACAAATTGAATATTTGGGTGAAGCGAATCACCAGCAAAAGTGTGCGTTGATGGGCGGTGCAGTGGCAACATTATTCCCCATTACCTGGCGCGAACCGTTTGGGTTAGTCATGATAGAATCTATGGCAGTTGGTACACCAGTGATTGCGATGCCCCTGGGTTCGGTGCCAGAAGTGATTGCTGACGGAAAGACTGGTTTCTTGTGTAACAGCGTTGCAGAAGCTGTCGCTGCTATTAATAAAGTAGCAACGATCGATCGCCATGCTTGTCGAGATCACGTACTGAAAAACTTCAGTATGGAACGGATGACGGAAGGTTATCTAGAGGTCTATCAAAAAATTATCGATCGGCGCTTTGCTCAAAACGGTCATGTCCACAGTCAGTCTAGTTTTGTAGCACTATCCTGAGCGACAATAGTGAAGTTCGACGATGATGCGCCCAGATGAGTGAGTCCGTAGATACCCGACAATATGCTCCAGCAACACAACGCAATCGAGAGCCTATTTTGGAGGTACTTTTACAAGTACTGCCGCCAACAGGCACCGTGTTAGAAGTCTCTAGCGGCACAGGAGAACACGCGGTCTTTTTCGCTCCCCGACTCCATCCCCGCAAATGGATTCCTTCTGACCCCAATCCGCTGGCGCTGCTTAGCATTGCAGCATGGCGGTCATATTTTCCGGCGGATAACTTGTATCCTCCAATTGCGCTTGATGTCTGCGATCGCGTCTGGGCCCTCGAACGGGATGAAGTACCAAAACCATTGTCAAATCTGGACTTCAAGCTTGACGGAATTGTAGCGATCGTCAACATTAATATGATTCACATTGCCCCTTGGTCAGCCTGTTTAGGATTGATGGCAGGCGCAAGGCGGATTCTTCCCCCAGGTGGCATTCTGTATCTCTACGGGCCTTTTAAACAGAGTGGCGTGCATACGGCAGCCAGCAATGCAGCTTTTGATGAGAGTCTGCGGATGCAAAATCCTGAGTGGGGAGTGCGGGATCTCGATGAGGTAGTAGCAGTTGCCCAATCTCAAAATCTCTCCCTACTCAAAACCTATACCATGCCAGCGAATAATCTTTCGATCGTTTTTCAAATGCGATCGACAATGTAACTGGTTTGGAATCGATCATGGGTACGTTGTTGCGCTTTAGCGCTCTTTTAGCGCTAAAGCGCAACAACGTACCTGCTGCAAAAGCCTTACCTTAGTAGGACACTCAGCACTTTGCTATACTTTGTCTGCCATGCGGAAGAAAGGACTTGAACCTTCACTCCTTTCGGAACCAGAACCTAAATCTGGCGCGTCTACCAATTCCGCCACATCCGCTCGGATATCTATCATAGCAGAACATAAGTAAAAATAGTTGACACTGAAGCAACACACCCACAAAGCCTGCCTACGCAGCTTGAATTTAAGACCGCGTAGGCGGTCTTTGTACGCGCAAGCCGCGCCTTTAGGCGTTCGGGCGCTTGCGAGTGGGCTTGCGGCGCGGTCAAATCCCCGTCAGCATAGAGAACACATCGGTAGGCGAGCCGAGCTATTGACATTGCCCGCGTTAACTGTTATATAAAAAAAACTTATATAACTGGCGGGGAATGATAAGTGACAGTCAATCTGTTCGATGTGAATTACTACCGAGAGACCAACCCAGACTTACGTGCGGCTGGACTGACTACGGATACTCAGCTGGTCGATCACTTTCTGAGGTTTGGTATTAACGATGGGCGTCCCTTCTCGCCGTTCGTCAATCTCGACTTTTATCGCGCTGGCAATCCCGACTTGGCGGCGGGCGGGGTAAATAGCAACTTGCAAGCTTTTTATCATTTGCAAAGTTTTGGTATTGCAGATGGGCGCAGGTTTTCTTATGGCTTGAATGTGCCTTTCTATGCGGCTGTCAATCCCGACTTGGCGCTAGCGGGTATAAATAATAACGAGCAAAGATTTGAGCATTTCCGAGCTGCTGGCGTTAATGACGGACGGGTTTCGGCAGAAAACTTCAATGTCCGGTATTATCTGGATGCTAATCCGGATTTGAGGGCAGCAGGTTTAAATTTTGCACAGGCGTTTCAGCACTATGTAAACTATGGTTTTCGGGAGGGACGCCCTGCTGTTCCGGGAGGTTCGACTCCGCCACCACCACAAGGAGAACCGGGTAACAATCCAGGTGCTGCATTTAATGTAGATGTTCTTACTGGCACGCGCAATTTTAATGAATTTGTGGGATTTAATGACCGCGACGATTACTATCGCTTCAGCTTGCAACTTCCGAGCGCTTTTATTTTATCGTTAGATAGTACGACTGCTCGTGTGGATGTAGATCTCTATCAAGACACCAACAGCAATGGGCAAATCGATTCTAATGAGTATGTGACCGGCAGTTTTACTAACTCTCGCAGTTTGGGTGCGGGTACATACTTCGTTCGCCTCCAACCCGACTCCCAAGGTCGTAACACTAACTACTCTCTTGGACTGACTGCTAACAATACGCGGGATGGTTTGATAGATGGTGGTTTGTTGAACGGTAGCCGCACTTTCAATGAGTTTGTGGGTAGGACTGACCGCGAGGATTTTTACCGCTTCGTCTTGGGTAGTCCCAGCAACTTCAGGCTGACCTTAAACGGTACGACGGCTCGTGTAGATGTAGATCTCTATGCCGACACCAACGGCAATGGGCAAATCGATTCTAATGAGTATGTAACCGGCAGTTTTACTAACTCTGGCGGCACTGCATCAATCAGCCGCAGTTTGGGAGCAGATACCTACTTCGTTGTCGTCAGTACCGGCTCATCTAGTAATAGTAACTACACCCTTAATCTTGCTACAGTGTAGATATTACTCCCAACGGTTGTGGAAGACTATGTATAGTGGGAGGGCGAAGCATTGCGGAATAAACGTTTAGGTTTTGAATTAAGATTAATTCCGCAATGCTTCGCCCCTACTGTCCTAATCGCCTTGGCGGTTGCTATATCTTAATTGCGGATTTTTTACCACAGATAAACACAGATAAAATTAAATTGATCTGTGTTTATCTGTGGTTTTATAAGAAGGATAAGCGTAACGGTAGGGACAAGGCAAAAGAGAGATTTTGCACGAGATGAATAATGTTAATCATGCCGTGTCCCTACCAATGATTTCGATCGCATTGTCGATCGCATTTCCTGTCGGTGGGCAATGCCCACCCTACACATTATTGGGATCTACTCCCATCTCTCGTAACCGGGCAGCTAAGCGTTCCGCCCGCTGGCGTTCAGCCTCAGCCTGCTGTTGGGCAACCTCAGCCTGCTGTTGGGCAACCTCAGCCTGCTGTTGGGCAACCTCAGCCTGCTGTTGGGCAACCTCAGCCTGCTGTTGGGCAACCTCAGCCTGCTGTTGGGCAGCCTCCTCCGGCAAGAAAACCAGATTGCCAGAGAGATCGTAAAAGCGCAACCAACTCCCAGTTTCTCTGTCTATTGTTCCCTGCCAAGTTCCCAACCAAAAGTCCAAACTCTCGCACCACAGCCAACCTTGCTCATTTGGCACTAATGGCTGATAGCGCTGGGAAGCATCCAAATGCCATCCTTGCAAAGAATTTGGGTTAAAAGGGTCAAAAATAAAATAATCCGGCGTTCGGAAAACTCGTTCGTAAATATCCTTCTTAATTCCCCTATCTGCTTGTGCGGTGCTAGAAGATAATAGTTCCACGATCGCATCGGGGTAACGCCCATCTTCTTCCCACACTACCCAACCTTGCCGTTCTCTTGTGCCATCAACATCCAGCACCACAAAAAAATCTGGCCCTCGGAAGTCGCGGTTACGAGCTTGAGCGCTACTAAAGTAAATAAACATATTGCCGCCCGTGTAGAAGTCGTTGCGAAGGGCCCAAGCTTGCTGCAACGATCGGATTAGGGTATTCATGGCAATACGGTGGCGGTTACTTTCCAAAGGTTCACCATCGTCAAAAATCAAGTCGGTGGGAGGCATGGGAGGTTCCCACCAGTCCACAACCTCTACCGTTTGAGGGTTCTGTTCTGTAGTTGTCTCGATCGACATTTCAACAGCCTCCTACCTCTTAAATATCTACATAGTAAATCTGTAGGGTGCGTATAGCGCTTCGGTATGGCTTCGCTAAACCCCCAAACGCACCATCCATCCAATTCTTCTCCCCCCTCTCTGTGGACGGAGAGGGGGCTAGGGGGTGAGGTTTTCCTACACCTCCACCTTCACACCCTTCCAAAACGCCACATAACCCTCAATATTCTTAGCGGCGTCCTTAGCCTGGGGATAGTACCAAGCCGCATCCATGTTCTCTTGCCCATCAACTTCGATACTATAGTAACTGGCGACGCCCTTCCAGGGGCAAGTCGAGTGAGTATTGCTTTCCTTGAAATACTCCTTGTTAATTGCATCCGGCGGGAAGTATTGGTTCCCTTCCACAACTTGGCACTTATCGCTTTCGGCTAAAGTAGCACCATTCCAAACAGCTTTCGGCATAGATTTCTTCACTGAACGACTTTCCAAGTACCATTATGAAGCGAAGGTGTAGGTACAATATCTGAAAATCCACTCCATCATGTCTCAGTTTCGCTCCCTGGAAAAATCACTCAAACATTATTTTGGCTACGACAGTTTCCGCCCAGGACAGCAGCAGATAGTAGAAGAAGCCCTGCAAAACCGGGATTTGCTGATCGTCATGCCTACTGGCGGCGGCAAATCTTTGTGTTTTCAACTGCCAGCACTGCTAAAATCCGGTTTGACGGTGGTGGTTTCGCCGCTGATTTCCCTAATGCAAGACCAAGTGGACGCGCTAAAAAATAATGGTATTGGGGCCACGTTTCTCAATAGTAGCTTGAACAGTCACCAGGTGCGATCGCGCGAAGAAGCCATTCGCAACGGTCACACCAAACTCCTCTATGTTGCCCCAGAACGCCTGCTCAGCGAGAGATTTCTGCCATTTATAGACTTAGTAAAGCACCAAATTGGGATTGCTGGTTTTGCGATCGACGAAGCGCACTGCGTCTCCGAGTGGGGACACGACTTTCGTCCAGAATACCGCCAATTGCAGCTATTGCGCCAACGCTATCCCGACGTTCCCATTATGGCGCTAACTGCCACCGCCACCGATCGCGTTCGCCAAGACATCATCCAACAGCTGACACTGCGACAACCCAGCGTCCACATTGCCAGTTTCAATCGCCAAAATCTTTATTACGAAGTTCGTCCCAAACAGAAAAGTACCTACACAGAATTATTATCGCAAATTCGCAAGATAAAAGGTGCAGTAATTATATATTGCCTCAGTCGTCGCTCAGTTGACGAACTCGCCTTTAAGCTACAGAAAGATGACATTAAAGCTTTACCTTACCACGCCGGATTGAGTGACGAAGAACGCACCAGCAATCAAACTCGTTTCATTCGCGATGACGTACAAGTTATGGTAGCGACAGTTGCTTTTGGTATGGGTATCAATAAACCAGATGTGCGCTTAGTAGTTCACTACGACTTATCCCGCAATTTAGAAGGTTATTACCAAGAAGCAGGACGCGCCGGACGAGATGGAGAACCAGCTCGTTGTACAATATTCTTCAGTTATGGTGACATCAAGAAAATCGAGTGGGGGATTGACCAAAAAACAGACGAAAAAGAACAAAAGATTGCGCGTCAACAGTTGCGGCGAATGATTGACTATGCTCAAGGTACAGACTGTCGTCGTACAATGCAGTTAAGTTATTTCGGAGAGTTTTTTCCGGGTAATTGCGGTAATTGCGATAACTGTCGTCAACCTCAACCATTGGAAGACTGGACAACTGAAGCAATGAAGTTTCTTTCTTGCGTAGCTCGTTGTCATGAAAGATTTGGGATGATTTATATCATTGATGTGCTACGCGGTTCTCGAAGTCAGAAGATTTTACAGAATAAACATGATGAGCTTTCTACTTATGGAATTGGCAAAGATAGAACTGCGGATGAGTGGAAGATGTTGGCCCGATCGCTCTTACACCAAAGTTTAGTCGCTCAAACCACAGATGGATATGCTGTCCTGAAACTCAATCCCCTCAGCTGGGAAGTAATGCGGCGTCAGCGTCCTGTTCATATTGTAGTTCCTGCTAAAAATATCCCCAGTCAGGAAGAGAAAAATCTCAAAAGAGCGGGGATGGAAATGCTGTTCGATAGCCTCCGCCAACTCCGCAAAAAAATCGCTGACGAACAATCAGTTCCTCCTTATGTTGTCTTTCAAGATTCCACGCTGAAAGTAATGGCTCAAGTGCAACCCCAAACCTTAATAGAATTTGCACAACTTTCCGGTGTTTCCGATCAAAAGGTAGATAAATACGGTTCTCGATTTGTTGCTGAAATCCAAGCTTACCGACAAGAACAAGGACTATCAACAAGTACTGGTAATCCCAAAAAAGCAATCAAAAATGCTGACGAAATAGCTTCACCTCAGTACACTCAATTGATGAGCTTAGAACTATTTAATCAAGGTCTGAATGTCGAAGAAATTGCCGAAAAACGCAATCTTAAAAGCACTACTATCATGGGTCATCTGGCTGAACTCATGGAAATGGGTAAAACAGTAGATTTGGACAGGATAGTTTTGCCAAAACGTCAGAAAATCATCTTGCAAGCTATACAAGAAATTGGTAGTGCTGATGCGCTCAAACCAATCTACGAATATCTCAAAGAAAAGTTCACCTACGATGAAATTCGCTTCGTTCGTGCTAAGTGGCGACTAGACAATAGAGGTTGATTAAGTAGGTCTGCAATAAAAAACAAAGCTATGTAAAAAAACCGTAAAATTTCTGTATTTGGTACGTAGTTGCGCTTTAGCGCTAAAGCGCAACTACGTAGCAATAATGAATGATTTGCGCCGACTTACTTAAGAAGCCTGCTTTTGGCGGTGAAGTAGGGATAAATCTTCTTTTTGTACAGTCTCTAAGTCTTTTGACCCAAGAAATGTAACAACTACTTGAACTGTATTATTATCTCCAATTCTTAAAAGCAAATTGTTAGGTAATTCAGTTTGGTATGTAGCAATCAGCTTTTTCAAAGCATCTTTGGTTTCTTGAAGGGCTTGTTCCCTTACTTTTTCTGATTCTTGTGGCAAATAAGTTATTTCTTTATTACCTTCTTGTCTAACCTCAGACTCTGTAAGTGGTTCTATACCTTGATAGGCATCAGGATCGGTGATTTCTGGACAGAACCTTTTGTAATTTTCAGCAAACTGCTCAAGTGTCATCTCCTCGAAATGCTTGCGAAGAAAATCGCCAATTTCTTTAGGATCGAGCATTATCTTATTCCTCCTGGTGTTTCTATCAAACTAGACTCCTGAATAAGAGAGGTATCGAGAACTGCTATCTGAATATGGGCGCGGTTAAAAATGGCAGAATTAGGAAGAATACGCTCACCCTCCATAAACACGCCTCGAATAGCACGAATCCTCACTTTCATATCTTCATTCATAGTTCTAACCACATAGTTAAAGAAATCACAGTCTAACCCATGAGCCTTCCTTTCAAGGTTTTGTACTGGTAAAGGCCAATTCATTTGTTCGTACCAGGCTAAATACAACGGATACATTTCATCAATTAAGGAAAACCACTTAATATCAACTAAATCCATGCAGTCTTCATCTAAGTGGATTAAGGAACGTATCACCGCCGGGTCTGAGTAACGCCGAAGGGCCCATTCCCAGGCGCGTAAAGGCGCGTCTTGGAAGAAGTAAACGCCGTCTCCTAACCAATGATATCTACTAGGCTTTATACTAAAACCTTCCCGCAGAATTAAGTCAGCCGCCTCTGCACTTGTGCCGTGATATCCCCAAACTGTAATAATTGAACTTGTAGAGTCAGTCATCTACTGCCAGCAACCTCTGTGAGACTATGTTGAAAGAACAGCCTGCCTCCCTCTATTCCTTGAAAATGACTGAACGAGAACGTGCCAACTTGAAACGAATGGCAGATTACTCCTCAGTGCAGTCCTTACCGGAAATTTGGCCTCTCGCAGTGCAACGATTTGAAAAAGTCGTCGCCCTCCACGACCCCCACGCCAAGCCAGAAGTAATGCTCACATACGCCCAACTGTACCAACAAATTCAGCAGTTTGCGGCTGGTTTGCAGGCGTTGGGACTCGAACCGGCGGCAGAACCGCCTCGCGTCGCGTTAATTGCCGACAACAGTCCCCGCTGGACGATCGCAGATCAGGGCATTATGATGGCAGGGGCAGCTGATGTGGTTCGCAGCGCCTCGGCAGAGCGAGAAGAATTGCTGTATATTTTGGAGAATAGCGGCAGTACGGTTTTGGTGGTAGAAGATGAAAAAACGCTCAAAAAAATACGCGATCGCATTTACGACCTCCCCATCCAATTTGCCGTCTTGCTATCTGACGAACAACCAGAAACTTCCTCAAACCTCAAAGTACTCAATTTCTCTCAGCTAATGGCAGCTGGTGTTTCCCAAACATTAAAACCAGTCAGCCAAAACCTAGATAAACTCGCAACCCTACTCTACACATCTGGAACTACCGGCAAACCGAAAGGCGTAATGCTATCTCACGGTAACCTGCTACACCAAGTCACCACCTTGGGTTCAGTCATTCAACCGCAAACTGGTGAGACTGTGCTAAGCATACTCCCCACCTGGCACGCTTACGAACGCGCCGCTGAATACTTCCTCTTATCCCAAGGTTGCACGCAGATTTACACCACTCTGCGCCATGTCAAATCTGACCTCAAACAATACAAACCCCGCTACATGGTAGGAGTACCCCGACTTTGGGAATCAATTTATGAAGGCGTGCAAAAGCAGTTTCGCGAACAACCCGCCAACAAACAACGATTGATTAACACCCTGCTGGGTATCAGCCAAAAGTATATCGAGGCGCGGCGAATTGTCCGCAGTTTAACCTTACAACCCTACCCGCCATCCCCATCCCAAAAGCTAGCAGCGGCGATGCAAACCCTTGCCCTTACCCCCCTTCATGCACTAGCAGAAAGACTGGTTTATCGACAAGTACGCGAAGCTACAGGCGGAAAACTGAAGTACGTCCTCAGCGGTGGCGGTTCTCTGGCAATGCACTTAGACAACTTTTTTGAAATTGTCGGCATAGAAGTGCTGGTGGGCTTTGGTTTAACTGAAACATCCCCCGTTACCCACGCCCGTCGTCCTTGGCATAATCTGCGCGGTTCGGCGGGACAGGCAATTCCGGGTACGGAATGCAAGATTGTTGACCCAGAAACCCGTGAAACTCTGCCTGTGGGTCAGCGCGGTTTGGTGTTGGTGCGAGGGCCACAAGTAATGCGAGGATATTATCAAAATCCTACGGCAACTGCTAAGGCGATCGATCCTGAAGGTTGGTTTGATACCGGCGATTTGGGTTGGTTGACGGCGGGGAACGATTTGGTGCTGACCGGACGCGCTAAGGATACGATCGTATTGACCAATGGAGAAAATATCGAACCGCAGCCTCTAGAAGATGCCTGCTTGCGTAGTCCTTATATCGATCAGATTATGCTAGTAGGGCAAGATGCGCGATCGATCGGTGCCTTGATTGTCCCCATCACAGAAGCCCTCAACAAATGGGCATCATCTCAAAACCTGCGACTGTCCCTACCGGAGGAAACCGTATCGCTTGAGTCCTCACACATCCAAGAAATTAATCTGGATAGTAAAATTGTCCAGGACTTATTCCGGCAAGAACTAACTCGCGAAGTCCAAAACCGTCCCGGCTATCGCCCCGATGACCGCATCGGACCATTCAAGTTGATTCTAGAGCCATTTTCCATTGAAAACGGCATGATGACTCAAACCCTGAAAATTAAACGACCCGTCGTAATGGAACGCTATCGCGATATGATCGACGGGATGTACTAAAAACAGTCAGTCCATTCAGTACTGAGTGTTGAGTGTCAAGTCCTGAGAAAAAAAATTACTCAGCACTCAGCACTCAGCACTACTGAAGGCACTCACAGAAGCCCGCACTCACACAAGATTCAAAGTTAAATGGTTATGGATGTCTCTACAAGCCACCTTTTGCTAAAGCGCCCGGTTACAGTCAAAGCGATCGTTACGCCCCGCTGGAAAGATGAGGCGCAGCAACAACTGCAAACCCAACTCAATCAAACAGACCAGCAATTGCAACAGCTAGAAATTCAAGGACAGCGGGCAATAACTGAAATTCAAAAACAAAGCCTGCAACCCCCTGGCCCGCAAGTGATGCAACAAATTGACAACATTCAAATGCAGGTGAATCAAAGGAAAAGCGAACTGCTAGAACAGAAAAATCAAGCCCTGCAACAACTGCAACAAGTCCAACTCTTCGAGCTCAACCAAGAAGTCAGTCAAGGTCAAATTGAAAGCATTTTCCGGATTGAGCCTGGAGACAACTTAGTTGAGAAAATGCAAGTAGAAATACTGCTGCGAGATGGGATCGTAGAAGAAATTCGCGGCGATATTTAGCCAAAGGAATCATTAGTCATTAGTTATTAGTTATTAGAAAAAACAACTAACAACTAACTCTTGATTAATGACCAATCGCCTTTTCCCCAATCCCCAATCACCAAATCTGTTATTCTAATAAATTGTCGATTCGGAACATCACGCCATGATCCACGAAGTTTTCATGCCCGCACTCAGTTCCACAATGACCGAAGGCAAAATTGTTTCCTGGGTTAAATCGCCAGGGGATAAGGTTGAAAAAGGCGAAACGGTGGTGGTGGTCGAGTCTGACAAGGCAGATATGGATGTAGAAACCTTCTACGAGGGCTATCTAGCTACGATCGTCATCCAAGCTGGTGAAGTAGCCCCCGTTGGTGCCGCCATTGCCCTAGTAGCAGAAACGGAAGCAGAAATTGAGACGGCGAAGCAACAAGCAGCCAGCAAAAAAGCCCCATCTGCGGCAACTGCCCCAGCCAAAGTAGCCCCAGCCGAGACGGCCCAGCCCGTTGCAGCGGCGGCTGGTTCTGCTAATGGCGACAACGGACGGCTAATTGCCTCTCCCCGCGCCAAAAAGTTGGCAAAGGAATTGAAGGTAGATTTAAGTAACTTGCAAGGTACAGGCCCCCACGGGCGCATTGTAGCAGAGGATGTGGAAGCCGCATCTGGTAAGGCTAAAACACCCGCAGCTGCACCAGTCGCAACACCTGTAATGACACCCGTTGCAGCACCACTACCTGCCCCAGCAGCAAAACCTGCCCCCGCCCCAGTTGTCCCCGGTCAAGTGGTGCCTTTAACTACCCTGCAAAATGCGGTAGTGCGGAATATGGTGGCGAGTCTGCAAGTACCTATCTACCATGTCGGCTACACCATCACCACAGATAATCTCGACAAACTCTATAAGCAGATTAAGTCCAAAGGCGTCACGATGACGGCGTTGTTAGCCAAAGCAGTAGCAGTAACATTGGAAAAACATCCGCTACTGAATGCGGGATATACCGAACAAGGAATTCAGTATCGCGGTGCGATTAATATTTCTGTAGCAGTGGCGATGGATGATGGCGGACTGATTACCCCAGTATTGCAAAATGCCGATCAGGTAGATATCTACTCGCTTTCTCGCACCTGGAAGGATTTGGTCGAACGTGCTAGAGCTAAGCAGCTGCAACCGCAAGAGTATAATTCAGGGACATTTACCCTGTCGAATTTGGGGATGTTTGGGGTAGACCGATTTGACGCTATTTTACCGCCGGGACAAGGTTCGATCCTGGCAATTGGCGCATCCCGTCCGCAAGTTGTAGGGACTCCTGATGGAATGTTGGGAGTCAAGCAGCAAATGCAGGTAAATATTACTTGCGATCATCGCATTATTTACGGTGCCCATGCGGCGGCATTCTTGCAAGATTTGGCGAAGTTGATTGAGACGAATCCCCAGTCGTTGACGATGTAGATTCCCCCTGCCCCCTGAAAAAGGGGGGTTTTTTTGAGGTTTTGAGCCTATAGATATTATAATTTTGCACTTTTTTGGTCAAAAAAGGCTCAAAACCCTTGTCTGTCTTACCTTCCACCTTTATTCAGCAAGCCCTAGTTAGATTAAGTAGAGTGCGTCAGCGTGTTAAAATTAGGGATTATCGGCCAAAATATAGCAGCTGGGTTAAGTCGCTTTTTTGGCAACTGTAAAATATGGTAACAGTCGAAAATGCTCGTAAGTTTACATCATCCTTACAGGCGGTACTGGCTCAATTGTCTGATTCTAGAGTTACAGCAATCAGCAACGGTTAATCTATAGAATACTTCAAAATTAATCATTAGCAACTTAAATTAGTATGAGTCAGTGTCTTAACCATGATTGCCAATTCTTAAATCCATCTCTCACCAAATTTTGTCATCGGTGTGGGAATAAATTACTTTTAGCTGACCATTACCGTGCCATTAGGTACATTGGCGAAGGTGGATTTGGTCGTACTTTTGAAGCAGTAGACGAACATCGTTTTGATAGCCCCTGCGTGATTAAGCAGTTTTTGCCCCAACTGCAAGGTAGTGCTGCACTCCAGAAAGCGACGGAATTATTCAAGCAGGAAGCAATCAGACTGCGGGACTTGGGTAAACATCCTCAAATTCCTGACTTGTTGGCATTTTTTGAACAAGACAATCGTTTTTACCTAGTTCAAGAATTTATTGACGGTCAGGATTTGTTAAAAGAATTGCAGCAACAAGGTAAATTTAGCGAACAACAAGTTAGACAACTGTTGACTGAATTACTACCTGTGTTGGAATTTATTCACAAAGAAAATGTAATTCACCGAGATATCAAGCCAGATAATATTATTAGAAATCGGAACGGTTCTCTCGTGCTGATTGATTTTGGAGTTTCCAAACAATTAAGCGCTACTATTCTGACTCGAATGGGTACTATCACTGGTACTCCAGGTTATGCAGCACCGGAACAAATGCACGGTCATGTTTTCCCAGCTAGCGACATCTACGGTCTTGGTGTGACTTGCATTCGACTGTTAACTGGATGCTTGCTGGAAGAGAAAAATGGTGTTTTGATCGATAAACTTTTCGACCCCATGCAAATGCAATGGGTATGGCGTCAGCAAAATGTTTGTGTCAGTAATGATTTGGGAAAAGTATTAGATAAAATGTTGCTGTTTCCAGTCGCAGAACGCTATCAATCTGCTTCTGAAGTTCTTAAAGCGCTTAATACCCCGCCAGTTTCACCTCCTAAAATAGCAGTTCCTCAACCTACTCAGCCAAAAATTCAAGTTCCACTTCCTCAAATCTCATTTCCCCAATCTCCTCAGATTAAATCTCTATCCCAATCTTTTACTGAAAACTTAGGGAATGGTGTCAAACTCGATATGGTTTACATCCCTGCTGGTACATTTACAATGGGTGCGCCAGTAAGTGAAAAAGAAAGTTACGATGATGAAAGACCCCAACATCGTGTTACAATAAAACCATTCTTAATGGGGAAATACACAGTCACTCAAGCCCAGTGGAAAGCTGTTGCTAATCTCCGAAAAGTTAATCTCGATCTTACCCCAGAACCATCTAATTTTAAAGGAGCAAATCGACCAGTAGAGCAAGTTTCGTGGTATGATGCAGTGAAGTACACCTATTATTGGTACATAGTTGCGCTTTAGCGCTAAAGCGCAACTATGTACCAAATCCAGAAATTTTACGTATCAATTCCATGAGTTACGACAACGCTTGTAAGTATTTAGCAGAACGTTTCCCAACTGATTTCACCCGGTGGCTTTTAGGCATAGAAGCGACTAGAATCAGGGTATTGAAAACGGAACTAGATGTAGAACCAATTCGTGCAGATTCGGTTACCTTTTTGCGAGTTGCCGATCGAATTTTACATTTAGAATTTGAAACCGATGCTTATTCTAAACCTCCTATGCCTTTCCGAATGTTGGATTATTCCGTCAGGTTAAAACGCAAATATCGTCGGGATGTAGAACAGTTTGCGATCTTTTTGCAGGAAACATCTAATGAAATAGTTTTTACCACCGAGTATCGGGATAGAACTACAACTCACCGCTATAACGTAATTCGTTTGTGGGAACAAGACCCTGCTATCTTTTTGGATAATCCTGGTTTGTTACCTTTGGCGGTATTGGCGAGAAGCGATTCCCCAGAAACTTTGTTAGAACAAGTTGCCGAAAGAGTTGATAGAATAGAAGATAGGGAACAGCAGCAAGGGGTCGCCGCTTGTACTGGAATTCTAGCGGGGTTACGCTTTGAGAAAGACTTAATTCGTTCAATTTTGAGGGCTGATATTATGCGCGGGTCTGTTATTTATCAAGAGATTCTCCAAGAAGGAAGACAGGCAGGAAGGCAGGAAGGCAAAAAAGAGGAAGCGATTTTATTTATTACACGCCTATTAACGCGGCGATTTGATGAAATTGATTCTGCACTTCAAGAACGAATTCGCAGTTTATCTATCGAACAATTAGAAGATTTAGGAGTGGAACTATTAGACTTTTCCGAAGTGGCAGATTTAGAGGCGTGGTTGGGATATCCGCGATCGTAAATATTTTTTCAGGATATCATAATCTTGTCCGAATTTCCCCCCTCTCCGTTAACGGGGAGGGGGTTAGGGGGTGGGGTTCTAAATATATTAATCAACTACCAAACCATCTTTGACGTGAATTGTGCGCTGAGTTTGGGCAGCAATATCGGGTTCGTGCGTAACAATAACGATCGTAATCCCTTGACGATTTAGGTCGCCAAGTAACTCCATCACCTCCTCAGAAGTTTGGGTATCTAAAGCTCCCGTCGGTTCGTCTGCTAGAACAAGAGCAGGACGATTGACGAGGGCGCGTGCGATCGCAACTCGTTGCTGCTGTCCCCCAGACAACTGAGAAGGACGGTTAGATAGCCGCTGCGCCAAACCCACGCGAGTCAACGCTTCCTCCGCTCTACGACGACGTTGCGGCTTAGAAATACCAGCATATACCATCGGTAACATCACATTTTCCAATGCCGTAGCGCGGGGCAGCAAATTGAACTGTTGAAACACAAAACCAATCTGCTGATTGCGGATATACGCCAATTCATCATTTGTCATAGTAGTCAAGTTTCTACCATCCAAAAAATAATATCCACCCGTCGGACGATCTAGACAACCCAAAATATTCATTAACGTAGACTTACCAGATCCCGACATCCCCATAATCGCCACATACTCGCCCTCTTCAATATTGAGGTCAATTCCCTTAAGTACAGGCACCTCCATTTCGCCCAGGCGATAGCTTTTAGTAATACCTTCCATCCAGATTGTAGTTGCCATAATTTTTGGCTCTTCCGTACTTAGTATGCTATTTGAGCAGAGGAGCAGAGGAGCAGAGGAGCAGAGGAGCAGAGGAGAAAAGAAATAAAAATGTTCTTAAGTAAACAAAAGCATAGCAACTCCGAAAGAGCCTGTTCTTATTCTTATCTGCGTTCATCTGCGTTCATCTGTCTTCATCTGCGGTAAAAATTTAACCAACGAGGGAAAAAAAAGTCATGTTCCCCCCAAACTTCTGGGAGAAACCCGGTTTCTGGGAGTTCAGTTTATTTAAGCCTAATCACTCCGTAAAGCCGCGATCGGATCGAGCTGTGCCGCATTCCGGGCGGGAATAACCCCCGCCACCAATCCCACACCCAAAGCGAGGCCCAGTCCGGCGAACACCGACCAGAGAGAGACGACAAAGGGAAAACTAAATGCCTTAGAGGCAGAAAAAGCAAGACCCACACCGATCGCAACTCCAATCGCACCTCCCAGTAGAGACACCAAAATCGCTTCAGCCAGAAATTGACTCAAAACAGCGCTATTGGTAGCTCCAAGCGCTTTGCGGATACCGATTTCGCGGGTACGTTCCACAACAGAAACCAGCATAATATTAGCAATACCGATACCTCCAACAACTAGAGAAATTCCTGCGATCGCAGTCACCAGAACTGTGAACAACCCCACCACATTACTGAAAGTATTAATAATATCAATCTGATTGCTGATGCGAAAATCATCCGGTTTGGGCGGATAAATATTGTGGCGAATTCGCAACAAGTTCGTCACCTGAAACTGTGCTGCTTCCAGTTGGATTTGGTCTTGTGCTTTCAACCAAAATCCGCTAATTGCCGTACCATTAAGAGCGTTATTCCCGACAATTCGAGCGGACATATTGGTCAGGGGAATGTAGATTCGATCGTCCTGATCCAGTCCTCCCACCGAGCCTTTGGACACCATCACTCCAACCACTCTGTAGCGTCCGCTCTGAATCCGAATACTAGCACCAACCGCAGGCTCTCCCGAAGCAAACAAATCGCTTTTGACTTTGCTACCCAGCACAACAACGGGTTCTGCATTATCCATATCTTCTTGGGTGAAGAACTGCCCTGACTGGGGCTGTATTTCCTTCACTTCGGGATATTTCAGGTCAACTCCCAGGATAGTGGTAGAGATATTGCGATCGCCATATACCACCTGTGTGTTTCTCTGCAAGTAAGCAGTCACCGCTTGCGCCGCAGGCACTTGTTTTGCGATCGCTTGAGCATCTTCCCAAGTCAGTGTGCTTGCCGAACCAAATCCTTGACTGATGCCCCCTGAACGTGCTGCCCCTGTCAGTACCAGCATCACATTCGTTCCCAATGCCTGAATCTGTTGTTCTGTTGCCTTTTGCACTCCCTGTCCAACGGATGTAACGGCAATCACAGAAGCAATACCGATGATCACCCCCAGCATTGTCAAACTCGTCCGCAGGCGATTACTCCATAGCGCTTCCACCGCCATTGTCACCACTTCCAGCAGGGAAACCTTCCTGGGATGAATTTGAGTCGATTTTCCTCTGCCCCTCTGCCCCTCTGCCCCTCTGCTCTTCTGCCCCTCTGTCTTCATCAACCCCCTCCTCTTCTTCCGCCACCACCCTGCCTTTGCGGACCCATCCCCGGCATTAACGAGGGCGTTCTAGAAGCTGGGCGTTCTCCTTTAGGAAAGGTAATCATAACTTTGTCCCCTTCTTCTACCCCGGAAACAACAACCGTCTTACCCTCCACCGTTATGCCTGTCGTAACGGGTTTAAATCTAGGTCTGGCATTCTCTCCTTGACCTACCAAATACACGCCCGTTCCCTGTTCTTGTCGCACGATCGCTATAGTTGGAACAACCAGCGCATTTTCCAGGGTACCCACGTTAAACGTCACGTTCACGTTCATCCCCACCTGCAAGACGTTTTTGGGATCTTCCAGGGACATCTTAACCTCAAAGTTGGTCACGTTCTGCTCTACTGTGGACTGGGTTGCTACTTGCACGACCTTTCCCTGAAAAGACTGACCTGGATAGGCATCAGCTTCGATCGTAACGCTCAATCCGACTTTGATTTTTGGGATACTCGTTTCAGCAACCTTGGCCACAATTTGGTTAGTCGAAGCTAGTGCCAGAATAGAAGATGAAGTAGCTGAGGAAACCGAACTGCCAGAGGTAGTCGGCGTCACGAAGGAACCGGGATCGGCAAATTTGCGCGTCACAATGCCGCTAAAAGGAGCGCGAATCACGGTATCGTTAAGCTGCGCCTGGACAGTCTGCATTGCCCCCTCAGCAGTCATCACTTGAGCGCGTGCCTGTGCAATTTCTTCGGGACGGGCACCTAAGCGCTGTAATTCCAATGCCTGTTTTGCTTGTTCGACTTCTGCGCGTGCCTGTGCAATCTCTTCTGGACGGCTACCTGATTGCTGCAAGTTTAGCGCCTGCTTTGCCTGTTCGACTTCTGCGCGTGCCTGTGCAATCTCTTCTGGACGGCTACCTGACTTCTGTAAGTTTAGCGCCTGCTTTGCCTGTTCGACTTCTGCGCGTGCCTGTGCAATTTCTTCTGGACGGGTGCCTGACTGCTGCAAGTTTAATGCCTGCCTTGCCTGTTCGACTTGTGCTTTGGCAGTGTCGTAGGAGGTGCGGGAAGTGTCGAGTTCCCGGCGGGAGATTGCACCCGCCGTGTTTAGCTGCTGATTCTGATTGAAGATGAGTTCCGTCTGTCGCAAACTTGCCTGTGCGGATGCTAATTGTGATTGTGCTTGAGCGATTTCCTGGGGACGATTGCCTGCTAGCAGGTTGTTAAGATTTGCTTGAGTGGAAGCTAATTGAGCTTGTGCTTGAGCGATTTCCTGGGGACGATTGCCAGAGAGCAATTTGTTAAGATTCGCTTGTGCGGATACTAATTGAGCTTGTGCTTGAGCGATTTCCTGGGGGCGATTGCCAGAGAGCAATTTGTTAAGATTTGCTTGTGCGGATGTTAATTGAGCTTGTGCTTGAGCGATTTCCTGGGGACGATTGCCAGAGAGTAGTTTGTCTAGGTTAGCCTGCGCCGATGCTAATTGTGCCTTTGCTTGAGTGAGTTGTCCCTGGGAATTGGAGTTATCCATGTAGGCGAGAATTTGCCCTGTATTGACGCGATCGCCCTCTTTGACTAACAATTCTTTCAGTACCCCAGAGTTTTTCGGACTCATATTGACCGATCGCTCCGGTTGCACTGTACCATTAGCAGAAATCGATATAGGCAAATTGGCACGTTCTACATTTACCGTTTGAATTCGGCGTCTCGCTTCCTGGCGCTGAGCGGTTGTCATCTGAGTATATGCGACATAGCCTCCACCAGCTAACAAACCAAGAACCAGAAGCCCTAGTAACCATTTCGGCAGCTTGAGTTTGAACTTAGGGGGATCTTTTTTTAGTTCAAATCCGTCTTTGCCTACGGAATTATCATCTAACCTCACAGGTTGCACAAGCCTAGATTGAAGCCTTCCCATTCTCTCATTCGTCCTCAGATCGAACACTAATTTTTTTAGACCGTGAAATTTGGCGAACGGTTCAAACTGCGATGATTTTTTTACCCCTTAAAATTATCTGCAATTTTAAGCAACTTTCCCGATCTGCGATCGCATTCGTTGAATTTAACAACTGGTAGTTGCTCTGAACAGGGGGTTTTGATGATAGGGAAAGATAAAAACCGCACTCAAGAGTGCAATCAAGCTCAATGTCCATTTGTTAACGACCCCTGCAACCCCCGCAGATATGTCTGTCTGAAATGCGGTTTTGAGCGCCATCTTGACCAGAAAGATCATTACGATGACGATTGGACTCCGTTTCTGCTGATCTTCATCAGCGTTGTTTTCATCGTTATTTTGATGCAGTAACACGGCTACAGCTACAATAATTCGCCTTTGGCATCGCATTTGCTCTTCGTGACGCTGGCTAGAGCATTCTCCTCCCACTTGCGGTAGAGTTTCAAATACAAGATCTAGCTTTAACTGTGAGGAGGATATCGTGAAAGCAGTCTTAATGACAGCCGCCGGAGATCCCGAAGTCCTGCAAGTGCAACAAATCGAAAACCCAGCCGTTCCTGTTGGAGACACGGAACTTTTGGTACGATTGCGGGCAGCAGGCGTCAACCCTATTGACACAAAACTACGGCAGCGCGGCACTTTCTACCCAGATAAAATGCCAGCTATCTTAGGATGTGATGGTGCTGGTATCGTCGAAACAGTCGGTGCTGCGGTCAAGCGCTTTCGTGTTGGCGACGAAGTATATTTTTGCTATGGTGGATTGGGCGATCGCTACGGCAACTATGCTGAGTATATTGTTGTAGAAGAGCGGTATGTCGCCCCTAAACCCGCCTCCCTCTCTTTTGCCGAAGCAGCAGCAGCCCCCCTAGTTTTAATTACAGCTTGGGAAGCATTATACGATCGCGGCGGTTTGGAAGCTGGACGAAAAGTTTTAATTCACGCCGGTGCTGGTGGCGTTGGTCATGTAGCGATACAATTGGCAAAACTGCGAGGTGCCAAAGTTTGTACCACTGTTGGTTCCGAGTCAAAAGCCGAATTCGTTCGCAAGCTCGGTGCAGATAAGGTAATTCTCTACAAGCAAACCGATTTCGTCGAAGCCACATTAGACTGGACTCAAGGAGAAGGAGTAGACCTCGCCTTAGACACAGTAGGCGGCGAAACTTTCTACAAAACTGTTCCAACCGTACAGGTTTACGGCGATCTCATCACAATTTTAGAGCCAGATCCAACCTTGGGTAATTTTAAGACAGCTAGATTGCGAAATCTCAGAATTAGCCTGGAACTGATGCTGACGCCGATGTTGCAAGGGCTCGTTGAAGCACAAAAACATCAAGGTAAGATTCTAGAAGAATGTGCGCGTTTAATCGATCGAGGTAACCTTAAAATTCTCCTCGGCAAAACCTTTCCCTTAGAAGCAGCAGCCGAGGCCCACCGCTTACTGGAAACAGGCTCGATCGCAGGTAAAATCTCCCTCCTGATCGACTAGAGTGAGGTGGGCAATGCCCACCTCACTCTCTCTTATCGCAAAGTGCTGAGTGCAAGATCAGCCTTACAAACACAGTCCCCGTCTTGCTTTGAGCGTTTAATACTGTCCTAACCGATGTGACTGTGGCTATACAAGATTGCCAAAGTCAATAGAGCTACGTATACTCGGCTTTTTGATTTGTAGGGGCGAAGCATTCCGGCAAATATCTTTGGGTTCAACCAACAAATTAATGCCGGAATGCTTCGCCCCCTACTGGGTTAAAAAAGCTCGCTCTATGACCGTGAACAGTATATTTTTGCAATAAGCCTAATCAGGAAATCTTTGCTTCCAAAGACTTGAGAAACTCAGTATTGACACCTGACTCGCGAGTGAGGGCAATTTTTCCAGTGCGAGCAATTTCGCGAAGGCCAAATTTTTGCAGCACTTGGACGATCGCCACCATCTTACCAGGATCTCCTACTACTTCCAATGTGAGAGACTCCTCAGCCACATCCACCACCCGCGCCCTAAAAATCTGAGCGAGTTCAAGAATTTCCGAACGGTTGGTGCTAGTGGCGTTCACTTTTAGCAGCATCAACTCTCGCTCTACACAAGGGGTTTCGGTGATGTCCTGCACCTTGAGGACGTTAATCAGCTTGTAAAGTTGTTTGGTAAGTTGCTCGATTACCCGATCATCGCCAGGAACGACCATCGTAATACGAGAGATTCCCATCTGCTCTGCTGGGCCAACTGCCAGACTTTCAATATTAAAGCCTCGGCGGGCAAACAGACCAGCAATCCGGCTCAGGACACCGGCTTCATCTTCAACTAAAACGGAAATGGTATGTTTCATCTTCAAAAGACGGTGAGGCGCGATCGCGCACCGCTGAGCGTGCGCGTAAAAACTTAACTCGATGCCGCTTTTGAGCAGCAGGGATTTAGTCTAATCATATTACCGCAACTACTTGCCCTCGCAAAACTGCCATTCGCTTTTGTCAGGCAACATTGACAAAGCCAGCCGCCCAGCTTCTCTATCTAAAGGCTTACTAATCGCCGAATATAAAATCTTTTTGACGATAGATGCGCTAAATCTCACAAAATCGTTTAATTGTTACTTGTGTCCTTTTTTATTGGAGTAAAAACGCCAATGGGTTGGTTACAGCGTCTATTTGGAATGGAAAAACCCGCTGATGCTCAGACAAATCCAGCACCAGTTGAGTCTGCCCCCGATGGTGGAGAAATTTCCCCAGAGCGAGTGGGATTGAGCGGTGAGTACGACCAAAGTGGTTTAGCCAAGCGAGTCGCCCTAGCTTTTGACCAAGACTCGGAACTAGCTGATATCGATCGTCTTTGGGTAGCTCAGACTGGCGGTACTGTAGTTTTAAAGGGAGAAGTTCCCAGTCAGCAAATTCTCAACAAGATGGTTTCCGTCGCCAACAACGTTAACGGCGCAACGGATGTAAACACCGACCAGGTTCAGATTGGCTAGATATTTTCCCCGATCTCATGGGAGTATGCGATCGCTAAAAATACCGTGTTATACTTCGCACGGGCATAAATGGGCGAAGCATTCCGTGAATAATTTGTTGGTTGAAACCAAAGATCTTGGACGGAATGCTTCGCCCCTACAGGGATAAAAAAAGCACGGTCACAGACCGTGCTGAGTGTAGTAGCACGGCATAATTAACCTGATTCCTGCTAAGATCTATTGATTGCGGAAGGCATCGGTGTTGAATCGAGCTTCCTGACGTTTCCACACCGGGCTTCTACCCAGTCCAAAATCATTTGATTAACCTGCTCTGGGCATTCATCGTGAGGACAGTGACCGGCATTTTCTAACTCAATGACTTCCAAATTGGGGTTGTACTGTCTGAACTGACGGGCCAAACTGCGAGGCACCATCCGGTCTTGTCCACCCCAGATCAAGAGCATAGGAATCTTTAAGTTTGGCAACAATGACTTGACACTGGGGCCAAAGTTTGAACTGGTCATCGCTTTCAGAATGGCGCAGAAGGCTTGGGCGGAACCCCGGTCTTGTGCAGGGCCAACCAAGATATCTACAAGTTCGTCGGTAATAGCTTCGGGATTGGCGTAAGCTAGAGATGCCCAGCTGCGAACGCGCCCTCGGCCTCGCACCCAATAGAAAAAGGTTTTGAGTACCAGCGGCGAAGCAACAATGCTTTTAATTCCGGCAACGAGCGATCGCAATGGTGGGGGAATCATTTCCTCTTCCACCGATGGATCGGGCAGACTCATCATCACCATACCCTTTACCATATCAGGATGGGCTGCTGCCGCTGCCAGACACACCAGAGAACCTATAGAATTGCCAACCAACACAACCGGCTGCCCAATAAAAGTCCGCCAGAAGTCGTAGACCTGCTCTACCCAAAGTGATACATTATACCTCGCCACTGCTTTCTCGGAAGCGCCAAACCCCAGCATATCCAGCGCGTAAACTGGGTGTGACTGACTCAGTACCGTCAGATTGTGTCGCCAGTGCCCAATAGAAGTCCCGAATCCGTGCAGTAGGATTAAGGTCGTGGCACTCTTGGCAGACTGGGTAGGCAGCACATACGTATATCGCGTTTGCCAGCCCCGCCAAACCCAGTCCCGTTGACTTCCAACCCGTTGTTCCCAGTGCAGGGAAGTTGTCACGTTGACCTCTGCTTCAAAAAAATTTACAAAATATTGCCTAGACTTTAATTTTAGCTTTCCTCATTGGTTATTGGTCATTAGGATGAATTAAGCTCTCACGCATATATAGCAACCGATGAGTCAGTTAGGACGTTATTAATTCCTGAAACCCAAGCCCCAAGCCCCTTCTTTCCCTAGCCCCTAGCCCCTAATCCCTTCTTGACTTTTGACTTTTGACTTTTGACTTTTGACTTTTCTGACCCCTAGCCCCAAGCCCCTTCGTCCCACCAACGCGAGCCGATAAGTTAGAAATAAGATTAACAATCAGACCGAAACCGAATCAGACTGAGTAGAATGACAAATACAAGCACATAAAGCTTTATGGTCGTTTCTCGTTCTTGAGACGGCATTGCCGTTCATGTACCGCAAAGCTCCATCAAGCAACTGGATAATGCTGTAATGCACCGCCCAATCCAACTCTCAATCAACTGCTCATACACATCTTAATGCCTGTGATCGAAAAAAGACGCCCTAGCAATTTACCCCAAATCAACGAACGCATTCGATTTCCTAAAATTCGGGTTATTGATACCGATGGGTCGCAACTGGGGATTATGTCCCCACAAGATGCTTTGTCCTTAGCGGTGGAAAAAGAACTGGATCTTGTCCTAGTTAGCGATAAGGCTGACCCTCCGGTTTGTCGGATCATGGACTACGGCAAGTTTAAGTTTGAAAAAGAAAAAAAAGAGCGGGAAGCCCGCAAAAAGCAGCATACTGCTGACGTCAAGGAAGTGAAGATGCGCTACAAGATTGAGGAACACGATTATAATGTACGGATAGCTCACGCGAAGCGCTTTATTCAGGAAGGAGATAAGGTTAAAGCGACTGTCATGTTCCGGGGTAGGGAAATTCAACATAGCGACTTAGCAGAAGATCTGCTCAACCGGATGGCGAACGATTTGCAGGAGGTTGCAGAAGTGCAGCAAGCGCCCAAAAAAGAAGGACGCAACATGATGATGCTGCTAGCTCCGAAAAAATAACCTGCCCTCATCAGTACCGACTGTTTTGCCCTGCGTTAAACGCCACAAGATTAGGCTCTTGCCGCCCGGACGCATTTTGTTGCCATCGGCTACGGCCAAAACACAGGGCAAACATTTGGTAGTAGAGAAAATTTCAAATTTTAGATAAAGTAGAAAATTTGTTTTAGGGAACAGAGCTAAAATTTAATTTACAGATGAGCGGACAATCCCGGATATAGTGGTACAATAGCGGCAGAGTTGAGGATACTGCTATTGTCAAATACGTCACTCCAAGACAAGCAACTCAAATCCTTGGAGTCAACGAACGCACGCTCCGGCGCTGGCACGAAGAAGGCAAAATTGAAGCCATCTGGACAGAAGGCAAGCAACGACGATACAACGTCGAAAGCTATACAGCTAAAGCTAGATCTGGTTTGGACACCAGAGTTGACATCCTCTATGCCAGAGTTAGCTCTCGCGCCTACTCACCAGATCTTGACCGACAAGTCGAATACCTTACTTCTAAATATCCAGAGGGAGAAATCGTCACAGAAATTGGAGGAGGTCTTAACTTCAAACGGAAAAAGATGCTCGCCGTACTGGAACGAATCATGTCAGGAGATATCAAACGCCTTGTGGTCGCACACAAAGACCGACTGGCAAGATTCGGATTTGACTTGTTCCAATGGTTTTGCGAACAAAACAGGTGCGAACTCGTGGTTCTCAATGAGTCAAGTCTCTCTCCTGGTGAAGAAATGGTTGAGGACATCCTCGCCATACTTCACAGCTTCAGTTCAAGGCTTTACGGATTCCGTAAATACAAAACTCAGATGCAGGAAGATCCAGATTTACCCAAGCGTGGAGTTGAATAAAGTTTGGTGTAAATGGCTAGCTATTTGCCGATATTGTTTCAATCAAGCCATTGCCGATCGGCAGCAAAATAAGCGATATCTGACTATGGCTATATATGAAAATAAGTAATGCGTTGCCTCGCACGAGTATTTCGCGAGTATTGCTGCAATGGCTAAATCTGCGTCCAGAAGAAAGCGAACGCACATTTCTAATGTTCGCCGTTTACACCACGACCTCCGTGGGACTGGTCTGGTTAGAGGCTAGCACAGTCGCGTTGTTCTTGGATCAGTTGGGAGCAGAGTGGTTGCCCTGGATTTATATTGCCAGTGCGGGACTGGGCGGTGCTTTGGGCCTAATGTCAACCTGGATGCAAAGAACTTTGCCGCTGCGCCAGTTTATTGTAGCGATCGCGACGCTGCTAGCTATCCCCCTGCTGTTATTTCGTCTGGGCTTACAAGTTGAGTCTTTGGGTTGGCTCACAGTGTTTTTGCTACCGCTGTGGGTGGATGGAGCCTACGCTCTCAATCACCTTAACACTTCACTTACAGCCAATCAGCTCTTTAATATCCGAGAAATTAAGCGCACCTTCCCCCTGATTAGCAGCGGCAGTTTGGTGGCAGATGTACTCAGCGGCTTTTCATTACCGCTGCTCCTTTCCGTATTCGGGCTGAACAACATCATCCTGCTAGCAGCAGTAATGCTAGTCTTGGGGGCTGTAATTGTTTATTATCTGAGCAATCGTTACCAGCAGTCTTTTCCCGACTCTCACCCAAGTAACTTGAGAGACTTGAACGAGGGAGGTTCTACCCGTAAGTTGGCAGGCCCGTTACGGCAATACGAGTTACTTTTGTATGCGTTTTTTGTAATCGCCCAAGTATTGTTGTTGCTAATCGACTTTCAGTATCTATCTCAGTTGGAGCTGCATTTAAAACCTGAACAGATTGCCAGTTTTTTGGGTCTGTTTAGTGGCATCGTAGGTCTGTGCGAACTATTCACTCAATGGTTTATTTCCAGTAGGGTAATAGAGCGGATGGGTGTGTTTGTAACCGCTATGCTGCCACCCGCTGTGATGGCGATCCTGGGTTTATTAATGCCCCTGACGATATTGATTGCGGCTCTTTTGCGCGTAATATCCTTGAAGGGGTTGGAATTGTTCTTTGGTTTAATAGTGCTGAAATTTGTAGACGAACTCCTGCGTTACACCTTCGTTGCCAGCACTGGTTCGGTTCTATTCCAACCCATTCCTGATAACCTGCGCGGCGCGGTGGAGACGAAAGCTCGTGGGATTGCAGAACCGATAGCCACAGGCTTTACGGGAGGCGCAATCTTAGCCTTTCTTTGGTTTCTGCATTGGCAATTCCCCAAGATCGGAGAGACAGTCCGCAGGGAGTGGCTGGGTTGGATTGTCGTCATCGGAATAGTGATCTTCGCTTTGGCATGGCTGTTGTCGGTTTGGCTGTTGCGATCGCGCTATGTAGACTTGCTAGTCTTAAGCGCCCAAAGGGGACAGCTGGGAAGTGCCGATGTGGATTTGCGAGTTTTGAGGCGAGCAGTTGTAGAAGTGCTGGAACGTCCCGCAGAAGAGGCTGAAAAACGTTCTTGTATTGAACTTTTGAGCCAAATATACTCCCAGGATGTTGGGGAGATACTAGCGCCTCTGCTACCTCAGTTTTCTCCTGCTTTGCAGCGTCAAAGCTTAGAGGTGATGCTCAACAACCCCAATCCCGCCTATCTCAACCTGGTTCGCACTCTGGTAGAATCAGACCCTCAACCAGACGTTTTAGCCGTTGCTTTGCGCTACGTATGGCTAACCGAACCAGAGCCAGATTTGCGTCAGTTGCGACCCTATCTGGGATCGGAGGTCAATCCAATGGTGCGGGGCACTGCTGCTTCCCTACTTTTGCGGCTGGGAAGTGCCACACAAAAGGCAGAAGCCACATCTGTCTTGCGGCGGATGCTAACCCATCCAGAAGAACAAGAACGGGTGATGGGTTGTCGGGCGCTGGGAGAGGCAGTGTATTTGCAGGCGCTGAGACTCCAAATTCCCAATTTGTTACGAGATCAGTCGTTGCGGGTACGCTGTGCTTTGCTGGAGGCAATCGCAGCAACACGCCTGGATGAGTACTATCCCTCCCTGCTACGAGGGCTGGAATACAAGTCTACCCGCGAGGCTGCCCTGCACGCTTTAGTGCGACTGGAAAACGACGCTATTCCTATGCTGGTAGGACTGGCAACAAATATTCACAAACCTGATTTGGTCAGGCGCTATGCCTGGGATGCGATCGGTCAGATTGGCACGATCGAAGCTATGAGCGTTTTAGTATCTCATCTGATGACTGCCTGGGGAAACACTAGACGCCAGATCGTCCAAATTTTGCTGAAACTGCCCAATGACACCGGAATTGAAAGCGTGCTAGACCGGCTAGGCCGCAGCGGGGTAGAAATGTTAATCGACCAGGAACTGATGTTTATGGCTCAGATGTACGCCGCTAGGGCAGACTTGAGTCGAGAACTGAAATCCAGGGAAGCGGAGCTGCTGGAAAGGGCACTTGGGCTTAGCTGCATTGATGCTATTGAGCGTTGTTTTCTGCTGATGAAGTTTTTGTATCCCCTTGGGGCTATTCAGGCGGCAGCTTTCAATTTGCGATCGGGTTCCCCATCTGAGATGGCACGCGGCATAGAAATATTAGACCAGACGATCGATATTCCCACAAAACGTATATTGCTCACGGTTCTCGATCGCAATTCCGATCCGGAAAAACTGCAAAGTCTGGGGGCGCTAGTTGTCTATCAACCTTTGGATGAGTCCGATCGCGTCCGTCGATTGCTATCTTTGCGGCACTTTCTGTCAGACTGGTCTTTAGCTTGCTGTTTTCATTTGGCTAGATCTGCCCGCTGGAATTTGACGGCTGAACCTACCATAGCTTGTCTGCGTCATCCCACTGGTTTTGTGCGGGAAGCTGCTCTAGCTTACCTGAGAGTTGCCTCGGAACGTGCGCTGGTGGAACTGCTACCCAAACTCCAACAAGATCCCGATCGCTTGGTAGCCGCTCAAGTGCAGGAGATGATGGCAGAGTTAGGTATAGAAGGTGGTACAAATCCAAGTCATTAGTCATTAGTCATTGGTCATTAGTCAGTTGTCAGTTGTCAGTTGTCATTAGTCATTGTTCATTGTCTAAACCTAAAATTCCTGGGTATACTCAGCACGGTCACAGACCGAGCTTTTTTATCCCTGTAGGGGCGAAGCATTCCGTCCAAGATCTTTGGTTTCAACCAACAAATTATTCACGGAATGCTTCGCCCATTTATGCCCGTGCGAAGTATACAAAGACAAAACCGATGGGCGCTACATGGTTACCTATAGCCATGAATCAGTCTATAAGGCTGAACTGGTTAAAGGAATCTGTCATCTATCCATGAGCGAGATTCGCATAGTCTGAACATCATCAGAAAAGTATTCCCCAAAGCGTTTACCGTTGAGAGGATAGTGAGTGCAGCCGTTTCACCATTGAAGGTTTTGCCTTCATAAAGACTCGAAAATTGGTACAGGTAACTTTGTCCAATTTAGCTCATAGGATATTATTATTATCAGATAAAAGTATAGATAGATGCTTACCAGTGTCGATCGGCTGTTGTTTGTCAGGGGCGTGCCCATCTTTCAGGAACTGCGGGATGATTTTCTCGTGCGACTGGCTTCGGTGATGGATGAGCTATCATTTCCAGCTAAGCACACTATTTTTACACAAGGGCAGGAGGGCCGATCGCTCTACATAGTCGTACTCGGCCAAGTGCGGGTGCATATAGGGACTAACGATCTAGCCCAGCTGGGGCAGGGAGCCTGCTTCGGCGAGATGTCCTTGTTTGATGCAGAACCCCGTTCCGCCTCGGTTTCGACCGTGACGGCCTGCGAGTGTCTGGTGCTGACTCAGCAGCAACTATATGATGCGATCGAAGAAACGCCGGGAATTGCGGTCAATATAATTCGTCTGCTTTCCCGCCGCATTCGAGATTTGAACCAAAAGCTAAATGCACAGGCAGCTGAGCGTCAGGTACAGGATTCAGCTGGTGGGAAGAAATTGGTGGGATAGGACGAAACTAGGGGCAACACCGATTCAGTAAGTTTTTACTTCTTCCGTGGGTTGCCGGTCATTTTTCTAGGTATGGCTCTACCCATACGACTGATGCCGTCAGTTTTCAGTTAACGCCGGGGTTAAGACAAACGGGGTTTATGTAAATATCTGTAAACTCCTCGTTCTTCGCCTGGGCGAAACATCTAGTTGAGGTTGTAGAAACCCGAAAATGTTAAAAGTGGGTTAAAAGTGTAACCAGTAGGTAGTCTCAACCCAGATATACTCATAAAACATGGGGGTAGAGTCTCTCACCTCTCTCGCCAAATTTACAATTTTATGCTTTGACATCCGTGAAAGTTCTCTTATCTAGCCGCAGTCATCGCTCAAATGTTCCCACCCAGCGCCCTACGCCAATGGATGCTTCCATTCTTGTAGTTGGAAGTGATGAATTTCAAACAACACTTCTAGAACGGCTGCGGTATATAGCAGCTTGTACCGTAGAGGTTACATCCAGCCCCAAGGAAGTGCTGCCTCTGATTCAAGCACGACAGCCCGATGTGCTGATTTTACAAGCAAGCCAAGTTGGCAGCCTGGATCTGTGTCGTCAGATCAAACAACAGACCAGTTTGGCTTGGATCTACTGCATCTTGATCGCAGAACAACCTCAGAATGCTATTGAGGAAATCCTACCGGGCTGGAATTGGGATTTAGGATTCAGAGCAGCGGCGCTAGAAGGAGGAGCGGACGCTTATCTGTGGTTACTGCCCAATCATGGAAATGGCGATATATCGTGGTCAGCAGGATTAATGCTGCAAAATCATCTTCTGCAAGCGCAGATTCAAGCTGGGATCGCGCGAGTGCAAATCTACCGCAATCTAATGCGTACCAACGATGTGTTGTCTGCGATCGCGCTGGCTGACCCGTTGACGGAACTGAATAACCGTCGGGCCCTAGACTGGGAGTTACCCCGGCAAATTCAGAACGCCAGAGTCAGAGATGTACCTCTGAGCCTGCTGATGTTGGATATAGACTATTTCAAGTCAATCAACGATACTTATGGGCATTTAGTAGGCGATCGCGTCCTCCAGCTGCTTTCGGCTCGCCTGCGGCACAATCTGCGCTTTCAAGACACGCCCTTTCGCTATGGCGGCGAGGAATTCGCGATCGTTCTCAGCAACACGAACGCTCAGGAAGCACAACTGGTTGCCCTTCGCCTGAATCGCTCGATCGGCAACCAATGCTTTACGGTTGACAACAACCGGGCGCTAAATATTACCGCCAGTATTGGGATTGCCTCACTCCAACCAGATGATGACGCCAACGGAATGAGTCTACTTAATCGTGCCGATCAAAACCTGCTGCGTGCTAAATCTAATGGACGCAACCGAGTGATTTGTGAAGGAAATCAGCCATCAGACGAGACTCCCTCTTAAGGAAGAATGATGAATTTTGAATTTTAAGTTAAGATTGTTAATTCAAAACTTAATACTCTTAACTTTTTGAGACATCCCGGCAAAAAGCCGCGACAATCTCAGAACACTCGACCACAGAAGCCCTTTGTTCCATTGCGGCCACGAGAGCTTCGTAGGAAGCCCAGTGAGCTTGCAGGAGGGTGCGGGCTTGGAGAGCGTAATGTCGCTGTTGCTGCGGGTACGACTCGGCTGGACGCCCTATCTGGGCGAGAACTGTTCCCAGTTTCTGCCGATCTTCGGCTCCTCCTTCCGCGTCACCGTAGACTAGGGTTTCGGCAACTATTCCAGCCATCCAGACGGTGCCGTAGCGATTCAACAGGTGGGCTGATATGATTCCCTGTTGCAGTTGGGATGCCAATTCTCGATCGTCAAATGTAACGCCCCCTTGTCCAGGTTGTCCTTGCTGGAAAGCTGACCAGGCGGTGAGGGCATAGCCGGTAACGGGTATCCCTAAAAGGTGAGCTACCAAGAAGTGTCCTGCTTCATGCCTTACGACGCGAGCGCGATGCTCCTGCGAAGCACTTGCCAGCCAGTCCAGAAGTAGGTTGGCTCCCTGTCCCTGCCAAGAGAGAGTATCGAGGGTGGCGAGTCCCAGGACGGTCAGAGTGGCGATCGCTGGCACATAAGGTGATATGTTCAACAAAGGCCCCAAAAGCGTCGAAAGCGTCATCGCAAAAACTAAAATGGCAATTAAATTTAGGGCGGTTTTGCTCATGCCGGGGTGAACTGAAGTTAAGCGCAATATTCCTTATTATGTGGCTATGTTAGCTGGCAATTCGCCAGAGGGGTTCCTCCTCCAATACCGCCCGTCGCCCTATTCGTGTAAATTTTCTAGGGTAGACAGTGCTTACCAACAGCAAATAACTTTTTTAATTTTTAATTGATTTGGGAGCTTTTTTGATGACTGCTATAATGTCAACTTTAAGGCAAACTGAGGCGCAAACCGCAGATCGTGAAATTCTTGCTCCCCCTCCCCGTGGACGGGGAGGGGGTTGGGGGGTGGGGTTTCCAATTCGCCAACAGTGCTATATCGATCTTCCTAGTGCGATCGGGATGGTTTCCGCATTATAGTTTTTGACTCAAATAGTGAGGAAATAATCCAATGGCAACCGCAAATCAACCCCTAGACGAATGGCGTCAAAATCTGGAGAAAATTCTCCAATATTATGCCGATCTTCCTTACCGTTATGGTGATGTGATTACTTATCTTATTGTCAGCCGCGATTCCTTCGGAAAGCTTCGCTAACGCAACCACTTTATGCTGTTCCACGAAGGCTGGGAAAATAACCGACGAGTTCATGGCTGTGTCGTTCATGCCGAAATCCGCAACGACAAAATCTGGATTCACTATGATGGGATTGAAGATGGCATCACAAATGAACTTGTCGCTGCTGGAGTACCTAAAGATCGCATTGTCCTCGCCTTTCACCCTCCCCAAGTTCGAGAACAGACTGGATACGCTATCCGCTAAACACTGGACAGTGCTAGACAACCAGTACATAAAAGTGAAGAGATAGCCAGTCTAAGCCTTAGATGGCTACGTTATTTAGGTCATAGTACCTACGAGTGCTTTCCAGCTTGTAGCTCTACTGTTCAGTTTTAAACATTCCTATTTAGCTAAGAAAGTGAACTGATCCGAACAAGCCTAGATAACATTGACGAGGAAAAAATTACCTGAGAAATCAGAGTTTCAAATATGTCTAACTTTGTGTTTGTGATTGACACCAATGAGCGACCCCTTGACCCTGTTCATCCAGCCCAAGCGCGACTGTTGTTGACTCAGAGAGAAGCTGCTGTGTTTCGTCGCTTTCCCTTTACGATCATCCTCAAAACTGCGTCAACAGAAACAACTCACTCAATCCAATTAAAAATAGATCCAGGTTCTCAAACGACAGGGATAGCATTGGTATCTAATGATGCAGTTATTTGGGGTGCTGAATTAAATCATCGTGGACAAGCAATCAAAGATTCACTCCACACTCGTAAAGCTATTCGTCGTCATCGACGAAATCGTAAAACTCGTTATCGTCAACCACGCTTTCTGAATAGAACTCGTGAAAAAGGTTGGTTAGCTCCTAGTCTTGAACATCGAGTAAAAACTACCATGACTTGGGTGAACAGGCTTAGAAAGTTTGCGCCAATTACAGGTATTTCTCAAGAATTAGTACGGTTTGATACGCAAGCTTTAGTTAATCCGGAAATCAGCGGTACAGAATATCAAAGAGGCGAATTAGCAGGTTTTGAAGTCAAGGAATACTTGCTAGCTAAATGGGGGAGAAAATGCGCCTATTGTGGGGCAGAAAACACTCCTTTGGAAATTGAGCATATCTTAGCTAAAAGCAAGGTAGGGTCAGATAAAGTTAGTAATCTTACCTTAGCTTGTCACGACTGCAATCAGAAAAAAGGTAATCAACCAGTTGAGCAATTTCTCAGCCAGAAACCAGATATATTAAAGCGAATCTTGGCTGGTACTAAAGCACCTCTTAAAGATGCTACTGCTGTTAATTCTACCAGGTGGGAGTTATATCAAAGACTGCAAGAGACAGGATTACCAGTATATGTAGGGACAGGAGGTAGAACCAAGTTTAATCGCGTCAAATTAGGTATTCAAAAGCGTCACTATCTAGATGCTGCTTGTGTGGGGGTAGTAGAGAAATTAACGGTGAAAACTACTAAGCCATTACTGATAGCCGCAAAAGGATGGGGGACTCGCCAAATGGCTACCACTAACAAATATGGGTTTCCTATAAGGTATCGCACGAGGCAGAAAGCTTTTTTTGGTTTTCAAACTGGCGATATAGTTCGCGCTATCCTTCCTACTGGAAAGTTTGCGGGAACTCATATTGGGCGATTAACTGTTCGGGCTACTGGGGTGTTTGAAATGGTGACAATCAAAGGTAAAGTCAGCCCAGTTAGGGCTAAATACTGCCAAATAGTTCATCGAGTTGATGGATATAGTTATGCCGCATAGTCCACACTTGTCCACTGAATTTGCGATTAGAGGCTATGCGATCGCATAGTCTCTGCTTTCACGAGCATTCTGTAATGGCGATCGCACTTGGGGATAGAAGCGCGATCGCCTACAGTATGCTACGCGATCGCTATTTTCCAAACAAGGGTCGCAATATGGTACGCTCAAGAGCCGGACATTCATTTGTGTCAAGGTGTGAGGAAGTGATTGCAGAATTCGATGAAAACGGCAACTTACCCCCAGGAGTACATTTTTGCGAATGGGAAGAGTTTGTGGAACGATTTGGAACCAACGATCTGAGGTTGCGTTTAATGCGCGGACTGCGAATGGCGATGGAGCAACTCAAAGCAGCAGGCTGTAGAACCATTTATATTGATGGTAGTTTTGTTACCAGTGAACCATCCCCAGGCGATTTTGATGCCTGTTATGATAATGATACTGTGGATATTGATTATCTCAGAATTAACGCTCCTCGATTACTGAATCATTATGACCGTGCTGGACAGAAAGCTAAATATAGGGGAGAAATCTTCCCATCACAGCAACCTGTAGGTAATTATGGAAGCAATTCTTTTGAATTTTTTCAGAGTGACAGAAGGGGAAATGTTAAAGGTATTATCGCCATAGATTTAATGAGGTGGGAATGATGATTAAAAATGAATTAGAGTATCAAGTGAGTCAAGAATGGTTAGAGAAGTTTGAAAAATCTATAGCCGCAATAGAAAAGGATGAAGACAGTAAAAAAAATGATCATGAGCGATGGAAAATGAACCGAGAGACATTACAATGTCATTTAGAGAAATTGCAAGCAGAAATTGCTGAATATGACAGGCTAACATCCCATGATAGCCACACGCCAATAGTATTAACACTTGATGATATTGATTATTTACCCCAAATCTTGATTAGAGCTAGAATGGCAGCCAAACTAAGCCAGAAAGAATTGGCAGATTTGGCTGGACTGACAGAAGAACAAATCAAACGTTATGAAGATAATGACTATGAAGATGCTAGCTTTCTGGATGTAAGATTTGTAATTGATGCGCTGGATATCCAAATTCAAAAAGGTGAGTTTCTTGTTCCTTTAGATACCCTAAGAAGAACGCCAGTTACTAAAGAAGAGTTACTTTCCTCAAATCATCGTCCTCACAGCCAACAAAGTCAACGAATGATTGAGCAAGTTTAGTGGAAAAGTAGCGATCGCTACCTCTGCAAGCATCGCTCTCCCTGGTATAGTCAGGAAAAGCGTCCTCCTTCTCCTTTCCTCTGCACTTATATGGGTCGTCAGGATACTGGTAGAGGTAGACATTTTCGATTAATTTATTGGACAAGCAAAAGTGAAACCCATTAGATTAACTAATCATGCCCAAGAACAAGCGATTGAAAGAGGTACAAATGAAGCAGAAATTGTTGATACCATTATTACAGGCAATCGACAACCTGCTAAAAATGGTAGGTACAAGTATCAAGCTACTTTTCAGTATAATAATGATTGGCAGGGTAAATTCTACTCTCTCAAGAAAGTAGTACCAATTGTTGCTGAAACTGATACTGAGTTAGTAGTTATCACGGTCTATACTTTTTATTTTTGAGGTCAAAGTTTATGAAGATTAGTTACGATTCAGAAGTTGATGCCCTCTACATTAGACTTGTAGAAGGTAAGCATCAGTGTCGGACTTTGCAGTTAACTGAGGAAATTGCTTTAAATCTTGGTGAAAATGAGTTATTAGTAGGGATAGAAGTTTTAGATGCTACAGAAGTTTTAGGTGCAGGAAATATCCCTAATGTAGTGCTGGAAAATATATCTTTTACTGTGGCTTAAATAGGGAATGCGATCGCTACCTCTGCAAGCATCGCTCTCCCTGGTATACTCAGGAAAAACGTCCCCCTTCTCCGTTCCTATGTACTTATATGGGTCGTCAGGATACTGGTAGAGGTAGACTTTTTCGATTTATCGTCAATCATTCAGGAGCTACGGCTACCAATGTTTATTTGATGCTTTATCCTAAACCGGCTCTTGCTAAAGTGCTTTTGGATAAGCCAGAATTGCTTAAAGAGGTTTGGCAGGCGCTCGATCGCATTTCTGATGAAGCCATGATGGGTGAGGGGCGGGTGTATGGGGGTGGGTTGCATAAGCTGGAACCGAGGGAATTGGGTAATGCTCTAGCTGGGAAGAAGGTTGTTGAGATTTTACCCGAATCGAGCGCCGACTCACTTCGTAGTCTAACGGATCAAATCAGCGACAGCTAAAATTTGGGTCAACACCACCAGCCGCTTTCATTCGTTCGCTGCATTTTAATTGTTAGCTGACATTTGCCAATCAAAACTTAAAACATCGAGATATGATTCAAGATTTTTCTGTATCTACAGTTAGATGTGACAAAAAATGGTAAGGCGAACTTTTAAGAATATCTGCTATTTTTGAATGCTCAGTAACAATCTTCTCGAAATGATCGTCAAGCACACTCTTCATTAATGAAGCATCAGAGAACCACCTTTTTACAGGCTCATAAATATCTGCAATGTACCTTAAGTCAATTAACACATCATAATATGCTGCTTTCCATTGAGGCTTTAATTCGGGATACAACTCATCTAACGTGATATCAACAGTGTGATAGAGAGTTAGGAATCTCCAGTACGGATGCGGATGAGTTTTGCACTTATACATGGCTGTTTCATACCGAGATAAATCGCCAGAAAACATCACTAACACAATAGCTAGAACAAGAGTTCTAAATAGAAACCTTGGGGTTTCGGAAAAACCAGCTAATTTAGATGTAAGCAACTGATTTCGTATTCCAAAATCAATTAAATACTTTATACAAAACCAATCTGCGTCATATTCTAAAGCATGATTAACGAGACAAGAATATTGAGTATCTGTTATGTTACCAAATGCCATTAATGGTTCAAAAGATTTGAGTATCTTTCTACGCATGGGAATGTGTCCCTGTAATAAATGACCTGTTTCATGTAGGAACAAAAAATCATTTGCTATATTAACTAGCATAGCAGCATAACTATTTCTCAAAAGCGTTTCAGGTCGCCATCTAGGGGATCTAATGGCTATAGTACCATTTTCTTCAGTTGCTAATTCCTTTAGAGATTTTGGGATAGAGTAGCTTGAAAATTTTTCGACTTCTGATTGGTTCTCTAGATCTCGCAAAACTGAAGGATGTGAAAGAAGCCCATAAAACAAATCAGAAAGAATGAAGGGCGCATAAATTGTCATGGCTATGACACCACGATCATCTACTACATTTGTGAGTGCATTTATAGAGAAGTTGTCAAGATAACCAAATGAAATATTTTGAAGGTATGGTAGAGTAATCTGTAATCCGTTCAAGTAATCCGTGTAGATTTTTTGAAGATTAATCAAAGCTTCGTCAACTATATCAATATCATAAATATCTTTGTAGCCGACTAAAACAGGGTCTAGGTTTGCCATGCTTTCACAAGTTTAATATTAGCAATGCTACTTTTTATTCCATATACTTTCACATACTTTTTCAAGACCTAACTTAACAATTAAAACAGCTACCGTGGCTGGAGAAACACCTGTCACTATTCCACTTATTAAATCAAGGATAGCTGATACTAAAGCTAATTCATCACCTGACTCAAGAACGCTTTTTATGACTTCAGATCTACATACGTTAGTGACTAAACGTTCTCTGTTATGAGTCCACCAACGTTTCCCTATTTTTATAATATCTTGCTTACCTGGTGGAAAAGCATCTTGACCAGAAGAAATTTCAGCCCCAATTTTCTCAAAAATCTCTTCTTCGCACAGAGATAAGGTGGAGAGAATTTCTTGTGAAAGAATTTTATCCATAGTTTTTTGGGTTTATTGTGTCATATTTGTCAGCACGAATACGGCAGTTAACTATTAATTATGCCGCAGTTGCGGTCTAACACGCCATTACAGCGCATAAAACTGGAAAAATTTAATTCTTAAATCTACGTTTTTCCATAAATTCCACCCAAATCGTACAAAATCCCGATTTAGCTGGACGCCCCGCCACTTCCAAAGTCACCCCCAAACGCTTGACATCTTTTTTACATTCTAAATTAGTCAGACTATCCGAATTCCACTTTATCAAATTCCGATCGCACTTTCCCTCCCCGCTAGTCGCCCACCGCAAATCCTTCTTGCGATCGAAGCAAACCCATCCATCCCATCAAAACACCGACACCCAACGTCGTCAATAGGATACCCGCAGCAGCCACCAAAGAACGCGCAGAAGTCGCCACCCTTGTAACTGGAGTTTAGACTATCGCACCGCAATAGTCTAAACTCCAGTCAGATTGACATCTAAAATTTGAAATTAGGCAATGACTACGTTGATAACTTTTTCATCGGCTTTTAGCTGAACGATACGATCGCCCGTTCCATCTTTGCCCCAGAACTTCACCTCATCCCCTGCTATTCTCACCACCCGCTGCGTATTCGTCACCACCATCACCTCAGCTTTCGGTGCAGCTACTACCATCGCCGCCAAAGCATCCAACTTGCTCGTAAACTGAAGCGCCTGAGTGCCAATATTACCAAGTTGAGCGAGTGGCATAGCGTTCACCGGCAGACGTTTGACATACCCCAATTGAGAAACCAGTAAGAGGCTCTGATTTGGCAAGGTCGTACAAGCGCCAACCACCTGCTCGGAACGTCGCAGCCGCAATGCTTGCAGCCCTTGAGCCGTCCGTCCCATCATCGGCAATTGGTCATCATTTACCTGGAGTCGCAATAGGCGTCCGCCGCTAGTCGCCAAAATCACTTCTTCCTTAGAGGCAATGAGGTGAGCGTACAATAATTGGTCATCATCCTTTAGCTTCAAGAGTGTCACACCGCGACGAGTTAAGTTGGCAAATTCTAAAAGTGCCAAACGCTTGATCCGTCCCTGCTGGGTGAATAGCACCAAACTGCCCGTTTCCAAAGCGTCAGGTAACATAAAGTGGGTTGCCAGGGTTTCTGGAGTTTCCTTAGCTCCCGGTAACAAGGTAACGAGAGGCGTTCCCTTACTTCCGCCAGATGTCGGTGGAATGTCGCCAATTTTAACTGGGTAGGCTTTGCCACTGCTAGTTACTACCACCAAATCGGTTTGGGTGGTAGCTGTGTGAGTCTTGACAACAAAGTCATCATTTGCTTTCAAAGATGCAGATTTATTGCCATTTTTTGATAGCCGTCGCACATAGCCTTTGTGGGTAAATTCCACCACCGCCTCTTCTGGAGGTGGAGAGGTGAAAAGTGAGGGTTGTTGTGTTTCTGCCTTCTGAGTCTTAGATTTTTCTTTCCTCTCCCGCTCTCCCGCTCTCCCGCTCTCCCGCTCTCCCCTTCTCCCCCTCTCCCCCTCTACTGGTGTTGCCGGACTAGCTTTAATCCTCGTGCGACGGGGATCGCCGTACTTGCGTTTGAGCGATCGCAAATCCTTTTTGAGAGTTTTGAAGAACTCGTTGCGATCGCTCAACAACCTCTCCAGCTGACTAATCCGATTTGTCAATTCGTCAAACTCTGTCTGCAACTGCTGCCTTTCCAAACCAGTCAGACGTCGCAGGGGCATTGCCAAAATAGCATCAGATTGGCTAGAGCTAAAATTAAACCTACTCTGGAACGTTAGTTTCGCCGTACTCCCATCTGGCGCATTCCTGAGAACTTCAATCACCGCATCCAACTGCTCCAGCGCCCCCATCAACCCTTCCACCACGTGCAGGCGCTTCTGAGCTTGCGATCGTTCATAGTTATATTGCCTAGTGAGAGTTTCTTCTCGGAAGCGCAAGAACTCCTGCAATAGCTGCCGCAGCGTCAGCTGGCGCGGCAGTCCATCCACCAGCGCTAGCATATTCGCCCCGAAGTTACTGCACAGAGCAGTTTGCTTGTAGAGATGGTCTAAAACCTCTTTGTGGTTGGCATCTCGTTTGATTTCAATTACTACGCGCATCCCTTCGCGATCGCTCTCATCCCGGATATCCGCAATCCCTTCAATTTTTCCATGATTGACCAATTCAGCGATCTTTTCAATCCAGCCCGCCTTATTCACCTGGAAAGGCAACTCTGTAATTACGATCGCCGTCCGGTTTTGAACCTTCGATTTAGAAGACGAGCGACGGCTGATTTCCTCAATCTTAACAACTCCCCGCACAGCAATACTGCCCTTGCTGGTGGTATACGCCTCCCGAATTCCCTCCCTTCCCACGATTTCGCCGCCCGTGGGGAAATCAGGCCCCGGAATCAACTCTAGCAACTTATCTTCTGGCAAGTCGGGATTATCAATTAAGGCAATCAAACCATCCACCACTTCCCCCAAGTTGTGCGGCGGTACATTGGTTGCCATTCCCACAGCAATCCCAGCGCAACCGTTGAGTAATAAAATTGGCAGCTGAGCGGGCAATACGACTGGTTCGGCTTGAGAATTGTCAAAATTGGGGGTAAAGTCAACCGTAGCCTCCCCAATTTCGCTCAGCAACGCCTCGTGGCCAATGGGCGCGAGGCGCGTTTCCGTGTAACGCATCGCTGCCGGTGGGTCGTTATCTACCGAACCAAAATTGCCGTGACCGCCGAGTAAGGGATAGCGACAGGAAAAATCCTGCACCATCCGCACTAGAGCGTCATAAACCGCCTGGTCGCCGTGGGGGTGATATTTCCCCAGAACATCTCCAACCACACGGGCACACTTGCGGTAGGGGCGGTCTGGCACCAGCCCTAATTCGTGCATCGCATACAATATGCGGCGGTGAACGGGCTTTAAGCCATCGCGGACATCGGGCAATGCCCGCCCAACTATCACACTCATGGCATATTCAAGATATGACCGTTGCATCTCCGTGTGCAGGGCAGTGGTAATAACCTGTCCTGTTGAGAGAAGGTTCAGTTGTTTTGCCATGAGTCCGGATTCCTTATGAGTGCAAAAAAATTAGGGGCAGGGGCAAGAAAAGTCAAAAGTCAAAAGTCAAAAGTCAAAAGTCAGTAGGGGCGGGTTTTGACTTTTCTAGCCCCTTCTTCCATTTTCACAGTAGTATCAAACGGCAGGAGCCTAGACTGCCTTATTCTGAATCAAGCGAACAGGAAAAAGTTATGAGAACCGTTCTGATTGTGGAAGACGACCCGATTAATTTGCGCGTTTTCTCGAAAATTCTGACCAAGCGAGGCGGTTTGGAGGTCAAGGGGACTGAAGATGTGGAAGAGGTGATGCAAATTGCCCAGTCTGGTAAAGCAGACATTATTTTGATGGATGTTTCTCTGCAACACAGCGTCTACCAGGGTAAGGCGGTTGACGGCATCAAGATCGCGCAGATGCTCAAGTCTGACCCCAAAACTGCCAATCTTCCCATTATCCTGGTCACCGCTCACGCGATGGAGGGCGATCGCGAAAACTTTCTCAAGCAAAGTGGTGCCGATGGCTACATCTCTAAACCAGTGGTGGATCATCAACAGTTTGTGGATCAGATTATGGCACTGCTGCCAAAAGATTAAAAACATAGATACATCCCATTTGCTGTCTTCAGGAGCCTGTCTCGGTTGCAGCACTCTCTGATTACGATTTTTGTTTTGTCTTGGAGTGGTTGCTACCAGGCTTCCTGAGCCAGTGTAATTAGTCGCATTTTCCGATTTTGGATGCTTTTGATGTAAAGATGCAAGGATTTTACTCCTAAAGATTCCGGAACAGAGCTGTGACTCCAAGGCTCTGGATTCTATTTTTAGCCAAAATCAGACACCAACTGAGGGTTTCGATCGCTTCAAACTCCTCTTGAGTACATATGTACTATATTTGAGTGCCAGTAGCAAGCCCGCAGCGGAAGACAGACCAGAGGGGACAAGTGGGAGATTAGAAAAGAGGGTCGTGAAGATGAACGTAAATTATTATGAAGAACAACTGTCGATTGTCCCGCAATTTTCGCTAACTTGCTAAAAATTCGATTAAAGTTCTCAGAAATCTTTAAAGAAGCTGTTAAAAACTAAAAATTAGGAACTTAACTGTGACAAAGAAAATATCAAATGGGAACTTTAAACAATAACATTAAATTTGACGCTGCCATCCGAGGTAGCAGCAGCTGGATAAAAACAATAGGTAAGCACTGAACCGAGAGATGTTGAAGTCGTCTTTGCCGTCAAACAAGGCAGAAATTGCGTTTCACACAAGATGGTAGGTAAAGTTAATGAGCCTAGAAATCCGACACGAGCAGGGGAACGGCTACCCCACAGGACAGTCTGAGTCTTCCCTCGGTAGGGAACACAATAAACGATCGCTCATGCGCCTCCCCCGAAGCCTAACGACCCTGGAAACCTGGGGGTTTGGCCTTACGGGTCATCTGCTATGGATTAGCGCTGCACCCGCCATACACGCCGCTCTTGGGCCTCAAGCTATCTTCGTCTGGTTGCCAGCAACAATTGTGGCCATGCTGCTGAACTTTCAGATGCAAAGCTTGGGCAGACACTGGCCAGAGATGTCAGGGGGAACGCCCAACTACACGGCGCGGCTGCTAAACAACTATCCCTGGTTGGCAAGATATGGGGCGATTGGATACTTTTTTAGTTGGTTAGCGGTGACAACGATCAACGCCCTGATCGTCACAGCCCTGATCCAAGCCAACCTGAAACCATTAGGGATTTCATGTCCTGAGATCCTCCTGAAAATTGGCTTTACAGCGATCGCCTTTATTGTGGCGTTTAGTGGCACCCGCGCCTTAAGTATCCTGCATTTATGTTTCGTTATACCCGCTGCCGGATTCCTGTTTGTTTTTTGCACTCAAGGCATCGGCTGGTTATTAATATCCCCAGCTAGCCCCGGCTTTTTCCCCAGCAGTTGGCCTAGCTTTTCCTTTGTTGAATGGGCCAAATGGTACTTTTTCGCCGTCTACGCTGCTTACGCCTGTGAAAGTGCTGCCTCATTTGTCGCTGATAGCAAACGACCTAGGGAGACTTTGCGGTTTCTAAGCTTCGCGGCTTGGCTGATTCCTATTGTTTATCTGGGTGGTTCGTGGGTAATGATGCGCTTGGCAACAGAACCTGGGTTAAAAGACGACACATTCTTAAACCTATTAGCCGCAGCTAAACTCTTCTGGGGGCCGGGGGCCTCATTTATGGTGACGCTTTTGATCGTCGCTGGCTGCCTCCTAATTGCCGCCACAGCGGTTTCCAACTCTCCCCGCGTTTTGTACCAACTTGCCTTGGACGGACACCTATCGCCAGTATTCGCTGTTGTGTCCCCACAGGGTGTCCTCGGCCCAGCCCTTGTGCTGACGTTCTTGCTCAGTCTCATCTGTCTAGCTTGGGGAGATATCGCGCCTTTAGTAATGGTGTCCTCTACTGCCTTCGTAACCGCCTATATGACAGTCCATTTGGGCCTATGGCTGGGTCGGGATAGGCCAGAAGTGCTATGGCCTTGGTGGTCGGGAGGCTTTTTCCTGGTGGAAACTTTTGTCCTGATCGTCGGGGGCTTAGCTTGGAACTGGCAAGACCTGCTGATCGGACTGCTTTTGCCGATCGCTATTTTGGCAGTGGATGCTGCGATCCGTCACATTGCATTTCCCCCCTTCCATCCGGCGTGGTGGATTAAGCTTTATCGGGGGCAGTCTTACAGGATAAGCAAGGATTTTGTGGCACTTCAGGTAGGCATCCTGATCTTTTTGATCTGTAGCACTGCCGCGATCGCCTGGGTGATTAGAGCCACGTTAGACGGACTTCCAGGCGATGCTGCCGATAATCTCTTGATTGTTCTGGTAATAACCGTAGGCTTTGTCGGGGTGGCGATCGCCACCTGGACGAGTTTACCCCAGGTCGTCTCAATGAACGAAGCGCGAGAGGGAGCAGAACATCTCTTTACCATTGCTCTCGATGCGATCGTAGTGCTCGATGAAACCGGAGTGATTCGTCAGACTAATCCCGCCGCTGAAAGCGTTTTCGGAATAGACGCCACTGGGCTAATAGGACGTCACCTGAACAAACTATTACCCGGATTGGGGAATCAGCCCGAACGGTGGCTCAGTCGCAGCGAACAAACTCTTAACCAACCCGATCGAAACTCGCGCATCCTGGAAGTAGCTATCTCAGACCGCTTCTCTCAAAACGCTTCGCTTTCCAATCAGGATCTGCAAGAATATGTGGCGATCGTGCGCGACATCAGCGATCGCAAGCAAGCCGAAGAAGCACTGCAAAAGGCTAATGAGGAACTAGAAATCAAAGTTGAGGAGCGTACATCTGAACTCACCCATACTGTAGAACAATTGCAAAATGAAATTGAAGAACGCCAGCGGATAGAAGCAAATCTTAGAGCGATGCAAAATCAGATTATTGTCCAAGAAAAACTAGCTTCTTTGGGCAGTTTAACAGCAGGGATTGCCCACGAAATCAGAAACCCATTAAACTTTGTCAACAATTTCTCAGAACTTTCTGCTGAATTAACTGAAGAATTGTTTGAAAAAATTGAAAATCAAGCAGAACGTTTAGATCCAGAAACAAGTGAGGATATTGCCGAACTATTAACCGATCTAAAAGCTAATCTCAAAAAAATTAATCAACACGGTCAAAGAGCCGACAAAATCGTTGGCAATATGCTTTTGCATTCGAGGGGACAAAGTGGCCAGTGGGAAGCTACAGATATCAATAGTTTATTGGCAGAATATGTCAATCTAGCCTATCACGGAATGCGAGCCAAGGAAGTTTCCTTTAACATTACCATAGAAACCGACTACGACGACATAGGCGAAGTAGATGTCGTGCCACAAGACATTGGCCGGGTTTTTCTTAACATTATTAACAACGCCTGCTATGCAGCCCATAAAAAGCAACAAGAAATGGGAGAAGAATTTTCACCGCTGCTTGACGTTAGAACTCGAAATCTTCGTGACGCGATTGAAATCCGCATTCGCGATAATGGCTCAGGTATAAAACCAGAGGTACTCGATAAAATTTTCAATCCCTTTTTTACGACAAAGGCACCAGCGGAAGGTACTGGCTTAGGTCTTTCTATCAGTCACGATGTTATCGTCCAGCAACATCGAGGAGAACTAAAAGTCGAAACAGAAGTAGGAAATTACACAGAATTTATCATCATCTTGCCAAAAAAACTAGGCGAACTTAAGGAGTTAAAAAAATGAACGTAATGGTGGTAGACGACGAAGAAGATATCCAGTCACTGTTCAAGCAGAAATTTAGGAAAGAAATCAAAGCAGGGCAAATTGAATTTCATTTTGCCCTGTCAGCAGAGACTGCATTAGAATACTTAGAAAACGATGATGAAGCCTCTATTGTCTTAATTTTGTCTGATATTAATATGCCAGGTATGAATGGGCTAGAACTGCTCAAAATTCTCAAAGAAAAGTTTACCGATCTAAAAGTTTTTATGATTACCGCTTATGGAGATGAGAGAAATTACCAAACCGCAATAGCTTATGGATCTGATGACTATATTACTAAGCCTGTTAATTTTGATGTTCTCAAAAATAAAATAATCAATTTGGAGTAAATTCATAATTGCTAATTGCTAATTGCTAATTGCTAATTGTTAACTGTTAACTGGTAACTGGTAATTGGGGGAAAATTCTCCCGTCTCCCCTTCCTTCTTCCTTCTACTTAAGCTCCTAATATGTCAGCAAAAATACTGTTTGTCGATGACGAACCAGATTTAAAATCTCTAATTTCCCAGAGATTTAGAAAAAAGATCCGCGCGGAAGAATGGCAACTCTTTTTTGCCCATAATGGCGTAGAAGCACTGGAAAAATTGAAAGAAAACCCTGATATAGATATGGTAGTGACTGACCTTAATATGCCTGAAATGGATGGCCTGACTTTACTCTCTGAACTTAATCAGATAAACCTCCCCTTCAAAACAATAGTTATATCCGCCTATGGCGACATGAAAAATATAAGAAATGCGATGAACTTCGGTGCCTTTGACTTTCTAACCAAGCCGATAGATTTTCTTGAAACTCTCAGGGCTAAAGCCGCTGAGATTCTTGAAGAGTCCAGAGTCTGAACTTCAAAGGCGCACTCAATTCGCCTCTACTGATTCCGCTTAGATCTAATCCAAGCATCACCGCTACTTTTCT
>Ga0335394_10000021_pt1 | contig 165838 bp, 143 predicted proteins | sample MAT03_FD_205741 | JGI IMG/M metagenome (GOLD analysis project Ga0335394, IMG submission 205741) | Freshwater microbial communities from Lake Fryxell liftoff mats and glacier meltwater in Antarctica - MAT-03 (spades assembly) (version 2) ... | reverse complement strand
ACGGTACTGTCACTTTTGTCGCTAATTCTACCACCGCTACCATCACCGTTGACCCGACTGCTGATTCAACGGTTGAACTAGATGAAACGGTTCAATTAACTTTAGCGACTGGTAGCAATTACAATGTTGTCACTACCACGGCGATAGCGGGAAGTATTACTAATGATGATGCGACGGTTGAATTTTCCCAAGCTAGTTATCAAGTCAACGAAGATGGTACAGTAATTGGTGCAACTGTCACCCTTAATCGCACTGGTTTCACCAACAGCACTGGTAGCGTTCAAGTGCAGTTCGCCAACGGAACTGCTACAGGTGGAACTGATTTTACTAATACTACTCAAACTATCAACTTTGCCAGCGGCGATACCAGTAAAACAGTCACGATTCCCATCAACGACGATATTTTAACAGAAGGAACGGAAAACTTTACCATCTCGTTAGCAAATCCCAGTTCCGGCGTTTCCATTGGTAGTCAAAATTCTGCCACTGTGCAGATAATTGATAACGATGTACCTCCGACTCTTTCCATCAGCGATATCTCTCAAGCAGAAGGAAATAGCGGCACAACTAACTTAAACTTTACGGTTAGCTTAAATACAGCGGCGGGTCTACCTGTCACCGTCAACTACGCCACCCAAAATAGCACCGCGACTACCGCCGATGGCGACTACACCAGCGCTTCTGGTAGTCTCACTTTCAATCCAGGGGAAACGCAAAAAACTGTCTCTGTTGTCGTTAATGGCGACACCAAATACGAAACTGACGAAACTTTTGCGGTTAAACTCACTAACCCCACCAACGCGACGATTGCCGATGATACTGGTGTAGGAACTATCAGCAATGATGACCCGTTACCGGCAATTTCCATCAGCAATCCTACTGCTCAAAATGAAGGAAATAGTGGCACTGTTAATCACAGTTTCAATATCACTTTAAGTAATATCAGTTCTCAAACTATCAGCGTTAATTACAACACCGCTGATGGAACTGCTACTACCGCAGATAGCGATTACACCAGCACTTCTGGGAATCTGATTTTCAATCCAGGGGAAACGCAAAAAACAATTACCGTTGTCTCAAATGGTGATAACAAATATGAAACCAACGAAACTTTCAATCTAAATCTCACCACTCCCGTTAATGCAGCTATCACTAACGGCGCTGCTGTGGGAACTATCAACAATGATGATAGCATACCGACAATTGCGATTGGTGATGTTAGTCAAAATGAAGGTCAATCTGGTACTACCAATTTTATCTTCCCCGTTACTTTATCGAATCCTACCTATCAAACTGTCACGGTTAATTACGCGACTGCTAACGGAATTTCCACTGCTGGCGTTGACTATAACAGTGCATCGGGAACTCTGACTTTCAATCCAGGCGAAACTCAGAAAAATATCACTGTTGGGGTGATTGGTAATACAACTGTAGAAAATGACAAAAATTTTCTGGTCAATCTTTCTAACCTTAGTAATGCGGCGCTTGCTGATAATCAAGCTGTTGGTACAATCCTGAATGATGATGGCGTACCAACAGTTAGCAATATCACTAAAACTGCTGATGAAGATACCACTATCGCCTTTGCTGCTACTGACTTTACGAGCAAATTTACTGACCCGAATGGCGATAGTCTCAACAAAATCAAAATTACTTCTCTTCCCAATAACGGTACGTTGCAATTAAGTAGTAGCAATGTGACTGTTAATCAAGAGATTTCGGCGAGTGATTTAGGGAATATTCGCTTTATTCCTACTGCTGATTGGAATGGAAATACGAGTTTCAATTGGATTGCTTCTGACAGTGCTAATTATGCGCCAAATCCTGCTGCTGTTAACTTGACAATTAACCCAGTTAATGATGCACCTTTTGTCAATGCAGCAATTCCATTTCAAACGACTAATACCAATAGTTTGTTCAATTTTACTTTCGCTACTGATACTTTCAAGGATATCGATTTTGGCGATAGTTTAACTTATAGCGCCACACTTGCTAATGGCAATACTTTACCGAATTGGTTGTTCTTTAATCCTTTCACTCGCAATTTAGTTGGTATTCCCACGAGTAGCGATGTGGGGACGATTGTTCTGTCTGTGAAAGCTACAGACTCAGGTAATGCTAGCGCTAATACATCTTTTGCTTTAATAGTCAATGGTGCTACTGTATCGACAGATGCAGATTGTTTTTGCGAGTCGATTGTCCGTCCCGATATTAACAATCTTCCTGGTGTTTCGGTGGCGCTGAATCTAGTTGATATAACTCAATTTGGGAATGACAGCAATGATACCCTGATTGGTACTACTGTCAATGACGCATTTTACGGTAACGGTGGCGATGATTTGCTGTTAGGGAAAGCAGGTAACGATAATTTATACGGCGGTCAAGGTAATGATACTGCTTTTGGTGGGGCCGATCGCGATTGGATTTCCGGTAATCAAGGTAACGACGTACTCAACGGTAACGCTGGCGACGACATTATAAACGGTAATGAAGGCAATGATACCTTGCGCGGCGGTCAAGATAACGATTTAGTGCGCGGCGGTCAAAATGATGACTTGATTTATGGCGATCGAGGTAATGATACCCTGGGTGGAGATAAGGGTAACGATACCATTTTTGGCGATAACGACGATTTATCTGGTATCGATTTAATCTTTGGTGGTAGCGGCGATGATTTGATTAATGGTAATGCTGGCAATGATACTATCTTTGGCGAAGATGGTAATGATACGGTACGCGGTGGTAAAAATGATGACATCGTATTTGGCGATGCTGGCGATGACATATTGTACGGAGATTTAGGTAATGACAGTTTGTGCGGTGGTGATGGAAATGACACGATGTATGGCGGTAATGGTAGTCCGACTCCGATCGGGCCAAATGGCGATCGCGATGAACTCTGCGGCGGTGCTGGCAATGACTTGCTTTTTGGCAATGAAGGAGAGGATAAGCTGAATGGGGAAGATGGGGATGATACCCTCGTCGGTGGTAAAGATAATGACACGCTGATCGGTGGTGCTGGCAATGATGTGCTGATTGGCGATTTAGGTAATGACCTGCTGACAGGTGGTAGCGATCGCGATACATTTATCTTGACATCTGGTAAAGGAAGTGATATAATAACAGACTTCCAAGATGGTCAAGATTTAATGAGTTTGGGTGGTGGTTTGAGTTTTGGGCAATTGGCGATCGGGCAAAGCAGCAACAACACTATCATCACCGTAAAAAGCAGCAACGAACTGTTAGCTACTTTCAATGGAATACAGGCTAATTTGATTAACCAGCAAGATTTTATTTAGCTTCCTAACTCACCTCTTACACCATTCTCAATCAGGCTGAAGAAACCGGGTTTCTAAGCTTTGCTTTGTTGGGTTTCGCTTCACTCAACCCAACAAAGCAAAGAAATGGCTACAAAGCTATACAGAAACCCGGTTTCTCCAAAAAACCCGGTTTCTAAGGTTCTAGATGTAGATTGTTAAATCGACCAGGCGGTTGGAGTAACCCCACTCATTATCGTAATAAGCGAGAACTTTGACGAAGTTACCATCAAGTACGCTAGTCGATCGCAAATTCACAATTGCGGAGTGAGGATCGCCTACACAGTCGGTAGAAACCAAGGGCAAATCGCTCACTTTCAGAATTGCTTTCATCGAATTGGCGGCATACTTGCGGAAGGCGTCGTTAACTTCCTCTGCCGTTACCGACTTTTGCAATAACGCATTCAAGTCGGTGACTGAACCCGTGGGAGTAGGTACGCGCAAAGCGATCCCATCAAGACGCCCTTTCAGTTCGGGTAAAACCAACCCAACTGCTGTAGCTGCACCCGTTGTAGTTGGTACAATGTTCTGAGCGGCAGCGCGTCCGCGAGCCCACTCTTCGGGATGTCCCATATCTACCAGACGCTGATCGGCAGTGTAGGCGTGTATTGTAGTCATCCAACCTTTATCAATGCCAAATTCATCGTTGAGGATTTTGGCTAGAGGCGATAAGCAATTGGTGGTACAGGAAGCAGCTGAGATGACATCATCTCGCTCTTTGTCGTATTTTTCGTGATTGACGCCAAATACGAAGGTGGGGACTGCCTCGCCCTTGGCAGGCGCACTGATAATCACTTTTTTGGCCCCAGCTTGCACGTGCAAACCAGCTTTGTCAGCGCTGCGAAAGACGCCGGTAGACTCAATTACGACATCAATTCCCATGTCTTTCCAAGGCAGGGCGGCGGGGTCTCTTTCTGCCAAAAGGGGGATTTCGCGATCGGCAATCTTAAGACCTTTTTCGCCGGGAGTCACTTCATCTGCGGGGAAGCGACCGTAGATCGAGTCATACTGCAATAGGTATGCTGCTAAGTCGGGTTTTAATGCAACGTCGTTGACGGCGACGACTTCCACATCCGGGTTTTGATGCGCTATCCGCATAAAAGCCCGTCCAATCCGTCCAAACCCGTTAATTGCTACTCGTTTCATGTCTTTCACCCCATCGAAATATCTAAATCTGCTGAGTTATGCCAGTTTCTTAGTATCGGGGGATAATAAGCTCAAGTTCTTGAGTCGCCCCAAAGTCTTGACGCATTCTCAAGCAAACCAGTGTTAAGAATACTTGGCTATGGGGAGAAAGTAGAAATGCTTTATAAAAGTTTTAGACATTTGGGCCGATCGGAACTGGTTTTGCATTTAACGCATAGCGCGATCGCATCAAGCAAATGAAAAGAAGACGGATCGTTACCTTTATCGCTGGGATAGCTGCTGTAGTGCTGTTAGCAGTCGGCTTCGGTTATGTAAAAACGGGATATTTTGCGATCGCGCAGGGGCGATCGCCATTAACCGTATCCGCCGCCATTAGTCTCACCGAATCTTTGCAAGAAATTAAGCGAATTTATACCCGCAGCAAGCCGAATATCGCCGTTACGTATAATTTTGGCGCTTCCGGTGCCCTCCAGCAACAGATCGAACAAGGGGCCCCCGTTGATGTGTTTTTCTCAGCAGCAGCTAAACAAATGGATGCTTTGCAGGAAAAGGGATTGCTGATTACAGAAACTCGCAAAACTCTGCTGAATAACCGCATTGTTTTAATTACACCTAAAAATGCGCCTGCACTAACGAGTTTCAGAGATTTAACCAGTTCGCAGGTGAAGCGAATTGCGATTGGGGAACCCAGAAGTGTACCGGCTGGACAATATGCACAAGAAGTGCTAAATAATTTGGGTATTTTCGAGCAAATCAAACCGAAAATTGTTTACGCCAACAACGTGCGTCAGGTGCTTACCTACGTGGAAACGGGAAATGTGGATGCTGGGATTGTTTACATAACTGATGCGAAGCAATCTAATGGAGTTAAACAGGGGCCGATCGCACCCGAAAATTTACATTCTCCTATTGTATATCCGGTAGCAGTGCTGAAAAACAGTAAAAACATCCCTACCGCCAGGGAATTTGTGCAATTTCTCTCTAGCAATCTCGCCAAAGCAGTATTTGAGAAGTACGGTTTTACAATGTCTAATAGCTAATAACGTAAGTTGCTAGTTATTAGGTTATGGGTTACCTAAAAAATTCTTGTTCTTATTCTTATCTGCGTGCATCTGCGTGCATCTGTCTACCCTACGGGAAGGCGAAGCGCCTACATCTGCGGTAAAAAATTAAACCAAACGATGACAACAGATAATTTGACGAGAGCAATCTTATTAAAATCTGCAATTTAAAATTTCCCAATGACTAATGACTTATCCCCATTATGGATATCCCTAAAAACAGCTTTCATCGCCACAATTATCACCTTCTTTCTAGGAATTGCGGCAGCAAGGTGGATGCTGGGATATCGCGGCAAAGGTAAAGGATTAATTGAAGGAATTTTTATTTCTCCTCTCGTTTTACCACCGACAGTAGTCGGCTTTTTGTTACTATTGCTGCTTGGTAAAAACGGCCCGATCGGACAAATATTATGGCAATTGGGAATAACAATTATTTTCTCATGGCCTGCTACAGTTATCGCGGCAACCGTAGTAGCTTTTCCATTGATGTACAAAACAGCATTGGGAGCATTTGAACAAATCGATCCTAATCTTATTAGTGCTGCCAGAACTCTTGGAGCTTCCGAATGGAGAGTGTTTTGGCGGATTACTTTACCTTTGGCATTACCAGGAATTGTAGCGGGAACAATTCTCACTTTTACCCGTGCGTTGGGTGAATTTGGTGCAACTTTGATGCTTGCTGGCAATATTCCAGGACAGACGCAAACTATCCCATTAGCTATCTATTTTGCAGTAGAAGCGGGGGATATGAATCTAGCCCTAATTTGGGTTTTGGTTATTTTATCTATTTGTTTATCAGTTCTCACGGCTGTTAATTATTGGTTGGAGAATCGGAAATATGGAATAGGCAAAAAGAAAAATTATCAATACCAAATTCTCCAAAGCCAATTCCATAAGCACAATTCACAACTATTTGTGAATATCGAAAAGCAACTTTCAGACTTTTCCCTATCAGTCGCATTCAACCTAGCTGGGGAAACGTTGGGCGTGTTGGGTGCTTCCGGTGCTGGGAAAAGCATGATGCTTCGCTGCATTGCTGGTTTGTCAAATCCTACGCGGGGACAAATTGTTCTCAATGGGCAGGTTTTGTTTGATTCTGAAAAAGGAATTAACTTACCCAGTCATCAGCGACGAGTTGGATTTCTGTTTCAGAATTACGCTTTGTTTCCTCACATGACTGTGGCTGAAAATATCGCTTTTGGTTTGCCAAAGTTATCCAACTTAGAACGAAATCAGCGAGTAAGAGAACAACTAACTTTGGTGCAATTGCAGGAATTGGAAAACCGATATCCTCGCGAACTTTCTGGTGGACAGCAGCAGCGAGTCGCTTTGGCGAGGGCTTTAGCTATTGAACCAGAAATTTTGCTGTTGGATGAGCCTTTTTCTGCACTCGACACTTACTTACGCAGTCAGTTGGAAAAACAGTTAATTGAGACGCTTTCTAATTATCGAGGCGTGACGTTATTTGTTACTCACAATTTGGAAGAAGCTTATCGAATTTGTCAAAATTTGTTGGTGCTTTCGGAAGGCAAAGTTGCTGCTTATGGTGGGAAGGAAGATATTTTTGAGCATCCCCGCACTTTCACTGTAGCTCAATTGACTGGATGCAAGAATTTCTCTCGCGCAGATGTCTGCCAAATCCACTTTGATAAGGAGGGGCTAAGAGAGGTTAAAGCTTTAGATTGGGGTTGCACTTTGCGGGTAATTGAGCCAATTCCTAACCCGTTGGCGTATGTGGGAATTCGCGCTCATCATTTCACTTTTCCAGAAGATGATAATAAAGAGAATACGTTTTTGTGTTGGGTGGTGCAGACGAGTGAAACTCCTCACAGAATCACTCTTTATTTGAAGCTGCACGCGCCGCCAGTAAATGCTAAAGATTATCACTTGCAAGCGGAGGTTTTTAAAGAAAAATGGGTTGTTCTTAAAGATAGACCTTTGCCTTGGTATATCCGTTTAGATCCGCTGCGGTTGTTTTTGATGGAGGGGTGAAGGGTGCGATTCAGCTTCGGGAACTAGCAGCGTCTCCAATCTTGCTCCTAAAGTTAAAACTACCTCTTGTGGTGCTGTTTGCAATGATTTATAAAATCCTGCCGGATGCCAAAATTGTTTGGGGAGATGTTTGGATCGGGGCGGGGATCGCGGCAGTACTATTCGAGATCGGTAAGTTCCTGCTTGGTTTCTATCTGGGGAAGACTGGTTTAACTTCTGCTTATGGCGCAGCAGGCTCCCTCGTAAGCATTCTTACCTGGGTTTTTTATTCGGCTCAAATTTTGTTTTTGGGCGCAGAATTTAGCCAAGTCTACCAGAAAAGCTACGCCAAAGAAGTTATTGCTGCCTCTAGCGCCCAGCCGCCTGCCTAAAAAGTGACTATCATAATAGTAGCGATCGCCCTCTGCCTACAGGTAGATTAAGCTACCGGAAACTTTGGTTCGATCCCCAACGTCTATACTTCACACACATAATGACCCATCCCAACGCAACTTGTAACGCCATTACTTACCCAATTAGTGTGTCGGGGATCACAAATTATCGGTAATTTGAATTGATGTTGCATTTGCTTAACTTAAGTAGAGTTAATACTAATGCTTGTGTAAATTACCTTCATGATTTTTTGTAATGAAATGCAAGGTTTTTATAGCAAATACTACAATTTAAGCAGAGTTGTAAAATTTTGCTGCATACTTTAAAAAAGGTTGGCCAGTTTTGGCATGAAAATACTTTTAAAAGGAATCCTCTTATGAAAACCCTAAATCTCCCTGTTTCAGCGTGCAAGTATTGTAAATATTACAACCCCATTGGGCGGCGGGGCGGGTCTTGCGAAATGCTTGGCGTATCAGTGCAAGGTGCGTGGAAGGGTTGCCATATAGGAACTCCACTATTTGCAGCCGAGCAGGAAAGTTGCGAAACTGCACAAGAGAACTGTAATCCAATACACAAAACCTCTCAAAAAGAAGCCCAGGAATTTTCAGAATTACAAATAAAAAGCTTTAATACTGCCGATTTAATCGTCTCCTGAATTTTTGACTTCCGCGTAGCGGCCCTAGCCCCTTTTTGGCCCAGTCTTCGGCTTCTGCACCGGAATTATTGGCGATGCAGAAGCCGGTTACTCCCTTTTGCCTGGGGTCAGCTATGCCTCCGGCGGGCAGCACCATATAGCTGCCTAACAAGCCTACAAGCGTAACCAGCGTTGCAAAGAATTTGGGATACCAAAAAAAGGCATATCTTGCTGTCATATTACGGTTTTTATCAAAAAACGTCTCTACTATATTGAGAGATCCACGCCCAGATCTGGGAATAATACAACAAAGAGTTAATTTTATTCGTGGAAACGTATCAAATTAACATTTTTTCAGTGATCCAGGTCATGCCTTCCCAGCCTAAAGATGGGGATACTGCCAGGAAGGGCGTTTTTGAGAGGTAGCATATATGGACAGCCAGGGTCGTCAACCAGACCACAAGCCTATAAAAGGTATTCCTGAAAATGAGCGTACAACAATTGCTTTCTTGTTGGAGGGAGACGAGGTAGGCAAACTGCGGGAGGAAACGGAAAACAACAAACTGGCCCAGGCAAACCGACTGGTAGACCAAGGAATCGAACAGCATCAGGCTAGCCAATTTAAAGCGGGATTACAGTATTTCCAGCAGGCACTCTCGATCTACCGGGACATCGAATGCCGCCGGGGAGAGGGAAAGGTGCTGGGGAATCTGGGAAATGCTTGCTATGCTCTGGGTGAGTACGTTAAAGCGATTAATTACTACCAGCAATGGTTGGAGATCGCAAAAGATACCCAAGATCGTCGTGCGGAAGGACTGGCCCTGGGGAATCTGGGAAATGCTTACCGTCACCTGGAAGACCACCTCAAAGCGATCGAGTATCAGCAGCAAAGCTTAATAATTGCGATGGAAATTCAAGACTGCCGAGGAGAGGTGGCAGCACTCAACAATCTGGGACTTGCTTACAAGGCTTTGGGAGATTACACCAAGGCAATTGACTACCAGCAGCAAAGCTTGACGCTGATGCGGAAAATCAAAGACCGCAAAGGAGAAGGTCAGCTGCTGAGAAATTTGGGAAATGCTTTTTATTCCCTGGGTGATTACCCCACAGCAATTGAATACTACCAGCAGCGCTTGGCTTTGGCGCGGAATATCCAAGACTTGCGGGGGGAAGGACAGGTGCTGAGAAATCTGGGCAGTGCTTGCTACGCTCTGGGTAATTATACCCAAGCGATCGAATACTACCAGCAGCGCTTGACTCTGGCAAAAGATACTCAAGACCTTCGAGTAGAAGAACAAACGTTAGGAAGCTTAGGAGTTGCTTATGAAGCTTTAGGAAACTTCGATCTGGCGATCGAGTGCTACGAACAGCGCTTGGCTTTAGCACGGCAAATCCAAGACGATCGCGTTGAACAGCAGGCACTAGGAAGCCTGAAAGTTGCTTGCTATGCTTTAGGGGACTACGCTAAAGCTTTTAAATATCAAGAACTGCGTTCCACAATTACATCCAACGTTAGTAATTAGTCATTGGTCATCGGTCATTAGAAAAATACAAAGGACTTTGACAAAATGACAAGTGTCAATTTTTCACAACTTTTAAGGTTCGTAAGGTTGGATCTGTACAACCGCTAATCGTTCCGCCCATTGCTTTAATGGTTGATAGGTATTCCAGGGCGGTTGAGGTAATCACTTCACCGGGCATCAAAATGGGAATCCCTGGTGGATAAGGACAAACCAGTTCAGCACTAATGCGTTGGCTTATCTGTTCAAAGGGTAATGTTTCCGTCGAAGCAAAGAAAGCTTCGCGGGGTGAAATCAGGGGCATCTCGTAACGATCGGGCATCTCAACGAAATCCAGACCTCTCGTCTTCTTAACAGGATAACTCGCTGTTTGATATTTTTTGGCTAATGTGGCGAAAGCTTGCACTAATTTCACAATATCTTCTTCTTTATTCCCCAGACTGATAATAAAAGTTAGATGTTCCATTGATGGGAACTCAGCTATTACACTGTGTTGATATAGTATTTCATCCACTTCAAATCCCGTCAAACCTAAGCGGGAAACAGTCACAGTCAGGCGCGTTCGATCGATCGCCACAAAACCTGGTGTATATGTGGTTTCTAAAACAGATAATCCCGGAATTTCGCTGATTCTGGTTCTCGCTTCATCCGCTAACTGCAATGTCCTCTTCATCAGCTGTTCGCCATGCAATCCCATCTGCTGACGCGCCGCATCTAGGGAAGCTAGCAATAAATAACTGGGACTGCTGGACTGCACTAATTGTAAGGCTTTGCAGAGGCGATCGCGATCGACTCTGCTACCCCGAATGTGTAACATGGATGCCTGAGTTAAGGCGCTGAGAACTTTGTGGATAGATTGGACTGTCAAATCAGCGCCAGCTGATAAGGCTGAAGGCGGCAAGTCGCGATGAAAGGTAAAATGGGGGCCGTGGGCTTCGTCCACCAGCAGAGGGATGTTGTGTTGATGGGCAAGATGTGCGATCGCTTCCACATCTCCACAAACGCCATAATAAGTTGGGTAAACCATCATGACTGCCTTAGCGTCTGGATGCTGCTGTAGTGCATCTGCCAAGGAAGAAGGCGTAATACTGTGGGCGATATCTAGGTTGGGGTCGTATTCTGGATTAACGAAAATCGGTATAGCACCGGAAAGGATTAAACCTGCGATCGCAGACTGATGTACATTTCGAGGCAAAATAATTTTGTCCCCAGTCCGACAAGTCGCCAAAATCGCCGCCATCACCCCAGCAGTCGAACCATTCACCAAAAACCAGGTAAATTCGGCTCCAAACGCCGCTGCTGCCAATTCTTGCGCCGATCGGAGCGTATTTTCTGGTGCAGACAGATGATCCAATCCCGGCAACTCGGTGAGGTCCGATCGAAACACCTCATCACCCAGTAATTCTAAGATCTGCTGAGAAACTCCTTGTCCCTGCTTGTGTCCCGGCGTGTAAAACGCCGCATGGGAATTGTTAACATATTCCCGCAGGGCGTCCAGCAATGGCGTTTTTGCTTGAGAATCTGAGACAAATGACATGAAACTAATCTTACTGCTACAGTATTAAATCTGGATACACTATTCAAAGGGAATATGCTAGGGCGTAGCTATTCAGGAGGATGCAATTTTAGCAGTTTTTACCTAATTTGATAGGGTCGAACGATTTAATGAAGATTCTCGTCAGCACCCCGCTCTTGCATAGACGGAGCATCATGCCTCCAAAATGCAAGGTAGCTGACCAGCCTCAGTCCCGCAAGGAACTACATTATTGGCAAGTGTTAAAGTTCCTACCTACGGATGCGTAGCCAGTCCGTAGCTCTAGAACCAAATGGTTAAACAGTTTTACGAGGGGTAAAACAGTGCTGTTTGGATAGTACCGACCGATAACATTGGCGAGGCTCACTTTACTGGAGTAGCAAGGCATTCCCGGCTTACAGGGAAATTGGACAAGTACTACTCCTCTACTTGTCCACCCTTTTAAGGGGACGGCATTTTTAAATGCCGCGTCGCATTTCCTCCACCACTTAAAAGATGGTGGTTTCCATGCTCCCACGAGGTTTTAGATGATTAATCCCAGTCCTCTTCCTTTCCCCGAACCGCAGATTCCCAGTCCCATACCAGAACCCATACCCAATCCCATTCCCGAACCGCCAGTACCAGAACCTGTGCCTGGGCCAGTGCCTCAGCCAATTCCAGCACCTGTGCCAGAACCAGTACCAGCACCCATTCCCCAAACGGTTCCAGGGCCAATTCCTCAAACCGTTCCCTAAACAGTCTAAAATCAAATTTACCCAGTTTTTACCCCCAAACTAAGATGCTAAGAGCCGGAATTGTTGGTCTTCCTAACGTTGGTAAATCCACCCTATTTAACGCCTTGGTTGCTAATGCCAAAGCGCAAGCAGCCAACTTTCCATTTTGTACCATCGAACCCAATGTCGGCGTCGTTGCAGTGCCAGATGAAAGATTAAATGTTCTGGCTAAAATTTCCAATTCCGACCAAATTGTTCCAACTCGCGTCGAGTTTGTAGATATTGCCGGGTTGGTGAAAGGTGCTAGCCAGGGGGAAGGACTGGGCAATCAATTTTTATCCCATATTCGAGAAGTAGATGCCATAGTTCATGTAGTGCGTTGCTTTGAGAATGATGACATTATCCACGTTGCCGGTTCTGTAGAACCAGGGCGAGATATTGAAATCATCAATCTAGAGTTGATTTTAGCCGATTTGTCGCAAATTGAGCGCAAGATAGATCGCACCCGCAAAATGGCTCGTACCAGCAAAGAAGCCCAGATTGAATTGTCAGCTTTGGAGAAATTAAGTGTCGTCTTGAATGAAGGTAAACCAGCCCGGCAGGTTACTTTAACTGAAGAAGAAGTTGAATCAATTAAGGGTTTGGGTTTGCTCACTTATAAGCCAATAATTTATGCCGCTAATGTGTCTGAAGATGACTTGGCTACGGGTAATGAATATGTAGAACAGGTGCGGCAAATTGCGGCTCAAGAAAAAGCTCAAGTCGTAATTGTTTCCGCCCAAGTCGAATCGGAATTAGTCGAATTACCAGAGTCAGAAAGGGGAGAATTCTTGGCATCTTTGGGCGTTGAAGAAGGCGGTTTAAAATCTTTAATTCGCGCCACTTACGAACTATTGGGATTGCGTACTTATTTTACCGCTGGGCCGAAGGAAACTCGCGCTTGGACGATTAACGCTGGAATGTTGGCACCGCAAGCTGCTGGTGTGATTCACACGGATTTTGAGCGCGGTTTTATTCGCGCTGAAACTGTTGCTTATAAAGATTTGGTAGCAACTGGCTCAATGACTGCTGCGAAGGAAAAAGGTTTAGTTCGCAGCGAAGGAAAAGAGTATGTTGTGCAGGAAGGAGATGTGCTGTTGTTCCGATTTAATGTGTAGGAATGTGTAGAAATGTGTAAAATTTGAACCTGGTGAGTAAATGGGTAAGCACCGAGGATAAAAAGTGCGATCGCGTTAACTACACCTACTCCTGCAAAGCAAGGCATCAGCCACTTCCACCACCTACATACACAAATGAACCCATATTTTCATCATCTGTACCTACTATTACGCCACCCCCTGCACCCGGTACGAGTTCGATCGCTTCAATCTTGTGGTAGTCATAGCGGTACAGGGGAACAAGTTCGGGGTTTTGGCGAAATTCAATTCCATTTCCACTAATCTCAAACGCACCTGCAACGTAAACAGCAGACTCGAATGGCCCATCGTTCCCAGGATCGCTTGCTGACGTAATAAAAAGAATTCCCGCCCGGTCTATCTTAAGATCGGAAATGTGGCGAACATTGCTAGTAGGCCACGGCACTTTCAGATTAACAGAACCTGTTTTTGTAATTTGATATGTAGCTGGATTTAGAATCCCCCAATAAATTATTGCAGCCTCTTCACTTTTACCCCGATGCGCCCAAACAGCTAATAATTTGGCGTCGATTTCCTGTAAAGCAAATGCTTCAAAATTACTTCGATCGGGAATATTCTGTAAATTAAATACTTTGAGAACCGAAATATTTTTGGTGGAGTTATCCAGCTTAATATGATATATTTTCCCCGAACTGCTAAGAGCCATGAAAGAAGGGTTATAACTTCCTGGAACAGATGTTATGCCCTCCAAATCGATCGGTAAATCTGTGTTCTTTGGCCATTGCAAGGGAAAATATTCAGGTTGATTTTTACCCTTGATAGTAATAATTGCTAAACGACCCTGGTCTTTTTCTTTATTATCATGGACAATCAGCAAATCGAGAGAATCGTTTTGCTGCTGAATCATAGCCATGCCGCTAATACCGAAAAGGATACCGCCTCGGACGGGACGCCACTGTTGTGCCAGCACTTGCTGGGACACAAGCAACAATGAGCCCAAGATAGCTATAGTTAGCAGTAACTTTAGAAATCGACCCATCTTAAATTAGACCAGCACATTTCTTAGTACAGCGGCTTGCGAGTGGGTGAGGTACAGGTAAATTGTAGGGGCGGGTTTTGCCCTGCTTCTTGTCGGTTAGCCACAAATTATCTGCCAAACCCGCCCCTACGAACTCTGAAGAAAATCATTTTATCGTACTTGACGCGGCTGCAAGCCGCTGTAATGCAGGGCTTGCGTAGAGATCCCCCCAACCCCCCTTTTTAAGGGGGGCTTTCCGCTTCTCCCCTTAATCGCCCCTGGAAAAATCAAAATGTCGCCGCGTATGTTAACTCAAAATCTCGATAAATCGTAACGCGACAAGAGTTAGCTGGTTCCTTCACCAATTCATAATCCAATTTACCTGTAATCGTGCTAACAGGTCGCCTCAATGGTTTATTATCATACTGACTCCGCTCCCTTGTACTCCAATCAATAATTGCAGCATCAAGCGAATTCTGAAATTCTGCCGCTAACATCAAAATTTCAAACTTATCTTTGATTTGCCCAAGTACAGGAAACCTAATAGAAACCAACTGGCTTACTATTGGTTTTATATCATTAGGTGTCATATGAGTTTGGCACTCCCCAAACTCTAAATCATAAGGTTCCCATTTGAAATTTTCTTGCTGATTCCCAAAGTCGAATTGCATCTCCTTGAGAGATTTGTCTATATGCGGTAACAGTCCTAGATTAGGGTCAGATAGTAGCTTACGAATGTTGGAAGTTTCGGTCATAAAATGGTTTCTCAATTGAACTTAGTTCTGTTGACGCAAAATTTTCTTAGTCGGGGCCTTCTCTCTACTAACGCAAGTTGCTAGTTGGCAAAGCCCGCCTGGGGTTCAAACCCCAGGCTAATAGCGAAAGTCCACTCAAGTGGACTTAATACTAATCTTACAGTCCATTTTAATGGACTTTCGCTATTAGCCCTGCACTTGAGTGCAGGGCGGGTGTGGGCGACACCACCGACTTTGGCAACAGCATCATTTATTCCCAGATGGTGCAGGTGTCGAGCCGAGAGCTTCTTTTAGCAGAGCCCTGACTTTTCGACCTTGATCCCACCTTAATAATATGACACTTTTGACACCTTTAATTAAGAGAATTTTTACTAGCTCCATTTTCATTTTTTGGCGTAACTCGGCTGGAAGTGTTTGATAAGTTTTGTTAAAAATAATTTTTAGCCATACTTTATAAATCTCAAACAAAGTTCCGATTTTATTTTCGCCAAGGTTTTTGCTGGTTGCTTGATTGGTATGGATACGAAACGAAGCTAGTGTTTCGTCAATAAATCCTACTTTATAATATACCATAATCCGCAGCCACATCTCTAAGTCAGCGAGTTGCTTAAAAGCCGGGTCGAATAAGCCAACCCGCTCAAATACTTCCCGGCGAATCAAGACATTGGTAGGTTCGCCAATTTTGTTGTAGGGAGGTTTAAAAAAATTAGGGTCTTGCAGAAGAGTAATACCAGATTGGCTCGATTGGATTTTAGACCAATGTTTGTGTAAATCTTTCATGCCGGTGACAAATTTTATGTCTATAGGCTGTTCGTAAATTAAGTGGCGGCAGCTAAAAACAAGACCTATTTCTTCGTCTTGTTCCGCCATTTTTACCATCTTGCTAATACATTCTGGTTCGAGAGTATCGTCTTGGAATAAGAACTTAATATATTTGCCTTTGGCTTGGGAAAGGCAATAATTCCAGTTAGGTACTAAACCGTATCTGGAATGAGTGAAAATATGGGAGTTAGCTAAGTGAGCCTCACGAAGCAAACTCAGGCTTTCATCTTTAGAATCATCATCAGAGATAATAATTTCTAGATTGGGATAAGTAGTTTGACGGATGGTGTTTAAAAGCGATTGAATAAATTCAGCGCCGTTATATACAGGTATACAAATGCTAACAAGTGGATAAGTAGACATTTATGGCTGTCCCGTACTTGTGGTAGAAAACCCGGTTTTTGGGCATGGGGCATTGAGCATTGGGCATTAGAAATCTGTATGTCCGTTCGATTTTTGCTAACATTCATTAACAAAAACTTCCTGTTTCATCTGGGACTGTCGGCAGCACCCCATCCACAAGCAGACACGAGAGAACTTCCCGCGTTAATTTCTCAATGTTGATTGCCGCATTAAAATCTCTATCCAATTCTAAGCCACAATCACATCGATAAACTCGTTCTGATAATTCCAAAACCTCTTTGACTTTTCCGCAGTTTGAACAGGTTTTACTACTTGGCTTAAACCTACCAATCACTACTAGCTTACTGCCATACAAGGGACATTTATATTCCAATTGCCGACGAAATTCATAAAATCCCATATCCCCGATCGATGCAGCTAAACAATGATTCTTCATCATGCCTGACACATTCAAATCCTCAATTCCTACTACCGCGTGGTTTTTGCTTAAGTAGTTAGTCAGTTTATGTAATGTGTCCAAGCGGATATTTGCTATCTTTTGATGCAGACGCGCTAAGGCTTTGACTGCTTTAACCCGGTTGGCAGAACCTTTTTGACGACGTGCTACAATGCGTTGGAGTTTCGCTAATTTATCTTTGGCTTTTTGGTAAGACTTTGCACCTTGAAATATCTCTCCTGTCGATAGGGTTGCTAGGGTTTTTATTCCTAAGTCTACTCCCACTACATCACGCTTTTTCGGTGTTGATTGAATTGGCTTTTCTATTTTAAATGAGATAAACCAGCTGTCTGCTTTTCTGCTAATGGTGACTGATTTCGGTTTTGTCCCTACTGGTAATCGCTCAAAAGTTTTCAGCTTTCCTAATATTGGTACTTTGATGCTCTGGTGTTCTATGTGGATAGAACCATCTAGAGTAAATGAGTCTGATTGACCTTTCTTTTTGAATTTAGGAAAGTTTTTTATACCTTTGAAGAACTGTTTAAATGCTAATGGTAAATGCCTTAAGGCATATTGGGGGGCGCATTTACTTACTTCGTAATACCAAGGATTTTGGGGTTTTATTGATGCTACTAGCCATTTATGGAGGTCAATGGGTGTGGGGAATTTAATTTTGGATTCTGGATGAGAACGGTTGTGTTCTAAGACGGCAAGGCATAAAGCCAAACCTTGATTCCAGGCGTGACGTGCTACGCCTGCGTGTTTGGCTAGAGATTGCCGCAGCGAAGAGTTGACTTTGATTTTGGTTAATAATCCCAGTAGCATAGCTAAATTTTACTATGGGTTTGGGCGAGTGTGGTAAGTCTGGGAGTAAAAGTGAAGGATTGTAAGTAAATGTTAGTAAAGTTACAACTGTTGATTAACCTCTCTTGCATCGTATCCGGTTAATTGGCGATCGCAAAACCTCCCTTGTGTCCCCCCGTCCGCCGAGCCGACCGGGAAACACCCGAAAATTAACGGCATACTGGAAGAGAGCTTGCAACCTAACTCTCCGTAAAATCTGGTAAACTGCACGAGCAACCATGAAACGTAAATCTACAGCCGCCGCCTCTCAATCCTCCATCTTTAATTCCACCACCCTGGCAATTATTGCAGGTATATTTATTCTGGGAATTGGTGTCGGCATTGCCTTTAGCACCACAGCCAATACGAGCATCGAAAATGTGGCATCCCGCGAAGTGATCGATCGCAGTGCGCCCAACCCCGATATTTGCGCTCAGTATGGAGCCAGCGCGATCGTCTCCGACACCCGCATCTTTGTAACATTAAACCCCTTCACCGTCTACGTAACCCAGCCGCGTATGCAACCTGGATGCGTCCTGCGAAGCAATAACTGGGCAATTCTGGAGAGTAGAAAACTGGTGACCTCAGAGCAGGTACGAGAGTGTAAAAACCGGATGAACACCTTTGGCTACACCAACGCTCTAGAGAATTCACCCGAAATTGACTGCCTCTATCAAACCGACGCCGATAAAAATCGCTTCTTCAATCAACCGGGAACCGGCGCTCCTCCAGCAGAAACAGGTAAGTTCTGATCTGACGCACTCAGCAGATCTGAAAAATTGCTTTAAATTTCTGCATTCCTCCCCTGGGGGATGTATATTGAGGAAACTTTAAGTTAAAGCAAACAGATGAGCCAGCGACCAACATAAAACTTCGCGCTCAGTCAATAGCATCAGGGTGCCCAGACTTCACTTAGTTTCACTTAATTTCACAGAAACAAAAATTACACTTTTGTTGGCGCTTTCCCCTAGATCTAGGGGCAATTCATGAATTGCCCCTACAGATGTAGTAGGTGAGCCGACGGGATGCGTAAGTCTTAAGAAAAACGAAGTTTTAGGGCGAGAGGCTCATCCTCATTGATGGGATTGAGTCCTTTTAACACAGTATGTTTATTAACACATCCAGCGACGAGGGTGCCTCAGATCTGGCACAACTAATTCGTTTTAGCAACGAGGTAAGAACCTCTAAACCTGCCAGAGCATCCCGTTGGCAACGGGTCAACCAGATAAATGAGGAAGCTGAGACTACAATCAGCACAGAATCATTTGCAATCCTAGATGGTTACGCCTCACCTTTTACGCCTCTGAGAGAAGGAGACTTAAAAGCTCTGGCAGCACTATTTGACCGGGAAGATAGCGATGAAATCGAAACAAATATTACCAGCTATCTGCTCCTGTTATGGCCCGATCCCGGCTGGGAAAACGATCGTTTTGATTTTTTGCGAGAGTATCTGTGACATGACTCCGACCTAAAGGTACGGAGCTTCTAAGAATCACTTCTTAGTCTTCCTAGTTGTTCCCTTGCGGGTTTTCGACTTTGACCTATACTGAGATATCTCAGTCCCTGGCAAACCGTCTGCATAGGCGTTTTGGATGACCGACTGCCCATCGGTACTAATTAGTTCTATTCCCCTATCTTAACATATTTAGCGGCATTGCATCTGCCACTAAATATAAAGCCGTGCTAGAAGCACGGGGTTTTAAACCCAACTTTCTGATAAACCAAACTTATTACTTGACGCGATCGAACTCTCTTTGTAAATTGAGACTGGTAGATCGGTAAATCTATTTTTGCTGGCAAGGTCTGTGACCGATCGGGCTTTATAAAGTGGATTTACCCTTTGGATATGCGATCCCCAGCCCTAAAAAAACTCGTTCCACCTCCGATCCCCCTAGTGATAGAGCCTAGTTTAGCCACTAAACTTATATAATGACTCATAAGGTCACCCTTTTAAGTATTGAGCTACCAAATTCAGGGTGTCACAGCCGCTCCTACATGAAAACGCCGACCTCGTTGACACAGCAGCTCAAGCAATGGCGGCGAGTTGCGTTCCACCAATATCTGCGTTGGCGAAACCAGTCCCCAGGACATCACAAATTCGCTAAAGTTTCCACGAAAGCATTTGTTCAAACTTGGCGTTCGCGTCAGCGTGCCGGAGGCGTATCGCTTTCTCGTAGCGTTGCCCTTAGCGTTAGCGCATCCTCGCACGCGACGCCAGAACCAGTAGCTCCCAAGATAACCTGTCCAAAAAACACAGGTAATAACCACCGCTTTTTAGGTAGCCTTTTGCTAAAGCAATTGTCTGGTTCGCTTTTAGCGACCAATTCCTCTCCCACCCAACTACTGCCAAGCCAGCCTCTGCCCAGGGCAAATTCCCGTCGTCATAAATCTCATCGCCCTCGGCTTGCCTTGGTTCTGGCAGTGCTATCCCTCACCAGTAGTTTAGGCCATCGTTTCTACAACCAGCCAAAACTGGATGTAGGCACCATTTCCCCCTCGACAATTACGGCTCCTGCGGACGCTAGCGTTGAAGACACCAAAACTACGGAAGCCAAACGAAAAGCAGCCCGCCGGGGTTTAGTACCCGTCTTAGCGATCGATCTAGCAATTAATCAACAGATTTACGAAAATCTCCAAAAATCGATCGACCAAATCAACGAAGCTCGGCAGCTTCAAGGGCCGTTTCCTTTTACCAAAACCTCTACTTTATCACTTTCCACCCAGCTTTACCTACGCAGTTGCCAGGAGTGGGAATGGCGGACTATAGCAGCAGCCTTGGATACCCAAATAACCGGGAAATCAAGAGAGGGGCTTACCCTGACCCCTTCTCCCACTCCCACCCTCTCACCTATCCAGCAGCGAGCCGTTACCGAACTGCAAGCCTATCATAGCTCTACTTCCTCCCAAGAATTAGCAGCCCTACTTGACAAAATCTCAGTTGTTCGCCAGCTTTACAACCGGGCACTCGCTGTTTTCTCAAACAAGTCGGTTTCAGAACCGGGAACTTCTGAAGATATCTCGGCATTGCAATTGTCCGATGCAGCTTGGCAGCAAACCCAAACCGGCCTCCGCCAAGTGGCAGAGCGCATTCTCACCCAAGGCATTCCCCCTGGCTTACCTCCTCAAGTGTTGCAGGAAGCGGTGAATATGCACGCCAAAATGCAGATACCAGAAGCCGCACAACCTCTCTCCACCAAAATCATGATGGCAGCCTTGAAGGCAAATTTAAAGGAAAATGCCGAACAAACAAGGCTGCAAGCAGAACTGGCGGCACGAGAAGTGCAACCTGAAATCATTGAAGTGCGCCAAGGAGAGGTAATTGTCCTTGCTGGCGAAGCGATTAGCCAAGCGGATTTTGTCCTGCTCGATCGTTTCGGCTTGAGCGGTCGGGGCATTAACTGGCTGGGATTAATTGGCTGCGGAGCGCTCGTCAGCGGAGCCGTCAGCGTCTTTTGGCTCGTGGAGAGGCGGTTTCACCCCGGACTGCGCCGCCGAGACCATATCTTAATACTGCTTCTAACTCTAAGTACGCCGCTGCTGGTAAGCTTGGGCGTGCCTTATACCAGCTTGCCCGCCATTGGTTTGTTAGTAGGCAGTTTCTACGGTTCGGCTTTGGGTGTTACCGCAGTCGGACTGCTCACTCTCGGACTGCCAATTAGCATGGAAATTGCCTGGGAACATCTCCTGGCTGGTGCTGCTGGTGCTTTTGTGGGCAGCTTAATTGCTGGAAGACTGCGATCGCGCGAAGAACTCGCCCTCTTAGGTGTTGCAGTAGGATTAACTGAAGGAGTCGTCTACCTGCTCCTCAATCTCATGCTCAGTGCCGCTGTCGGTTCCATCTGGTATACCGTACTCCTTGACGCCGCCTTATACAGTCTCACCGGCTTGGTATGGAGCATTGTCGCTCTGGGGTTGAGTCCTTATCTGGAACACCTTTTCGACTTAGTAACCCCCATCCGTTTAGCAGAACTCGCTAACCCAAACCGACCTCTCCTCAAGCGATTAGCTGAAGAAGCCCCAGGAACTTTCCAGCACACCCTGTTTGTCTCCACCCTCGCAGAAGCCGCCGCCAAAACTTTGGCTTGTAATGTTGAGCTTGTCCGTACAGGCACTCTCTATCACGATATCGGCAAACTGCACGATCCCCAGGGATTTATTGAAAATCAGATGGGCGGGCCAAATAAGCACGACGAAATTAATGACCCTTGGGAAAGTGCCGAAATTATTAAAAAGCACGTCACCGAAGGACTGGTTATGGCTCGTCGCTGTCGCTTACCCAAAGCAATACAGGCTTTTATTCCAGAACATCAGGGAACTATTTTGATTGCTTTCTTTTATCACAAAGCCCAACAAGACTCTGGGCAACCAGTGCCAGAACCTGATTTTCGCTACGATGGCCCCATTCCTCAATCGCGAGAAACTGGCATTGTCATGCTGGCAGATGCCTGCGAGGCAGCTTTGCGAAGTCTCAAGGAAGTTAGCTATGAAGAAGCGTTAATAACTGTCAATAAAATCCTCAAAGCCCGCTGGCAAGATAATCAACTCCTCGATTCAGGACTAAGACGCGAAGAAATGCCTCAAATTGCTGCAATTTTCGTGCAAGTATGGCAACAGTTTCATCACAAACGCATTGTTTATCCCAAAGCAGTTATCAACAATCAACAACCAAAACTTTAATTTTTTCATCCTTTAACACCGCTGCCTGAATCTGTTGGTACAATGTAGCGCTGCATAAATAGAAAGAACAACAATATCGGCGCAATGGAAATAACCGAACCCGCCGCAATTAAACGCCAATCGAGGGAGAATGTACCCGCTAACATTGCTACTCCCAATGGCAAGGTGTAATATTCTGGTCGGTCAACTACTATTAAAGGCCAAAGGAAGTCACTCCAAGAACCTATAAACACAAAAATTGCTAAGGTCACCAGTGCAGGACGAATGGCGGGAAGCATGACAAACCACCAAATCCCTACTTCCGAACAGCCATCAATTCTGGCAGCTTCTTCTAATTCTTTTGGCACCCCTTGAAATGCTTGCCGCAGCAGGAAAATGCCAAAAGCAGAGGCTATGCTAGGGAAAATTATCCCTAAATATGTATTCCTTAAACCTAGCTGTACTGTTAAAACATACAAGGGTATCATCACGATTTGAAAGGGAATCATGATGGTGGAAACAATCCCACTAAAAATCGCATCTCTTCCTCGAAAGTTTAGTCTCGCCAGCGGGTAAGCTGCTAGGGAACAAAACAGCACATTCAATCCCACTGTTAGCACCGCAATGAAGGTACTGTTGAATAAGTACCGCCCAAATGGATTAGTCTGCCAAACTTGCACAAAGTTCTGCAATGTTGGCTGACTCGGTAACAGCTGGGGCGGAAACTGGAAAATATTTTCGTTTTTGGATTTGAAGGCAGTACTTACTAGCCATAGTAGGGGGAAAAGCATCAGTAGCGCGATCGCACTTAATCCCCCATACGTCCAAACGTATCCCCACCTAGACTGATTTCGGCTTTTGGCCTTTTGTTTGCTGTTTACTGTCTGATTCATCTGCTTTGAATTGGTCATGGAATTATATTAGTAATACTTATTTTTATTCTAAGATCAATAAATTATTGCTATTTCCATCTTTGTCCCCAAAATTTATGTAAATGTTTGTAAAACCTCTTGCATTGTTTAATGAGACATGGGAATATAGTAATTGTATTTTAGTAAGTAAATCACTTTCCAACTCTACATCGGTAGGTGCTTGGAGCGAAACGGACAATTGTCCGTTTCGCGGGGTTCAGAGAGTTGAACGATCAAAGTTGGAAATTTCATCACCTCATCCTTAAACCTATTTCCGTACAAACCCCATCTAGCTGAATATCCCATTTTTCAATCGGTAGCTGTGGCAGATAAGCAAATTCAAACACAATCCCAATGGTAGGCTTTGACGCCCACTCAGGTGAACTGAGGAGGCGATCGTAATAACCGCCGCCATATCCCAGCCGATACCCGCGCCCATCGCAAGCAACAGACGGAACCAGAATTAAATCTACCTCATTGGCGTTTAACGTTGGCAAATCCGAATCAGGTTCAAAAATGCCATAATCACCTTTTCGCAATGGTTCTCCGGGTTTCCAGATATGCCAGTTCATAGAATTGCCAACACAGCGAGGAAATCCCCATTTGCGATCGTCGTCAACTAATTGGCCCAGATCTGGTTCTTGTCGGAAACTAAAATAAGCCAGGATTGTCTGCGCTTGGGTAAACAAAGGTGAGGATTGGAGGTGGGTGCAAATGCGATCGCACTTTTCCCTCCACTCTTCCACAGACAAAGATTTTCGCTTTTGGAGAATAGTACGGCGTAATTCGGCTTTATTTACTTGATTATTAACTTTATCCATACATTATCAAGGCAACTCAAAATCATCGGTCAAAGGATTGGTAAATCGAACTCCCTCAATAATAGATCCTGAGTTAAAATCCTCACTATAAACTTCTAAAATTTGGTTTAGTCTAGCAGTCGCCCATATTTGAGCATCCCAAAACCAAAATTTATGAGTTTCCACACCTCGAATCGCTTCCAAACTAATTAGCTGAGTAACATCGACGACCTGACAAGCTGCTAAGTAATTACGCATTCGTTGTAGCGCCTCAGCAGGAGTCAAAAGCTGGCGTTTAGCGCGTGTAGTTGCCATGAAGAATTCACCGATAACCTGGGTACTAATTAGGGCGCGGTTAGTCCGAATTAGTTTATCTACAATTTCAATTGCCCGATCTTGTTTTTTCCGGTCTAAAGGGTCGTATATATAGACGAGAATGTTAGTATCCAGCAAAATTTTACCGTTCATAGAGGTCTTCCCGTCGCCAGTCTCGTCCTCCCGGTAAGGAATTGCGGTTTTTGATGTTGTTGATAAACTGTTTTTCTGTTTCCCAAGCAGCTAAATTTGTTTGGGAAACAGGTATAGAACTGATATGTAGATCGATCGCTTGACGAATAATTTCAGCTTCACTAATCCCTGCTTGTTGGGCGATCGCCTTCAGTAAATTTTCTTGCCGGGGTTCAATGTAAATTTGCTTGCGTATTTTACCAGACATAATTTTGCCAGCAATTTATATACATTACATTATACATCATTATTTATATACTTAATTTTTTGTAAAGTTATCTGAAGTGCATTGAAAAACAGTGTAAAATTCCTATATAAAACCTTTAAGGTTTAATCCCGACAATTGGAATCGAGCAATTAAACTCTTTATTAAAATGCGATCGCATTCTTCCGCTGACAGAGATAGGCGTGTTTCGAGACCCTATATGAGTAAAGATGCGATCGCCCCTTTACTTCTTTCCCTTTTTTCTGTACCATTCCGAAATATAACTTTAATTAAATATCAAACGATAGTTCTTCCTTGTCAACACTACTATATCATAAAAAAATCAAGCCTGTCAAGAGGTTTATCTATATATTTTGGCGAATGAGAGCGGAGAGAATGGGGAAGTGCGATCGGACTTGTGTAGATGTAATAAGTAGAGTGGACTGATATCTTGCATTACCCATTCAACCCGCAAGAGACTCAAGTCTCTTGCTAATAGCGAAAGTCGTCTAAAGACGACTGAAGTCAGTTTCAAGTCCAGAAAAATCGAATAAAACCTTTCTTTCTTGAGTCCACTTAAGTGGACTTTCGCTATTAGCCGTGGAATTGATTCCACGGCGGGTGAAATGCGTAGTCCAAGATTTGACTCCTCAAATCGAATAAAACCTTTCTTTCTTGAGTCCACTTAAGTGGACTTTCGCTATTAGCCGTGGAATTGATTCCACGGCGGGTGAAATGCGTAGGGCAAAGATTTATCTACAATTCTGAGCAGGCGTATATATGAGCGCACATTTTCCCACATCTACATAATACTACCATAAAATAAAAATGTCAAGTGCGATCGCAAAAAATCTTCCCTGTACGTTGTTGCGCTTGGGCGCTAAAAGAGCGCTAAAGCGCAACAACGTACCTAATTACTCAGCGTGCTGACGATACCAATCGATCGTATTCTTCAGCCCTTGCTTAAACTCCACTTGCGCCGTAAAGCCAAACTTCTCCTTAGCGCGTTCAGTATCCAAACAACGCCGAGGTTGACCGTTCGGCTGATCCGTTTCCCAAACAATTTCACCCTCAAATCCCATCAAATCGCAGATTAATTCCACCAAATCCTTGATAGTAATCTCATAATTAGTTCCCAAGTTCACCGGGTCAGACTCATCGTAAGACACAGTAGCCATCACAATCCCCCGCGCCGCATCATCTACATAGAGAAACTCGCGACTCGGACTACCATCACCCCAAACAGGTAACTGTTTATCTCCCCGTTGTTGCGCCTCGTGAACTTTGCGAATTAACGCCGGAATTACATGAGAACTACGGGGATCGAAATTATCCTCTGGGCCGTACAAATTCACAGGTAACAGATAAACACCATTGAATCCATACTGCTGTCGATAAGATTGCAGTTGCACCAATAAAGCTTTTTTCGCTACACCGTAAGGCGCGTTCGTTTCTTCAGGATAACCATTCCAAAGGTCATCCTCTTTAAACGGAACTGGTGTAAATTTGGGATAAGCACAAATCGTGCCAACGCAGACAAATTTTTCCACACCAACTTCATAGGCAGCGTGAATTAATTGCACGCCCATCATCAGATTATCGTAGAACAATTCACCAGGTTTTTCCCGATTTAAACCAATCCCGCCAACGTGCGCCGCCAAGTGAACTATGACATCTTGCTGTTGGACAACTTTTTGACAAGCGGACATCGATCGCAAATCGCAATCGCGCGATCGCACCACCGTAATCTTATTTCGATCGGCCCCAGCTTCACACAATTCTCGCACCACTTGGCGGCCCAAGAAACCAGCCCCGCCAGTGACCAAAATTCGTTTATCTTTCAAATCTAATCCTGTCATATCTCGATCCTCATCTGTCGGGGCTTTATTCCATCAATCCATAAGGCTGCCTATTTCTTGACGAATAGTAGCAATATCTGGCGCAAATTTCGCTCCCTTACCATCAGGTAAAGTCAGCCCTAATCGTTGCAAATCTGCTTCTACCATCAAACCAACTAACTCTGGAAATGTCACAGAAGGTTCCCAACCCAACTTTTGTTTCGCCTTAGAGGGATCGCCAATCAGCAACTCAACCTCAGCTGGGCGCAAATATCGCTCATCAAACTCCACATAGTCGTGCCAATCTAAATTGACATAACCAAAAGCTAAATCCAAAAATTCCCGAATCGAGTAAGTTTCACCCGTCGCAATTACATAATCATCCGGTTGATCTTGCTGTAGCATCAGCCACATCGCCCGAACATAATCCCTCGCATAACCCCAGTCCCGCTTAGAATCGAGATTGCCCAGATACGTCTTTTTCTGCTTCCCCGCTAAAATGCGTGCGATCGCCCGCGTAATCTTCCGCGTCACAAACGTCTCACCTCTACGGGGACTTTCGTGGTTAAACAGTATCCCATTACACGCAAACAGCCCGTAAGACTCCCGATAATTCACCGTTTGCCAGTGCGCGTAAAGCTTAGCGCAAGCATAAGGACTCCTGGGATAAAACGGCGTCGTCTCCTTCTGCGGGACCTCCTGCACCTTACCAAACATCTCAGAAGAACCCGCCTGATAGAACCGCACCTCAATTCCCGTGCGCTGCTGATAATCCCGAATCGCCTCCAACAGACGCAGCGTCCCCATCGCCACCGTATCAACTGTGTACTCAGGCGAGTCAAAGCTAACTCGGACGTGGGATTGAGCCCCCAGGTTATAAATTTCTACTGGTTTGACTTCCTCCAGAATCCGGCGCAGCGTCGTTCCATCGGTTAAATCGCCGTAGTGCAGAAACAACCGCGCTGTCGGATTGTGAGGATCTACATACATATGATCGATCCGATCGGTATTGAACGTAGAAGTCCGCCGGATAATCCCATGAACCTCATAGTCTTGTTCGAGCAACAACTCACTCAAGTAAGATCCATCTTGACCCGTAATGCCAGTGAGTAATGCTCGCTTCCTTTGTGTCATCTTCCCAATTCCCCAGCAATCTTTAAATTAAAACACATCTCTTGCAGGCGCTGCCTTCCCCATGACTTGCAGATTAAACAAAGTCGGCTAATGTCAGAACTGGCGCAATTCACCTGCATACGTTGGAACTCCTGGTTTCTTGGCTTCCGACTGGAGGCGAAGGAGTAGCAGGGTTTCAACCCTTTCCTACGTTAACCCATAGTCTCAGGACAAGCATCAAGAAACTATGTAGTTTCTGCAAAGAATTATGAGAATTTGCCTTATTGTCAATTTCTTCTAATAGCTTCAGGACTTAGGTAGCGAGTTCAATGAGCTTCAAAATTCCTAATTTTGATTTCTTACTTAGCCAATCTCGAAATAAGTACGTAAGTCCTGATTTTGATTTAAGAGCTATAGTTAGCTCTTAGTAAGCACCGTTATTTGTGGGGAAAATAACAACACCAATAGTTTTGAAAATCACCCACAAATCTAGCCATAAATTCCGGAAATTGACATAGTAGACATCAATCTGGACTCGGCGTTCATAGGGAATATCATTACGTCCAGAAACTTGCCACAGCCCAGTAATACCGGGCTTAATAGTCAAAATTTTATCAATATTGCGACCGTACATGAACAGCTCCTCCACAACTAAAGGTCGGGGGCCAACAACGCTCATATCCCCCTTTAAAACGTTCCAGAACTGGGGAAATTCGTCCAGGCTGGTTACCCGCAAAAATTTTCCTATACAGGTAACGCGGGGATCATTTTTGAGTTTGAAATTGCCCTCGAATTCTGACCGCAACTCAGGCGAGGTTTCCATCATCTCCCGGAGGATTTCATCCGCATTGGTGACCATTGTTCTGAATTTAATACAGCCAAAAGGCTTGTAATTTTTCCCAATGCGTTTCTGCCTATAAAAAATCGGGCCAGGGGAACCGATCGCAATCAGTGAGGCTAACAGCAGGTATACCGGGGAAAACAGGATCAAAACCAATAAGGAAAACACAATATCGAACAGCCGCTTGGCAAAGTCCCCTTTGACATCCTCAAGAGGCAGACCTGTGTCTCTGCTTGTAAGCACTCTGGGCTGCAAACCACGCTTCCTAAACCCCCGAAATAGCTTGCCGGAGATCAACGGGCTTTCGGCAGTCATTTTACTCCTTACACTACTTCACACCACACACACAGTCCACATCATAAAGCCTTAAGACACTTTAAGAGGAGAGGAGGAAGTCAAAAGTCAAAAGAAACAGGGGACAAGTAAGAAGGGGCTAGGGGAACAAGGGGAGAGTCAACAGGATAACGACCTAACTTCGATCGCGAGACTTGAATCTGCGATAGGAGCGATCGACAAAAGCCAGGTAGCGCTTTTCAAAGATTGTCGGCCCAAACTTAACTGCCTGCTCAAGCGCCATCTCTGGATTAAAATTACCTGACTGCGCTTCAAAAGTCTTGACAGCTTCCACCAAAGCTAGTTCCGATTGCTCCTCAAAAAGTAATCCAGTGCCAGTATCGGGACTTTCCCGAATATCCCGTACCGTTTCCCTGGCACCCCCAGCACCGTAAGCAATCACTGGCGTCCCACAAGCTTGCGCTTCCACCAGCGCAATGCCAAAATCCTCACAGGCAGCATACACAAACGCTTTTGCCTGAGCCATGTATTTTTCCACCACCGCATCTGGCTGCGGCCCCAGCACCTGCACGTTGGGGCCAGCCAATTGGCGGAGTTCTTTCAACTCTGGGCCAGTACCAATCACCACCAAAGGCCGTCCCAGCTGATTAAAAGCCCTGATAATTAAAGATACTTTTTTGTAGCTCACCAGCCGGGAAACAGTCAGGTAAAAATCTTCCTTCTTTTCCTGAAACGGAAATCGGTCAATATTAACTGGCGGGTAAATTACCTCTGCGCGGCGGCGGTAGCACCGCCAGATCCGTTTAGCCGTGTGTCCGGAGTTGGCAATGAAATAATCTACCCGATTGGCAGATAGAACATCCCACTGGCGCAGGCGATGCAGCAAATACCGCGTCAGGATGCCCTGGATGCCTCTCCCCATCGTACTACTGCCAAGATAATCAAAAGTCAAGTCCCAGGCGAAACGCATAGGCGCATGGCAGTAGCAGATATGCAGCTGCTGCGGCGTCGTAATGACGCCTTTGGCGACAGTGTGGGAGGAAGACAGAATCACGTCATACCCCCTTAAATCCAATTGTTCGATCGCGATCGGCAAAAAAGGCAGATATTTCTGCACCCCTTTACGGGCCAAAGGAAAATATTGCAAAAATGTCGTGCCAATAGACCGCTGATATAAATAGCTCTCTGGATTGGTCGATTCAAAGTCAATCAAGGCATAAAGATCGGCATCAATGTGCTTCAGGATCTCCTTAACAACCAGTTCTGAACCCCCGGTGGCTTTGGGTGTCAACCACTCATGGACGATCGCATATTTCAACACCACAGCAAACTTTAGCGAAACAATTTTAGATTTTTAATTTTCAGCAGCCAAATTTTACGCCTACCATTAAATCTCCCTGACTTATATTATCCTTGATAAAATCTTTTGTTGTACTGCTTTTCGATCTTATATAAATGTAGGTTTTTGGCTCTTTTATTTTTTCAGTCTTACACATTTTTTCCGCTCGCAGCCACAAGTCTGTATCCTCAAAAATATCCATCTTATTAAAGCCATTTAGTTCAAAGAAAATATCTCTTCTGCCAAAAAAAGTAGCCCCCAATACACACTCACTTACGTTAATAAGCTGATTTTGTTGGTAATAATCCGGAACCCACATTTCTCCTTCTATTTCCACCCCCCCCTCAATTAGGTCAATTTCTGGATGGTATTTCATATAGTCAAGACGCGACTGCAAATGATCGGGCTTGTATTTATCATCGCTGTCAATGAATGTAATGTAAGTGCCAAATGATGCTTGTATCCCAGCATTTCTGGCATATGCAGCTTTCCGGTTTCTCTGCTTCATGTAGCGAATATTATCAAATTTATGAATCAAAGGAGCGATAATTTCAAAGGAATTGTCCTGACTACCATCATCGACAATAATCAGTTCCCAATCTCGAAAAGTTTGATTGAGAACACTGTTGATACAATCGCTTAAATATTCAGCGCGATTAAAGGTTGGCAGAATAATCGATATTTCAGGAATTGCAGAAAAGTTTAGACGCCGCATTCTAGATATACTTGATTTTTTTGCGAATGATTTTTTTTGCCACAGGTTCAATATCACCTGAATTCGTGCCAACCCAAAAAAGTAAAATTTATTGAAACAGATTAAAAAAATATGGAAAAAGGCTTAGGTATCAGTACCCAGCCTTTGTAGAGGTAACGGTAGAGGTAAATCTTTGTCTCCCTATACCTCTATGCCGATCGCGAATGTTAGCTCGATCGACTAATCCACTTTTCTTTCCCCGTGGGTCGCCACAAAATTTGGCTTACAAAGAATGCACCCAGTAGCAGTTTGGAGGAAACTTCCAGCTTCAGCCCGATCGTCAAAAAGTGCAAATTGGTTGAACTATCTCAACAATCCCACCCCCATTAGGGGGTCGGGAGAAGATTAAGGATTTGTTGTTTGAGCAGCTAACATCTGCTTTAGTTTTTCTAACTCCTGCGCCCAACGGGGATCGGGTTGCACTGCGTCTGTGTTAACCGATGTGTTCCCGCCGCTACCGCTGCTGGCACCACGGTTCCTCTTTTTGTTGTTACGACGACCCCCCTTGTCGCTCGTGGGGGCAGGAGCGCTGCTGGGTGCCCTGTTGGTGGTGACTGGCTGTGGTGGAGGTGCGTCCTCCTCACCTTGACCTTTAGAACGAGGCAATGCCTTTTCAATTTTTAAGGCGCTCTCTTTGAAAACATAGCCGTTGAACTTTTCAATAAATTGATCGGCTTGCTCATCATTCGGCACGGTCACAAAACCGAAACCACGGCATTTGCCAGTTTTACGGTCTTTGATCACCTTAGTGGAGATGGAATCGCCAGCTTCAGCAAAAACCGTTTGTAACTCTTGCCGATCGATTTCTTCTTTGGGCAGATTGCCTACATACAGACGAATAGACATGGAAGATCCTCCAGACTTTAGGTCAAAAAAACTTTATTGCCCAGCGCTCCCTGCGTGTTAGCTGAGGAGAAACTGGATTGACGAACGCTTAAACAAACCAATTGTTGTGTCCCTCTGACCAATTACCACCAAACAGCCGATCGCATGAAAAAACGCTCATTTATACTCGGTGTCCAAGATTTTACACCTAACTTTAAGGCATAAGACTCTACTTTAAGCCAGTTAAAGTCAAATGTTTTGTTCTTATCTTGTTTGCATGAAAAATTGACGCCATTCTTTAAGGTATCACGGCTTTTAGCATAGAACCAGTTCTCTGGATAGATTTCAGCCTCAACTTCAATCTGTCACAGGTGGAGTACTCCTCTGGCAGGACTTGAGTTTTTACCATAGGCATTCTTACAGATTGTACGACAGGGCTAGAGGTCTTTACCCACTAGCAAACAAAAACCAGCCTTTGGCTTTGGCTGGTTGAGCTTGCTGTGTTGGGAGAAGGAAATCTTGGTAATCATTGATTCTACGGACAAATATCCCTAAACCCCAGTCTGTATGTTTTTACACCTATTAGCAGAACTGCAACCACTTTCACCCCACTGCTACAAAAGCTTTTGGGATTACTTTTCTACAGACTGGCTACTTCAGAAATTTGCCTCTTGCTCGATCTGGCACCAAGGAATTCCTGTAAAGAAATGTAACACGATGGCAAATATTCTGCAACTTTTCTTTACATTTAGTCATTGTCAGTTGTCAGTTGTCAGTTGTCATTGGTCAGTTGTCATTGGTAATTCTCTCTGCCACTCTCCCACTTTTCGTTTTAAGCGAGCTTGGTATTAAAACTCAAAAACTCTTACCCCCCACCTCGGTAGATAATGTAAGCTCCCCAGACAGCCGCCCCCAGCGCTAAAATCGTAGACCAGATCGGGTGAAAGCCCTGACTGGTTCTGCCAGTTTGGGTTTTTAGAGTGTCAATATCAATCCAGGGAGTGGCTCCCCGGCGAAACCAGCCCGTTACTGTTAGAGGTCGATTCACCAAATCGCTAGGACGGGTTGAGTGCGGCCAGAGATTCCCCATTGGGCCAAACCTTGAGAAGTGGTGTAATTTAACCAAACCAGTTGGGGTTTGTAGAATTAGGTCTTGGCACAGCCAGTTACCGATACCGGGACGCCCCAAGAGTTTTCCTTGTAGACTTACTGGCTGACTATCCACGGGTAAGGCAGCAGGGTTAGCGAGCAAGTCTGGTAACAGCGCTTCACCTTGTAGGTTAAAAGGTTTGATATCTGGAAAAAAAGAATTAATCCGCAAAAAGATGCCCATGCTGATGCCGATGAGCAGGGAACCGTATAAAAGCGATCGATCTCCCCACATCCAATCAAGCGGTCGGAATCTGACCAGATTGCTAATCCCGCCAATCAACCACAATATCCCTGTAAGGGCTAAACCCAGAAAAACGCCAAAATAGGGCGAACCTTGTAAGAAAAATTTTGATTTTTGAGCGGTGAGAGAAGACTGGGAACTAAAGTTAAGCTCGGTTTCTAGATTCCAATAGCTGGCGTAGCGGGCTAATATTTGCAAACGCTTTCCCATTGGGGGATGAGAATTATTAATGGCTAACCAGCGCGTCGAGGGGTTGAGGTAATCCCAGGCCAAAATCGGTTCTAGAGGAATAAGAGGATATAGACTGCCTAAAGTAATCGCCTGACGATACCCCACTGGTGTCAAAAGTTCAAACCCCTCAAGCAGATAACTTGTCTGTCCCTGTCGCTCCACATCATTAGCAATGCCGATCGCAATTTTCAGGAGTGCGCGGGTGAGTCCGTTGGGATTGCCAGTGATTTCGCAGGAAATGCGATCGCTATAATAAATCCTCGCCCTTGACAACCACAAAATCGGCCACCGAAATAGCCAGTAAATACCATAACCCAAAGCTGCGAAAGCCCCGGCAATAAAGCGCAAGAATGCGTTTTGCCACTGCTCTCCCAACGTGGATACTCGCCAGTAGAAAGTGTATGGAACCTGGGCAACCAGAACTCCCAGTGACATCAGTACAAAATCCCAATCAAGGATATGCCCCAATTGAGCGGCATAAATGCTAGCGATTTCGTCATCTGCCAATCGATCTAATAATCCCTGACTGACTGCAATTCTGGCAGTACGTCGCAAATTCCCATAAGTCAGCGCCAGGGGTGCAGAATCGGGTAACACGAATAAGGTGGGAGCGGGCAGGCGTCGCTCGCGGGTAAAACTTTGTAGCACTCTAGCGGCTTCGGGACTGCGTGAGGTCAGCGTTTCTAATGATAATGACTTGAGGCCATAATAAGACCTCAGCAGTCCATCCATTAACCAGGGAGATGCCGCAACCAGCGCTAGAGTCGCTATTACTGCTGCAATGGGAACAAACCGCGTTGGGCTGCTATAGTAATTATCGCTGACGTAGATAACCCGCAGTTTAATTAAAAGATCGCTCGTGGTTTCGATCGCAAAGTTGAGGATGCCACCAAGTGCCCAAAACACAGAGATAAACAGCGCGATCGCAGTTAATGCCTGTACCCCCCAAAGCTGCGATATATCAAAGTGGAAACCTGTCTTTGCTGGCAAGCGTTGCCACTTCTTAGCCCGTCCAGCTTGTTTCCATTCAGCTTGATAGGGTGCGAGGTTTTCTTTTTTCTCCTCTACGGGCAAAGCATTTACATCTGAATTAGGCGACAATTTCTCAGCTTGCTTGTCCGAATGCTTCGGTGATTGGGGATTGCTGATTGGGGATTGGTGATTGGGGATTGGATATTCTCCCCCACTCCCCCGCTTCCCCTCCTCGGACGCTCCCTTCCCCTCTTGAGGTGGGCTCACGAGCGGAACAAACCCAGATGATGATGCGGCTGGACTAAGAGGCACTTTTGGCCTAATAGAGGGCGTCTGTGCTGTCGGGTCAATGCGGACGAAACCAGTGTCCGAAGAACTGGGTTCTGGGGAATTCTCCCCTGCTCCTCTGCTCCCCTGCTCCCCTGCTCCTCTGCTTTGTTCTGGGTAGCGGTCTGTCAAAGTAGCCAGCGTGCCAAGGGCCCATTCTTTAACCTGGGGGGTGGAACTCTTACTCAGAGTTTTACAAAGGGCGATCGAAGAAGGAACATCGCCAATGCGTTCGTAGGCGATCGCTAACCCCATCTGAGCCCTAAAAATTGATTTTTGATTAAGATCGATCTCGCAGACGCTTTCTAGGTGAGCGATCGCATCTTTGTAATTTCCTTGCTTGAGAGCTGCTAAACCCGCGTCCAGAGATGGGTTTTCCTGACTAGAGGCAGACGCACCAGACGCAGGCGGATCGGGAGGAAAGGCCATAGACGTTTTTGCATCAGAATCTCTTCCACAATAGCCTACCCACCATTTGCCTCAATTAAGTCATTGCAATTATTTTTCCCATTCGTTTCTTAGTTAACCAAAAGCCGGGAATATGCGCGTAAGTCCTGTTCTTCTAATTCAGAGTCACAAAGATTCCGGTTCTTGTCCGGCAACTACTGGAGCCGAAGTATTTAGCTTTAATTCCGGTTGATCCGCTTGCACTTGGTGCAAATTCCATTCATTTTTGAACAAGAGTACTGGTCGTCCCCAACTATCTTTTACCGTCACGGTATTAAAGAGTCGCCCAACTTTTTCTAAAGCTGACCAGCCACCAGCAACCCAACGAGCAACGCTATAAGGTAGCATATCTAAGTGAGTCTCAACTCCGTATTCATTTTGCAAACGGAACTGCACTACTTCAAATTGCAGCTGCCCTACTGCTGCTAGAATTGGGTCGCGCTTAGCTTCATCAACCGAGTACATGATTTGCACCGCTCCCTCTTCTCGCAATTCCGAAACGCCTTTGCGAAATTGTTTAAATTTAGAAGGATTTGGGTTTCTCAAATAAGCAAACAATTCCGGCGAAAAACAGGGTATACCTTCGTACTCTAATTTCTGACCAGTGTAAATCGTGTCGCCGATCGCAAAAACGCCCGGATTGTTCAAACCAATTACATCGCCTGCATAAGCTTCTTCTATGGATTCCCTTTCTTGGGCGAAAAGTTTCTGAGGTCTGGAAAGGCGTACCGTTTTGCCAGTGCGGGCGTGACTTACAATCATATCTTTTTCAAACCTGCCGGTGCAAACGCGGACAAAAGCGATGCGATCGCGGTGTCTTGGGTCCATGTTGGCTTGCAGCTTGAACACAAATCCCGAAAACTCTGGATATGTCGGCGTAATTTCGCCAATGGTGCTGTTATGGGAACCCGGCTTAAGGGCATAGTCTAGAAAAGAATTTAGGAATAGTTCCACCCCAAAGTTGGTCATGGCGCTACCGAAGAACACAGGCGTCATTTTGCCATTGTGAACTTGCTCAAAATCCAATTGGGGGCCTAATTCTTCCAGAACTTCTAAATCTTCTTTAAGTTGGTAATAGAGGTCGGGCTCTAACAATTCCTCAATGCGGGGATCGCCTATATCCACAACAGTATCCTTAGCTTCGCGGCTGCCGTGGGCCATGCGTTCAAATAGGTGAATTTGGCGTTTCTGGCGATCGAAAACACCTTGGAAGCGATCGCCCATTCCGATCGGCCAATTTACAGCATAAGTCTGCAAGCCCAATTCCCGCTCGATCTCGTCCAGCAATTCCAGAGGTTCCCGTCCGGGGCGATCGAGTTTATTGACAAAAGTGAAGATGGGAAGACTTCGCATCCGACAAACTTCAAACAACTTCCGCGTCTGGGTTTCCAAACCCTTCGCCGCATCAACCAGCATCACCGCATTATCAGCCGCCGCCAGAGTCCGATAGGTATCTTCGCTAAAATCTTGGTGACCGGGAGTATCCAGCAGATTAATCTGCGATCCCTGGTATTCAAACTGCAACACCGTCGAAGTAATCGAGATCCCCCGCTGTTGCTCCATCTCCATCCAGTCAGAAGTCGCCTTCCGCTGCGCCCGTCGCGCCTTGACTGCACCCGCTTCGTGAATTGCGCCCCCGTACAGCAAGAGCTTTTCAGTCAGCGTAGTTTTACCCGCATCGGGGTGAGATATAATCGCAAAGTTGCGCCGCCGCTCAACTGCTGTTTGGAGTTCGCTTTCAAGTTCTGTGGTCATAAATGGCGCGTCCTTGGGGAATCTTCACCAGACCATTATAGAAATTCCTTGAAAATGTAAGTGTACCACTACCTCGGTGCGGATAAGGGGAGCCAAGGCCCGATCGCTATTCCTGTAAACCCCCACTTATAGTACGGAAATCTCCTCCGACCGCCTCTTAAGCAGATATGATAGCTTCGTAACGAAAGAATAAACCTAACTGAACTTAGGAGACTTGGTTATATGTACGATACTGACAAGCGAAAGCTTTTATCCGCCCTAGCTCATGGATCGATCTTTTTCAGCCTCACGGGTGTGTCTATTGGGATACCAATTGTCGTCTTGTTCGTATCCGATGACCCAGTTGTGAAAGAGAATGCCAAAGAAGCACTGAATTTTCACTTTAACGTATGGGTTTACGGGATTATCTTTGCAGTGCTGACTATTGTATTAATCGGATTTTTGCTACTTGGTCTATTGCAGATTGTCAACTTCGTCTTGCCAATTATGGCCATTCTCCAGAGTCTGAGCAATCCCGAACAGCCCTACCGCTATCCTTTTATCTTTCGGTTACTGTAGCTTAAGGGAAAAAACCCGCGCCTATACCTGTGGGGCAATTCAGCGGATATATAGCAACCGCCAGCTGGCATTGTGCAACTTCCTTTCTTCCTCATCTGCTGCGCTTCTCAGCTAAGTTGACACAGCCGCTAAAAACAAAATTGCCCCACTGCTAAGGTGCTGTAGGGCAGAAGGACAGTTAAACGCTATCCACCAGTTTCCTCAAATACAGGTCTGAAAATCTCTTACTTTGTGCCGATTTATGGAGTGTCTATCTTGAGTTAATGTCGCGAGAGTTTTCCTATAAGACTATAGGCAGATAGTGTGCCGCCCAACCCAGCCCAAAGCCAGCCAGTGAAAAAACAGACAAAATCCAAAACGTTTGCCAATCGCTAAAACCTGCCGTGAGCAGATCCAACCTGGCTAAGAGCCCAGCGGCGATTACAACCAAGGCATGGACAACAATATGAATCCAGATCACCAGCAAGGCAGTAAAAAAAGCCATGCTAATCGCTAAAATAAAAGCGCGGGTATCGGTACTTAAAGAATAGATAAGACCCTTTCTAACGTTGGAAAAAGGGGAAGCTAAAATCTCCGCTAATAGCAATATCAAGGCTAGGGTCAACAGTAACGTATACCAGGGAACAGCGGATAAAACCCAGCCCAGAGTAGTATACGTAAGCATAAGTAGGGCTAGCGAGAGCCACGGGATTTTTTTCACAAGCAACTTTCGTGCATAACAGCCAGCTGAGCTGCAATGGTCACATGAACTAATTTATATCTCACATTCATTAACTTTATTTTTTTCTTCCTAGTCCCTCTCGCCCTCTTCCCCTAGCCCCTAGCCCCTATCCCCTAGCTCCAGGAATTGCAGAAAATTAGAGCTACATGGTTAACTTTTGTTAAACATTTGTAAACTGTTAAGAAGCGCTACCGAGCATCATCTGTCTAGAGGAGTTTCTATGAAGCAACTTGTTATGGCCGAGCGCTTCTGCCTGATCGGTCATATTGTGTCAATGGCTTTTGGACTAGCAGGACTGCTGTTAGTTTTACCCAATCCGGGATTAGTTTTAAGTTTACCGGCGTCTGGGCAAACCTTCTTCCAGTGGAGCATGGCTGGTGGTGGCGTTGTTTACATTGTGTTAGGAACGGCAGCTGTTGCCATTTATGCTTACCGCACGCTGGGGTGGTGGCGTTGGCTGGCTTTTATGGTGCCATCAGTCTTTATCTCGCTGGGGAGCGAATTGCTGGGAACCAGTACTGGGTTTCCGTTTGGTGACTATGCCTATCTGAGCGGTTTGGGATATAAAATTGCTGGGCTAGTTCCTGTGACGATACCTCTTTCTTGGTTTTATTTGGGGTTGGCTTCTTATTTGCTGGCTCGTACTGGTCTAAATTCAGAGCAGAAGCCGAGTTGGTGGCGTCAATTGGGTGCGATCGCACTGGGGGCCTTGCTACTCACCTCTTGGGACTTTGTGCTTGACCCAGCTATGAGTCAAACGGCTGCACCTTTCTGGGAATGGGAAACACCAGGTGCTTTCTTTGGTATGCCTTACCAAAACTTTTTCGGTTGGTTCGGAACAGGTGCCGTGTTCATGACAGTGGCTGCTATTTTGTGGAGCAAGAAACCCTTTGCAAAGCAAGATGCCTACAGTACGCTAACGCAAGATGGCTCTACCACACTAACGCGAGATGCCTACAGCACGCTGACGCGATCGCAATTAAATCTACCCCTAACCGTTTATTTGGGTAACTTCGCCTTCGCAACGGTGATGAGCTTGGCAGCTGGAATTTGGATACCCGTTGTATTGGGTTTGCTGCTGGGTGTTGCGCCTGCGGTCACCCTTTGGTGGGTAACAAAACCAGCATCCGCTAGCGCCGCCCTCAACTTAGCAGTTAATACCGCTGCTGCTAATTTATCCTCTTCGGAAGCCAGCCGGAAAACTGAAACCCCAGTCGCTTCTGTGGGGGTTGCTCAGAAGTGAGCTTTTGGTTAACAAACTTCTTGACAGAAGATTTCAAAAGTGCTTTAGCTCTGGGGCTGCTAATCATTCAAGCACCAGCAGTATTTATCCTGATCTCGCGACTGCTAAAAGGCCCCAGTCGCCATCCTCCCATAGAACCCCTTAGTGCCACCCCAGAGCTTTTGGGAGCAGTCAGCGTGGTGGTTCCCACGCTCAATGAGGTCGATCGCATTGCGCCCTGTCTGGCCGGTTTAACTCGCCAAAGCTACGAAGTGCGGGAAATTATTGTGGTAGACAGCCACTCCCAAGACGGCACCCCCGATTTGGTGAGGGCTTCCCAGCAAAAAGACCCGCGATTTCGTCTGATTGCGGATGACCCCTTACCAGAGGGCTGGGTGGGGCGTCCTTGGGCTTTGCATACGGGTTTTCTGCACAGTTCCGAAAAAAGTGAATGGATTTTGGGCATAGATGCAGATACCCAGCCTAGCCCAGGCTTAGTTGCCAGTTTAGTAAAAACTGCTCAAGCTGAAGGATACGACCTGCTTTCCCTCTCGCCCCAATTTATTCTTCAATATCCCGGTGAGTGGTGGCTGCAACCAGCGCTTTTGATGACTCTGCTGTACCGATTTGACCCGGCTGGGACGGCTAACCAGTCGCCGGAAAGGGTGATGGCGAACGGTCAGTGTTTCCTCTGCCGTCGTTCTGTATTGGCGGCTGTGGGGGGATACGCCAGTGCCCGCAGTTCTTTCTGCGATGATGTTACCTTAGCCCGTTATGCTGCTTCTTGCGGGTATAAGGTTGGCTTTCTGGACGGTGCCAAGGTGTTAAAGGTGCGGATGTACGAGGGTGCAGTCCAAACTTGGCAGGAGTGGGGGCGGAGTCTCGATCTCAAAGACGCTGCTTCGACTCCTCAACTGTTAGGAGATTTGTGGCTGCTGTTTAGCCTCCAGGGTCTACCACTGTTCATTGTACTCAGTTACCTCTTCCTGATGATTTCAAATTGCAAATTGCAGATGGCAAATTGTATTTTCAATCTGCTATCTGAAATCTTCAATTTGAAATTCTTCTCCTCTCCTTCTCTTCTGTTGTTAGGACTGAATTTATTTCTCTTAGCAATTAGGTTTGCCTTGCTATTGGCGATCGCACCATCTTACGAAAGCCAAAGGCAAAAGACAAAAGGTAAAAGTAAAAAATATTTTACCTTTTTACTTTTACCTTTTTACTTTTACCTTTCTCCCTTGGCAGACCCCTTAGCTTTTCTGCGAATTTTGCTATCCTCCCTGCAAACGCCTACTCAATGGCGCGGACGACGTTACGATCGAATGAAGCGAGCGAACTAATAACTCAAGTTGCTAGTTAGTTCTATTAGCTCTTGTTCGGAATGGATAATTGGTACGTTGTTGCGCTTTAGCGCTGTTTGAGCGCTAAAGCGCAACAACGTACCTGGGAGCGAGAAAACACCCTTTCATTTTCAATTTGCCATTAATCTACCCGTTCTAATTGCCAGAGAATCTGATTTCCTTCTCGCCGCACCCGCGAGACAACCCAGTTACGCCAAACCCAATTATCTCCACGACTTGTAACGGCGCTGGTGTGGATATCCATCAAGTCTGCTAGTTCAGAACTGGTAATTAGGTAGCCTTTAGTAGCAATGTCATCGGCGATGCGTAGGATGTCTATTAGATTGCGGAGTTGAATGACTCTAACTTCACTGGATAAATTGTGGTTTGTTTCTGTCGGGGAGTTAGCGGTGGAATCGGTCATAGCCAAGTCAGTAGTGAGAAGGTTAGAGGATACATCACTGGATTGTAACTTTTCGTAACTATCACCGTTTGTTGCATCTGAACTAAATGCTTCTAATACGTCTGGCTGTCGCAGCGTAGGGCTTTTACCAATTGCAAAGGCCCGTGCGATCGCATCGCAGCGTTCGTTACCAACATCACCGGCATGAGCCCGGACATACCGCCAGTCTACTTGCTTGCAATTGAGCGTGTCGAGCGCCTCCCACAGATCTTGGTTGAGTACGGCTTTACCTTGAGAGGTTTTCCAGCCTTTCTTTTTCCACCCTTTCACCCAGTCGGTAATACCCTTTTTCACGTATTCGCTATCGGTGTAAAGGGCGACGGATTGGGTTTGTCCGGTTGCTGCGAGGAATTTGAGGGCTTGGATGGCCGCTTGCAACTCCATCCGATTATTGGTAGTTTGGGGCTCATCACCGCCGATCTCGCAAACAGAGCCATCCTGAAAATAGACTACAACAGCCCAGCCGCCAGGGCCGGGATTGCCGCTACAGGCTCCATCGGTGTACAAACTTTCGATTGTGCGAAAGGAAGACATTGTGGCTTTTCTCATATAAATCAATTAGAAGGGGCTATAAAAGTCACTCATTCAAAAGTCAGTAGGGGCGGGTTTTGTAAAATATTCTGTTAGTAATGAGATGTGTGGGCTAAACCCGCCCGTACAAAAGTCAAAAGAAAATTAGTCATTAGTCATTAGTCAGCGGTTAGCGGTCAAGAAAATTTCTCCTCTGCTCCTCTGCCCCTCTGCCCCTCTGCCATAGCATAGTAAGCACGGAAGAGCCATATATTATCTGCCAGCGATCGTAAAAGCAGCCCAATAATAAGGATGGGCGTATGGGGGCTGGGATGAATTTATTTTATCTGGCTTTCCTTCCAGGAACATAGCCTGAAACCGTAGGTATTCGCTGACCCCAGGTGCGTATTCTGTTAACTGGATGGAGAGGTTTTTATACATTTGGGCTAGTTCGGTATTAGTGACGGTACGCAGCCACTGTTGGGCTTCTTTGAGGGCTTGAGCGGGTGGAACGTTAGCCTTTAGGCGTTGATAGAATTCGATCGCTAACAGGGCGCTGGAATCTTCTGGAACCGTCCACAGGGTGCTGACGACATGGGACGCGCCTTGTCTGAGAAAACCACTAACCAGTCCGACGTATTCTGTAGCGATCGTTTGGTTGCTAGTGACGGCGGTTTCGCAAGCACAAAGGCAGATTAGCTGGTAGTCACTCAGGGGAAGCTGACAAATGTCTTCTAGCGTCAGTAAGTCTTTTCCAGTTAAGGCTAAAGCTGAAAGCTTTGGTGTGGCGAAGTTATAGTTACCGTGACCCGTGAAGTGAAAGATATTGTGTCGATCGCAAAGTGCTGCTATTACCTGTTCTTTTGTGGCGTCTTCGTCGGGGAGGCGCGTCGGATTGTCAAACATTTCGGTAATGGCAGCTGCCTCAATTTCAGGATAAAGCAGTTTTTCTAATCCCAGACTGTCGGGATATTCCACACTCAGCAATTTTTTTGTCTGCCACCCATCTTGCTCAAGTTTAAGATTTAAACCGATTTTTGCACTGGGTAGATAGGTAATGGTGAAGTTATCTGGAAACAGGTAATGCAGGGGAAAGCGATGCAAGTCGCGGTGGGGAATCAATATCAGTTTGCTGATGTCTGCGAGTTCTTCGATAACTTCTGAGATATCGAGAATGTTACCTATATGGGTTAGCTTAGCTTCTAATTCTTGCCGCCAAGGATGATTTTTATCTTTGCTGCTGCGATATTCCTGGTATTGTTGATTCCAATCTTTGACCCAGTTTTCAAATTCTACTGCGCGACTGGGAAATTTTGTTTGTTCAGCAACTGGGGTTTCTTTCAAAACAATAGGTTCTGGCGCGTCGTGTTTGAGAATGAAGGTATGTAGGGCAGATGGACTTAGATGCCAGTAAACTATTGCTGTTGTGGGATTGAGCAATTGTTGGATATCGACCCACTTAGGTGAGGAAATATTATCGACCCAGCCGTCCAAAAGCAATGTTAAGCAGGCGTTTTTGTCTTTTTCTGCCAGTTCCAAAGCTTGCACGAATTGATTGGATTGAACGGCTAAATCTACGGTTAACTGGTTAAAGGGTACAAATTTAAGAGCGACTTGTTTTTTATACCAGTCAGAACGATTTTGCTCCTTGAGTAAGCGCTGCAATAAATCAGAACCGCGTCGTTGTAATTGTTCGGATTCTGCTGTTTGTCCTAAACTTAAAAGGGCTTTGAAAAGGTCTTGCAATATTTCTAGATGCAGTTCGGGAAATCTTGCTTCTGTGAGAGTTTTGAGTGCTTCGCGATATTCGGTTACAGCTTTGCGCCAATATTCACGGGGTTTTGAATCGATGCAGCCTCGATCGTAGTAAGCTTGAGCGATATGTTTGTGCAGCCAAGCCCAGCCTTCTGGTTGAGTGTCTTGACGAACATATTTCAATCCTTCTTGATAGCTTGCTAATTGACCTTCATAGCTGCGTTGGTGCAAAGATGGGTTTTGTGTGGCGATCGCACTTGAGGAAGCCAGCAGAGGGTCAAAGAAGAGTGAAGTTGCAGCCGCAGCACCTCGGTTAATCCAGGCTTCCCATTTGTCAACCTTGATTTCTAGCGCTTTGTCAAAGCTAGCGATCGCTTCCTCATAGCGTCCCAACTTAGACAGCACAATACCTCGGTTGTTCCAGGCTTCTTGGTAATCGGGTTCGATCGCAACAGCGCGATCGAAACTAGCGACCGCTTCCTCATATTGTCCTAAGCTGTGCAGGGTTATGGCCCGATCGTTCCAGGTGTCGTAGTTTTCAGGCTTGATTTCAATAGCGCGATCGAAACTAGCGATCGCTTCTTCTAACTTCCCTAAGTCGTGTAGGGTTATACCCCGGTCGTTCCAGGCGTCGTAGTCGTCAGGTTTAATTTCAATAGCGCGATCGAAAGAAGCGATCGCATCTTCTAAGCGCCCTAACTCAGATAGGGCATTACCTCGGTTATACCAAGTTTCGGAATCGTCGGGTTTGAGGTCAACAACGCGATCGAAAGAAGCGATCGCCCCTTCAAAATCACCCGCCTCATATTCCCGAAGACCTTGATTAAACCAGAATTCTGCATCCTCTGTAGTCGATTCAGGCGCTACAGTCCCTTGATTAATCACCGCCTTAATAATGCTTTGCGGATCGGTTGTCGGAACTTCAAATATCTCAGCCATTTGCTGAGCTAAATCGGTATCCTGCTGTAAGATATCCCACAACCGATCGAGAGAAATAGGTTCCACTTCCTCTGAGAAATTTTCCATTCCAGCAACCGGAACGACTTCAAGAGGGTTTAAATTTGTGGGAATTTGTCGTGTCGGTTGTTGCCTATCTAAGCGTTCTAACAAATCGCGACCGATTTCACCAGCTACCTCTCCCAGTTCCCCACAGCCAACTTCAGCCAGTTGAAGCATAGCCACTGCTAAATCCTGATGGCGTGTCGGTGACACCACCAATTTTTCGCCAAAGCCGCGCAACCACAACACCCATTGTTCCTCAGTGGTGCGCCCTTCTAACTCTGCCATAAATTTCAAAACTCGGTGCTGTTGCCACCCATGTGCCACACCTTCCAGCAGTTGCATGAACAGAAACTCGTAATCGGCATTTTCTAAGGATTTGGGCGGTTCTGCCTGCCTCTGTTCCCTCATAAGCGACAAGTAGGCTTGCTTCTTCCTCCGTGCTGTTCGAGAAGACTGGCTTGAGGTGCTACTCCCAAACAAGCGCCGAAAGAACTGAACGATTCTCTGCCAAATTCGCCTTAACATCTACCGCCCTCTTGCATCGCATTGATTTCGATTTTAGACTTCTCTTAGCATTATCTAAAATCTAAAATCCAAAATCTAAAATCCAAAATTGCTTTAGTTTGGTTTGAGAGCTTGAGCTTTGTTCCAGCTAGCTAGAGCCTCATCGTTGCGGCCTAAGTTACTCAGCGCTACGCTGCGATTATACCAGGCTTCGTAGCGATCGGGTTTCAACTCCAAGGCTTTGTCCCAACTGGCTAGAGCATCTTCCAGGCGTCCTAAGTTCCCCAGCACCAAACCTCGATTAAACCAAGCTTGATCATCTTTGGGTTCGTGAGTCACCGCTTTGTCATAAGAAGCGATCGCATCTTCCAGGCGTCCTATGTTCCCCAGCGCCACACCTCGGTTGTACCACGCTTGCTGATAGTTTGGTTCAATTTCTAATGCTTTGTCGTAGCTTAATATCGCATCTTCCGCAGATCCTAACTTAAACAGGGCGTTGCCACGATTATTCCAGGCATCGGATTTGTCCTGCTTGTATTGCAAAGCTTTGTCGTAGTTGGCGATCGCATCCTGAGTGCGTGCTAATTTAAACAAGGCGTTAGCTCGGTTATACCAGACTTCGTGGGCGTCTGGTAAAATTGCTAAAGCCTTGTCATAAGAAGCGATCGCTTCTTGAAAATCTCCATTATTAAATCGCTGAATACCTTGCTGGAACCATGCTTGTGCCTCTTGGGGGTCACCTGTATCGACGAACGAGTGATTCGCTTGGTATGAATGGGGGGCGCGTGCGAGTAACTTTACACCGATTTCCTTGGCCATTTCGCCAAACTCGCCGCAACCAACTTCACCTAAATGCACCATCCCATTGGCTAACTGATGATTTGGGATAGGCGAAGTCAGCAGCTTTTCACCAAAACCACGCAGCCACGCGATCCATTGTTCAACTGTGGTACGCTCAGCTAACGCCGCAAAAACTCTCAAAACCTGTTCCTGACGCCAACCATGATCGACCCCTTCCAGTAGCTGCATGAAAAAATATTCGTAGTCGGCATCATTTAGAGGCCCAGTTTCTAATTGCTTGGTAGATTTTGTCGGTTGGGGCTTTTTGCCGATGCCGGGACGCCGAAACCACCTCCTTAGCATTCGCCTCAGCGTACTGTAGGCATATCGCCAAAACCGCCCTTTCATCTTTCGCATCCCCGCTTTACCTTATTTCCCAGATTTTATCGCCATAGTCAGATATGTTAAGACAGTATTTAGCGCTCAAAGCAACGAAGCGACTGTGTTTCCACTAAAGCCGAAGTTCAAGGGGCATTGTAGCTCGATCGCAACTTCATCTACTGTACAAACCTCTATCCATCCGTACAAATCAACGAGACTTCACGGTATTCTTGGTTAGATGGCCTGGAGTCGCTGACTTCGGGCTTTCTGCCGCCCCATTACTATTGCTTCCAAGAACTACTTTCGCATTTGATTAACTTATCGAGGGTTGCGATCGCTTGGCTGTTTTGGGAACTGCGGATTTGCTTTTCCATGCCGATATTCGTTAATTCCATCCCCAGGCGGATGATATAAGCCTTTTGTTCTTCTGTCTCGATTTTGCTGCGATCGAGTCCCTGGAGGTTTGCCAGCAATGACTTTTGCAGATTGAAATCAAACATTTTGGCGATCGAATTGACCGCATAACTTTGTTCCGGACGAGATCTCTGCAAAAGTTCCGCAATCGGACGACTCAGGATCGCCTGCTGAGTAATTTTGTCCGCCTGATTTTGCAGCCAAGCCTCAGAAGTAGAAATAGGCCAATCCGTAGTTTTCTCGTCTACTTTAGCAAAAGCGTGGGCTTCCGCGTAGGAAACCCGCCCATCTTTGTTATAGTCAGCAGAGGAAACTGGCTGACCTGTGCGACTGCGCCCGCTTAACCCGGCAAAGAAACTGGAACTGTAATCCCGATAGTCGGCTTCGTTCACAGCAGGCGTACAGCCGACAGAAGGGCGAGTTTTGACGGTGGCGAAGAAGCCGCAACGGGTTTGTAGGGCAACTGGACGTTTGGGATCGCCCCCTTGGTAGATCAAATTAGCGAATGAGCCTGCGAAGCACTGACTCATCATAGTGACGACAGGTGTCTGGTCAGGCAGGGAGTCTAGCATAGTAGCAAACTGCTGCACCGTCAGCAACTCCTTATTCCACAGCAGGAAAGCATTATTATCGATATCTTCGGGATTGGGAATGCCATGTCCTGTGAAGTAGAGGAAAATAGATTTAGGGTTCTTACTCAAATCCTGAATGGAACGCTCCAAGTTGGCCATAGTTGATGCACCGTTGAGATTGGGAATCTGTGGTACTTTAAACTGCTGTTGTCCACTAGAGTCGAGGTAGCGAACTGTCGCCTGTCCGTCATTGCCGTTAGCAAAGAAGGTGGACGCCTGGGACGGGTTGTAGCCCATTGCGCTTAAAGTACGCTGAAAGTAGAGAATGTTTTTTTCGATCGCAATTTCGTTCGCTGACGGCGCTGGGCCACCGCCGAACGCCAAAAAATTTGTTTTCTCCTGTTGGGCTTGATTTTGCTTCTGCCCTTGACAAGTGGCTGCTACTTGTGCATTTACTCCTGTACTGTTGGGATTTATGACCGGAAGTTGCCAGCCTATAAATGTCCCCAGGGCTAAATTAGTAATGAGGTGGCGATGGCGTGAAAAATACTGCATGGTAATTTGGATCGGCCTTACTTAAATCATTTTTTTGGCAGCAATGACCCATTAACGGATTTTAACGCTTTGATGCTGTTTTCCTTTAAATATCTTAATTGTCATGTCCTACGAACCCTTACACCACAAATACCGCCCTCAGACTTTCAAGGATTTGGTGGGTCAAGATGCGATCGCAACTACCTTAATAAATGCGATCGAGCAAGAACATATTGCTCCAGCTTACTTGTTTACCGGGCCTAGAGGCACCGGCAAAACTTCCAGTGCCAGAATTTTGGCTAAATCCCTCAACTGTATTTCTAGCAAAGTTCCCACGAAACAACCATGCGGGATCTGCAATATCTGCCAGGAAGTCACCAAAGGTTCAGCTTTAGACGTAATTGAAATTGACGCCGCCAGCAATACAGGCGTTGACAATATTAGAGAATTAATCGAACGGGCTCAATTTGCCCCGATGCAGTGTCGCTATAAGGTTTATATTATTGATGAATGTCATATGCTCAGCACTGCCGCATTTAACGCCTTATTAAAAACATTAGAAGAACCGCCAGAACAAGTTATATTTGTCTTAGCAACAACAGACCCTCAAAAAGTATTGCCGACAATTATCTCTCGCTGTCAGCGATTCGATTTCCGGCGCATACCCCTAGACGCGATGGTAAACCATCTGCGGGATATTGCGAATAAAGAAAATATCAATATTAGCGATGATGCAATTACTCTCGTTGCCCAAATCGCCCAAGGGGGACTGAGAGATGCAGAAAGTACCCTCGATCAACTCAGTTTATCATCCGGTCAGGTAACGTTAGAAAAAGTTTGGGATTTGGTGGGGGCGGTTCCAGAGCAAGATTTGATGAGTTTGCTAATTGCGATCGCTGACAATAATTCTACAGATGTGATAGACATTAGCCGACGCTTAATGGATCGAGGACGAGAACCTCTAATTGTCTTGCAGAATTTAGCAGGTTTGTACCGCGATTTACTAATTGCCAAAAGCGCACCCAACCGTCCAGATTTAGTTGCTGTAACAGAAACTACTTGGAAAGCGCTATGTAATTTTAAAGCTTTGGAAATTAACGATATTTTAGCTGGACAAAAGTATCTCAAAGATAGCGAAATTCAAATTAAAAATACAACTCAGCCGCGCCTGTGGTTAGAGGTGACACTATTAAGCTTATTGCCAACTCTGCGAGAAGGGATGCGCCCTACAGAAATTAGCAGTCAGCCAACCTCTAAACCGCTGTCAACTCCGGCAATTAATCCAAATGTAAATTCTACCTTTTCCCATAATCAACCAACAAAAACGCCAGAAAAATCAGAGCCAATTTCTGCTCATCCACCTATCCAACCTGAAAATCTAACACTTAATAAAGAGGATACTAATCCAGTTTTGGAGGAAGTATCTAATGCACCGGCTAATAAACCTAATATTGATATTTCTCAACCAGATGATGTTGTTACCAAGCAACCTGAAGAGACATTGCATGAAATGTCAATAAATGAGATTTGGGAAAAAGTTATTTTCCATCTCGATTCGCCGTTGGCTAAACCGCTGCTCCGTCAACACGGACGCTTGCTAAGTTATAAGAATCAACAAGCTCTGATCGGTATGAGTACTAAGCAATTACTGGATGCGGCTAAACAAAAATTGCCCGCTATTGAAGCTGGTTTTCAGAAAGCCTTCAATTGTCCAGTCAAGGTACGTTTGGTAGTAGGACATTCGATCGAGACTCAGAATACTTCTGCAAACCAGTTACAAACCCCTACAGATCGTTCCGATACTGGGAAGTCGGGTGCTAGCAGTCCAAAAACTTTGACTTCGCCACCAGCTACGACAATTGCACCATCACCGCCAAAAGTTGAATCTCAGAAGATAATAGCAGATCCAAACCATCCCGCAGAAATTACGCCATCGCCACCACCAATAAGCCCTCCCGTTTCAGATAACCCTACAGCGACTTGGGAGCGGCAGGTTGATGAAATTGCGATCGGCGACAGAGCCAATGTGGCGATCGCAGCCCAGCGTCTGGCCCATTTTTTCAATGGCGAAATTATCGAGTTGACGGAAGATATAAATCTTGCTCTATCTCCAACTAAGCAACAAGAACCACAGTTAGATAAAAGTGATATCTTACCTGAATTGGAGACAGATGGAATTGAAAATGAGGAAGAAGATTTCAAATTTTAGATTTTAGATTTCAGATTTAAAATTGAAGAAATCGAATAATTTTAAATTTGCCATCTTAAATTTGAAATTTGAAATTCCCCTGTCTCTATTCCCCATTCCCTTGATGTACAGTTTTAACCCACTTTAATCGCTTTGGTCGCACCGACATTCGAGCGGTGGCGCTAGCCATGATCACGACCCAGTGAAGCATATATAAAGTGCCGCGCAGCGTCTGAATCAAGGTCAAAAACATCGTAGAAAAGGTCAGTTTTTCCTCTTTATGGATACGCCGCAGACCTCTAAACATACCTACCAGGGACATAGCAAGCATCAGACCCGTGATGGGACTGAAAACGGGCAGACTATTGCGGAAAAAAGACATCAAAAAGTCTGGCAATGCCGCTGTGGGTAGAAAGTACTGGGTAATCCAAAACATGAACATATCCCAGGTTTTCCGAGTGCCCATGCGGTTGCGGAGGATGGGACGCCAATAGTCTAAATAGCGCTGATAACCTCCTTCTGCCCAGCGGTTGCGTTGATGCCAAAGGGCTATGGCAGTAGTGACCCCCTCTTCTTCCACTGCTGGCTCAATGAGAAAGTCAATATCCCATCGATCGAGGTGCAAGCGGATGGTTAAATCGAGGTCGTCTGTGATGGTTTCTTCATTAAAGCCGCCACAGCGTTCTAGGGCAGAACGGCGGATAAACTGGCCGTTTCCGCGTAGTTCCCCGATGCCGCCGATCGCAATACGGTGCTGCTGAAAGAAGCTATCTAAAGCCATCTCAGCGGCTTGACCGCGAGTCCAGAAATTGGCATCGGCGTTAGCGATCGCTTTCCGGACCTGCACCGCACCCACCTGTTCTCGCTCAAAAACAGGCAGTACCCGGCGCAGCATATCGGAATGCACTTGAGCATCAGCGTCAAACACGGCGATAATTTGGCCGCGAGTCAGGGGTAGCACTTGATTCAATGCTCCCGATTTGCCGCCGCTAGCACCTGCCTGTCGCCGGAATATCTTCACCTGCTCGTATTGCTGAGCTAGCTGCTTGAGCAATATTGGCGTTTGGTCTGTGCTGTTATCGTCAATCACCCAGAGTTCGTATAAATCTACCGGGTAGTCGAGATTGCAAATATTCTTGACCAATTTACCGATCACGGCTTCTTCATTTTTAGCCGCCACCAGCAGAGAGACAAAAGGCCAAGAATCCTGGGTTTCTTCAGACAAAGGTACGGCTACGCCAGGAGGGCGCGAACGCAAAACGCGGATAGCGTGAATGCCCATGAGGGTGGTCAAGCCCACGACCAGCCAAGTGCCCCAGGAGAATAGATGGAGTGCGATCGTGCCACTCCAAACTACTGTCAGCAGCACAGCGGCTTTGCGCCTGCGTTTCCCATCCCCAGGATGGGGTGTTTGATCTGCCTCATCAAAAGTCTGAGGCAGATCGGATAAAAGAGAGCCGATTTCATCAAGCTCGCTGTAGGAATTGTTTTCGGGCCAGGAATTCGCTGGCATAGGTTAGTTGATTCAACCACCAGTATTTGTCTACACCTTTGAAGAAGCTGGGTATCAAGTAACACCAGACCGTGCAGCCTTCACACACAGACAGTTTGCCCTGAGATTGGCGATATTCTTCCACCACTTCCGACTCCCGATAGAGCTCGTATAGCCTACCGTTAATCGGAACGCCCGTTTGGGCAAAATGGTAGCAAGGCAACAGGAGCTTGTCGTCTGGAGAAATGGCGATTACGGCATCCACCGCCTTACAGCGAGGATTATTGGTGTCATTGCCCCCTGCTTCAATGAAAGCTAATGCTGCCTTATTGTAGCCGACGTTGTTGAATTGCTTCGCTGCCGATTCTATAGATTTGACGATTTCCGGGGTGGGATTTTTCTTGGAATTGTAGTTGCTGTGGGCTGTAAAGGCTGGATTTAGCCAAACTCGGACGCCCAGACGCAGCCCCAGTTCTGCTACCTCTGGAATGCGCTGGTAGTTTTGAGCGGTGACGGTGTGGTTAAGTACGGGATACTCGCCGAGAGATTTAGCGATCGCAACTGACTCGACCAAAGTTTCAAAAATCTTGACTCCCCTTGACTGGTCGTGAGTTTCGGCATCCCCGCCATCTAAAGAGAAATTCAGGAAGTCAATCAACCCCTGCATTTGGGCCGCTCGTTTGGGATAAAGGATTGTATTTGTGGTCATACTGGTGATAAATCCCTGCCGTTTCGCCTCGGTGTAGATCTCCACAACTTCAGGGCAAAGGAGAGGTTCACCACCAGTGAAATCGATGTATTTGACCCCCAAACGACGCAAATCGATTAAATTATGACGAATTGTCTCAAAATCCGCTTCTTTAGGCGGTTCTAAAGCCCAAATGTCACAAAAATGACAGCGAGCATTGCAGCGGTATGTTAGGTAGTAATTTGCAACCAGTGGTGCCATAGGTTCCTTACTGTAAGGTTAGCCATTGTCATAGTCGGGCCGAGTGCAATCGATCGTCAACTAAGCTAATGATAGATCGTGAGAGTGGGGGAGTGGGGGATCTGTACCTCACTGAAAAAGAAAACCGCTGTATCTTAGTGCCATTCAGCAATGAACTATGAACCACACACAAACTATAGAAATTTTGCGAATCCTACCATAATCTGAATCTAGACGCCCAAGAAAAAAGGAAGAGGGAACATGACTGTCGATCAACTGCCACCCGCTGACCCCCGGAGAGTCAACGTCTATATGCCCTACTATCAAGGTAACAAGCGCAATTTGTTACCCCAGGCTATAAGTCTTTATGAAAAAGGGGTTTTGGAGGGAAAACGCAAAATAGAAGGAGGAGAGAGTATCCCCTTCGTTGCTACCTGGAATGTGGCCGCGCTACCATCAGACCTTACCCGCTGTCGCTTGCAGTTTGATGGTAATGCAGAACTCAGTTATGAAATTACCCTGGCTAATAATGAATTTGTTAGCTTCTTAATAGAAGTGATAATGACTTTTAAGACCTCTCGCTCAATCGATTTTTCCAAAGGGTTCTACCGTAAGCTGCTGCGCTTGGATGAATAGAAACGGCTAGGGGGTTACACAAATCAAAATTAGGAGTGAGGGTGTGCCGAAATCTGCTAAATATCTGCTGATTGGGTCAACCGAGTCTTATTGTGGCAAGTCAGCGGTCATCTTGGGATTGGCCCACCAGTTAAAGGAAAAAAAACTGGATATTGCCTACGGTAAGCCGCTGGGAACCTGTTGGAGTGATGACCGCACCGATGGTATAGATGAGGATGTCAGGTTTTTGGCCGACAATCTCAACCTGCCGCAGAACCGAGTGCTGAAAACGCTTTTATTTCTAGATGAAGCAACGATCTCTAAACGGATCGGAGGCCAAGATACGGTTGATTATCGCTTTGAACTGGAGCAATATCGCCAGGTTCAGGGTGGAGAACTGGCGTTGCTGGAAGGGCCGGGTACTCTGGATGAGGGCAGTCTGTTTGAAATGTCCTTGCTGGAGGTAGCAGAGGTGGTTGATGCCTCAATTCTGCTGGTAGCCCGCTTGGAATCGGTGGTATCGGTGCATAAGATATTGTCAGCAAAGCAGCGCTTGGGCGATCGCTTGCTGGGCGTTTTGCTAAACGATGTTCCCGCCAATCAGCTGGAAATGGCTCAAACAGATATTCAGCCATTTTTGGAGGGGCGGAATATTCCCCTGTTGGGAATTCTACCTCGGAGTGCTTTGCTACGCAGTGTCAGCGTCAGAGAACTGGTAAACCAACTGAATGCTGAGGTGATCTGTCGTAAGGACCGTTTGGATCTGATGGTGGAAAGCCTGACAATTGGTGCGATGAATGTAAATTCGGCCTTGAAGTACTTCCGCAAAGGCAGGAATATGGCAGTGGTTACTGGTGGCGATCGCGCGGATATCCAGTTGGCAGCTCTTGAAACCTCCACCCAGTGTCTGATCTTGACGGGGCACGTACCCCCGCCCGACTTTATCCTCACTCGCGCTGAAGATTTAGAGATTCCGATTTTGTCAGTAGACCTGGATACCCTCACAACGGTAGAAATCATCAACCACGCTTTCGGTCAGGTGCGCCTGCAAGAACCGATCAAAGTGCAGTGCGTGCGCCAGTTAATGGCAGAACACTTTGACATCGATCGGTTAATAGGCAAACTGGGACTACAGCCTGCTGTGACGCTACCCTAACCCAGTCTGTTAAAATATCAAGGTTGTTCAGCCTCAAACCGTCCTTGAATCAAGCGATAGAGTTGCCAAAAGTCGATGAATTAGTCCAAGAACTAGCGACGATCCAGCAAACGGGTTCCAAGCGTATTGCTCTGTTAGGATCGCGCCACGTTCCCATTACCCATCAGCACTTAATAGAGATGATGAGCTATGCCTTGGTTTTATCCGGCAATCTGCTGATCACCTCTGGTGCTACGGGCACTAATGCAGCTGCCATCAGGGGAGCAATGCGGGCCGATGCCAAGTTATTAACGGTGATCCTACCCCAAAGTCTGGAGCGTCAGCCCCTAGAATCGCGCCAGCAGCTCGAACAGGTGATGCACTTGGTGGAAAAACCAGAAAACGATCATCTGTCTCTGGGTGAAGCTAGCGCTCTCTGCAATCAGGAAATCGTATCTAGATGCCAGCAGCTGATTTGTTTTGCTTTTCATGACAGCCGCACGCTGCTGGAAACCTGTAAAAATGCCGAAGATCAACGAAAATTAGTGACTTTGTTTTACTTTGATTAGTATATGCGTCGCTGTGCTAACAGATTTGAGAGTTGGCAAATTGCAATTCTTCAATTTGCAATTTGCCAAGTCGATCTGACCGAAAACCAAAAAGGTTTTAGGATGTCTCCAAACTTAAGTCGTGGGGTCAATCCAAAATCTAAAATCCAAAATCCAAAATCGTTTTACCTTTGAAATTATTGGTTTTGTCGCCCCCGGATTCATCCGTGGGGTCAATCCAAAATCTAAAATCCTAGAATCCCAAATCGAATGACAAGCATTTAAGAGCAAGGAATCAGGTTAATGACGCTATCGCAACTTCCGGTGCCAACTATTTTTCTGTACTGTATCGCCATAGCTGCTGTTCTAGTTTATGCCCCCTTTGTGCTGGTGGCTTATGCCCGTTTGGGCTTGGGAAAAGAAGCTTTAGCGGCTCCCAGAGCGGTGTTCGATCGACTGCCTCCCTATGCTCAAAGAGCAACTTGGGCGCATCAAAATGCGTTTGAAGCGTTTATGCTGTTTGCAGCAGCAGCGCTGATGGCTTACGTGACTGGTGTGAACCAGTCGCTGGCGGTGGGATCTGCGATCGCATTTCTGATGGCCAGGTTGCTACACTCGGTTTTTTATATTGCGAACATACCGATCGCGCGATCGCTCATGTTCGGCATTGGCACCATTTGCACCGCTACTCTAATCATCTTTAGTCTGCTGCAAGCTAATCCAAATTAGCCATTAGTCATTAGTCATTAGTTATTGGCCAATAAAAACCTATTGAAGACAAATGACTAATGACAAGTGATGACTGAATAACTGACAACTGACAACCAAAAACTATTTATGGCTTCTACGTATTCATTTGACATTGTTAGCGACTTTGACTATCAAGAATTGGTCAATGCTGTAGACCAAACCATCCGGGAAATTCAAAGCCGCTTCGACCTCAAAGACACAAAAACTACCGTGGAATTAGGGAAAGAGGAGATTACGGTTAACACTGACAGCGAATTTACTTTAAACGCTGTTCACACAATTCTGCAAACAAAAGCGGCTAAGCGCAATCTTTCCCTGAAAATCTTTGACTACGGCAAAGTTGAATCAGCTAGTGGCAATCGCGTTCGTCAAGAAATAAAACTCAAAAAGGGTATCAGTCAGGAAATCGCCAAACAAATCACCAAGTTGATTCGCGACGAGTTTAAAAAGTTACAAGCTGCGATTCAAGGAGATGCCGTGCGAGTTTCCGCTAAGTCCAAAGATGACTTGCAATTGGTTATTCAGCGATTGAAACAAGAAGACTTTCCGGTTGACTTGCAATTCACAAACTATCGCTAATTTCGGCAAAATGGGCAGAATGCCAAAAATTGACCGCCAGCGAGAGCATCAAGCTAACGAACGTACTTTTCTGGCTTGGTTGCGTACTTCCATTGCTCTGATCGGGTTTGGGTTTGCGATCGCTCGCTTTGGCTTATTTCTGCGGGAACTGGAATCTGCCGTTACTGGAAAGAATAGGGTTAGCAATTCTTTTATTAACTCTCAAAACCTTGGCTTGAGTCTGGTAATTGTTGCCATTGTGATTATTGGTCTATCTGTATGGCACTATAACCAAGTTTTTCGGCAAATTGAGAGCAGCGACTATCAGCCGAGTCGCTCGATGGTTTGGTTAACTGCGATCGTGGTAACGATATTGGGGCTCCTCAGCATACCGTTCGTTTTTTGGCGACAGCCACCTGTTCCGAGTAAACCATCTTCTTCCAAGAGTACAGCAGTCGATCGCGAAAATAAACCGTTATCTTATGGTTTAAGTCGCAACATAGAAGGCAAAAATACCTTTTGATATCAAGTCCGGTGGCATCGTTAGTACATGAGTGAGATCGTCTAATTGTCTGTTGTCATCGTTGGTTAATTTTTACCGCAGATGAAGACAGATGTAGGCGTTCGCGTTCGCGTAGCGGCGCGGATGCGCTCAGCGTGCCGGAGGCATTAGCCTTCCCGAAGGGTACGCTCCGGAACGCAGATAGGAATAATCACACGAATTTTTTAGGTAACTGATGCGTAAGGACATGATATGATTGCCGGATCGGTAGTTTGTTGTCAGCAGTCAGTCCATAATGAACAACTGACAACCGACAACTGACTACTGACAAAAACCAATTGTTAGAACCAGTCTTACAGTACAGACTAAAAGCTTGACACTCCCACCCCTGAAGGGGATGGGATTCTTAAGATATTTCTATCTTAATACCCCTATTACTAGGGTTCTTGGGCGCAATCCTTTTGCCAAAAATGGCGGTCTGCTATCCTTGCCTTTCAGCAAGCTCCTCAAGCGTAACTTCCCCTCAGTCCGAGGGCAGGTTTTAATGTCTTGTACTGACAACTGAATTGTAACGCCATAAGTAGTGGGAGACAATTAATTACACAAAATTTTGGCGACAAGCCTTACCCAGTAAAGAACCAATATTGTAATTAATTCTGTCCGATTACTTAGAGCCAAAATTGGGGATTCAAAGCGGCTCAAGCCGCAGCGCAAGACCAACCCCTCTTATGGGTGGGCTTGCGGCGCGGTCAAATTCTGTCAAATACTAGACATCACTTCTCTTGCTGCTGCCAAAGTGCGATCGATATCCTCTTCCGTATGAGCCACAGAAGTAAACCCAGCTTCAAATTGTGACGGTGCAAGGTAGATACCCCGCTCTAACATACCGCGATGGAAACGGCTAAACTTCGCTGTTTCTGACTTTTTGGCATCTTCGTAATTGTGTACGGGGCCAGATGTGAAGAACAAACCAAACATACCGCTGATTTGACCGCCGCAGACTGCATGGCCTTTTTCTTTGGCAATTTGCAGCAAACCATCGGAGAGCTTTTTAGTAATCCGGTCTAGATAATCATAAGTACCCGATTTTTGCAGCAATTCCAGCGTTTTAATCCCAGCAGTCATGGCTAGAGGATTACCGGAGAGCGTCCCAGCCTGATACATCGGCCCGGATGGTGCAACCATCGACATGATGTCTCTGCGTCCGCCATAGGCTCCTACAGGCAAGCCGCCACCGATAATTTTGCCTAGAGTAGTCAAGTCCGGGGTGATGCCAAATTTTTCTTGGGCACCGCCATAGGCAATCCGAAAGCCGGTCATCACCTCATCAAATACGAGCAAAGCGCCATTCTCTCGCGTAATCAGGCGCAAGCCTTCCAGAAAACCTGCATCAGGCGGGATAAAGCCAGCATTGCCCACTACTGGTTCCAAAATTACCCCAGCAATCTCGTTGGGGTTTTCTTCAAACAAAGCTTTGACAGCTTCTAAGTTGTTGAATGGAGCCGTTAGGGTGTTGACAGTTGTCGATTTGGGGACGCCTGGAGAGTCGGGTAAGCCTAGTGTAGCGACGCCGGAACCCGCTTTGACCAAAAACATATCGGCGTGACCGTGGTAGCAACCTTCAAACTTGATCATTTTGTCCCGTCCTGTGAAGGCTCGCATCAGGCGCGAAACTGCCATGCAGGCTTCTGTGCCGGAGTTGACAAAGCGCACCATTTCAATGCTGGGAACGGCATCGATGACCATTTCAGCGAGGACGTTTTCTAACACGGAGGGAGCCCCGAAGCTGGTGCCTTTTGCGAGGGCGTTGTGCAGCGCCTCGATTACTTCGGGATGGGCATGACCGCAGATGGCTGGCCCCCAAGTGCCAACGTAGTCGATGTATTGGTTGCCATCGATATCCCAGATGTAAGCGCCTTTGACGCGATCGAATACTATCGGTTGTCCCCCCACAGATTTGAAGGCTCGCACGGGTGAACTGACCCCCCCCGGCATCAACTTCTGAGCGGCGGCAAAAATTTCTTCTGATTTGGTGGTTTTAAAAGAAGTGGTGACCAAAGTTATCTCCTTGCTTGAGTTTTATCTTGGCTTTGATACTTAAAGGTCTATCTAAGGATAGTTGGGAAGCAGTGTAGAAGCCTATTAAGCTCATAAGTTATCCTATATAGCACCGGATAACCACGATGTTATACAAAACGAATCAAGATTTACCAGCCGATGTGCGCTCTAGCCTTTCTGAGGCAGCCCAAGAATTATACCGAGCGGCGTTTAACTGCGCTATTCATTGGTATGGCGAAGAGTCTAAAGCTCACCATGTTGCTAGGTGCGCTGTCAGAACTCAGTCTGTAAGTCTTAACAGTACCATTGGTAGAGACCCAGAACCAGTTCCAGCTTAAATTTTCCAGTCGCTATGGGCTAGGGAATAAGTAAGCCAAAAGCATGATATTGTGGTCGAGTGAGCGAGCTGGGCTACCACCCATATCCGGTAAAACCGAATCGCCAACAAAAACTGCTCCTCAACCAATTGTATGTCTGCTGTGGATTCAACTGCCCTTACCGAGTCTATCCCCATTGAGCAAATCCGCTACGACGAACGCGGATTGGTGCCAGCAATTGTCCAGGATTATCTGGATGGCACTGTTTTGATGATGGCTTGGATGAATCGGGAGTCGCTGGAAAAAACTCTCTCAACGGGAAGAACCTGGTTTTGGAGTCGATCGCGTGCCGAATTGTGGCCCAAGGGGGAAACATCCGGCCATGTTCAGAATGTCAAAAGTCTTCGCTATGACTGCGATAGCGATGCGCTGCTGATTGGTGTTGAGCAGGTGGGAGATATTGCCTGCCACACGGGTGAGCGGAGTTGTTTTCATCAGGTAGAAGGAGGAAAGGCAGCGCCACCACCGGATACTTTGTCGCAAGTGTTTGAGGTAATTTGCGATCGTCGCGACCATCCCACAGAGAATTCCTATACCTGCAAGCTGCTAGATGGCGGCGATAACAAGATTTTGAAAAAGATTGGGGAAGAAGCAGCGGAAGTGGTGATGGCTTGCAAGGATGATGACAAAGATGCGATCGCAGCTGAAGTTGCCGATCTGTTTTATCATACCCTTGTTGCCTTAGCTCACCATCGCGTTGATGTGAAAGCAGTTTATCGCAAATTGCAAGAGCGTCGCCGTTAGCTAAGTTAATGGTTAATAATTCATCAATAAACTATTAACCATTAACCATAAGAATTGTCTACATTAAAGCATCAATCCCATCGGTTTGTTGTTCTGAAACCATTACCACATCTTGATACAGCGGCACGGTGAAGGTAACCGTCGATCCCAATCCTTCACCCATACTATAAAAATTCACCACCCCTTTCATAGCTTCTATGAGTTTTTGGGAAATAGTCAATCCCAGACCCGTTCCACCGTACTGGCGGGTGCGAGATCCATCCACTTGGCTAAAGGATTGAAACAGTCTGTCCTGCTTTTCTAAAGACACCCCGATGCCTGTATCTATCACGCGGACTTTTACCGTACCAGGGAGTTCCTGGTTTTGAACTATAACTTTCTTTCTGACAATTTCGGCTGCAATCAGCACGCCACCATCATGGGTAAATTTGATCGCATTTCCCACGAGATTTAACATCACCTGCAACAGGCGTTGGTAGTTGCCGTAAATGATAATTTTGTCTCTGGTGGGTGGCCTTTGAATGCGGAAGCTGAGCTTCTTTTGTAGCGCCTGGGTTTTGGTAAAATCTTCAACGTCGCTCAACACTTCGTCCAAATCTACCTGGCCTAATTCTAGCTCCATCTTGCCTGCTTCAATCTTGGCAATATCCAAGATATCGTTGATGATGTTGAGCAGGTGTATGGCCGATCGATAGGCTTCCTCGATAAATTCCATTTGCTCTTCTGGATCGTCTGTCATGCCCTCCATAATTAGCTTGAGGAACCCTAACATCCCATTTAGCGGCGTGCGGAGTTCGTGGGAGGTATTCGCCAGAAACTCGCTTTTGAGGCGAGAGGCTTCCTCAGCTTCCTGACGAGCTTGTTCCAATTCTTTATATAGGGTGGCATGAGCTAGCGCAGTACCGACTTGATCCGCTATTTCTCTCACCAGTTCTATCTCTTCGGCTGTCCAGTTTCCCAACTTATGCTGCCGAGCCAGCCTAATTAAAGCGTTTGGTTGGTTTTGATAGCAAGTCGCGACCACCAGTATTGACTCCTGTTGGTCTTCTGCATTCAATTCCTGTTCTACCACCAACGGTTCCAGGGTTGTGAGTGCTTTAGTTAAGAATGGTTTGTTTAGCTTTAGTTTTTGCCCTAGTTGCGATCGAACAGATGCTTGGCGGTACTCGGCTACTATTGTTACTTCTTCGCTGGGGCTTTTATAAGGGCAGATGGTGCATCTACCCACGTCCAGTCCCTCTCCCAAATCGTCTACCGCTTGCTGCCAAATGGTATCCAGATCCAGCGTCCGCCGGATATTGCGGGAAATTTTGCTTAGTAGTTTTTGGTAATTTTTACAAGACCGATCGCCTGCATCATCCGATATTGGGGATAATTTATCTGCGAGACGATCGCACAATTCATCCGATACATCTACTTCTGACCCCAAGGTAGAAGTTAATTCTGCTGCCCCACTTGCTTTGTTAGAGCTTGTCCCCTCCTGTAGTCCCTGTACTTGGGAACCCATCACCAGCACCTTTGTAGCGGTGCCATCGGGCATCAAAATCGGGCTAATAACTAGATCGAAGCTGAATGTATCTTCTTTGTAACGGAACTGGCAATTCAAATGTTCTGGCACTCTATTTGCCAGAATTTGTTGCAAACGCTCCAGATATGGGCCTATTGCCGCTGGGCTAAAAGTTTCGCTCAGAGGACTAGAGGCGATCGCTTCTGGGTGCAGGTCATATAGCTCTGCTTCTTGCCAATAAAATGATAAGTATTGGCCTGATGCGTCTTGGGTAAATGCCAACGGAGCCCCTAACTCCTGCAAACCGCTCGGATTGCTTTGCCAAGCGGATGCTGATTTAACAGGAGCATTAGAAAGCCGTTTTTGGAAATCTATAGGCACGCTCATCAGAGTCGGTCTCGCAACTTCTAGTGTGAGTTATGAGGCAATCTGGGCTCTCACCCCGATCCAGTTTCATCGTTTAGCCTTATGAACACCCTACCCTAATATACCTACAGCACCCACTCATTTTATGAGCGGCTTTGGCTGGCAGCAACCCGCCTTTTGCAGGTTAAGTTTAAACGAATGGCATTGAAATAGGATGGCAAAATGCCGTATCCGAAGCAATCCTAGCACTTTTAATTTTTGATAAAATGACTAGATTTGGATATGGTTGTCAAGATTTGTTTCAGCACTTCCAAGCCAAATCTAGCATCTGCTTCTTCGTAATCTATCAATCATTCCATTCGCCACGGGGCGGTACTGGCGTTCGTTGGAGGGTGCGAGTTAGCTCGTCATCTCGCTGTATGCTACCTTTAAGCCACTGACGGATGGCAGATTCAATCACCTTGCTGGGGTCATTCGTCAGGTGCTTAATTTGATCGAATAATTCTGAGTCTAAGTGGACGGAGACTTCCACCTTATCATTGGAGCGATGAGTTTCAACGGCTGGTTCTTTCATTGGCAATAAGATATCCGATCGATAACGGTGGAAACCTCAAAAAGGTATTAACTTTGTCGTGTTGTGACTCCCCACGATTGGGTGTCTGTCAGCAATTGCGATTATGCAGCGCCTACTAATTTTCCGAACAGTTTTGGCTTTTATTTTATATTGTACAATATCACCTTGATGAATTACTAAGAATAAACATCTCATTATAGCGCGTTAAAGCACTAGAAGTCTACACCAAGCTTACGCTATGGTGTGGGTAGTTAACGCAACATATGTTACCTTTTAGCTGCGATCGGTGCTTGACAGACTTTTTTCGGGCCTATCCCGACCCCGACCCCGGTAGGGATAAGCCCTGCGGCTGTCTTCCGCCGTCAAAAAAATGAGCATTAAATTTGGATTGAATATTGAAAATATTTTCATTGTTTGGTGTAATATTTGGTTGTGAGATGGTAAACAGACGCAAGTCTGGGAAGCAAATGCCTACCACAAAAGGTACGCGGGGACTCCACGAAACCAGGGATTTATCAAATCCCAAAACGCTTGAGGAGCTTGCTGCAAGGCAAGGATAGCAGATCGCCTTTTTGAAGGCAAAAGAATTGCGCCCAAGAACCCTATCGCTAGGGATATTAAGAACGAAATTTCTTAAGAATCCCATCCCCTTCAGGGGTGGGAGTGTCAACACCAAGGGAATTGTATGACTGACGTGCCCGTTTCTCACATCCGCAATTTTTCCATCATTGCCCACATCGACCACGGCAAGTCTACCCTGGCTGACCGTCTTTTGCAGGTTACCGGAACTGTGGCCGATCGGGATATGAAGGCACAGTTCCTCGATAATATGGATCTAGAAAGAGAACGCGGCATTACGATTAAGCTGCAAGCCGCCCGGATGAACTACAAGGGCAAAGATGGCGAAAATTACGTTCTCAACCTGATTGACACCCCCGGTCACGTGGATTTTTCCTACGAGGTGTCGCGCAGTCTGGCCGCCTGTGAGGGGGCGCTGCTGGTAGTGGATGCCTCCCAGGGAGTAGAAGCTCAAACCCTGGCGAATGTTTATTTGGCTTTAGAGAATAATCTGGAAATTATCCCCGTTTTGAATAAGATTGACCTACCTGGTGCCGAACCAGAGCGGGTGAGGGGAGAAATCGAAGAAATTATTGGCTTGGATTGTAGTGGGGCCATTCTTACTTCGGCAAAAGAAGGAATCGGGATTGACGAAATTCTGGAATCGATCGTTCATTTGGTGCCACCACCCCAAGATACCGTATCCCAACCGCTGAGGGCGTTGATTTTCGATAGTTACTACGACAGCTATCGAGGTGTGATTGTTTACTTCCGGGTGATGGATGGTACGGTAAAGAAGGGCGATCGCATTCGTCTGATGGTTAGCGGCAAAGAATACGTAATTGATGAGTTAGGGGTGCTTTCCCCCACCCAAATACAAGTGGACTCACTCCACGCCGGAGAAGTAGGCTACATCGCGGCAGCAATTAAAGCGGTGGAAGATGCCCGTGTAGGGGACACCATTACCTTAGCAAATGCGCCAGCAGCCGAGCCATTTCCCGGTTACGCCCAAGCCAAACCGATGGTATTTTGCGGGATGTTCCCAATAGATGCCGATCAGTTTGCAGATTTGCGGGAATCTTTGGAAAAGTTGAAACTAAACGACGCCGCTTTATCCTACGAACCGGAAACTTCCAGCGCGATGGGATTTGGTTTCCGCTGTGGGTTTTTGGGATTGCTGCACATGGAAATCGTGCAAGAACGCCTGGAGAGAGAATACAATCTCGATTTAATTATCACAGCACCTTCCGTCGTTTATCGAGTGATCACAATTAAAGGTGAGGAGTTATACATCGATAATCCCAGTCATTTACCAGATCCGCAATACCGGGAAAGAATCGAAGAACCTTATGTCAAAGTAGACATGATTACGCCGGAAGAATATGTCGGTACTTTGATGGAATTATCTCAAACTCGGCGCGGCGTTTTCAAAGATATGAAATATCTCACCCAAGGACGAACCACGCTGACTTATGAGTTGCCTTTGGCGGAAGTAGTGACTGACTTTTTCGATCAAATGAAGTCTCGCTCTCGCGGATATGCCAGTATGGAATATCATTTGATTGGCTATCGCGAGAATACTTTGGTGCGTTTGGATATCCTGATTAACAACGATCCGGTAGATTCTTTGGCGATGATTGTCCACCGAGATAAAGCTTACAATGTGGGTCGTGGTTTGGTGGAAAAACTGAAGGAATTGATTCCTCGCCACCAGTTTAAGATTCCTCTGCAAGCGTCAATCGGCAGTCGTATAGTTGCTAGCGAACATATTCCGGCGTTGCGGAAGGATGTGTTGGCAAAATGTTACGGTGGGGATATTTCCCGGAAGAAAAAGTTGCTTCAGAAGCAGGCGAAGGGGAAAAAGCGCATGAAAGCGATCGGTACTGTGGATGTGCCGCAGGAAGCTTTTATGGCTGTTTTGCGCCTGGATAAGGAGTAGCGGTATTGAATCTTTGAATGGATTCAAACTTATTGAAAAAGGTGGCTAAAACGCCACTTTTTTTTTGTTTAGTTTGAATTAATGGCTTCGTTTCAATCCCTGAAAGGGATTAATAAGCTTTGAAACTTTCTTGTCAGTTTGCGGATTATGCTGCGATTTTGACGTTTCAATCCCTGAAAGGGATTAATAAGCTTTGAAACTATAAAGATGCCAATTGGGGATATAGTATTAGCAATGGGTTTCAATCCCTGAAAGGGATTAATAAGCTTTGAAACGTCCAGTCCACTTAATGCGTCGGACTTTGCCTGAGTTTCAATCCCTGAAAGGGATTAATAAGCTTTGAAACGAGACTGATGAGATTGTACAAAAAGCTTGGAAAGATGTTTCAATCCCTGAAAGGGATTAATAAGCTTTGAAACTCTTAGAAGCATCCCAAGCCTTATCAATCTTAAAAGGTTTCAATCCCTGAAAGGGATTAATAAGCTTTGAAACAAAAGCCAAAGCTAATAGATAGAATCTAACACAGATTTGTTTCAATCCCTGAAAGGGATTAATAAGCTTTGAAACCTTCTAAAAAACTCCACTGATCTCCAGTTAACTGAATTGTTTCAATCCCTGAAAGGGATTAATAAGCTTTGAAACTCAAGCTAGAACTATGATTCCGAACAATTTTGATGTTTCAATCCCTGAAAGGGATTAATAAGCTTTGAAACTTACTTTTGTTTCTTCCGTTAGTGGTTTTGTTCCGTTGTTTCAATCCCTGAAAGGGATTAATAAGCTTTGAAACTACCTTGGAAATTCCAGTTTTGGTAGTAGCCTGTAGGGTTTCAATCCCTGAAAGGGATTAATAAGCTTTGAAACTTTTCCCCGGTGAGTGGAACACCCCCAAGGATTATAAGGTTTCAATCCCTGAAAGGGATTAATAAGCTTTGAAACGAGAGTGCTAAAAAAGGATTGGATAGTGTTAGCGAGTTTCAATCCCTGAAAGGGATTAATAAGCTTTGAAACTTTAATGAAATTTAGAGTCGAGGGCATTCCTTCTGGTTTCAATCCCTGAAAGGGATTAATAAGCTTTGAAACTTTTGGATATTGCCGCTCCCTCCAATATCAAAGTTTCAATCCCTGAAAGGGATTAATAAGCTTTGAAACGCAGCGACAGAGCCCGCGCCGCAGGAGGAAGGCACGGGTTTCAATCCCTGAAAGGGATTAATAAGCTTTGAAACAGCCAAGACAGGAGCCACAAGCCCGGGACACCCAGTTTCAATCCCTGAAAGGGATTAATAAGCTTTGAAACATTTCGGGAACAGGTTCGATCGCTTTCAAGAAGTTTTCGAGTTTCAATCCCTGAAAGGGATTAATAAGCTTTGAAACAATGCTAATCCCAGCAGTTGCCAACTGATTCTCAGTTTCAATCCCTGAAAGGGATTAATAAGCTTTGAAACCTGATGCGATCGCACCCAAAACTGCCAATCCGTTGTTTCAATCCCTGAAAGGGATTAATAAGCTTTGAAACTGTTTCAGATTCCCCCCCAGTTCCCCGGAAACCATGTTTCAATCCCTGAAAGGGATTAATAAGCTTTGAAACGTACCGCCCCAAAAAAGCCTAGCGATCGACACAGTTACGTTTCAATCCCTGAAAGGGATTAATAAGCTTTGAAACCTTCTCATCGCGTACAGCTTCAAGGGCCCATTTCAGTTTCAATCCCTGAAAGGGATTAATAAGCTTTGAAACGGCAACAGGCTGGAATGCTTGTTATATTTACTTTTCAAGGTGCTTTTGCGACTACCGAGATTGAATATAGCATTTCGGGCATCAACTTGTAAAGAACTTACCAAAGTTTTTAGCCAGAAAGCCAGTATTGACAAGCTTTTCAGCGATCGCGACTACCTCCCTTCAGGCATGAAGACAGCCAAAGCTTTGTCCAGAGAGGGTTTCAGGCAAAAATTTTCGGATGATTGGAAAAACACCTACCGACGGTCGCAAAGGATTTCCCTTTGGGCAGATTCTTGGTGTTTGGCAAAATAAAATTAATTAATAAATGTAAAGAAATTAATTAATATGACCGCTTTATGGTAAAGATTTGATGAATTCAGCAACCAGAAGTCGTCTTTTTAGGCATTCTTTGCTAACTTGCTAATTGTGGAGCTAACCTTTTGTGTAACAAAGATAGCAAATTGCGATCGCGTCTAAGTCAAAAATCCGATCGAACGGCAATTGCCACAGACGCCTCCCGACGGCAACAGAATAGCATCTAACCGCGATGGCTGCAAGGCAGTTATATTAATAACGGCGGTTTTACCGCTGGAAATAACCTATCAGTTGTTTAATACTTATGCGAATTTTGGTTACGGGTGGTGCTGGGTTCATTGGTTCCCATTTGATCGATCGCTTGATGGCACAAGAACACGAAGTCATCTGCTTAGATAACTTTTACACAGGTCACAAGCGAAACATCCTCAAATGGTTTGATAATCCTTACTTTGAGTTAATTCGCCATGACATCACCGAACCGATCAAGTTGGAGGTAGATCAAGTTTATCACCTCGCCTGTCCCGCCTCTCCCGTCCACTATCAGTACAATCCCATCAAGACCGTCAAAACCAACGTCATGGGAACGATGAATATGCTGGGATTGGCGAAGCGGGTGAAAGCCAGATTCCTGATTGCTTCTACATCCGAAGTCTATGGCGACCCAGACGTGCATCCCCAGACAGAAGAGTATAGAGGTAATGTCAATCCGATCGGCATTCGGTCATGCTACGACGAAGGGAAGCGGATTGCTGAAACATTGACGTTTGACTATCACCGGGAAAATAATGTGGATATTCGGGTTGCCCGGATTTTTAACACCTATGGCCCCAGAATGCTGGAAAATGACGGTCGCGTCGTCAGCAACTTTGTGGTTCAGGCTTTGCGGGGCGTACCGCTGACGGTTTACGGGAATGGTTCCCAGACACGCAGTTTTTGCTACGTTTCTGACCTAGTAGAAGGATTGATGCGATTGATGAATGGTGAGCATACTGGCCCCATAAATTTGGGTAATCCCGATGAATACACTATTTTAGAACTCGCTCAAAAAATTCAGCAAATGGTGAATCCAGATGCGGAGATTAAATACGAACCGCTACCCCAAGACGACCCCCGCCAGCGACAACCAGATATTACCAAAGCTAAAACATGGCTGGGATGGCAGCCGACGATCCCTCTGCAAGAAGGTTTGAAGCTGACAATAGACGATTTTCAGGCTCGCGTCAACATCTCTCAACCGTCAGCGGTTAGCTAATCTGTAGGTGTAGGGTATTTGGTTCGCGGCTCTAGCAATTCCCGATCGAGTTTTGGGTACTATACAGCAGGGGAAATTGTCTGAGGTAAAGTTAAGGGTTAATGGTTTGTGGCAATGGATCGTTAACCATTAACAATCAAGAATTAACATACCCTACATTCTTTACCCAAAACGTAAAAACCCATATTAGCTGAACGCTGGTATTTTTTGTTTAATCATTCACTTTGAGGATTTGCACGATATGCGTGTTTGCGTTATAGGTACAGGATACGTTGGCTTGGTTACTGGTGTATGTTTGGCACATATCGGCCATGACGTTATCTGCGTAGATAACAACGAAGAAAAAGTTAAGTTAATGAAGGCCGGACAGTCACCGATATTTGAGCCGGGATTGTCGGAATTGATGCAGTCTTCCTATCAAAGCGGACGGCTGGAGTTTTCTACGGATATAGCCGCAGGGGTCACGCACGGCGAAATTTTATTCATCGCTGTGGGAACGCCGCCATTGCCTACGGGTGAAAGCGATACAAGGTATGTCGAGGCAGTTGCCCGTGGAATTGGTGCCAATCTCAACGACGGCTATAAGGTGATTGTAAATAAATCTACCGTGCCGATCGGATCGGGCGACTGGGTGCGGATGATTGTGATGGATGGAATTGCCGAACGCCAGAAAGTGCTGGTAGGCGCTGGTGGCGTTGAAGAAGCTGTAGAAAAGATTGCGGCTGAATTTGATGTAGTCAGCAATCCTGAGTTTTTGCGCGAAGGTTCGGCAGTTTACGATACCTTTAACCCAGATCGGATTGTGCTGGGCAGCAATAGTCCGAAAGCAATCGGGTTGATGAAGGAACTCTACACTCCTATCATTGAGCGTAAGTTTGGCGAAGACACCTCTTTACCGCCAGTCCCGGTGGTAGCTACTGACATCAACTCGGCAGAAATGATTAAGTATGCCGCCAATGCGTTCTTGGCGACTAAGATCAGCTTTATCAACGAAGTTGCCAATATTTGCGATCGCGTCGGTGCAGACGTAACCCAAGTAGCTAAAGGTATCGGTTTAGACTCCCGCATCGGCAACAAATTCTTGCAAGCTGGTATTGGTTGGGGCGGTTCCTGCTTCCCCAAAGATGTCTCCGCCCTCATCCACACCGCCGATGACTACGGCTACGAAACGCAACTACTCAAAGCAGCTGTCAGCGTCAACCAACGCCAGCGTGTGATTGCGATCGAAAAATTACAGCACGAACTGAAAATCCTCAAAGGTAAAACAGTTGGTCTGTTGGGTTTAACCTTCAAGCCCGATACTGATGATATGCGCGATGCACCAGCCCTCAATCTGATCGAACAGCTTAATCGCCTCGGTACGAAAGTAAAAGCCTACGATCCCCTGGTTTCCCAAACAGGTATGCGTCACGGTTTAAGCGGCGTAATTGTAGAAACCGATCCCGAACGGCTAGCAGATGGCTGCGATGCCCTGGTGCTTGTGACAGACTGGGCACAGTTCCAAACTCTAGACTATGCCAAAATGGCTAAATTGATGAATAGTCCGGTCATGATCGACGGTCGGAATTTTCTCGATCGCAAAACTTTGGAAGCCGCCGGTTTCCGCTACGTAGGTATCGGTCGCTAAGGACGATCGGGGAGTGGGTAAGATTTTTTCCATTCCCCGATTTTAGCCATAATTAGTACGTTGTTGCGCTAAAGCGCGGCATTGCAAGAACGTACCCATCAAGAGTAGGGGCGTTCGCGCTAGCGTGCCGTAGGCATTAGCATTCGGGCAGTAAATCTTTGGTTTTGACCGATAAATTATCTACCCGAATGCTTCGCCCCTAGCGTTAATTATGACCGATAAATTATCTACTATCTACCCGAATGTTTGTAAGGGCAAATGCGATCGCTGTCTGGGAATAGACGCCAGCAGGGAGATTTTATATTATAATAACTTTTAGCTAAACTCGGAGGCAAATATGGTTAGTACAGCCGCGAAACCAACCACTATTCCCCCAGAAACTACCCTAGCAGAACAGCGAGTCGTTTTCTACAACATTAGTTGGCAAGCTTACGAGCAAATTTTAGCAGCACTTGGTGAAAGTCGTTCTTCTCGACTCACATATAACGAAGGCACATTAGAAATTACCATGCCTTTAGAAGAACATGAAAGTGCTATTAGATTAATTGAACTATTCATCCGCATTTTGGTAGTAGAGTTTGGGTTAAAAGTCAAAACAATGGGTTCAACGACCTTAAACCGTCCCGATTTAAAAAAAGGTGCTGAACCTGACAACTGCTACTACATCCAAAATCAACCCAAAGTCGCTGGAAAAAAGGTTGACCTAAACACAGATCCCCCACCCGACTTGATTGCAGAAGTAGATATTACTCATACTGATATTAATAAACTGAATTTGTATGCCAGTATGGGAGTACCCGAATTTTGGCGCTATAACGGTCAAATCCTGCGAATCTATCAACTTCAAGATTCTGAGTATATTGAAGTTGAAAACAGTCCAACATTTTCTTTGGCAATTAAAGAGAGGCTTTACCAATTTTTGGAAGAGGCGAACTTGGACGAAGTGCTGGCTGAGAAGTCTTTCCGTGCTTGGGTACAGCAAGAAGTAGAGAGTCACAAGATTATGTAGGGGCGTTCGCGTAGCGTGCCGGAGGCATTAGCATTCGGGCAGTAAATCTTTGGTTTTGACCGATAAATTATCTACCCGAATGCTTCGCCCCTACCGTTGATTTTGACAGATAAATTATCTACTAGGCTATAAAAATTAAGATGCGATCGCTCTTTCTAAAATATAATAAAATTAGCCACCCAACCAATTAAAGCACCACCTAAAACTAACCACGCTGCATTTATCCGCAAGCGAATAGCTAAAACTGCTGCAATTAAAGCGATCGAAATCGCTAGCCAATCTGTGAGAGTAGCGGCAGCAAGTTTGGCGGTAACAACTGCCATTAGTGCTATTGAACTCACATTCACCGCATCTAAAAAAGCTGCCGACCATTTGGAAGAACGCAAGCGAGGAATGAGCGGATTTAAGGCGGCGACGAAGAAAAAAGAGGGCAAGAAAATCCCTACTGTCGCCACAATTGCGCCTGGGAAACCAGCAATGATGTAGCCGATGAAGGTAGCGGTGGAAAGTACTGGGCCAGGGGTAAATTGACCGATCGCGATCGCATCCAGCAACTGCTGTTGAGTTAGCCAACCATATTCCTGAACCAGTCCCCCTTCTAGAAACGCCACCAGCACATAACCGCTGCCAAATAAGACACTTCCCACTTTGAGAAAAAATAAACCCAATTGCCACAAGGGGACACCCCCTGCAACAGCCGTTCCAGTTGTCGCCGCTAGTTTCAGCGTCCCAGCGCTAGTCAAACCGGCTGCGATCGTTATTGTCTGTCCACCTTGAGGGGGATTGCCTGGGTCAGATCCACCCAGCCAAATCATTCCCAACAATCCCCCCAGCAGAAGGGCAACAACCTCATTTAACCCCAAAAATAATGTCAGCGATACGAATAAGGCGATAATAAGCAGTTTTCGAGCCTTCAGTGCCGTTTTTCCCAGTCGCCAGATCGCATTCAGAATGACTCCCAGGACAGCTGGTTTAATTCCATACAGCAAGGGGGCAACCTGGGGCAATGTTCCAAATTCCACATAAATCCAGGCCAAGCCTCCAGTGATAATAACAGCCGGAAAAATAAAGCAAACGCCTGCAACAATCAAACCCAGCCAGCCAGCGCGGATATATCCTATGTGGATCGCCATTTCTGTCGAATTTGGCCCTGGAATCAGATTTGTTGCGCCTACCAGATCCAGGAAATGCGATCGATCGATCCACTGTCGTCGATTGACAACTTCATCTTCCATCATGGCGATGTGAGCGGCAGGCCCACCAAAGCCGATCGCACCTAGTTTGAAAAATAGTTTTGCCAGATCGCTTAACTGGCTAACATTTTGGTCATTGGTCATTGGTCATATTATGTCCGGTTACCGGCATTGTAATAGGCATCATTGGTTAAATTTAACCGCAGATGAAGACAGATGAACGCAGATGAACGCAGATGCAGAGGGGGAATTTTTTAGACAATCGATGCTACCGGACATAATGACAACTGACAACTGACCACTGACAACTGACCACTGACAACTGACTATTGACCACCGGGAAAATGCTCAATTTGAGCGTAGCCGCTGAAGAGTAACTTTTTCCCTTGAGTTTCCAAGCGATTGATCCGCATCGTCACGCCGTCGAGATCGAAGCGATCGAGATCCACCATATTATCCAATACCTCAGCCAGCGCCTTTGATAGGGTTTGAGAAATTTCACGCAGCGATTCCGGTACGGCGTCTGCATAAAACTGAGGGTCTTTAAAAGCAATGCGACGACGGCGCTCAACTGCTAGCGTCATCGTCATGCTAATGGGTACTGTACCGCGATCGGGTAGCTCCGCCTTGGCAAAAAGCCGAATCCGGTTACCACTCTCCAGTTGCAGGTTAACGTCTGTGAAGGAAATTGGTTCACCCTCAGTCAAGTCGCTCAAGGATTCCAAAGAAAGATTTTGCAGGCGCTTTCTTACCAATTCTGCGTTAAACGCTTCATTAATACCCTCTTCCGACAAGGTGACTAGAGCGATCGCTTGCGTGGGTTGCTTCAGCGTTATCTTACCGCTCAAAATCGAGCTGAAGTCAATGGATACCGCATCTGTCTCAAAGGACATCTCCTCAACGGGAAAATCCTTGCGAATCACCAAGCCACGACCGCTCATTTTAAAGCTGTCGATGCTCCCCTGCAACAATTTGCTGGACGGCGAGCAGCGTACAGAGACCTCCACAGACTCGCTCTTACTGAACAAGTGGCGGATGGATTGGCTAGCAACCGTGTTGAGCATTCGCTCTCCCCAATCGCTACCACCAGAATTAGTAAAACCAGTCAGGCCACCTAACATAAAGTTTTGTGTCTATAGAAAGTCTTCATCCTTTCTAACAAAATGTGAATAACTCAGCAATCCGTTGCTTAACCATAGCAAAGTATGCTACTGGGATGGCCTAATACCTAAGACAGATTGTGCAGAGTCGAGCGGTCTTTGAGGGTGATTGCCGAACAGCCTTACCAGGAAATAATTTCAGCCATCAGGATAAAGCTATTTGTTTCAATTTTAGGAACGAGCCTGCCAAAAGGTGTAGGTAAAGGCTAAGTTATCGGTAATCACTGCTATTAGCAATTTCTATCTATTTATTTCAGTCCGCGATCGGCTTACAGCCTAGATTTTTGGTTTAGAAACCCGGTTTCTTCAGCCAAAATTGAGAATAGTGCAAGATCTGAGTATTTCTACACTTGACAAAGCAGAAACTTTAGTTATGGAGAAACTATGGCAAAGGAAATGGCGATTTCTACCCGTGGACTGACCAAGCAATTTGACCGCTACATTGCCGTTAACGATGTCGATTTACAGGTAGAAGCGGGAGAAGTCTACGGACTGATCGGGCCAAACGGAGCGGGGAAAACGACGCTGATCCGGATGTTGGCGGCAGCTGAGGAACCAACGATAGGGGAAATTTATATTAATGGCGATCGCCTCTTGCGCGATCGCAGCAACCCAAACCTGAAACGTCGGCTTGGCTATCTCCCGGATGACTTCCCCCTGTACGATGACCTCAACGTCTGGGACTACCTAGATTACTTTGCACGGCTTTATCGCTTGCGAGAACCCCGTCGCAGCCAACGCCTGTACGAAGTTTTGGAACTTGTGCAGCTAACCAACAAGCGCAACAGCCAGATCGCAACCCTATCGCGGGGGATGAAACAGCGCCTCAGCCTTGCCAGAACGATTATCCACGAACCGATCGTACTACTGCTGGACGAACCTGTGTCCGGATTAGATCCGATCGCCAGAATGCAGTTTAGGGAAATCATCAAAACATTGCGGGAAGCTGGGATGACAATCCTGATTTCCTCCCACGTCCTCAGCGACTTGGCGGAACTCTGCACCTCAGTCGGCATTATGGAACTGGGTTATCTAGTGGAAAGTGAGTCCCTCAAAGAACTTTACCGCCGCCTCAGCCGTCAGCAAATAGTCATGTCGGCTTTGGGTAACCAAGACGCACTTTTAGCAGAACTGAAAAACTATCCCCAGGTGGAAGAGTGGGAAGTGATGTCAGCAACCGGACAGATACGGGTTAACTTTTCCGGCTCCCAGGAAGATTGTGCTAAGTTGTTGCGAAGTCTCATCGAAGCTGGCATTCCCATGAACGAATTCCACTGCACCCAAGAAGATTTGGAAACCATCTTCCTCAAACTGGGTCACAAACAAGCCTCGTAGAATTTTGGATTTTGGATTTTGGATTTTGGATTTTATTTTCAACAGGACTTATGCCGCCCCCAAATCTGGGGGCTTCCCTCCTTACTCCCCCCAGATTTGGGGGTAGGGGGGCGAAACAAGAAATATTGCGTAACTCCTATTCAATCTCAAATCTGAAATTTTAAATTGTTAAACTGGCAATTAACGCTCCAGTTGCGGCAAGCTGGTCAGTCCGCATTCAAAGCGCTACTAGCAGGACGTGCATTTTAAACCTATTGTGGGAATTTACCTGAAAATTGCCCATTTTTAGTTAAAAAATTGCATCTGCAATCCGAAATCTCAAATTTGAAATTTATTTGGAGAGTTTTGAGTATGACACTCAGTTTGATAAACCGAATAGGCGACTGGAACCCGCAACTATTGCGGGAACTCAAAGGTCGCCTGAAAACTCGGAATGTAGCGATCGCATCAGCCATCTCCCTCCTGGGTCAGCTGCTATTGGTGATGTCTTACTACGGCCAACTTCCTGTAGAAAAAGTTGAGTCCCAGACATTTAGCAAATATTGCCCTGGCCCGGAACAGTATTATCGAGGAAACGAGTGCCTGAAGGATATCGCCGGTAATTTTGTGATTAACTGGCAGTACTGGTGGCTAGACGTATTCGTATGGCTCAGTTTGATTAGCATCTTCGTTATGTCAGTGGTTGGCACCTATATGCTGATCGCTGACTTAGCGCAGGAAGATCGTCGCAGCACGCTTAACTTTATCCGCCTCAGTCCCCAGTCTACCCAAAGCATTTTGGGTGGCAAACTGCTGGGAGTTCCCGTTTTGCTGTATGTGGTAGGCGTTCTGGCTATCCCTCTGCATTTGTGTGCTGGTATTTCCGCTTCAATTCCTTTACCTTTAATTCTCACCTTCTACGGAGTTCTCGCCCTCAGCTGCCTGTTATTCTACAGTGGGGCATTATTATTCGGCTTATTTAGTTCTGCGTTTAGCGGGTTTCAACCTTGGTTGGGTAGTGGCTTAGTCTTGATTTTCCTGTGGGTTGGTAGTTTCAAAACGATCGCCCACGACCCCACAGATTGGGTGAAGTTGTTCTCCCCATCTTGGATGATTTCGTATCTAGTTTCTGCGACTTCCTTTGGTTACAAATCTCCATTCTCCTACCTGCACATAGAAATCTGGCAATGGTTTTACATCCCGCTAGGTGCAAGTTTTGTGAGCGCTGTTGCCTTTGCTGTATTAAATTCTGGCTTGTGGATTTATTGGTTCTGGCAATCTATGATGCGGCGCTTTCCCAATCCCAGCAATACTATGTTGAGCAAAGGCCAGAGTTATTTGCTAACAGCCAGTTTTGAAGTAATAGTTCTGGGATTCGCCATGCAAAATATGGAAAAAGGGCGGTCTGGGTCACAAGGGTTGTCTTTTAACTTGAATTACCTACTTTTCTTTAACCTTTTCCTGTTTTTGTGTCTAATCGCATCTTTGTCGCCTCAGCGACAAGCGTTGCAAGATTGGGCGCGATACCGGCGGGAAAAAGTGACAAATCGCCAGCGTGTCTGGAACGGTTCCTTGGTGCGCGATTTGATGTGGGGTGAAAAAAGCCCGAACATCATGGCGATCGCACTTAATCTGTTCATTACCTCACTGCCGCTCATCTGTTGGATTCTAGTTTGGCCCAACAATACAGAAAAAGTTGACGCTTTCTTGAGTTTGGCACTGACAGTGACCGTAATTGCCATCTATGCTGCGATCGCGCAACTAATGCTGTTGATGAAAACTCAGAAACAAGCTGTGTGGGTAGCAGGCGCATTGGGTGCCGCAATTGTACTCCCACCGCTGATATTTGCTGTCCTCTCCCTTGGATCGGGAACAGACCCCTATGCAATCTGGCTGTTTTCAGCTTTCCCTTGGGTTGCCCTCACGCAACATACAGCGGCTACAACCGTTTTTATGACAATTATAGGCCAATTCACCCTCCTAGCGGTCTTGAACGCACGATTGTCACTGCAACTGCGACAAGCTGGTGAATCTGCCTCCAAAGCCCTGCTAGCCGCTCATAAGGCTTAATCGACGCAGTGTAGGGTGCGGCAATACTGTTTAGGAATTGTAGGTTGGGTTAAGCGCAAGCGAAACCCAACTCTCCCCAAGTAAAAAATTGTAGGTTGGGTTAAGCGCAAGCGAAACCCAACTCTCCCCAAGGTCAGAGTTGAAAACAAATTAAATTCACAAAAACCACCATGAATCTCCTTTGGTTAGACCGACTGGGCGACTGGAATCCGCAACTATTCCGCGAACTGAAAGGGCGTTTAAAATTACGCAATTTAGTAGTAGTAACTACCGTTGCTCTGCTAACTCAGTTGCTAGTAGTAATGAATTTTTACTTTCAGATTTCTGAAAAAAGTAGATATAGCAATTATTGCGTAAAAAATCAGCAATCAGAATGCCTTGTAAATGCTGCTGGTTACATTGTCGTTGACTGGCATAGCTGGTGGATGGAATTGTTTACTATTCTCAGCTGGATTTTGCCATTCATCCTGTTGCTGGGTGCTGTGTATATGCTCATCAGCGATGTTGGCAAAGAACAGCATAGAGGCACTCTTAACTTTATTAAATTGAGTCCTGAGTCTAGCGAAAATATTTTGATTGGTAAAATACTAGGCGCTCCTATTTTGCTCTACGCAGGTATCCTCCTATTTATTCCATTACATTTGGCCTCAGCGATCGGAGCGGGTGTTCCTTTGGGCTTGCTACTAAGCTTTTATCTGCTCGTTTGGGGATGTTCCCTCTTCTTCGGGAACATCATGCTTCTCTATTCGTTTCAGGTTGGATTTCATGCTTGGTTGTGCAGCTTTTTAACCTTGATATTTGGCTCGCCTTGCCTGCAAATTATCAACTTTGTTATGTATACTGGAACAAAGGAAGATGTTTATAATGGCAATTTGCAGTGGTTTTATTTACCAATTGGTAGCAATTTATTGGTATTAGAGGCTTTTTTACTACTGAATTGCGGCTTGTGTAATTATGTAGTGTGGCGATCGTTAAATCGCCGCTTTCGTCAACCAAATGCAACTCTGATTAGCAAAAAACAAAGCTACTGGTTAGTAGCTTATTTTGAAGTTTTGATTTTAGGATTTTTTGTAGGAAACTACAACTCAGAGTTGGTAAATTATGACAGTTATTGGCATTGGTTTGGGTTGATAGCATTTCTGGAAATTATAAACCTGTTGGCGTTTGTGTTTTTAATCCCTGCTTTGTCGCCTCATCGTCAGGAATTGCAGGATTGGGTTCGTTACCGCCGATGGGATGGGGTTTCTGGGCGCAAGAGTTTCTGGAATCGCTCTTTAGTACAGGATTTGGTTTGGGCAGAAAAAAGTCCAGCGGTAGTGGCGATCGCGCTAAATCTAGTCATTAAAACAGTAATTTGGGCTGCTTGGGTTATATTTGCCACCCAAAATCCTTACAAAATCCAAACGATCGCAGTTTTGATTTTGAGCGCCAACTTGATTTTGATCTATGCTGCGATCGCTCAAATGATCCTGTTAATGAAAAGTCCCAAACGGGGTATATTGGCTGCCATTGTGGTAAGCGGATTAATTCTCCTTCCCTTGTTAGCAGTTCAAGAAAGTCCTGGTTTGTTGCTGTTTTCAGTTTTCCCGTGGTTTGCGATGGAACACGCTAGTGCAACGGCCATTTTTATGAGCCTGCTGGGGCAATGGAGCCTACTGGGATTGTTAAGCGTACAGATGACGAAAAAATTGCGGCAAGCAGGCGAATCTGCCTCCAAAGCGCTGTTTTCCGAACGTCGGTCTTTACCAACTCAGTAGGTGCCGCTACGCGGAAGTCAAAAGTCAAAAGTCAAAAGTTAAAAATCCTTTGAGTGTAAGGCATTTAACTACTTATGAACTGGTGGTTATTTCTGCCGCGCTGCACTAGAAGCTTTTGTTGTAACGCACCATAGTTTTGGTGCGTTATACCAAATCCGGGTTAACTACCCCCTTTTTCTTGAAGCCCGCGCAGGCGGGCTTTGTTTGTGTAGCCGCGACTTTAGTCGTCGGGTCAAAAAGGGGTTATGCAAGCGGATTCCGTATTATATCATGTCCTTACGCATCGGTTACCTAAAAAAATCGTGTGATTATTCTGATCTGCGTTTATCTGCGTTTATCTGTCTTCATCTGCGGTAAAAATTTAACCAACGATGACAACAGACAATTTGACGATCTCACTCATGTACTAACGATGCAACCGGACACAATATTACACTTCGTTAACGCACCCTACAGAAGAAACCTGATGACTAATGACCAATCACCAATGACTATTTTTTGAGCGCCTTTTTCACCAAATCAGGAATTTGAGAAGGGCGCTGGGCTACAGGTATTTTTGCTTTCTCAAAGGCTCCAATTTTGGTTTCTGCGGTACTAACTTCATCCTCTATAGCTGGCTGCGAAACGATTAAGTCGCTAGCGTGGCGCTGACGTTTTACTTCAGGTGCGTATCGTCCGGCAATATAGACAACTACAGGCTTATTAATCTCCTCTGTAATATATTCGACGACTGTTTCTTCGTTACCGCCTTCAGTCTTTCCGAGTAAAACGATCGCTTTGGTATTATCATCTTTATTTAAAGTTTGCAGCCATTGGCGAAATGAAGAACCAACGATCGCATCGCTGCCAATACTAACGCCCATCGATTGACCAAATCCAGCTTGTGTCAGTTCCAGGGCTACTTCCGAAGTCAAACTGCCGCAGCGACTAATCAGCCCCACAGGCCCTGGAGTATAGAATTCGATCGGATGAGTTCCCAGCAAAAGCTTTCCCGGTATTATAATCCCCATACTGTTGGGGCCGACGATTAAAGTTTTGTGGGCATCGGCAATTCTCAGCAGGTAGACCATATCCAAGGGTGGAATGCCGCTGGTAACTATAATAATTTGGCGGATATTGGCTGCGATCGCTTCTAGCGCCGCATCCAATGCCAGATAAGGCGACTTGAAGATTATGGTAGTATCGATCGAGCCAGTGGTCGGCAGTGCTTGTTCTACCAAGTCGAACACGGGGATATCATGTACCGTCTGTCCCCCCTGTCCGGGACTTACTCCTGCAACGACGTTGGTGCCATAGGCTTTCATCCTAGCGACGTGGATAGAAGCAAGTGGTTCGGTGATGCCTTGGATTAAGACTTTGCTGTCTGGCTTTAAATTCATTACAGAATGCCTTTTGATTACTTTTATCTACCCCGCCGGGAAGACCCACACCATAGCAGCTTCTGCTTGGTGTTGGGATGAAAGGCGGGTTAAAATTGGGTACTTGATGTACCCAATGAGGACAAATCATGCTACTGTATTGTAATCTGCATTTTCTATAAAATGTTAGTTTACGAAGCCAAGCTAAAAGGAACAGAAGCCCAGTACCGCATCATTGATGAGATGTTGCGGACTGGGCTTTTTGTCCGCAATAAAGCGTTGCGATACTGGATGGATAATCCCGGCGTAAACGGCATGGATCTAAATAAATATTGCAAAGTTTTGGCTGACAATCCTGAGTTCCCTTGGGTTAAAAAACTTAACTCAATGGCAAGACAGGCAATGGCTGAACGCGCTTGGTTGGCTATAGTTCAATTCTTTGATAACTGCAAACAGAAAGTACCAAGCAAAAAAGGTTATCCGAAGTTCAAAAAACTGTTGACCAGAGCATCAGTTGAGTATAAAACCTGTGGTTGGAAGCTTTCATCCGATAGAAGATATATCACTTTCACGGATAAATTCGGTGCTGGGACTTTCAAGCTTTGGGGAACTAGAGACTTACATTTTTACCAAATAGACCTTCTTAAGCGTGTTAGGATAGTTCGCCGTTCCGATGGATATTATGTACAGTTTTGCATTAATCACGAAAGGAAAGAAACTCATGAATTAACAGGTCGAATGTTAGGGCTAGATGTTGGTTTAAACCATTTCTACACCGATTCAGAGGGTAATCAAGTAGAAAACCCTCGCTTTTTGAGGAAAAGTGAAAAAGCTCTCAAGAGAGCTTCTCGTCAACTTTCACGAAAAAAGAAAGGGTCAAAAAATAGAAGGAAAGCTAAGAATCGGTTAGGTAGGAAACACCTAAAAGTTGAAAGACAGCGTAAAGACTTTGTTGTGAAATTAGCAAGGTGCGTAATCCAGTCTAGTGACTTGGTAGCCATTGAAGACTTACAGGTGCGAAACATGGTGAAAAACCACCATTTGGCTAAATCAATAAGCGATGCTTCTTGGTCGATGTTTAGGCAGTGGTTAGAATATTTTGGTCAAGTATTCGGAGTGCCGGTTGTGGCTGTCCCTCCTCAATATACATCGCAGGATTGTTCTAATTGCGGTACGACCGTTAAGAAAACCTTAAGCAATAGAACTCATCAATGCCATCACTGTGGGCATATTCAAGATCGAGATTGGAACGCGGCAATTAATATTCTAAATATTGCGCTATCCATCTTAAGTAAAATGTTAGAAAATACCGTCTGGCAGACGGAAATTAACGCCTCTAGAGAGAATGACCTCTGCTTGGTTGGGTCAACTCAATTAAGTAAGCCGACTCGTAGAAAGAGGAAGCCCAAAGAGCAATCTTTGGAATCCCGCGCTACTTGTACTGAGCGAAGCCGAAGTATATTTGGTACTCCGAATTAGCGCCGGGAGGATGTCAATCAGATTTGGGCTTATTGATAAATTTAATTAACTCTCGGATGCTTTCTGCTTGAATTTTTGCTGTTTCCTCTTGTCCTGATTTGATAGCTGGAATTTCTTCACGCAACAAAGTAACTAGGGAGTTAACCGCACCCACCAAGGCATCAACATTATTGTTGGTTTGTTCCACTTCCTCGGCAATGCGATCGACCTTTTCACCAAGGTGGTCAACCTTTTCAGCAAGGAGATCGACCTTTCCAGCAAATTTATCAAGCATTTCATCTGTCCATCTTTCTACTGCCATCTTATTACCTCTTTTATTTTGATTATCCCTTTTCGATCGTGATTTTTCGCCACAGTCCAAACTGCACCTGCAAAGCTCTCGATATAAGTATCTTACAATTGCAAAAGCCTGCTAAGTAGGTGGGCATAATTAAACGTAAAACTGCTAAGCCCTTAGAAACCCGGTAACTCCTGCGAAACCGGGTTTCTGGAAGTTCAGTTTATTTACGCTCACCTAACTTACAATAAAATGATTTTCTTCATAGCGCGAAAGTAGGGGCCCTTTTGGCAGATAATTGGTGGTTTCCAGACAAGAATCATGGCCAAACCCGCCCCTACAATTTAACAAATAGCATCAAGACCTCTTACCAGTTGGCTTTGTCAAAGTTACCGCTTGCGACACCGCCTCATCCAAGCTGTTTGCCACAGACACTCCCAACTCTGCCAGACGCAGTTTTGCAGCCTCAACCTCACCACCAGCCAGACGCACGACAAAATGAGGGTAGTGGCCGTTACCACTGGTGCTTTTGCGACGCACTCGCCCGGTAGTTGAGGGCGAAACTAGCGCCTCGCCATAGTTTCGCTGTATAAAGTTGCCAATAACGTCAGCAATTTCATCGCTGGAAGTTACGCCACCCAAAATATTCACTACCAAGACTTTGATACTATTTTCGTGTGCGATCGTTTCCAGTCCTCGTTCCAAGCGATCGCACAGCGTCTCTGTGGCATTGCTGGGCACCTCTTCCCCCACATTTAGACAGCTACCTGGCTTTCCCCCCGCTTGGTACACTGAATCCAAAATCGCCATTGCCAAACCAGTTCCATTGCAGACAATGCCGATATTGCCGTCCAATGCCCACAAATTGCCGTTGAGCGGTAAAGCTGTGTCCTCTTCAGTGGTGTGGCAGGAATGAGCTTTACCCCGCCGTACTTTTGCTGCCAGTACAGCCAAATCTGGATGGCGTTCCAAAGCACAGTCGTTGACGGTTATTTTACCATCCAGAGCCATCACTTCGCCATTGAGATTAACTCCAAGGGGATTGATTTCCACCAAATCCAAGTCTTTTTGGACAAATAGCTTGTACATAGCTTCAACGATCGCACTTACGGACTGAATCTGATTGCCCTGCAATCCCATTTTCAGCGCTAACCGTCGTGCATAGAATGGAGAAAATTCTTGCTCTACTACTACCTGCTGCATTTGCTCCATTACCGCCTCCACATCGATGCCTCCTTGTGGAGAACCCAAAAGCACAGGGCGACGAAGGGTATAATCTAGAGCTACTGCCAGATAAAACTCTTTCTCGGCGTCGTATCTCGCCTCTGCCAGCAGCACCTCTGGAAACTGACCCATAATGGGTAGGTGGAAGATTGTTTGAGCAGCTGCGATCGCATCGATCGTATTTTCCACAAACTTAATCCCACCAGCTCTCGCCCGTCCGCCTGTAGGTACCTGCGACTTCAGCACTACCGGATAGGGAATCTTCAGCGCCTTTATATCTCTGGGACTGTCAATTCTTTGAGAAGGCAAAACGGGAATACCGATTTCGCGAAATAATTCCTTTGCCTGATACTCTAATAAGTCCATATCAAAATTAATAAGTGAACTACCTGCACTAACTCGAAGCGAGTATGCAGGCTTCCAACATCAAGGGGGAATGCCTCAGAACAGACTTGCGTCCACTATGAGGTCTTACTTCCCCTCCGTCAGCAGAGACGGCTGTTCCATCCGCCTTTAGCATTCTGATGCCTTCTGCTCTAATATTCGTTGCAGCGTTGCCATCTCTATCGTGATGAGTACCACAGTGAGGGCAAGTCCACTCTCTCACCTCTAAAAGTATTTCATCAACTTGGTGATAGCAATTAGAGCAGAGCTTGGAGCTTGGGAACCATCGGTCAATCTCTACCAACTTGCCACCTTTCTTTTCTAGTTTGTAAGCAAGAAAGTTGGTGAACGTTCCCCATCCTGCATCAGATATTGCTTTGGCTAGATTGTGGTTACGAACCATACCTTTGATATGCAGATTTTCTACTACGACAACTTGGTTTTCATTGACGAGTGAGCGCGTAAGCTTATGTAGAAAATCCTGACGTGAGTTACTGACTCGTTCGTATACTCTAGCGACAACTTTTCTATATTTGTGTCTTGATTTACTTCCTTTCTGTTTTTTAGCTAATTTTTGCTGCTGACGCTTGAGATTTCTCTCGTGCTTGGCTAAATGCTTGGGATTGTCGAATTTAGACACCTTGCTACCATCACTGACAACGGCAAAGTGCTTTAATCCCAAGTCAACACCGACCACGTTGCCATTGGTTGATACTTGAGGATTGTGACCTTCAATCTCAGTCAAGACAGATGCGTAATACTTGCCCGAAGGATCTTTGCTCACTGTTACCGTTTTAATTGTTCCCTCAATGGTTCTGTGAATTTTGGCTTTCACCGTGCCTATTTTCCCTGGCAATTTTACAGCGCCATTTTCCACTTTGACGTTTTGAGGGTACTGGATTGACTGCCTACCATGCTTTGATTTTAATCGTGGAAATCTTGCCCGACTATCAAAGAAGTTTTTATACGCAGTTGTTAGATTGAGAGTAACAGCTTGCAATACCTGACTGTAGCATTCAGATAACCATACAGTGTCCTCAGCTTTTTTGAGCTTAGGAAGAAGTGCATTGAGTGCCGACCGCCCTAATCCTTTACCTGTCTCTTTATAGGTTTCAATGGATTTGTTCAGCCCATAATTCCACCACCATCTTGCACAGCCAAAGTGTTGAGCTAGTAGAATTTCTTGCTCTGGTGTTGGATATAGACGAACTTTGATAGCCTTGTGTAGCACTCAGTATCACCTCCTTGTCTTCCTATCTTATCGTCTACTGCGGTTAGAGGTAAAGCCCATCTGGAAAGATTTGGAAAACTCCGTTCCTCCATTTTCCCGCCTTTCATCCTGCCGCTAAACCCGAAAGGGGTACTCGCCTCCGGCTCGATAAATCCCCCTCGGTTATAGCGGGGGACTTCCCGGCGAATCAGTTAAAGATAAACGAGTGAATTCCCCCTTTCCTCTTCAATTTTTATTTTTGATTTTTTAATTGCTCCTGCCAGTCTTTAGCGACCATATCGATACCGTAGAACTTTTGCCAGAAGCGGTCTACAGCCCAAGTCGGCAAAACTTTTGTCATTAAAAACAGCAGCAAATCGCCACCTGTGGCCGCAGTATAGCGCGGACGGGGACGGGGGTCTGTAAGCGATCGCACAATTACCACCGCCACCCGTTCCGGAGTCCAAGCTTGACTGCTCGTTTGTTCCTGTAAACCTTTTAACTTCTCAAAACCAGCGCGATAGGGAGTTTTTTCAGATTCAACAATTGTCATATCGACCGTTGCTGCTGCGGCATCAAAAAAATCCGTACTCACCGGCCCCGGTTCAATCACGCTGACCTTAATATTAAACGGCTCTAGCTCCATGCGTAGAGCGTCGCTAAGCCCTTCCAAAGCAAATTTAGAGGCACTGTACATACCCCCAAAAGGAAACGCCAGCCTTCCTCCCAAAGAACTAACATTGATAATTCTGCCCCCGCCAGAGTCGCGCATCGTTGGAATTAAAGCTCGAATCAAAGCCAGTGGCCCCAGTAAATTAACCTCAAACTGCCGTCGAGCCGCTTGGGCCGAAATGTATTCCAACGGCCCCATTTGACCGTAGCCAGCATTATTCACCAACGCATTGACCCCACCGAACCGCAGGATAGCAGCTCTAGCCAAAGCTTCCACCTGTTCGACTTGCGACATATCTGTGGGGACAACTAAAACTTCCGCTCCAGCTTTGCTACAGTATGTGGCAGTTGTTTCCAGCTTGCTCTGGTTACGAGCAGCCAGCACCAATCGGATTCCTGGAAACTGTTTGGCTAAAACTTGTGCCAGAGCAGCGCCAATCCCAGCGGAAGCGCCAGTAATTACTACAACTTGTTCAGACAGTGGAATGTTTGGAGACATCACAATAGAGAATAGAGAATTGCCCAGAACGCGAATGGGAACGACGCCTATTTTCTACTTTAAGCCCGTAGTAAGGTAATAAGCAGGTTCGATCGCAGAAAATGTAACTTCAATTAAAATTACCAAGAAATCATCTATCCTAAGTCCGAAGTTCAAAGTCGAATCAAATCCAGAATTGAAAGGTGGTGCTAGATGGAAACAGCAGTCCAGAAGGATGATTTACAAGCACTGGGGCAACTTTTGCAGGAGCTACTAAACTCAGAGTTAGCGACCAAAACTGCCATTCAGGTCAAATGTACTTTCCAGAACGACATTTTGCTGATTTTGGCTCAAGAGGCGAATCCCCTTGTTGACCAAGCACAGCCAATCTTCAGGGTACTACAAGAAACCATTGAAGGGTTGCAACTATCATTTCCCAGTTCGGTCTGGGAACAAACTCAACAGGTACGCCTTTTCTTGAGAGCAACAGGACAAAGGCAACCTTTTGCTGTCCACGAGTTTAAGCTTGAAAAATCGGCTGACTCTGATGAGTCCTCTTTGTCGGACTCAGAGGCTGCTTTTATCCGGGGTAATTCTGATGAGAATGCGTTCAAATGGCAAGAGGAATCAGATGATATCTGGGAATCTGTACTACAAGATGAGTCGAATTTGGATGAAGCGACAGAAGACGCCGGTAAGGAGGCAGTAGCTGAATCGACCTTAAACTCGAATTTAATGGCGGATTTGCCTCTAGAGGAGCCGACCACCGATTTAGAGCCAGATCCCGATCCTATTATCCAAGAGCATATACCAGGGGCAAAAGTCGATCGCAAAAAGCCCCCATTTAAAGTCCCCCAGTCAGTATGGAAGATTGGCGCTGGCATGGTAATAGTGGGTGCTTTGGGTGGTATTTACGCTTTGAGTCGCCCTTGCGCGGTGGGGGAGTGTCCGGCGATTCAAACGGCTAAGCAGCTGAGTCAGTCGTCAGCACAAACCCTGAGAAATGCAAAAAACGATCGAGATGTCAATCAGGGAAAAGAAAAATTAACTCAAGCGATCGAACAGTTGGAAAGCATCCCCTTTTGGTCTAAACATCACTCTTCAGCTCAACGACAGTTGCCAATTTACAAGGGTGCTGTTGCTAAAGTAGACTCGCTTTTAAACGCTGTGGACAAGGCTAAAGTTGCGGCTCAAAAAAGCCAAAATCCTCCCCATCCAGTACAGGAGTGGCAAGAAATACAGACACTGTGGAATCAGGCGATCGCTTCTCTTAAACAAGTTCCCAAAAATAGTCCAGTCTATCCCATAACCCAAGAAAAATTAAAAACTTATCAAGCCAATTTAGCAGCGATTAATAACCGAGTCAAGCAAGAGCAGCAGGCTGAAACAAGACTGGCATCTGGCAAGGAAACCGCACGGTTGGCCCAAATGCGTCAAAGCGTAGCCAAGACTTTGAATCACTGGCAACAAGTTGAGTCAACTTGGCAAGCAGCAATAAATTCTCTCTCTTCCATTCCGAAAACCACAATGGCTTACGAGGAGGCACAGCAATTGATTTCTAGTTACCAGCCTAATTTTGCAACGGTGCGCGATCGCAAAAATCAGGAGGAGATTTCTGATAAGATTTACAATCAGGCAATCTCCATTGCTACTCTTGCCAAAAACCTCGAACAACAAAACCAATTGACGAAAGCTGTAGCCACTTGGCGCAGAGCATCAACCTACGCCAAGCAAGTAGTCCCTGGAACTTATTACTACGATCTATCCCAGCCACTTAGCGACAACTATACAAACTCTTTAAGGCAAGCGCAAACCAAACTGCAAACCACTTTAATTGTCCAAAAAGCAAGTACCGATCTTAATAGAATCTGTGCTGGCGTACCCAAGATTTGCGATGCGACTGTTAATCTTCAAGTAATCAAAGCATATCTAACTCCCGCTTATGTAGCCAGTGTGAGACGGACTGCTATGACTGCTGGATTACAAGGGGACGCCAATACCATTGCAGGCGTGGACGATCATTTGAAAACGTTACAAGCAGCACTAGAAGCAATTAGCGAAAACGCGGGTATAACTCTGGAAATTTACGATCACAATCGTTCGTTGATTGGGAGATATATTCCCAAGCAAATCGCTAATAGGTAACAGGGAGAGGGAGAGTGGGAGAGTGGGGGAGTGGGGGAGTGGGGGAGTGAGTAACCTTTCTTATTCTTCAACTGACAACTGACAACTGACAACTGACCACTGACAACTGACAACTGACAACTGACAACTGACAACTGACAACTGACAACTGACCACTGACAACTGACCACTGACCACTGACCACTGACCACTGACAACTGACAATTAAATTTTTAATTGTGCGTCTGAGTTGAAAACTTGTTGACAAATTCCCTGAGTGACTAACACAGTGGTAATCAAAGTTGCCAAAGCCTGCATGAACAAAATTAACATCTGGTACAATGCGGCAACGAACGGACTTGCACCACCCAATATCTGACCTGTGAAAGTCCCTGGCAATGTAACGACACCGACGACCATCATCGTGTTTAAATTGGGAATCATTGCGGCTTTAATCGCTTCTTTGCGATAGTTGGCTACGGCTTGTTGAGGCGTAGCGCCTAAGCTGAGGTGAGTTTCAATTTCTAGGCGTGCGGTGTTGAGAGTACTGGTGAGACGTTCACCAGCTTGAGCAGCACCGTTCATAGCATTACCCAGAATTATCCCAGCAAACGGAATCAGATACTGCGGCTCATACCAAGTCTGCGGTTTTATCACCAAAATAGTTATATAGCCGAGGGTCAGGGCAGTACTCAGCAAAAGCGAGCCTCCTACGACTGGCAACATCTGGGGAATTTTGTTGCCAATGCGGCTTTTGGCTACTCTGGTCGCAATTATCAGCATTACCGCTAAGACAGCCACAACCAGTGCAGGATTTGGCCGAGCGAAAACCACCTCTAGTACAAATCCGACACCGAAAAGCTGTAAGATGGTTCTACCTGCGGCGATCGCTAGAGGCCATTCCAAACCCAGCTTTTCTGTGGCAGATAAACCGATCGCAATTGCAATCAAACCTAATGCCCAGATAAAGTTTGTCGGGTCGAGATTAGTTAAATCCACTGCTTTTGGGGTGTGAGGTGCGATCGCATTATTGAGGAACACAAATTTATTTCACAGCAGTCAACAGTCAACTGGTTGACAAGATCCTTTTCTGGCCTAAGATAATCTACCATAATCGTTGGAAAATATACATCGGAACAAGCCATTCACCTCGACTGCGCGACTGCGGGGCTGACAGGCCATCCAGTACTTCTAACGGTTAAAACTAAAAACTTGTGGTAAGCGAGTGAATAACATTCCCCCTGTTGACTTGGCGCGGCAGTACAAAAGCCTTGAGAAAGAAATAAATGCAGCTGTATCAGACGTGCTGGCTTCTGGCCGATACATCGGCGGTTCCCCAGTTGATAGTTTTGAGCAACAGTTTGCAAAGTATGTGGGCGTTTCAGAATGCTCGGCGTGCAATTCTGGCAGCGATGCGCTGTACCTGGCATTGCGGGCTTTGGGGATTGGACATGGCGATGAGGTGATTACGACGCCCTTTACCTTTATAGCCACAGCCGAGGCAATCAGTGCTGTCGGCGCGACACCAGTGTTTGTTGATATTGAAGCCCAAACTTTCAATCTAAATGTCGATCGCCTGGAAGCTGCGATTACGAACAAGACTAAGGCAATTTTGCCAGTGCATTTGTTTGGACAACCAGTCGATATGACACGGTTGATGAATGTAGCAGAATCTCGCGGTTTAGCAGTAATAGAAGACTGCGCCCAAGCTATAGGGGCAGTATGGGCTGGACGCAAAGTAGGTAGTATTGGGCATATCGGTTGCTTTAGTTTCTTCCCAACTAAGAATCTAGGGGCCTGTGGCGATGGCGGTGCTGTAACCACCAACGATCGGAACATAGCTGCTAAAATACGGATGCTCCGAGAGCATGGCAGTAGCAGTCGCTACCACCACGAAGCGATCGGCATCAACAGTCGCCTAGATACTCTCCAAGCTGCCATTCTCCAAGTTAAATTGCGGTATCTCGATATCTGGAATACTCAACGCTGTGAAATTGCCGCGCGTTATCACCAGCTGCTAGAGCCAATTTCAGGAATTTCTTTACCCCAAGCTTTAGCTGGAGGTGAAAGTGTCTGGAATCAATACACGATTCGGGTAATAGCTAGAGAAACAGCAGACGACCCAGCTAGGTCTTTAACTCAAAATTCCTTTCGGGATTTTGTACGCAACCAGATGCAGAAGCAAGGTGTTAGTTCAATGGTTTACTACCCTTTGCCGCTCCATCTCCAGCCTGTCTACGAGAGTTTAGGCTACCAACTCGGTGAATTACCTCTAGCAGAGCAGGCTTGTGCTGAGGTGCTTTCCCTGCCAATTTTCCCAGAATTATCTCCAGCGCAGCAAGAACAGGTGGTTTATGGTTTGAAAGATTCCTTGGCTGCTTTCCTCCCCCTTCCCTCGTAGGCAAGGGGGAGCGGTTTTTGATTGCTGAATCGGTGATCTAGACTGGAATCCGGACACGATTGACTGTAGCCAATGCTTCCACCAGACTGCGGACAGCTGCTACCATAGCTATTTCGCTATTCAACTGGTTAACAGCTGAGCCAACACCGACCCCGGCTGCACCAGCGGCAATGGCTAGTGCAGCTGTGACGTTGGATATGCCAGAAGCGCACAATACTGGGACTGAGACTACACGGGAAATTTCAAATGCTGCTGCAAGGGTGGGTGCGGCTTTTTCGATCGTTCCCAAGGTTCCGGGGTGAGTTGGGGTGGCACAGAAGCCGCCTTCCGTTTGTATAATATCCGCACCGGCTTCTACCAAGGCTTCTGCCAATTGCACTTGCTCGGATAGTTCCAGAATATGAGGAACAGTCACGGATAAAGTAATTTCGGGCAGGAGCGATCGCGTAATCCGTGTAATATCCAGCACCTCAGCCGCTCCAAATCGACGCCCTTGCGCGTAGAAACTATCGAAATTACCAATTTCAATCAGGTCGGCACCAGCTGCCACAGCTGAGACAAACTTTTCGGGTTCCACTGCCGATACACAAATTGGCATATTTGTCAATTGGCGGCACATCCTCACCAAGTCCCGATCAGCAGCAATGTCTACAAATGTTGCACCACCAAGGTCTGCTGCTTTCACCGTCGCGGCTACTCGCGTGCGATCGAAATTATTCAAACCACTGATAATTTTGAGAGCGCGGCCTTGGTCAAAAGCACGCTGTAGTATAGGATGAATCTTCATGCTGTAATTCCCACTCAAAAAATGTATGGATTATTTTTGCACTCACTGTGGCTAGAAGCTAGAGGCGATGGGCTCACTTAGGTCGATCGCACCCAAACATATTAGACCCCCTGTGCTGTTGTATTCGCGATCGTCAAAAAATTTTATGCCCTTTAAGGCTTGAGAGTGTCGCTGGATGCAGTATTTTACTCCATTTATAGCTAATCTCTAAGTACGATTCTTCGTTCCAAGAGCCAAACAGCACCAGCAATAAATCTAAGGTAGTGTACAAACACTCCTAATAAACGTTACAATTGTTAATATTTTGACCCAGAAAGCGCCATGAAGACCGCTCAGACATCCACAGATCTTGTGCGCACTTACCTACGTGAAATAGGCAGGGTTCCCCTACTCACTCACGAGCAGGAGATCATGTACGGCAAACAAGTACAGCGCTCAACAGCATTGCAGGCTCAGAAAGAGGCGCTGGCAGCTCAGTTAGGACACGAACCTACTCTAACCGAGTGGGCGCAGCTATGTGGGCTGTCTGAAGCAGAACTCGAGCAGCAGATTAAAGAAGGTGAAAACGCCAAACGCAGGATGGTGGAAGCTAACTTGCGACTGGTAGTGTCAGTGGCCAAGAAGTACATCAAGCGCAACGTTGACCTCCTAGATTTAATCCAGGAAGGCAGCATTGGAATGCAGCGAGGGGTAGAGAAATTCGACCCTACCAAAGGATATCGATTTTCAACCTACGCCTATTGGTGGATTCGTCAGGCGATCACCCGCGCTATAGCTGAGAAAGGGCGCACGATTCGCTTGCCTATTCATATCACGGAGAAGCTAAACAAAATTAAAAAAGCTCAGCGTTACTTGTCCCAACAGCTGGGACGAGCTGCCACAGCGTCGGAGCTAGCTAAGGAACTGGATTTAGAGCCCCAGCTGGTGCGCGAATATTTGGAAAGGGCACGCCAGCCTTTGTCGCTAGATTTGCGCGTGGGAGATAATCAGGATACGGAGCTAGGAGAACTGTTGGAGGATACAGGGTCTTCCCCAGAAGAATTTGCCATCCAGTCAGCCCTTCAAACAAACCTAGAAAAGCTGATGGCAGATTTGACTCCTCAGCAAAGGGAAGTATTAGCGATGCGCTTTGGGCTGGAAGACGGACAAGCTTTAACCCTGGCTAAAATTGGCGATCGCCTCAATATTAGCCGGGAAAGAGTACGCCAGATTGAAAGGGAAGCCTTAAGCAAGCTCCGCAAGCGAAAAGCCGATATGGATGAGTTTATCGCCAGCTAGTAAATGGGAACAAGAAATTATCAGAAAGTTGGGTTTAAAACCCCGTGCTTCTAGCACGGCTTTATATTTAGTGGCAGATGCAATGCCGCTAAATATGTTAAGATAGGGGAATAGAACTAATTAGTACCGATGGGCAGTCGGTCATCCAAAACGCCTATGCAGACGGTTTGCCAGGGACTGAGATATCTCAGTCTAGGTCAAAGTCGAAAACCCGCAAGGGAACAACTAGGAAGACTAAGAAGTGATTCTTAGAAGCTCCGTACCTTTAGGTCGGAGTCATGTCACCAAAAACCTATTGTCGCTTGCCGATCGTGGCTGACAACTACAGGTGACCGGCATTTTTGGTTCGGTTAGAACGACTTCATTGCCAAGACCGGATTGCTACAGTGGTGTTTAGAAACAATTAATAGATATCCGATCTCTGAAAATAAGAAGCTGCTCTTGGCAACTAAAAGTCAAAGTTTAACAAGACTCAACTGCAACGGAGGTAAAAGGTGAACAAATCATCCAATCAAGGCCCAGAGTTGTTCGGAAACGATTCGGAGTCAGGTAATTGGCTGTGGCAATACGTGCAGTCCATGAGTCCAGAGATGATCTCGCAGCTTTCCAGGCCCTCGTCTGGAGATGTATATCAGGTCATGGAACGCAATATTGTCGGTCTTTTGGGCAATTTACCATCCGAACATTTTGGTGTAACGATCACCACAAATCGGGAAAATCTTGGTCGGCTGTTGGCCTCGGCGATGATTAGCGGTTATTTTCTCCGCAATGCCGAACAGCGTATGGCTTTTGAGAAATCTTTACTAGCCAGTGAAGCCCATGCCTCGGAAGCTGATTAGGCAGTTGGCTTTAAGTTGGCTGGCAAAAAGTCTTGATGTTGCCATAAAATTCGGCTCAGCAGGCTGTAAAGTTGCTCTGCCGAGTTCTACTATTTGGGAACTCATGGTAGTTTTCAGAAGCTTTATGCCCTATGATTTTCCCCCATAAATTTATTGGCGTTGCCGTTATCAGGAACGATCGAGGAGAAATTTTAATTGACAAACGCCGCCAAGATGGTTTAATGGGAGGATTGTGGGAATTTCCGGGCGGCAAAATAGAGCCCGGTGAAACTGTTGAGGAGTGTATCAAAAGGGAAATCTGGGAGGAGTTGGGAATTGAAATTGAAGTGGGCTTGAGCCTAATAGTTATCAATCATATCTACAGTCTCTTTGCCGTTACCCTCACAGTACATCAATGCCGTCACACAAAGGGCGAGCCGCAGCCCTTGGAATGCGATGAGATTCGCTGGGTCACTTTAGATGAGCTAGACCAGTATACTTTTCCTGAAGCCAACGTTCAGATTATTAACGCATTGAGAAATAAGTAGGTAGGTGGGTGTAAATAAACTGAACTCCAAGAAACCGGGTTTCTAAGGGCAAATGGGTTGTATTATCGGTAAACTGGGAGAGTAAAATGGAAGCAACTGCCTCGATCGGGAGCCGAGTCTACCCAAATGCGACCGTAATGAGCCCGGATGATGGCTACCAGTTTAAAATGTTCGGCTAAGTAAGGTTGTTCTCCAACATCTACAACCTCAAGTTCAAATCGATAGTCGGTCTTTAACTCTTGGAGACAGTTGTGCAGCCGCAGGAGCTGTTCCTGGGAACTGGGACGCTCGTCTACAAATAACAGCAGCTGTAGAGGGGTCTTAGAATGAATAGAGTTTTCAGCATCTGCGGCCATGTAATCTCTTTTGAGCATGGTGAACCAACTGGTGAAGCTTTTCCAACGGGTGAGGATTATCAGACCGCTTCCAGGTACACTGGTTGCCCTTTGATTCCTATTTATAAGCTACCTTGTTCTGGGAACTTTGGTACCTTAGTTTGCTTATTGGCGCTAAACACCAGTCCAAAGATAGAGGTTATTTATGGAGTCATTGGTTTTGGGCAGAGAATGCACTTTGCAGCTTTATCTAACCCGCCGGTCAGACCCACACCATAGCGGTTTCCGCTTGGTGCTGGGATGAAAGGCGGGGTAAAATTGGATACTCGATCTACCCAATTTTAACAAATCATGTTATTATATTTATACAGTATATTTCCATAAAATGCTAGTTTACGAAGCAAAGCTAAAAGGAACAGAAACCCAGTATCGCACTCTCAACGAGATGTTGCGGACTGGGCTTTTTATTCGCAATAAAGCTTTGCGATACTGGATGGACAATCCCGGCGTAAACGGCATGGACTTGAACAAATACTGCAAAGTTCTAGCTGACAATCCTGAATTTCCCTGGGTTAAGAAACTTAACTCAATGGCAAGACAGTCAATGGCAGAAAGAGCCTGGTTAGCTATATCGAGATTCTTCGATAACTGCCAAAAGAAAGTACCAGGCAAAAAAGGTTATCCGAAATTAAAGCGTTCGCAAACCAGAGCATCAGTTGAATACAAAACCTGTGGCTGGAAACTATCAGAAGACAGAAAGTATATCACCTTTACCGATAAATTTGGTGCTGGAACTTTCAAGCTTTGGGGAACTAGAGATTTACATTTTTATCAAATAGACCAAATCAAACGAGTTAGGATCGTTCGTCGCTCTGATGGATATTATGTCCAGTTTTGCATTAATCATAAAAGGGAAGAAACTCATGAATTAACAGGTCGGATGTTAGGGCTGGATGTTGGTTTAAACCATTTCTACACCGATTCAGAGGGTAATCAAATAGAAAACCCGCGCTTTTTAAGGAAAGGTGAAAAATCTCTCAAGAAAGCGCAACGTCAACTTTCACGAAAAAAGAAAGGGTCAAAAAATCGAAGTAAAGCTAGTCATCGGTTAGGTAGAAAGCATTTGAATATTCAACGGCAGCGTAAAGACTTTGTTGTGAAATTAGCAAGGTGCGTAATCCAGTCTAGTGACTTGGTAGCCATTGAAGACTTACAGGTGCGAAACATGGTAAAAAACCACAATTTAGCTAAATCAATAAGCGATGCTTCTTGGTCGATGTTCAGACAGTGGTTGTCATATTTCGGTCAAGTATTCGGAGTGCCAGTTGTGGCTGTCCCTCCTCAATATACATCGCAGGATTGTTCTAATTGCGATGTGGTAGTCAAGAAAACCTTAAGCAACAGAACGCATCAATGCCCCGATTGTGGGCATATTCAAGATAGGGATTGGAACGCGGCAATTAATATTCTCAATAAGGCGTTGTCAATCTTGAGCAAAATGTTGAAAAATACCGTCGGGCAGACGGAAATTAACGCCTCTGGAGAGAACGACCTCTGTTTAGTTGGGTCAACTCAATTAAGTAAGCCGACTCGTAGAAAGAGGAAGCCCAAAGAGCAATCTTTGGAGTCCTGCGCTATATTCGGTACTCCTTTCTTAGCGGCGGGAGGATGTCAAACTAAGTCGTGAGTCCTAGAAGTGTGAGTGAGGGATGGTGTTAAACTCGCAGAAGTATCAGTGGCTGAGGGTTGCAGTTGGTGGGGCGATACGTTGTAAAGCTACAGGCTTTGCGATCGCATTTTTTGTGTTGGCCTTAATTTTGACGCTGCACCGACACTACACCTTTTATTCTTCTTACGACCAAGGCATTTTCAATCAAGTTTTTTGGAACGGCATTCACGGTCGGTTTTTTCAAAGTTCTCTCTCCTCCCAGCTGTCTACCAATGTCGTCCACAACGGCGAAGTACCGGCTGTGTACTATCATCGCTTGGGACAACATTTTACTCCAGCTTTGTTGCTTTGGATACCGTTGTATGCTTTGTTTCCTTCACCAGCAACGCTGACGGTTTTGCAAGTTACATTAGTGACTGCTGCTGGTTTAGTTTTATATGTACTTGCCCGACAGTATGTTAACCCACCTATAGCGACTGCGATCGCAGTCAGTTTTTACGGAGCTAACGCGGTTGTCGGCCCTACTTTGTGTAACTTCCACGACATCTGCCAGATCCCATTATTCACGTTTGGGCTGTTGCTGGCAATGGAAAAACGCTGGTGGTGGTTGTTTGGCGTACTAGCTGTTTTAATTTTGGCGGTACGTGAAGATGCGGGTGTGGGGCTGTTTGGTGTCGGTATATACATGATAGCCAGCAAACGTTTTCCGCGAATTGGTCTTGGCGTCTGCGTTCTCAGCTTCCTTTACATGATTTTACTGACCAATTTAATCATGCCGCTGTTTTCTGCGGATATTTCCCAGCGGTTTATGATGGAACGGTTTGGTCAGTATGCTGATGGAGAAGAAGCTTCCACTGTGGAAATTATCTGGGGAATGATTAAAAACCCCTGGCGGTTGGTTGTTGAGATGTTTTCACCCTTTCCTGGCACGATAAAATATTTATTGGCTCAATGGTTGCCTTTGGCTTTTGTGCCAGCACTTTCCCCAGCAGCTTGGTCTATCGCTGGATTTCCTCTTCTCAAACTCTTCTTGGGTAAGGGAGAGTCAGTTCTGGCGATCAATATTCGCTATGCCATGTCTGTGGTTCCAGGACTATTTTACGGGGCGATTCTCTGGTGGTCGCAACATCCAGAATGGTATAAAAAGCTGTCGTTTCGGCGGTTTTGGGCATTTTGCATCTGTCTTTCGCTATTTTTTACGATCGTTGCCAATCCAAATCGAACTTTGTCTTTCCTAGTTCCAGATTCTTTTCAACCGTGGGTGTATGTTTCTTTACCACGCCAATGGCAGCACGCAGGTGAAATTCGATCGCTATTCGCTAAAATTCCCACAGATGGAAGTGTGGCAGCAACGACCTATATTGTGCCTCATCTTTCTGGCCGACGTGAAATCATCCGATTTCCTGCGTTGCAATTACACAACGATGCGCGAGAAGTTGTCTATGTGGATTATGCGATCGCGGATCTGTGGCAGTTACAGCAGTATCAAGTTGCTTTCAAGTCCGATCGCCAAGTCTTAAAGGACAGCGTTCGCACGATCGATCTGACATTCGGTAACAACTTATACGGAATTATCGCTTTTAAAGATGGAGTTATTTTAATGCAGAGAGCAGCAGCCTCTAATCCAGATGCAGTTTCTGCTTGGCTAAAGTTCCGTCAAGAGACAGAAGCAATTTTAAACAAATAAGTGTAATAAGTAGCTGTATATTTATGACATTTTTGTCATATAAATAGAAGTATTAGCTACAATAGCCTTGCTAATAATATTGCGAAATGTAAACCTTGGTGTAGATAAATTAAGTCTTCGGGATGGGCGCTGATGAAGATTCTGGTGTTAACTTGGGAATTTCCGCCTCGGCTGATCGGAGGAATTGCTCGTCATGTAGCAGAGTTGTATCCAGAAGTTGTCAAACTGGGGCACGAAATCCACTTGATTACATCAGAATTTGGCGAAGCACCTCTGTATGAAATAGTGGAAGGTATACAAGTACACAGAGTGCCAGTTGGCTGGAGCAACGACCTCTTCCACTGGGTAGCCAACCTAAATATTAGCATGGGCACCCACGGCGGTAAGCTGATGTTGGAGGAAGGGCTTTTTGACTTGATTCATGCCCATGATTGGTTAGTTGGAGATGCGGCGATCGCACTCAAACACACTTTTAAAGTCCCCCTAATTGCTACTATCCACGCCACGGAGTACGGTCGCTACAACGGTATTCATAACAACGATCAGCGCTACGTCAGCGGCAAAGAAAAACTGCTCGTCTATAACGCTTGGCGGATTATTGTCTGTACGAATTATATGCGGCAGGAGGTAGAAAGAGTTCTGGCAAGTCCTTGGGACAAGATAGATGTAATCTACAATGGTATTCGAGCGGACAAGAAACCGCGCTGGCACGAGTTTAACGCTTGGGATTTCCGTCGCCGCTTTGCCAAGGATGAAGAGAAAATAGTCTACTACGTAGGCCGAATGTCCCATGAAAAAGGCGTTTCAGTATTGCTGAATGCTGCCCCAAAAGTAATTTGGGAGATGGGAGGCAACGTTAAATTTGTGATTATTGGTGGGGGCAATATCAACCACCTGAAGACTCAAGCTTGGAACTTAGGAATTTGGGATAAATGCAATTTTACTGGCTTTATGTCAGATGCGGATCTGGATAAATTCCAAACTGTAGCTAATTGCGCTGTTTTTCCCAGTCTTTACGAACCTTTTGGCATTGTAGCATTAGAAAGCTTTGCCGCTCGCGTTCCGGTGGTGGTTTCCGATACTGGTGGTTTACCAGAGGTAGTGCGACACAACAAAACAGGTGTTGTAACTTGGGCTAACAATGCTGATTCTTTGGCGTGGGGAATTTTGGAAGTGCTGAAAAATCCATCTTATTCTCAGTGGTTGGTTGACAATGCCTATGCAGAGTTAGAACATCGGTTTAGCTGGCCCAAGTTGGCTAAGCAGACGGAAGAAGTTTACAGGCGGGTGGTGGAGGCGCGATCGCAAGTAGTCTGGTAGTGAAACCGCATATCCATCTGTTAAGAAAAATCATACAAATGTCGCCTGTCGGCGTAGGCTTTTGATAGTTGCGATCGCATGATGTGCGACTTTATCAATCTCATCTGCCGTATTAAATCGCCCAATCCCAAATCGAATCGACGCATAAGCTAATTGTTCCGAGCGTCCCAAAGCCATCAAAACGTGAGACGGAGCGGTTTTAGCAGAAGTACAAGCCGAACCGGAAGATACAGCTACCACAGGCTGCAATCCCAATCCAAGGGCCGATCCATCCACACCTTCAACACTGATATTAAGGTTTCCCGGCAATCGCTGCGTAGGATGACCGTTCAGAAAAATGGAACCAATTGGTTCCATTTTTTCCCAAAGACACTGGCGCAAAGCAGTGAGACGTTCCATCTCCGACGCCATTTCCGAGATTCCCAGTTCCACCGCCTTAGCAAATCCAACAATTTGAGGCGTGTACAATGTGCCAGAACGCATACCCCGTTCGTGTCCGCCACCATGCAATTGAGGTGCCAATTTGACTCTAGGATTGCGGCGTCTAACGTAGAGTGCGCCAACTCCCTTCGGGCCATATATTTTATGCGCCGTCAGAGACATCAGATCGATTTTCATCGCCTCTACATCCAGAGGTATTTTGCCAATAGCTTGTGCTGCATCCGTGTGGAAAAGCGCTTGATGTTCCCGACAAATTGCCCCAATTTCTGCCAACGGTTGCAACACACCAATTTCGTTATTAGCAGCCATCACCGAAACTAAAATCGTATCGGGACGAAAAGCTTTTTCCAGTTCAGTTAAATCGATGATACCATCTTTTTGGACTGGAAGATATGTAACTTCAAATCCCAGAGACTCTAAATAGTGACAAGGGTCGAGAACAGCATTATGTTCAGTTTGTACCGTGATGACGTGACGCCCTTTTTGGAAATAAGCTTCAGCAACACCTTTAATAGCTAAATTGTTCGCTTCCGTAGCACCGCTGGTGAAGACAATTTCTTCAGGTGTCGCGTGAATAGCGTCTGCTAAAATTTGCCGTGCCCCTTTCACAGCAGCTTCTGCTTCCCAACCATAAACATGGCTGTTGCTGGCGGCGTTCCCAAAATGTTCTGTCAAATAGGGAAGCATTGCTGCTAACACCCGTTCGTCAAGGGGTGTGGTCGCGTGGTTATCGAGATAGATGGGGCGGTGAGACATAGTTATTGGCTGAGGATTTTACCCAGTTCTTTTTGACCAGTTTGACACAAATTGAATAATTCTTGTTTTGAATATAATTTTTGGCACGAATCGTATACAACGCAAGGCCATTTTTCGGAAAATTTGCAAGCAAACTCAATGGCTAGTTGCTGACTGCCTGGGGTTTGGCTGACATCAAGTAGAATATGAGTTTGTGGATGATCGGCAAGCTTCTGTGCAATCATCTCGATTTCGTCAGCTTCAAAGTTTTTTAGCTCGCTGTTGTCCAAAGCAATCCAGACATGGAGATTTTCTCTAGATAAGCGTCCATCATATATCCGATCGGGATGCAGAATTGCTCCATACTGTTGCAAAAAAGTAGAAAAGTCTTCTGGTTTAATGTCAGCACTGGAAATAAGGGAAATAGGTTCTGGCATCTACTATTCTCCTAGTTGGCGAAGTAAGTTCACAAGATCCTGCTGAGTGCGAACCACATACCCCCCAGCATTAATAATATCCTGATCCGGAGTATCTTTGTAGTAAGGTGCATAGAGAATCACAGGTTTGCTTAAGGGGTTTAGGTCTGGATCGCATATTAATTTCTGTATTTGCTTTAATTTGCGAGAAACCTGGGTGGTTACTTCAATCATAGCTTTAGCAGTTTCCACGTCAATTTCTCCAATTGAGCCATTTAGACCTACTTGTTTGTTAAAGCTGACCAAGTGAATCCCTAATCCAATAATATTATGTCAGGTAGCATCGGTTATGTAAAAACTGCCAATATATCTTATGTGTCTGTGGTTATCTGCGATTAATTTTGACAATCTCAAGATAGAATAGTAAGTAGCTCAGATATCCCAGAAAAGGATGACTATGAATCTGACTATTAAAGATTTAGAAAGATTGCAAGAAAAGCTGCAAGAAGATAAGCGTGATTACCAGATCGAACTAAGGGAAGGAAACATTGTCGTTATGGGGCCATCAGATATCGAGTCTAGCGAAATTGGCGCTCAATTCATTTACCTACTAAAAGTTTGGGTGAATCCTCGCAGGTTAGGACGAGTATTTGATTCCAGCGGCGGGTTTATTATGCCAAATACAGATTTGCGGGCTCCAGATGTTTCGTTTGTATCAGCAGATAGACTTAGAAGAAGTCAACGATCGTTTGCTGAACTGGTTCCAGATTTGGTAGTGGAGATTAAATCTCAAAGCGATCGCATCCGTGTGTTGAAAGAGAAAGTTGAGCTATTTCTGACATTGGGGGCGCTGGTTGGGATACTTATCGATCCCGATAAATTAACTGTTACTGTTTATCGTCAAAATAACGAGTCTGTTGTGCTGGCGTCGGCAGATAAATTGACAATTCCAGAGTTATTTCCTGGTTGGGAAATCGAGATTTCTGAACTTTGGCCTCCTGTGTTTGAGTAACAGACTGACAAACAAAAAAATATCCAACAACTTCTTGTGGGATGGGCGTCTCGCCCGTCCTATGACACCGATTCAGTAATACTTATTGGTGCATTTTTAGCGTGTAGGGGCGTTCGCGAAGCGTGCCGGAGGCATTAGCATTCGGGCAGTAAATCTAGGGGGAGAGCGATAAGTTCTAGCCCGAATGCTTCGCCCCTACCATTACTGAATCGGTGTCCTAGTACTGCTACGCAAAAGTAAAAACTCAAAAATTTTTACCGCTAAATCATCTTTTGCCCCCCTTTTTAAGGGGGTTGGGGGGATCTCTATTACTCCAATCGCCAAATTTTAATAGTTTTATCCCCCGCGCCACTACCACCGCTAACTAATGTTTTACCATCGGGACTAAAAGCGATCGATCGCACTCGATCTGAATGTCCAGAAAGTGTTTGGATCGAATCTCCTGTATTAATATCCCAAAGTTTCACTTCGTTAGTTTGATTCCCACTAGCAACAGTTTTACCATCGGGACTAATAGTAACAGCAAAAACCGGACTCCGATCGCTGAGAGTGCGGATAAGTTCTCCATTCTGTAAGTTCCAAATTTTTATCGTAGTATCCTGGGAACCGCTAACCAGAGTTTTACCATCTGGGCTAAAAGCAACCGACCAAATTGCATAATAAGTATGTCCGGAAAGAGTACGCAGCAGTTCACCACTTTGCAGATTCCAAAGTTTAATCGTTAAGTCTTGATTGCCAGTGGCGAGAGTCTCGCCATCGGGACTAATGGCAACAGATAAAATCATCCCAGAACGTGGATATAGAGTGCGCTGTAACTCTCCGGTTCTAAGATTCCAAATCTTGCTCGTACCGTCGCCACTACCACTTACTAACGTCCTACCTTGAGGATCGATCGCAACAGAATAAATTCCGCCCGAATGTCCGGAAAGAGTACGTCGCAGTTTGCCAGTACGAAGATTCCAAATTTTGATAGTTTTGTCACTACTGCCACTTACCAGAGTTTGACCGTCGGGACTAAAAGCGATCGCTAAAACCGGGGCTCTATGTCCGATGAAAGTCCTTTTTACTTCACCTGTGTCGAGATTCCAAATTTTGATAGTCTTGTCAGTACTACCACTCACCAGGGTTTGACCATCAGGGCTAATGGCGATCGCACCCACTCCCCCCGAATGCTCCGTCAAGGTTTTGGCTAGGGTAAAATTTGTTGATGGGGTATTTTGGGCTACGACAGCAGTACGGGCGTCCCCGCCTGTAGCAACCTGCTGAGTGGTGTGAGATTCCAGCGCTACTGTCCGTCCATAGAGTTGCGTTCCGACTATTACCAACAGCAGGGGAATACTGGCATACAGATGATTTTTAAGCTTTACCAAGCCGATCGCAGTTGATACTCTGGCAAGAGGGGGCATTGTTTGTCTCCAAATAATCAACACAAAGCAGTTTAGTCAGTTTTGAGGACGGAAGGAAAAAATACCCAGACGATTGAAATCGCCCACAAATCCCCCAGATGATTGAAATCGCGGCTACACAAACTCTCACCTGCCTACGCAGGCTAAATACAAGGCATAATCATGACTAATTCTTGAATATGACGGCTACATCGACCTCAAGCGCTTTTCGCGCTACTGGAAAGTAGCCGAACGCTATGTAGTTGGCTAGCAAACTGCTCACTGGTTTAGTTGTAAAGAAGGAATCACAGTTCTTGATAAGGCAGGCATATCTGACAGCATTGATTCTCCTGTTTTGTCATGGTTTTATAAATCATAATGTGATGTTTGGGGATTGCTAAAAAAACGGGTTCTTTCGGGTCAAATATGCTGTAGTAGTAGCACGGCATATTTAAAATCTTGGTATGACCGACATATTGATGATGCCGTGCTACTACAAAATGTTCATGGTGAACATTAGCATAATAATTCCGAAAGACCTGCTAATCGCAAAATATCTGCTTTTAAAATACTGAATCTTTTTGTGTGCTTGGGGTTGAAAATTTTCCCACTATACTCTAAAAGCGGATTTAATATTATCGATCGAGGATGAAGATGGATACATTGAAAGGACGAGATTTACTGAGTCTGGCAGACTTGAGTGCAGAGGAGTTGGACGAACTCCTGCAACTGGCCGCGCAGATGAAGGCAGGAAAGGTAGACTTAAAGTGTAACAAAGTTTTGGGCTTGCTGTTCTACAAAGCTTCGACCAGGACGCGGGTGAGCTTTTCGGTGGCGATGTACCAGTTGGGAGGTCAGGTGATCGACCTTAATCCCAATGTCACCCAAGTGAGTCGCGGGGAACCGTTGATTGATACGGCGCGAGTTCTGGATCGATATCTTGACATTTTGGCAGTGAGGACGTTTGAGCAGAAGGATCTGCAACGATTTGCTGATTATGCCAAGATTCCGGTGATCAATGCTCTTAGCGATACGGAACATCCCTGTCAAGTGTTGGCAGATTTGTTAACTGTTCAGGAATGCTTTGGCTCGATTAAGGGTGTGACTTTGGCTTATTTAGGCGATGGCAATAATATGGCAAACTCGCTGTTGTTGGGCTGTGCGATGGCGGGGATGAATGTCAGAATTGCTACACCAGCAGAATACGAGCCGGATGCTGCCATTGTAGAACAGGCAAGAGCGATCGCAGGCGAACGCACTGAAGTTATGGTGACAAACGATCCAATTGTCGCCGCCAATGGAGCTTGCGTGCTTTACACCGATGTCTGGGCTAGCATGGGTCAAGAAGATTCAGCTAACGATCGCATACCGATTTTCCAACCTTATCAGGTCAATCAAGAGTTGTTGAGGATTGCAGACAAACACGCGATCGTACTCCACTGTTTACCAGCTCACCGTGGCGAAGAAATTACGGATGAGGTAATCGAAGGTTCCCAGTCAATGGTTTGGGATCAGGCAGAAAATCGGATGCACGCCCAAAAGGCTCTGCTTGCCAGTTTACTAGGCGCTGGGAATTAGGGAACTGGACAAATTGGGTATTTTAATAGTACGAATGTTCTAAGAGGAAAAGTTATGAGTTATGAATTAAAAACTCATAACTCATAACGAAATAACTTGTAACTCTTTCTCAAGCGTATTATGGAAACCCTCACAGAAGCTCAGAAGGAACTGTACGACTGGCTGGTAGACTATATTCGCCAGCATCAATACCCCCCTTCGATTCGCCAAATGATGCGGGCAATGAACCTAAAATCCCCCGCGCCGGTGCAAAGTCGTTTGGAACATTTGCGGACTAAACGATATATTGCCTGGACAAAAGGAGAAGCCCGCACGATTCAGATTATGCAACCGTCCTCGGAAGGTGTGCCGATTTTGGGATCGATCGCAGCTGGATATTTAGTCGAACCCTTCACCGATGCAGTAGAAAGACTGGATCTTTCCACAGTCTTATTGCCAGACAAAACTTTTGCCTTGCGGGTGATGGGCGACAGCATGATCGAAGAAATGATTGCAGAAGGCGATGTGGTGATGATGCGACCCCTATCAGATCCAGATCTGCTCAAAAACGGCACAATTGTAGCGGCAAGGGTAGAAGGTCACGGCACCACCTTAAAACGCTTTTACAGGAGAGGCGATCGCATCACCCTCAAGCCAGCCAATCCTAAATACGCGCCCATAGAAGCGCAAGCCGACCAAGTGCAGGTGCAAGGCGTATTAGTGGGAGTCTGGCGCGGCTACGACCCACCCGCCAAATCGACAAGTAGGCGGCGATAGCTACCTCTCCGGACATATGCTCTTTCCTGTGGGAAGATAACTCAAGTCCACAGTTTGATGTAACTTGTCGTGAAACCAGGATCATCTTTTCTACGAGTTTTCCAGAGTCGCAAAATGGCGGCTCTTTTATTATTGGGTTTTTCATCAGGATTGCCCTTGTTTTTGACGGGTACTACCTTGCAACCGTGGATGAAGGAACAGGGAGTAGATCTGAGTACGATCGGGTACTTTAGTTTGGTAGGTTTGCCCTATTCGTTGAAGTTTCTTTGGGCACCCTTCCTAGATAGGTTTGTGCCGCCCTTTTTAGGAAGGCGTCGCGGCTGGATGTTTTTAACCCAATTGGTTTTGGTATTGGCTATAGCCGCATTATCTCTCCAAAAACCCGCTCAAGCGTTACAATTTGTCGCCCTAAACGCCCTATTGATTGCCTTCTTCAGTTCCACCCAAGACATCGCCATTGACGCTTATCGCACCGACGTTTTACACAAACTGGAATTGGGCGCTGGTGTAGGAGTTTACGTCTTAGGTTATCGCATTGCCCTACTGGTCACAGGTTCTCTGGCATTTATCCTTGCCGATCGTCTGCCTTGGCCTACAGTTTATTTAATCATGGCGGCTTTTATGGCGATCGGTTTGGCTGCCTCGATTTTCGCACCAGAACCAATCGCAGACAAAAATAAACCCCAATCATTAGAAGAAGCAGTAATATTACCATTTTTAGAATTTTTTACCCGTAATGGTTGGTTTCAGGCTGTCTTAATTCTGCTATTCGTCGTCTTCTACAAATTTGGCGACTCCCTACTCAGCAATATGTCCAGATTGTTTTTGCTCGATGTCGGCTTTACCAAAACCGACATCGGCGCAATTCAAGGCGGCATGGGTCTGCTGGCAACAATTGTGGGAACTTTAGCAGGTGGGGCAATTCTTAGCAACATCGGGATTAATCGATCGCTTTGGGTGTTTGGTGGTCTGCAAGCATTGAGTAACTTAGGTTATTTTGCTATATCCCAGGCAGGCCAAAATTATCAGTTGTTGGTACTGACTATTAATGTAGAGAATTTCTGTGGGGGGTTAGGAACAGCGGCTTTTCTGGGCTTTTTGACCGGCCTTTGTAACCAGCGCTTTTCTGCAACCCAGTATGCTTTACTCTCCAGCTTCATGGCTGTCAGTCGCGATATCTTTGTAGCACCTGCTGGCGCGATCGCACAATCCACTGGTTGGTCTGTGTTTTTCCTGATCACTATTGCGGCTGCTATACCGGGATTACTCTTGCTACCAGTGTTTGCGCCTTGGAACTCTCAGTCTGCATATATGCCAAGACCGGGACTGGATGATGAAGATAAGGATTCCTATGAGTTATATGATGATAAAGGGGAAAATTAACAAATCTTTAGCTGATTTTTCACAAAAGTCTCTTTACCATAAGCTCCTACCGCGATAAATATGGCTTTCTTCCGTGAATATGTAACTCCGTTTTTAATTTTGCTGGTGTTTTTAGTGGCTTTAGCAGCCGTTAGCGCTCGGATATTTTTGCCCTCGGACATGGCTGCACCAGCACCAATTGAGGAGGTCGGTGCCGCTGCTACACAAGATGTAGGATCGGCATTGCCCATCCTACAGACTGAGCAATAAATGCTACTGCTACCAGACTATCAGCTACACGCTGGATCGGGTCTCGATCGGGCCAAGTTGGTAAAGTTTTTGCAGCGGACTTACCAAGAACTGTTTCCAGAGCAGAATTATTCCCATTTGGCTGAAACGGTCGATCGATACTTTTCCAAGGAAACGCCTCTTTGGTGGGTGGAATTTGTAGGTAAGGGGGAAGGAGATCCCGATTCTTCCTTTTCTTCCCCCCGTGGCGGGGGGACCGAGGGGGGTAAGGGGGAAGGAGATCCCGATTCTTCCTTTTCTTCCCCCCGTGGCGGGGGGACTGAGGGGGGTAAGGGGGGGCAAACAACTTATGAATGGGTGGCTTGCCTCTGGCTGGGTAATGCTGTAGATCAAGTGTATGGCGATCGCCACGCCCATATTTTTTTGCTTTATGTTGTGCCAGAACATCGGCGGCGGGGCGTTGGTACTGCTTTGATGTGTCATGCCGAGGGCTGGGCCAAAGCAAGAGGCGATCGGCAAATTGGTCTTCAGGTGTTTGAAGTCAATCAATCCGCTATGAATTTATACCGTAATTTGGGCTACCAAACTCAGTCCCTCTGGATGCTTAAACCTCTGTTTCCCAAAAATGTTGAATGAAAGGATTTTGGATTTTAGATTTTGGATTGTCGATTTTGGTGTCCGGTAGCATCGTTAGTGTAAGAGTGATAAGCTGCTACGCATCTAATTTAACAGTCTGTTTTTCTCTTGCTTCTTGTGGGATGGGCATTCTGCCCGTCCTTGTATTCGATTTAGATGCGTAATAGCTTATCGTCAAATTGTTTATTGTCATCCGTGGTTAAATTTTTACCACAGATGAAGACAGATGAACACAGATGAACACAGATAAAACCAGGGATTTTTTAGGCAACCGATGCCACCGGACATGATATTATCTCTTGTTACGGCCAAAGCCTTTTGACTGTTTCTTAACTTTGCCCTTAGAACTTTTTGGTTTACTGGTGAAAACTTCATCAGCAGGCTTTGGTTTTGACTCTACCTCAATTTCCGGATTAACCTTTTCTTCAACAGAACCAGCCCAGAGAAATTGTCTACCGCAATCTTTGCAAAGGTATTTTTGCCTGTCCTTTTGACGGCCATTCTTGCGGACATCACCAGAGTTACATTTCGGGCAGATAATCTGAAGCTTCTCACTTTTTGATTTTTTGCTTTCTACTATTGGCAATGGTTCCAGTTGCAAAACAGCCGATTCCGACTTATCAGTGGTGAGAGTTTGACTTAACTCCACAGGCTGATTGTCTTGTGCAGCTACCTCCTCGGTTTCGACAGCAGTTGTAGCACTTTGACTTACCTCTGCGGTTATCTCTGGTTCAGAAATAGCAGATTCTTCAACTGTGGCGGTATTTTGACTTAATTCTACTGGCGTTTCTGTCTCAGCAGCTAACTCGCTTTCGACAGTTGGGGAAACTTGACTTACCTCTATTGGCTGACTTTCTTGTGCAACTACCTCCTCATTTTCAACAAAATTGGTTTCTATTTTGCTGTCTTGTATCGGCTGATTTTCTTGATTGGCTACCTCTTCAGTTTGAACTACTGTGTTAATTTGATTTAAATCTACAGATGTCTCTCCCTCGGCGATAACAGGCTCATTTTCAACAGTTGCGCTAGCTTGACTTAAATCTAATGGCTGAATCTCTTGAGAAGATAAATCATCACTTTCTCCAACAATTGCAGGAATTTGATTTAAGTCGATTGACTCAGGTTCTTGTGGAGATAAATCCTCAGTTTCTCCAACAATTGCAGGAATTTGATTTAAGTCGATTGACTCAGGTTCTGGGGGAGATAAATCTTCATTTTCTCCAAGAATTGCAGGAATTTGATTTAAGTCGATTGACTCAGGTTCTGGGGGAGATAAATCCTCAGTTTCTACAACAATTGTGGAGACTTGATTTAAGTCGATTGACTCAGGTTCCTGGGGAGATAAATCCTCAGTTTCTACAACAATTGTGGGGATTTGATTTAAGTCTACTGGCGTTTCTGTCTGAGGGAGAACAGGCTCATTTGCAACAGATATTTCAGTCGGCGCTGGTGTGGCGATGACTAAATGCTGGATAGGAGGGGGAGGCGGCGGTGTCCAGTTAGGATCTGGTTCGGGAATTTTAGGCGCTATAATTAGCGGTGCGGCCTGTTTGGGTGTGGCTAAGCGGCTGATGCGATCGCCTACATTCTCTTGAATGCTGTAGGATACTGGCAAGACGGTATGCTTAAAAACAGCTGCACGAACTAGCGACGCCGCGTGTTCGGATGGATCGGGAGTCGGTCCGGGATCGAGTGCAACAAAAGATTCCCGTGCAACCTCTGCTGTATAGTAATCATGGACTGGCGGTACTGGAAGCGGCTGATGCACCAATCGATTGAATCGCTCATGTTGCCGGAGCGGGGGAGCGAATCGAATCCCACGAACCATCTGCCGATAGGGTTCTAAGTAATCTGTCACATTATACTCCTGCTCTTGAGGGTCTTAATTGTACACTTCCCTTTATGTGGTGTACTATACCAAATTAGAATTTTGAATATTAAAAAGCTGCGTTATAATTTTAAGTTTCTTAACTTTTGTGAGTGTCTGTAGGCTGTCCTTGGAACTGTTTGAGTCCGAAATTTCTCAGATTTAACCGTAAAGAAGCTGGTGGGATCGGCTCTGATTAAGGTACTTTAAAATTATGTATGACGATGACGACCTGACCCTACTCGATCCGGAAATTGACCTAGAAAGTCCCTTGGATCGGTTAGAACCGCTGGAAGCAGAATCAGAGGCGGCAAAGCCAGATCCAGAGGCAATGCTGACGCTGCTGACGGCGCACGAAACGCAGCAACGCATGATAGCGACGCGGGCTTTCTGCGAACTTCAGGACGAACGGGCTATACCCCATTTGGTTCGCCTCCTGACAGATGTCTGTCCGTTAGTGCGGGTAAGTGCAGCTTATGCGTTGGGACGGAATCCCAGCCCAGATGCCGTTGAGCCGTTGATCGCCCAGCTAAATCGCGATTGGAATGGCTATGTTCGTAAAGGTATCATTTGGGCTTTGGGGAATTGCCGCTCTAGCCGTTCTTTGCCACCATTGATAGATGCCTTGAAAACGGATATTTCTGCGGTGCGTTTGTGGGCTGCTAGTGGGTTGGCACAAATGGCTGATGTAAGCTACGAGGCAGTAGTAGCAGCCGTTCCCCCGCTGATTGAAGCCTTAATCCAAGATCCGATGGCAGCAGTGCGAAGTAACTGTGCCTGGGCTATAGGACAACTCTGTCGCGAATTACCCTCGAATATTGTCTATGCTGGTGCGATCGACGGTTTAATCCTGGCTTTAGAAGAAGATAGAGATATGGGAGTCAGAGAAGACGCCAAAGCCTCTCTGCTGAGAGTTGGCGACCCTCGCGGACTGCAAGTGATTGAAGCGCTAGAACAGGAAGGATTGCTCTGATTTTTCTGAGGTTTCGGCAGCGTTCCCCACAGCCTCAATATACTGGCTATCCATCAGGAATGCTCCCCTAGCAAAGCGGACTCCCCAATAACCGCCAGGACGCCGATCGATCACCACTCCTTCTTCGCCAAGGTGAATTAAGTTTGGCGGACGCAGCATTGGCATTGGTTCGGCTGTTTTGACGTAAGGTGGCATTGCTACCACCCGGACTTTTTCACCAACTGTAAATTCTTTAGTCATGAGTCATTGGTCATTGGTCATTGGTCATTGGTCATTGCTAAAAAAATCTCTTTTCATATCTGCGTTCATCTGCGTTCATCTATCTTCATCTGCGGTAAAAATTTAACCAATCATTCCCACAGACAAGGCCGATGTTACCGGACATGATATCATTGGTTATTGGTCATTGGGAAAGGGAAGATTGAAGGATTGCCGATTTCAAATTTATTTAAAATTGACAATCCAAAATCCAAAATCCAAAATCCAAAATTGATTAGGGCGCTTGCCAAATTTTTTGATGATATTGTTCTAAATTGGCATAAGGATCGACAGCGGGGTGGGAATGGTTCGCACTGCCGTTGTGGTGATGATTGTGTCCGTGAGTGCGATCGTGCAAATGCTCATCACTCTTCTCATGGTCGTGAGTGTGAGCGTAATTATCGTGGGAGTGGTCGTGATTGTGGTGATGGCGGTGTTCGTGTCCTTGATGGAAATGATCTTGGCTATGACTGTGACCATTACCATTACTATTTCCTACAAATGCTAGCCGAAATTTGCACATCTCGCAGTTCATTTGCACTTGACCCAGCTGAGTTTCAATTTCCCTCTCCCGCAATACTCGGAAAAGCTGGGGGTGAAGTCCCATTTCCGGTAAGCAAGTCATTGAAATATTGGGATATTGCTCTTGCTGTTGGGCGGTGACATCGAAAATCTTTTTAACTAGGATTCCTGTGAAAAGGAAGTAGGGTAAGACAATAATTTGTTTGGGTTGGTAGAGTCTGGCGCGACGGAAACCGTCTTCCAAACGGGGATGAGTAATGCCGATGAAGCAGGTTTCAACGGTGAGATAACCACTGCCTTCCCACAATATGCGGGCGAGTTTGTAGACATCGCCGTTAGCATCGGGGTCGCTGGAACCTCGACCGACAAACAGCAGGGCGGTGTCTTCTCTCTTCCACTGAGGTCGATCGAGTGAGGCAAGACGCGATCGCCACAATTCCAAAATACCAGGGGTAATCCCAAAATGACGCCCGTAGTGAAATTTCAGCTGGGGATGCCGAAGCTTTGCCCTGTCTAACTCGTTAGTAATGTCAAACTTATTGTGTCGAGCTGCAAATAACAACACTGGCAGCGCTGAAAGTTCAGTGTAGCCTTGTTCCACGCACCTATCTACTCCCTCTTGAATTGTAGGGCCGGTGAGTTCCAGAAAGCAGGGTACGACAGGGCGCGAGGTGTCTAAAGCTTGATAAGCATTGGCAAAATCTAGGAAAGTTTGCCTTCCCTCATCATCTCTGGTGCCATGACCGATCATCAACAGCGGACGTTGTAGGGGCAGGGGTGGCAATTCAAAGGACTCCGAGTGGGACTCAGAAGCGGGACTAAATGAATCGATCGTAGGCATCAACAAAATCCTTTCCCGTGCAAGGCGGTAAATTAAAGTGAACGTTTAACAGGTAGGCATTCTGGCTTACAAGGCTAAATTGCCTCATTTACAGCTGCCGCACAGCCTCGGACTTGCACCGAAGTTTCCCTATCCTGTTATGGCTTGGGTGTGCCTTGATATCTTAACTGATTGAGCTATTTTCCAAAATGCGGGGGAGTGGGATAAGGAAAAGTCAAAAGGCTAGGGGCTAGGGGCTAGGGGCTAGGGAAAGAGAGGGAAGAATCCTTCTTTTGAATGAGTGACTTTTGAATGAGTGACTTTTGACTTTTCTTCCCATTTTGGCAAATATAGCAACCGCTTTCGTCGGTTAAGCCATAAATCTGGGGAGGGGCGAAGCATTCGGGCATATAATTTATTGGTTAAAACCGAAGATTTACTACCCGAATGCTTCGCCCCTACTGTCAAGAGTCGCCTTGGCGGTTGCTATATATCCGTAGGGGCGTTCGCTCCATCGTGCCGAGTTCATGTTTTGCGATCGAATCCTACTTAAACAATGCCATACACTCAGATTTTAAGATCCCTTGAGTGACTTTTATTTCTCTAAAGCCTTTAGCAATGATTTCTTCGCAAGGTAAATCAATTTGGGCTGCGCCAAACTCGATCAAATCTTTAATTGAAGCACCAAAGATAATTTCTGATATGCCTGCCCAAATACAGGCTGTAGCGCACATAGGACAAGGTTCGCAAGTGGTATATAAGGTATAACCTTCGAGAGAACGATTTTGAAGTTTAGCGGTTAAACGGCGAATGGCGTTGACTTCTGCATGAGCTGAGGGGTCGTTGTCTTGCTTGACGGTGTTATGCGCCGCGATCGCAATTTGGTTATCTTTCACGATCGCACTACCGTAAGGCGTATCCCCAAGCTTTGCTTGTGCGATCGCTATCTTCATAAAATCTTCGTGGTTCATCCGCTACAACATCTCTTGCTAAGCCCGATCTTTCCTATTATTGCGATTTTATATCACTCAAATATGTGATTTCGATCACGTTAATTATTCAATCTTTATATACGAATTAAAGCCCCTGACTTAAGCAGTCAGGGGCTTTAGCTTTTTTCCACCAAAGAACTGGGCAATTAGGCAGAAATATCAATCTTGTGAAAAATTTTTTCAACTGACAAAAAGTAATCTTAAATACTTTCTAGCTGGTAGTTAAGACGGGCCGATCGATCAAGTGCTTGATTGTTGGCACATACGGCTGACGGGCCGTAACTACCTCCGTAAGATCTGGCATTTCTTGCCAGCAGTGAGAGCAAAACCAGTAAACGCGGCTGTGTCTGATGTGGCGTAGCAACTGATTAGAGCAACAAAGACACTTAGTCATCATAATCCTCCCGCTAAATATAGACTGTATACTTAAAGCAAAAATATGGATATCCTGTACAGAAATCTTGTATTTCTATAAGATATTAGAACATACCCCAAAATATTTTTCTGTTAAGAGAATCACAATTTTGAGGAAAAAAGTAAATTAAAAATAAAATTCCGACGCTAAAAAATCTGACTTCGCCCAAGCGCTTGGGCGAAGTCAGGAAAATTTTACATATCACCGCAGATCTATTGAATCCAGTAAAAGATTAAGAAATATTACAAAGATGCGATCGCTTTCCCACCCTTTGCCCAAGCTTGGCAGAGCTTGAAAGCATCTAAAGATCGAGGTTTTGCATTTGTATTTACCAATGACCAATGACCAATGACCAATGACCAATGACCAATGACCGATGACCGATGACCAATGACCAATGACCAATGACCAATGACCAATGAGCTAAACAGCACCGCTATTCTTACGGAACACGACTGCAATAGTTTTCAAAATAAGCTTTATATCATAGATTAGGCTCCAATTTTGTTGATATTTCAAATCTAAACGAATTACATCCTCAAAGCTGCGAAGCTGAGAGCGTCCGCTTACCTGCCATTCCCCAGTCATACCAGGTTTGACATCTAAACGCTGCCACTCAGGAACCTCATAACTTTCCACTTCATCTGGAGTAGGTGGTCGCGTACCAACTAAACTCATTTCTCCAATCAGCACATTCCAAAACTGAGGCAGTTCATCCAGACTTGTGCGGCGCAAAAAGCGGCCTAACTTTGTAACGCGGGGGTCTTTATCATTTTTGAAAATGGCTCCCGATACTTGGTTTTGGACGGTTGACTTGAGGGCTTCGGCATTGGTACACATCGATCGAAATTTCCAAATCCGAAACTGCCTTCCCATCCAGCCGCAGCGGATTTGACCGAAGAAAATAGGCCCTTGACTATCCAGCTTAATCGCAACTGCGATCGGAATAAACAAAATCGCCGTAATTCCCAAACCTACCAGCGCCCCCAGAACGTCTATGGCACGTTTAACCCAGGAACGGACAGAAGGATGTGTAACTGGGGGCTTCCATTCGCTGCGACGGTTTACTGTAGGCGTAACGGGTTCATGGGCTTGCTCAATAGTAAAAACTCCGTCCAGTCCCGTGAGAGAGAACACCGCCATAACTTGAGGTTGTACTTGGCGGAGTACTAAGTTAATACCTTGCTGCTGTGCGGTTTTGAGATTACTGACCAGAGCGCCCAAACCACTGCTATCCATAAAAGTGGTCTGGCTAAAATCGATGATAATTTGGTTGGGAAGAGGACTTCCCTGGCAAAGCTGTTTAAAGTTTTGCTTGAAGGCCACTGCCTCCAGCACGCTTAAACGAGGGGGTACTTGAATCAAGGGAATTTCTTTCAAGAACTTAACCCGAAAATCTACCTTTGAGATTTGGCTAATCACGAGCAACTAAATATAACCATACAGCAGTATGGAAAGCAAACGCCAGAAACTGTTTAGGGTCTATTGACAAATTATAGTTTTAACGATTATAGCGAGGAAAGGGGAAGGGTGAGTTTTGAGTTTGTAGGGGCTCATCAGTACATCTGTGTTTAAATCCGTGTTGTGTCCCCACTTATTCAACACAGATCGCCAAAGAGTAAGCCAAAATTGGTACTGTAACCCCAATCATTTGGAGAATGCGGTCAGCACCCCGCACTGAAGTGACCGGGCATCATACCTCAATCTTCAGTTAGCTGACCAGCCTCAGTCCTATACAGGACTACGTTATCGGCAAGTGTTGAAGTTCCTACCAAGGAGTGCGTAGCCAGCTCCCTGCTCTAGAACCAAATGGTTAAACAGTTTTACGTTAGCGCAGCGGTGCGTTAGCACGGGGTAAGACAGTGCTGTCTGGATAGTACCGACCGATAACATTGGCAAGGCTAACTTTACTGGAATAGCAAGGCGTTCCCGGCATACAGGGAAATTGGACAAGCACTATTCCTCTGCTTGTCCACCCCAAAAAGGGGACGGCATTTAAAAATGCCGCACCACATTTCCTCCACCACTTAAAAGATGGTGGTTTCCATGTTCCCGCGAGGTTTTAAATGATTTTTCGTCGTTTGCGTAGAATTCTACCTGCCTTCCTACTGGCCGTGTTGCTGCTCGTAACTTCCTGTAGGGCGCAGGATACCTCTCCTTATGCCAAGACACAGCAGGAAAGTACCCAGAGGGGTGCTACTCCAGCTGTAGCCAAGAACGCCCAACAGGGTGGCAACTTCAACAAATTCTTTCCCAAATCTGCGGATGGCTACCAGGTCGTAGCAGCACAGGAAAAGAAAGGGTTTGCTGAGTATAAGTTGAACAAAGGTGGCAAGAATGTTGCCGTGCTGTCTATCAACGATATAACCAGCACCCCAACTGCAAAGGATAAATACCAGAAAAGCACCGAAAAAATTGCCGGTTATCCAGCTGCGGAGGCTCCCGGTAAAGGTACTGGGATTCTGGTAAATAATCGCTATCAGGTAAAAGTGGCATCCCGCGACGACTCGTTTACGAAAAACGATCGCGTAGCTTGGCTGCAAAAATTTAACCTGAGCGGACTTGCCCAACTCAAGTAAATTTTCTGGCTGTACCGTTCCAAATTGCAACCATTAAACAAGGATTTTTTTTGTGAGCAAAACGATTTATCAATTGGTGGATGAATTGCCAACTGGCGGACTGACCGTGATGTCGCTGCGAGCGCTCGATTTTGCCGTTCCCGGCGAGTGGCAAAATTTGGTTGGCTTTGACAACACAATTCGCGCAGTCACTGGCGAAACCGACCCAGATTTAGTCCGACAAATTGGCGAACGCGCCATCTATCTCTACAACGACAAATCTCAGGGATACCAAACAGCCTTGTGGCTCTACCAAACTGTTGATAGCGCTTCTTCTGCGTTGGGTGCAGCTGCTTTAGCCAACAAAGTTGGTGAGAAGATCCCTCTTTTGGGTTTCTTAGGCAATATCACTCCCAAAGCAGACAAAGCGCAAACGATCGACCTAGCCGTAAAATTGGTGGTTGAGTTAGTAGCTTTTTGCCAAATTAACGGTATTCCCGGTGATAGCATTGGCGATTTTTTGGGAGCTTTAGGCGACTACAGTGGCGAGTCGCTGATGCGGATGGCGGCGCTAGTTTGCTTTGATGGTCTGATTCCCCTTGGCCCGGACTTTATCCAAATGGTTCTCTCAAGGTTCAGCAACATGAACCCGCAGGAGTTGGAACAAAATCAGACTTTTAAAGGTGTTAACGATTTGATTCCTGGAGGTAATTCCGCAGGTAAGCTGGGTTTCATTAACCAAAGCTTTGGTTCAGTCTCTGGCTGGATGAGCGACTTCGTTAACTCTCGCGGTTTGACACCACAAAATGTTGTCCACAATTTGTCAAGCTTTATAGACGTTGCTGATGACAAGCTAGATTATCTCGGTGCTTTCCTGGATGTGTCAACCAACTACTACGAACACACAGGCATTCAAACTTTGGCTCGTCGTCTAATTGAACGCGCTGTTGCCGAAATTTAGAAAATAGAAAAAGTTGACGGCAATAGGTAAGGGTAGGGGCGAAGCATTTGTGCCCACATCTATCGATAAAATAAAGGAGTCTATACGCAAATGCTTCGCCCCTCCAAGAGTTTGGTAAGAGGTCTAATCAACAGATTTCTTCAAGAGGCTGGTAAAATTCAGGGTTCATATCAAGTCCGGTAGCAACAGACTTACTTGTATATGTTGTCTGATTGTAGGGGCGGGTTTTGCCGATAGATTGTCTGAAAGACCGAAGGGTTATCTGCCAAACCCGCCCCTACCATGCAATACTGATGCAACCGGACAAGATATCATTTCTGCTTTAAATGCACAATCAATCCCAAATCTAAAATACAGATGAGTCAGACTAAATCGATTGATGAGTTGGTTGATAACCTATCGACTAAAAATGTGACGGTTTATTTGCTGCGAGCTTTGGATTCTGTTGTTCCTGGCGAGTGGGAAAATTTAGTTGGTTTTGAAAACACCATTCGGGCTGTTACTGGTGAAACGGATAAAAAAACGGTGAAGAAAATACGCGATCGCGCTCTGGATCTGTACAGCGATCGCTCTTTACCATACCAGCAGGCTATGTGGATCTACCAAACGGTAGATAATGCGGATAGTGCCCTGGGTGCAGCCGCAATGGCTAACAAAATTGGCGAAAAAGTCGGTTTTCTGTCTTTTTTAAACAAGCTAACTCCCAAGGCTGATACAGTTCAAACTATTGATTTGGCGATAAAATTGGTAGCGGAGTTAATCGCGTTCTCCAAAATGAATGGCTCTGCTGCGATCGAACTTGATGATTTTAAAGCAGCGTTGAGGAGTTATCATCATGAATCTCTAATTAGGATGGCTGCTTTAGTTTGCGTCGATGGCTTGGTTCCCCTCGGCCCAGATTTTCTCTCCAAAGTTCAATCAACTCTCGCGAGTTTAAATCCTTCACTTTTACAACAAAATTCCACTTTTCAAAGCCTCGGTAACTTAATTCCTGGCGGCAGTACGGGGGATAAGTTAGGCTTTATTGGTGCAAGCTTTGCCTCGGTGCAAGGTTGGATGAATAATTTTGTAGGTTCTCATCATTTAACGCCACAAATTTTTCTTGGCAATCTGAAACAGTATGTGGATATAGCTGATGATAAGTTGGATTATGTGGCTGCTTTTCTGGACATGACAACCAACTATTTTGAACATACAGGAACTCAAACTGTGGCTCGTCGCTTAATCGAACGAGCTGCTTCTGAAATTTAGAGACAAAAATATGGCAACGCAAATCACAGAACAACCAAAGGCGCGTTTAATTGAAGTATTCTCCGCGATTCAAGGGGAGGGACTCAATGTGGGTACGCGGCAAATTTTCATCCGCTTCGCTTTGTGCGATTTGCGCTGCCATTTTTGCGATAGCGCTCATACCTGGGGTGTTCCAGAGATATGCCAAATTGAGAAAACGCCGGGATTGCGCGACTTTGAAACTCATCCCAATCCCGTGGCGCTACCAGATTTGCTGTCATGGGTGGGGAGGCAAAATAAACCGGGATTGCATGATAGTATTAGTTTGACTGGTGGGGAACCGCTGCTTTCTGCGCCTTTTTTGGTGGAATTTTTGCCTGAAGTGCGATCGCTCACTGATTTGCCAATATACTTGGAAACTGGCGGTCATCGTCCAGAGCAATTATCACCGATTTTACCATACTTGGATTCCGTTGGCATGGACATCAAACTACCTAGCGTCAGTGGCGAACATCGCTGGCAAGCTCATCAGGAATTTTTACATCTTTGTCACGATTCACAAGTAGAAGTATTTGTCAAGATAATTATTTCGAGCCAAACCAATCCAGCCGAGTTAGAACAAGCGGGAGAGTTGGTCGCTTTTATAGATGCCTCAATTCCAGTGTTTTTGCAACCAGTAACCGCAATACTGGGTAAGGAGTCGGTGGTTGCACCAAGGCCCGATCGCGTATTAGAATGGCAAGCATTGATGAAGCGTTTTGTCAAGCAAGTGCGAGTTATCCCGCAAACTCATAAGATGATGAACCAACTGTAAATTACTTTCGCCATAAACTGTATATGAAGATATTAAATGGGAATAGAAAAGCGCCACCATAACATCATCGATCGCGCAACCAACCAAACACCTGCACAACGGTCAAATCTAAGTTCATGTCCGGCAGAACAGGCAGGCGATCGCTGTTTTTGTGCAAAGCAATACGAGCATCGGGCCACAGCACCACAATCACCTCCTCAGTCGGATCGATCAACCATCCTAGCTTTGTCCCCTCTTGCAAGCAGCTTTGAATTTTGGCAATCAATTTAGTAGTACTTTGGTCAGGAGAAAGGATTTCAATCATCCAATCGGGTGGGCCTTCAACAGGAGTATTCCCAGTAGGAACTCGGTTTTTGTGGATAACTGTAATATCGGGAACGACAGAATTGCTGCTGAGAGTACAGCGTAGTTCTGGAAAAGCTTCATAGGGTGAGTTTGCTCGATCGATCGCAGCAGTCAGGCATTTCTGTAAAATGCTATGGTGAGCTGTGGGCATAGGTTTTTGATTTGCTTGTCCGTCCACGAATTCCCAAGCTGGCGACTCCTCAATATTGGGCAGTTTCAGGAAGTCTTGCAGGGTGAGTCTTTGGGTAGAGGTAACCATCAGGATTCGGTTTATTTCATATTAATTAGTGGTTGAAAGTCGGGTAGGGCGGGCAATGCTTGGGAATCGTAGGTGTTAAAAGATTGCTTATCTGTTCCGGAGATAGTCCCAGTTACTAAACTAAGTTTATTGCTATCTTCTTTCACCGATCGCAGTTTCAAATTCCTCCAAAGCTTGATAACTTCCCACTTGCCAAGCACGTTCTACCACAGGGGGAATTATCTGCGCGATCGCAATATCTGGAAAATTAGGACTGGTATCCGATTCTACATACCTTCCATCTCTAAGCAAATAGATAGTGAGTTTCCCATTATCGTAAACCCATACTTCTGGAACTGCGATCGCTTCATAAACCTCCAAATCTGTTTTAGAGGTAACATCTATTTCGATCGCCAGATCGGGAGGTGGATCGTCGGGTTGAAGTTGGCGACGATCCACCATAATTTGATAATTTTCAATATAAAAGCAAGCATCTGGTTCAACACCTGCTATCCCTTCACGTTTAAATGTAGTTGAGCCAAAAGATTCATACCTTCTGCCAGCAGCCTTGAGTAAAGTTTTTACAATATCTGATATTAATTCTTTCGGCTTTTCGTGTTCTGGTAAAGGAACCATGATTTGTAAAGTACCTTTGCTGTAGGTAATTCTTGCGCTTCGCTTTTCTCCCAATTCCTCCAAAATCGATTCAAATTCTAACCAACTCACGTTTGGGATAGTTACCACACTACCAGGATCTAGTTTGATCTGGCTAACAGGTTTGAGGATAAGGGTAAGAGTGGTCATTCGATTTTGGATTTTGGATTTTGGATTTTGGATTAAAGAATTGATTTTTAGTGTAGGTTGGGTTGTGGAATAGAAACCCGGTTTCTATTCCAGGTTTCTATTCCAAAACCGATCGCTTAGCTGTAAATATCTTCCGATTGGGAAACTTCGCGATTGGATTTTATTTTGGCTTTTGCCTTGTTAGCGCTGCGTTTGAGGGCTTGCAGTCGCGCTTCGTACTTGTTGCGCTGCCGTTTGGCGGGGGTGAGGTCGATCATGGCTTTCAAGGCGCTTCCCAGACTTTTGTAGGCGTTGGGGAGAGAGTAGCCGAAACGGGTAGCCAGTGCGATCGCTTTCTCATCGGCGTCGTAAGCTTCCTTCAAGGTGCGATCGGCATTGTTTTTCTGATATAGACGCCAACCCGACACGCCGCACAGCGCCAGCGCCAACACCAGCAACAAGCCATCTTGCACCCACAATTCTCCCACCGCGCCACCCAAACCGATCGCTAACGCCGCCATTTCCCACCCATCTCTGGGGATTGTATCGTTTTGAACGCGGGCGACCTCGTGCCAAAACAGCAAATTGCGCTGATCCAGCGCCAATTGCTCCCATTTCACCAAGTCTATTTGAATTTCCACCTGGTCTTTCCCGATTTCTTCGCAGCGGATCAGGGTTGGATTTACTTCAGTCGTTCCTTCAACTGTGACCCAACTCTGCATTTCTGGCGGCAATAAGCTTTTCAAACGCCGCAGTTCACTCATTTCGGATCTAGCAGAGGAAGTTGCATAAGATGTCATAAGTCCAACCCCAGCAAGTTAGCAGCAGAAAAAAAGGTCTATTTTAGAGTATACCTTTACAATTGTATGGGTTAACACAGAGGTCTGGCTGGAGTGGCGATAAACCGCTTTGTAGTAGCGCTTAGACGCCATTCGCCCTCACACTGCTGGCTCAATCCCAGCCGATCGCAACTGAGCTGCCAAACGTTCTGCCCGTTGCCGTTCCCGTTCCACTAACTCCGTTCCCCACAATAACATCTGTCCGGTTTCATCCCACCAACGCAACCAAAATCCCGTCCTGTTTGCTTTAGTTCCCTGCCAAACTCCCAGAAACAAGCCGATTTGCGGAATCCAGTAGCGATTGTTAGCATCCGCTGGAGCTACCTGGTATCTTCTCGCAGCATTTAATTGATATAATTCTAGCCATCCTGCATTTGGCTCGAAAATGACGTAGTTCGGCACTTGCAATATCCGCTCATAATAATACCACTTACCCGGCGGATATTTTGACTTTATTGAGTATTCGCCTCCCTCAGTCTCAGACAAAAACTCCATTACTGCACCCGGAACTTCCCCTTCCAAATTGGGAGTATAGCTGCGACGGTTTTGATTTGGGGGAGTAGTTGGTTGTACGGAACGTACATAAAACCAATCAGGCGCTTTCACTACCGTTTTTCCTTCCACGTTGGCACAAATACCAAAATTAGTGCCTACTAGCATTGATTCCTGTAGTTTTCCCGCTAGTTCCAAAGCTTCCGTCAGTGCAGATGCTAACACTGGCTGGTTGATATTGTCCACGGGTTCGTCATCCAAAACAAAGTTATCGGGTAATTTTTCCCAGGTGATATTTAATTCTGTTGTATTAACTGGCATATCGCCTTTTTCCCCTATTCATAATATTACAGTATAGCCAATTATTATCTTAACGCAAGTTGCTAGTTATATAATTGATGTTTGAACTAGGTACGTTGTTGCGCTTTAGCGCTCTTATTACAACTGGGATAAGAGCGCTAAAGCGCAACAACATACCCTGATGCAAGTAACTAGCAACTTGTGTTCTTAGCGTTATTTCATCAAAGCATATTTTTTCTAAAACCCACAGATAAACGCAGATAATTATCTGTGTTTATCTGTGGTAAAAAAATCTTTTTCCACAAATTTATTATTGTTAACACCCTATCCAACCTTGTCGCGATCGTGCGGCGACTCCAAATCAATTATCGGGCCTTTGGGAACAATCCGAGTTGGATTGATTTTATTATGGCTGATATAGTAGTGGCGTTTGATGTGATCGAGATTGCAGGTTTCCTTAACTCCAGTAAATTGGTACAGTTCCTTAAGGTAATTCCAAAGATTTGGATAATCCCAAATATGACGTAAATTGCATTTGAAATGACCGTAGTAAACCGGGTCGAAACGCAGAAGAGTTGTAAACATACACCAATCGGCTTCCGTGATGCGCGATCCGCACAAATATCGCTGGTTACCCAACAATTTATCCCAGTGTTCCAAGGCGTTGAATAAATCTGTCACACCCTCTTCATAAGCCATCTGAGTGGTAGCAAATCCCGCTCGATAAACGCCATTATTGACAGGTTGATAGATGGCGTCGATCGTTTGCTCAATAACTTCATGCAAATCATCAGGATAGAAGTGCAAATCTGACTTAGCGAAATCTTGAAATTGCGTATCAAACATCCGGATAATTTCGCGGGATTCGTTATTTACGATCGTTCCTGTTTGTTTATCCCAAAGCACTGGAACGGTGACTCGTCCCTCATAGTTTGGATCGCCTTTGAGATAGATTTCCCAAAGATAATTTGTACCATTAACGGTATCGGGAATACAACCCGGTTCGTCGGAAAATTCCCAGCTATTTTGATCGATTACGGGATGAACAACTGAAAGACCGATCGCATCCTCCAAACCCTTCAATTTTCGCATAATTGCGGTGCGGTGAGCCCAAGGACAAGCCCAAGAGATATAAAGATGATAGCGACCCGCCTCAGCTTTAAAGCCGCTAGAACCATCAGCAGTAATTTTGTTGCGAAAACTGGTCACTGGGCGGATAAATTTTCCTTGGGAATCTTCTTGTTCCCGTTCGGATACCCATCTACCATCAGCGAGAAGACCTAAACCCATAATTAACTCCTTTGTGTTTATATAATTGATTATATCAACAGCATCGGCAAAGGTAAGTAGGTGGGCGTAAATAAACTGAACTTCCAGAAACCGGGTTTCTAAGAGTTTGGCAGTTTTACGTTTAATTATGCCCACCTACTTAGTATTTTTATTTTGATAAATTACAACGATTAAATAATTGCCACTAAACCATAATAAGGATTTATATTTTTAATGGTAAAAGCGATTATTGAGCGGATGTAGACATGGGCGATAAATAAGTGTATTATTTAAATTGCAGACGAATAAATGGACGATAATGGCAGATTTACCCGAAGAAACTTTAAGAACGATCGCTAACTTGCTACCGCGCCTGTTTAAGGTCATAAACCTGGCGCTGCAAACAGAGGCTAAGTTAATGGATCGGTATGGAGAAACAGAGGAGACTATTGGCGAACTAGAACAAGTCAAAAATGCAGCCGAAAGAGCAAGAAATTACTACAATCGTCTTTACGGGCTAGTATTGCAAGTAGCAGAGTCTCAACCAGTAGCGAATTCTGCTACCATAGATTTACTATATCGCTCAATCGAACAGGCAGAGGCAACAGCCGATGCTACAGAAGCAACTGCCCTAGAAACAAAAAGGAATTGGAACTTACCATGAATAACGAAAAAAAGATCCCTGATGCGGAAACTAGAGCCAAGTCTATTGCGAGGTGGCGCGAAGTTAATCTAAAGTGGGATGAACTGAATATGATGCTGGATCTAGGTATAGCACAAGCTGAAATGGATTTGCAAAACAGCCCCCTTTATGCCAGCCGTCGCCGTCGAGTAGAGAAACAGTTAGAAGCATTAAAGAAACAAAATTTAGAGGTAGAAAACAAAGAAATTTAAAAGCCAAAGAGAGGGAAGTCATAGAGTGCGATCGCACTATTTTTAAATCCTATTTTGCGCTATTGAGATAGCGATCGCACTCAGCCAATTGCCGACCATAAATTAAGTGCGATCAAGCTATAATTCTTAAAACCAAATTACAACTTTATCTTATTATATTAAAAGGAGTGTATTGGGAATTAAGCCTAATGGCAAAGCTACCAGGTGAAACTAAATCTACCATCTTAAATCTGTTGGGTCAATTGGCAGAATTGATCGATGAAGCAGCAGCAACAGAATCAGGAATTGCCGAACAATTCGGAGAGACAGAGATAACTATTTCGACACTGGATGATTTACAGAATGTGAGAGAAAGGTTGAGAAATTCTTATACTCGTCTGTGTAGGCTTTTTCTGCAAGTTTCAGAATCTCAGCCCATTGCCCCTGCTGCTGTGCTAGATTTATTATATCTGTCCATCGAGGAAGGACAAGCTAACCTCGATGCAGGAGATGCAAGTATTCGAGAAGCAAAAACAGACTTAGACTTACTATGAACCAGCCCAAAAGAATACCAGATCCAGAAAAATTCAAGCGCATTCACGAACGCTTTCAAAAAAATGTTCACCAGCTTGATATTTGGAATTTGAAGTTGGAACAATTAAACGCCATGATGGAAGTAGAATTATGTCAGCAACGGTTAGAAAGACTTGAAAGAAGAAAAAACCAAATGATAGTTTCAGAAAGCAAAGAATGATGGGTTAATTATGAAATTTAGAAACCCGGTTTTTTGGAACAACCAGGTTTCTAATGGTTTGTATCCACACCCGCCTGCGATTCAAATCGCAGGCTAATAGCGAAAGTCCGTTTAAACGGACTGAAAGATTAATATTAAGTCCACTTGTAGGGGCGGGTTTAGCAGATATCCTTTGTTTCCTACAGATCACCTCACAACAAAACCCGCCCTTACCTTCGCTATGACGCTAGGCTATTAACCTGCGTCTCCCCAGGTACGTTGTTGCGCTTTAGCGCCATCTTCAGGTACGTTGTTGCGCTTTAGCGCCATCTTCAGGTACGTTGTTGCGCTTTAGCGCCATCTTCAGGTACGTTGTTGCGCTTTAGCGCCATCTTCAGGTACGTTGTTGCGCTTTAGCGCCATCTTCAGGTACGTTGTTGCGCTTTAGCGCCATCTTCAGGTACGTTGTTGCGCTTTAGCGCCATCTTCAGGTACGTTGTTGCAACCCCAGAAACCCCAAAAATTGCTACAATCGAAAATATTCGCAACCCTTGGGTGCAGCAGATGTTCGCAAAAATCTGGCGCTGGCTGAAAAAATTGTGGCAGCAACTATTAGGAAAACCACCCCAACCTTCCCCCCGTAGCGCGGGAACTCCAGGGCGGGTAGAAAATCAACGCCTCAGCGATGCAGAATTTGAAAGTTTGTTTTTGCAACTGCTGGATAGGGTGGAAGAAGGCGCGAGTCGGGGGAATATTAAAGGTTTTTTGATTGCCAAAAATATTAAGGAAGATGAGTTGGTGGCGTGGTTGCGTCGCTTTGGCAGCAAGTTGTTGGAATCACCGGAAACCCATCGGAAATTAGCGCGGCGGATGGTGCAATTGGGTAAGGTTGCTGGTGGGGAATTGGGAGATGTGGCGGGAAAAATTGGCAGAGAATTGTTGGGAAATTCAGAAACTAAAACAAGCATTGTCGCCACATCTGTTATCCCAACTGTTAATAATCAAACTACCGATACAACAAATTCGGGTTCTGTTGATATTCCAGTAGATGTAGATGGGGAAGCTGTAGAGTGGTTTAACCGAGGCGTTGATGAATATTATGCTGGTAATATTCAGGCGGCACTTGGTTGCTTTCAAAAGGCGATCGAGATTTCCCCTAACTTCCACGAAGCCTATAATGGTTTGGGCATAGTGCGGAGAGACTTAGGGCAGTACCAACAAGCAATCGAAGCCTTTCAAAAGGCGATCGAGATTTCCCCTAACTACCACTATGCCTATTATGGTTTGGGCAATGTGCGGAGTGACTTAGGGCAGTACCAACAAGCAATCGAAGCCTATCAAAAGGCGATCGAGATTTCCCCTAACTACCACTATGCCTATTATGGTTTGGGCAATGTGCGGAGTGACTTAGGGCAGTACCAACAAGCAATCGAAGCCTATCAAAAGGCGATCGAGATTTCCCCTAACTTCCACGAAGCCTATAATGGTTTGGGCATAGTGCGGAGAGACTTAGGGCAGTACCAAGAAGCAATAGATGCCTATCAAAAGGCGATCGAGATTTCCCCTAACTTCCACGAAGCCTATAATGGTTTGGGCATAGTGCGGAGAGACTTAGGGCAGTACCAAGAAGCAATGGAAGCCTTTCAAAAGGCGATCGAGATTTCCCCTAACTACCACTATGCCTATTATGGTTTGGGCAATGCGCGGAGTGACTTAGGGCAGTACCAACAAGCAATAGATGCCTACAACCGTGCTTTAGAAATAACACATAATCAATCCTGGCAAGCTTGGGCAAATCGAGGTTGGGCAATCAATAACTTACACGGCTATCAAGCAGCATTGCGAAACTGGGATGAGGGGTTGCAATCTCTCCAACCAGAAACACGCGACTATCAGGAAAGTTGCGCTGTCTTACATCAGTTTAAAGGCGATGCCCACTATTTTTACGGAAAACAACAACTAAATCCCCACCCCTACCCCTACTGGCGCGAATCAAGAAACAGTTATATCACCGCACTAAAAAAACTTTCCGGTTCCCAAACTTCCATCTTAGGAGAAGTTCTGGTAGCACAAGTTAGCCCCCACTTCCAGTTACTATATCTAGAAATATTGCAAGACTTAGCTAAAGTCTGTAACGCCCTCAACTACCAAGATAATTTTCAGCTATGTTTGGATATTGGCGATACGATGCTGGAACAGTTGCTGCTGGAAACTGATTCACAAGATAGGAAAATCCAGTTAGCCAACAAATTCGCCACCTTCAGTCAATTGCGAGTAGTGCGATTAGCGCAGTCATCGCAACTAAAAGAAGCACTTTTGTTAGCCGAAAAACGGAAAAATCTCTGCTTGCGTTGGTTGCGCGAATCCCGTTATGTGGGAATATTAGATGAAACGCCGCTACAATATCCCGAAATTGAACAATTTCTCTCTCCCGGTATGGCAGCAATTTACTGGCACTACAGTCCTGCTGCAATTACTACTTTTATTATCAAACATAACGGTATTCAGATTCATTTAGGGGAACCCCCATCCCCCAACCCCTTCCCCCGCAACGGAGGAAGGGGAGAAGGAGAAGATGACAGCGATTCTCTTACCCCCTTCTCAGTATCGGGTCGGGATTCCCTAAACTCAGCAGAAGAACCCCCATCCCCCAACCCCTTCCCCCGCAACGGAGGAAGGGGAGAAGGAGAAGATGACAGCGATTCTCTTACCCCCTTCCCCCTGCAAAGAGAAAAGGGAGAAACTGAAACTCAAACACAAACAGAAGAAACAATCTACACTCTTGCCCCCCTCCCCGTTGCGGGGAGGGGCTGGGGGTGGGGTTCCGCCGCTAAGCAATTACAAAAGTTTGAAGATTGGTTGAAAGAATGGAAGGAAGATTATCAAACGAACCGCCAAGACGCCAAGAACGCCAAGGAAGAAAAAGAGAGTTGGCGAAATAAGATGGCGGATAGGTTAGATGAGTTGGGTAAGATATTGGATGTTGAGGGGATATTAAATAAGATAGGCGATGATATTACTCAATTAATTTTGATTCCCCATCGCGATTTTAATTTGTTACCTCTGCATTATCTGTTGCGGGAAAAAGATTTTACGATTACTTATCTCCCCAGTCTTCAAATAGGCATCGATTTGCAAACTGATACCCCATCCACTCCCAAAAAACTCCTCAGCATCGAAAGTCCTAGCCGTTTAGAATATGCCGAAACCGAATCGCAAATTATTGCCCAACTTTACGACAATCTCACCTGGATTAAAAGCAGTAAAGCGACCAAAAATACAGTTATCGCCGCTTTCTCCAATTCTGCCGACATCTTCCATTTTACCGGACATGGCGAACATAATTTGCAACAGCCTCTAAATTCAGCTTTGGAATTAGCCAACAAAGAAATGCTGACTTTGCAAGATATCTTCCAACTAAACTTAAAAGGCTACCAACTCGCTTGTCTTTCCGCTTGCGAAACAGGTCTTACCAGCAAACAAGGTATCATCGATGAATACGTTGGTTTAGTCAGTGGCTTTTTGGCAAAAGGCGTAACTCATGTTGTTACTACTCTTTGGCAAGTTGGCGAAATCGAAACAGCATTGGTGATGATTAAATTTCACCAATTATATAAGGATAACATCCCTCCCGCCTTGGCACTCCAACAAACCCAAACCTGGCTTTCCACTCTCACCTTCGCCGATTTAATCGAATGGTATCGCCAAGAATCTGCTAAAGTAGAAGAAGGTAGTGGTTGTTCGGAAAGTTTGCAGGGTTTAATTGCCAAAGCACAACAAGAAGCCCAAACTAAGGGAATGAATCATCGCCCTTATGTCCATCCCTACTACTGGGCTGGATTTATTGTATCTGGAAATCAGATTAATTGTTTTGGTGTAGGGACACGGCATAATTAAAATTTGTTGATTACCAAGATATTTTATGATGCCGTGTCCCTACAAAAATGTTTGTTATCAACATCAGCCCAATCATTCCGAAACAACCAACGATATCAATTAAACCCGCCCTAGCAAAGAAATCACCAAATAAATTTATGCGAGAACAAGATATCAAAACCATTCGGGCTTTTTTAATTGCCCTTTCTCAGCTAGAATCACCTCTAGATGAATCTCTGCAAAAACAGCTTAATCAGTTAGGGGAAGAATTAGCAACTGACGTGGAAGCGGCGATAGAAAATCTGCGAAAGCTAATTTACAAACACGACTTCCTGAAAAACTTATATAAACCCGCCCTGGAATCTTTGCAATTAGCTTATCAAGCCCAATCGCGCAATAAATGTATCTTACCATCAGATAGCGAACCGGATAGCGAAAACCTGGAACATGAAAATTTTAGCCTCCCAATTGACTCGCTAAAGCTAATCAAGCAAATCTTTGAATCGAACAACTCTGTTAAAATAACCCAAGACATCCAACAGCAATTACAATCACCAAATCAAAATCTATCTCCTGCTGAAAAAGTACCCGATGAACCTCCGTCTTCTACGGAGTCTAACTATCCCCATGATTGGGTATATATGTTTTGCTAATGACTAATTTAATCTATTCCCATCTATTTCTGTTTACCTATCACCGGAAAGCCGAACAAACTTTTCAGGAAGATGCTGATATCTCGAAATATCATCAATTTCCAAATGGTTTTTATTCTCGTCACACCTTAGCCGATACTGACAGTCTACTCATTGCTTGTTCAGTAGAAGATAAACATAATTCTCCCGATGTTCTTCCCTTTCGCGAACTCAAAAAAACATTATTAGCCAAGAGAGAGGAATTGGCAATCTCTGGCGAACTATTGGGTAAAACTTGGCTAATTACGGGTTATTTACAGCTGTTTTCCTCACATGAAGATGTTGCCAAATCAGCTTACGAATCTTTGAATTTCGGCAAATGGCGCAGTCAAGAAGCTGGAGAATTTATGGGGGCTAAACTTTTTGAAATTTGGCAAACGCCCCATAATTGGGAAAACTTAGAAACCGAAAACAATCATATTTTAATTATAATCTATCCCGACCTAAACGCAATGGGAAATATGGCTAAATTTTATGAAGATTGGCGACAGTTATTTTGCTATCGACACAAAATAGTTTGGGCTTACGGCAATACCCGCCAAATCAAACCATTGTTAGCAGCCAACTTTTCTCCCTCCCTAGAAACTCTAAAGATCCAACTAATTTCGCCAGAACCTAACTTATTAGAATCGGAATTAGACCAATTAAAGCAATCCTTAGATGAGAATTATAAAACCCTGCGTTTCTATGCGGAAGGAATCAGCTTACTAGAAGTGCAAATGCAAACAATTAAAACTAATAATTACAATTATTTAGAACGACTAAAAACTATTGAAACGAAAGCTAACAAGATAGAACCTAATCATCCAAATAACCTAGATATGCTGAAAAAGTTCAGCGAGATTGTCCAATATAAATATCAACCCCAAGTAGAAGAAGATCATGCTGCACTCAGTCCCGGATTGAGATTGCGAGAGAAAGAAATAGACACGATTAGAGGCATTGTTGAAATCAGACAAGCGCAATTAGATGATATAATTGAAAAACGCGATCGCATCTTTCAAGAAACAGTACAAGAATGGGGAATTGGCATAGGAGTAGCCGCCATAACAGCCACATCCATATCACCCTTCATTCCCAACATCACCAAAAACAAATTAACTGAACCATTCCCAGCAGTAGAAGGAGTAATCAACTTTTCCTTAACTTTTATCTTCAGTATAATTATCGGCATTGTAGCCACAAATAAAGCCAAAAAATTGATTAAATACCGTCGTTCTTAATATCTTAGATAATTAACTAGCACTTTTCTGTTGATGTTTGTACCTTAAAAACTCAGCAAAATCTCTAACTTCTGCTACTAAATCATCAGATAAATCATCTAAAAGTGCTGCCAAATGCGCCCGGACACCCATTGTTTCACGCGCTGGCACAGTTAACACCAATTGGTGAGGATAGGCGGTTTCTACACCAATTGTTTCCATAAATGAGCCTTCCTCATCCTGCGTTGCTGGCAGAAAATTTCCTTGTTCGTCGTATTTAACCCAACCTCCAAATAATTCCACAATATAAGCTTCCCCATTATTGAGAACTTCGACAATTGCGCCGACAGTTCCCACTGGTGCTTTTCCCCCATCAGTTAAGGGAATTTCTTCTGTTAACTTTACGCCATCAAATAAATTAAATTTTTTCATTGTAAACCCCCTAATCTATCTGGTACTGCTGTGACAAATTGCGCTACATCTTCATTAAAAAGAACAATCCAAACTGTGCGTATTCGACGCGATAAACCAGAATTTCCGGTAAGCTGGATATAAGCGCGATAAAGCTCACCTTGGACATTCTGACTCTGAGGTTGTAGGATATCTAACGATACTGCTGCTAGGATAGCCTCTCGAATTGCTTCTGGCGACTCATACCCCATTACGATCGATCCGACTTTAGATGAAAATGCAGTGTTCGACCTTCACCGTGAAAATCTGATTAAGCTAGTACAAGATCCTAATAAATGGGTAGACTCCCTGCCCTCAGCAATTTTAGATCGCGTTGAAGTTGCATCTGGTATGTTTGGCATTAATCCAGAGGACTTAAAACGAGAGGGTTACAAACGTCTACCCGAAGTATTGGAACGAGTGGAATCAATAATTGAAACCTCTCGCCGCTTAGAAGCTTATCAAGCAGAAATCCAAGCGATCGCACAACTAGGAATTAGCTTCCATGACTGGCTAAAATTAGCTCCCTCAGAAACTAAACCAGATGAAGCAGAATTAATGTACATCATTCCATCTAAACCACTAGAGTTAGCAATCTCTTAGCTAAAAAGTTTGCGATCGCTCCCTTCTCTCTCTTCCTCTTGGCGTTCTTGGCGTCTTGGCGGTTCGTAAAAAAAGATCGATCGCATCAACTTTACCCCATGATAGCCTTGTTTTCTGATTTCAGCGAATCTTATTGTCGTTCTGTAAAATATTCATTTAGGAAAGCGAATTCCTACAAACTGAGCGTAACCAGTATATCCAGGTACTAAATAAATTGAAAAAATTTCTTTCGATGCTTCTGCTAACTCCATAACTTCCTGCAAATTTTCGCTATGAGCAATAATTCCATTAGCATTATACGCAACATATTGATGAGCATAATCTTTTTGGATCTGCTGCCGATTTCGGTTCAACCACTTCAGCATTTCCCGGCTTTCTTCGCGAGAAGGTGTTCTACTCATAGATTTACCAGTTTATAAAGGAATAGGAGCGATTTTGAGGAATCGCCCCTAAACATATTTTGGGTAGAGTTTGAAATTGGCGCTTAAATTACACTTAAGAGCATTCACTGCGAATCGTTTTGGTAAGAGCGACCGCCCATATAAAGAGCTGTTCCGAGAGCTATTCCAGGCAGTGCAATCACCATCGCCCACGGAGACTGCCACCAACTCGTTTGCTGGTATTTTTTCTTAGAAAACGGACAAGCTTCAGCAGAATTGACTGAACTCAACAAAATGCCGGTGGCGATCGCAGTCGTAGATACGATCGCGGCCAAAGAGTATTTTGCTTTCATCGTAGTTTTTCCTCCAACTCCATTTAGCTTTAATTCTAATCGCTAAGTTGGGAAATGGGGAATCGCTGAACGGCAAACAACCGAGTCGATAAAGCGATCGGCTTCGCAGACAGCGGAAGTGATAATCCTGGCGGTGAGATGCTTGCAGCGGCTTGCGAGTGGGTAGGTACAGGTAAATTGTAGGGGCGGGTTTTGTCATGATTCTTGTCGGTTAGCCACAAATTATCTGCCAAACCCGCCCCAAATGTCGCGCTATGAAGAAAATCCTTCCCTACAACCTAATAAAAAAAAGGACGATCGCACCCGATCGCCCAAACACCTACCTATTCGGAGTGAACTAGGGAGGAAAACTTAAACTTTCGCTTCTTCCTTCACCAACTTATCCCAACCCAAATCTTTCAGGCTGTTATTGCGACGCAGCGGACGAGTCACCAACTCCAGAATATCGCGAGCATTGGTGAAGCCGTGAATTTGAGCAAAAGTGAACTCAACCGACCACTTGGTATTAATACCCCGTGCTTCCAACGGGTTAGCATGAGCCATACCAGTAATCACCAAATCGATGTTTTGGTCTTTAATCCGTTGAATTTGATTGTAATTATCCGGTTTTTCCACAATGCGAGGAATCGGTACACCCATTTCCTGACAAGTTTTTTCCAACAACGCCAACTCAGCAGCTTGATAGCGCTTATCCATGTAAGGAATGCCGATTTCCGGACAAGTCATACCACAGCGAATCAGGAAGCGTCCTAAAGAGATTTCCAGCAAATTATCGCCCATGAAGAACACAGATTTACCGCGAATTATTTGCAGGTAATCTTCCAAGCTTGCCCAAATTTGCTGTTCCCGTTCTTCCAAACCTTTCGGTTCAATTCCTAACACCGAGCAAATCTTTTCAATCCAGGCGCGAGTACCATCTGGGCCGATCGGGAACGGAGCGCCAATCAGCTTGCACTTGCGACGACGCATCAAAGTTGTAGCGGTACGGCTGAGGAAGGGGTTGACACCAGCGACATAATACCCTTCTTCAAGAGTAGGTAATTCTGTAAACCTCTTGGCAGGTAACCAACCGGATACTTTGATACCTTGCTTCTTCAATTCCAAAGTTAGCTGAGTAACAACCGGGTCAGGTAGGGAACCGAAAAGAACTAGGGGCGTATGCTTGACATATTCTGCTTCATCTGATTCAACTTCTTCCTTCTTTTTGCCGAAGTTGAGCAGTTTAGCGATCGCATTCCGTTCTTCCTTCTCAGATTCCATCACAGGAGCCTTTTCAGGACAACGCGCCGCCATCGCCGCCAACACCGTATCTTCCCCTTGGGTGAAAGCGTAGTCCAAACCGTTAGCGCGAGCAACCACAATGGGGATACCCAGTTCAGCTTCCAGCTTAGGAGCCAAACCTTCCAAATCCATCTTGATAATTTCAGTAGTGCAAGTACCGATCCAAACGATTACACTGGGATTGCGATCGCGCTTAATCTGCGAACACAGCCGCTTCAATTCCTCATAATCATTCAGCTGAGCCGAAATATCCCCTTCTTCCAACTCCGCCATCGCGTAGCGGGGTTCAGCAAAAATCATCACCCCCATCGCATTTTGCAAGAAATAACCGCAAGTCTTCGTACCAATTACCAAAAAGAAACTATCTTCAATCTTTTGGTATAGCCACGCCACACAGCTAATCGGGCAAAAAGTATGGTAATTGCCAGTTTCGCACTCAAAATTGATCGCTTCGGGTTGAGCAACAGTCATGAAATCCTCTCTCGTGCTAGTTCTATAAACTTAAAAATGAATGCGGGGTTCCTTACAGAGCGGGCATTTTGCCCGCTCTTAAGAAAAATTTATGTGAATTCAATTTGAGCGAAGTCTGGCGAGAGGCAGATGTCTTCGAGGAGCTTTAATTATTTGCTCCACGCATCATCATCATCCGACTTAGCAGCAGGTTCGGAAAACGGATCGAAAGTTATGTCGCCAAAGGCATCGAGATCGTCGTCCTCCAACCCTTTAGACGATGTGTCGCCAAATTCATCTAGCGTCATATCGCCAAGGTCTACTTCTAACTCTTCAGGAGTTTCGTCACCCCAAGCTTCGAGTTCTGTACCAAAATCCGCATCTGACTCGACGCTTGGCTCCTCAGTTGAGGTTTCGCCAAACTCATCCAGCGCGATGTCGTCAAAGCCTTCGTCTTCTTCGCTCAACTCATCAGATACAGATGGGGTTTCGCCAAACTCATCAAGTCCGATGTCGCCAAAGCCTTCGTCTTCCTCCACCGACTCCTCAGATGAGGTATCGCCAAACTCATCAAGTGCGATGTCGCCAAAGCCTTCCGTTTCTGACTCGATTAAGACTATAGATGGCTCGTCGTCAAAATCATCGATCGCTTCCTCGCTCACCACAACCGTAGTTGTGCGGACAACCATCACTGGTTCTGCTAGAGACTCCTCCTCCTCCTCCTCAAACGCATCTACAATGGGTGCGACTGGGGGAGTCACGATGCTAGGGGCTGGTAACGGCTCTGGCTTACTCGCTGGCTTGTTTCCCAGCGCTATATCTGGGTCGATATTTAACTCCAAAACCTCAATCAGCGCATCAGGACTCGGATTGAGCCTAGCGAAGGGCAACATTAATTGCGCTAGCTTCGGCTCAAGCGCATTAAGTATTCCCAGGATGAGGTGAGAAGGTGGTCGCCGTCCACCATCTGGAGTTTTTACAGCTTCAAGCTCCATTTGCAGGGCGAGCCACGCATGATTTACCTGGTAATATTGCAACCACTTTTGTTTCAGAGCTGCTGTGAAGTCATCAAAAAAAGCCACAGTTCCTCTCCCTCATCCTGAAAAATAGAGTTAATTAAACCATCATTAAGTCTAGTTCCTCTTCCTCTGTCTTGACCGTTGGTTTTGTCGGATTTAGATAAAAATCTGATAGCAAGGAGAACAACTCACGATCCGGGGTATCATTTGGCACCACACCTTCCGGACAGGCCAGAATTTGATCGGCGATGTTGAGGTAGTAGTCGCAGACGTAGTTCAGGGATGGGTCGCTCTCTGCCATTTCAAACAGAGTTTTGCCCTTGACGCGGGAAACGCGAATGTCTTCGATCAGCGGCAGCACTTCCAGCACTGGCATCGGCACTGTTTCAATATACTTGTCAATCAGGTCGCGCTTGGATGTGCGGTTCCCAATCAAGCCAGCGAGACGCAGCTGGTGGGTGCGAGCTTTTTCGCGCACGGAAGCGGCAATACGGTTAGCGGCAAATAAAGCGTCAAAGCCGTTGTCGGTCACGATTAAGCAGTAGTCGGCATAGTTGAGGGGTGCTGCAAAACCGCCGCACACAACGTCGCCGAGAACGTCAAACAAAATTACATCGTATTCGTCAAAGGCGTTGAGTTCTTTGAGCAGCTTCACAGTTTCGCCCACAACGTAGCCACCGCATCCAGCACCCGCCGGAGGGCCACCAGCTTCTACGCAGTCAACGCCGCCGTAGCCTTTGTAGATGACATCTTCCGGCCAAACGTCTTCGTAGTGATAGTCCTTAGCTTGGAGGGTATCGATAATCGTGGGAATTAAGAAGCCTGTGAGGGTAAATGTGCTGTCGTGCTTGGGGTCGCAGCCAATTTGCAGCACTTTCTTGCCGCGTCTGGCTAGGGCCACAGAGATGTTACAGCTTGTCGTAGATTTACCGATTCCGCCTTTTCCGTAAACTGCCAGTTTCACGCTCTTGTTCTCCTTGCTTATTAAACTCGCTTGAGTTTTTATTTGTCGCTGCCTCTTTCCCAGCATTATTGTCTAACTTCCCAGGAAAATAAAGGGGCTGTCAAGATAAGTAGGGGTTTAAAAGGGATTATTTAAAATAAAAATTGTATATTAAGGCTTATATTAAGCTAATAAATCAAATTAAGGCTTAAAAAAGCTACTTTTTTATTATTTATATACTTAAATTAATAAAAAGCGGTACAAAATACAAAAAGAACCATCCTTGTCTAGAGAATATCTGCGGACAGCGATCGGCCCCTGAAAGCTTCGATACAAGACTACCGCTTCAGGGGTAATGCTTTTGAGGGTGAGTGCTATAGCTAGGGGCTAGGGGCTAGGGGCTAGGGGCTAGGGGCTAGGGGCTAGGGGCTAGGGAATGTCCTAACTGCCGAAAGCGGTTGCTATAAGTAAATCGAAGTGAATTCGACTTAGAGTAGCTAAGTTTGCTGCTGTTGCTGAGAAATGGCGGTTTTGCAAAGGTAGTCTAGACTTCTGTAAAGAATAATTAATTTTCAGCGATCGCCTAATCATCAACGATCGGGCCAAAACGAGTTTGTGACAATAATTGGAACTATGAATATATGGACAAAGTTAATCTCAGCGATTCAGCTTTTCAGTCAGCGGATCTGCCGCATAGTATCGCCGGGACTCCTGACGAGCTTGATAATAATTGCTAGTGCGGTATTTTTGAGTTATGCTCCACCCGCATTAGCAGAGCCAACTGAATCACCCAAGACTTGCCTTGTCGGCGTCTACATCGGGTCGCTGCATGACTTTAACTTGGCGGAAAAGTCGTTTGATGTAGATTTTTGGGTGTGGAGCGTGTGTCCCTCCGAAGATATGCAGCCCCTGAAGAGCATGAGCATTGTCAATACAAAAGAAGTCACCGCCAGTTACGATGCGGCGCTCAAAAAGAAAAATCTCTATGGTTTATTCAGCTCGCAAGAATATGTTTACTGGTCAACCCACAAAGTAAGCGCGACCATCGATTACAACTGGAATATCTACAATTATCCCTTTGACCGCCATGTTTTAGAGATTTCTCTGGAAGAAAGCGTAGAAGACGCAACCCAATTTGTGTACACAGTGGACGAATCTCGCTCAAGCATCAGCAATAATATGTACCTAGAGGGGTGGCGCATCACTGATTTCAAAATAAAGCAGACGAAAATTCCCTATGAAACAACATTTGGCGATCCCGAATTACCCAAGGACGCAGGAAGCGAGTATTCCCGTATGACGATCGCTATTTCAATTTCACGAGATAAGATCATCAGCTTTTTTAAGCTCACAGCAGGTGTTTACGCTGCCTTTGCGATCGCGCTGCTGTCCTTCTTTTACGATTCTGGGCAAACAAGTCTGATGAGTGCGCGATCGAGCATACTGGTAGGGTCTTTGTTTGCAGCTTTGGTGAATATGCGGGTAATTGATGCGGTGCTGGGTCGCACTGAAGGATTGAGCTTAGTCGATAAGATTCATATCACAACGATCGCCTACATCTTTGCGGCTGCTGTAGTAGGTGTTTGCTCGCGACTGCTATATGAGGTTGGTAGAGAAAAGTTGGCGTTGCGCTTCGATCGCCACATTTGTTTTAGTGTGTTTGCCATTTCGTTTGCGGTAATCAACGTCATTCTTATTATGGACGCTGTGAAAGTGGGTTAAGCCGATAACTGATGACCAATCACCAATCACCAATCACTAATGACTAATAACCAATGACTAATAACCAATGACTAAGGTTCACTCATACCGCCAAATCTTAATCGTCTTATCATCGCTGCCACTGGCAATAGTCCTACCTTGAGGGCTAAAGGCAACTGAACGAACTTGGTCTGAATGTCCGCCCAGAGTGCGAAGCAGCTTACCGCTGGCAGTATGCCAAATTTTGACAGTATTGTCGGTACTGTCGCTGGCGATAGTTTGGCCGTCGGGACTAAAAGCAATTGACCAAGCTGAACCTGAATTCATCGTCAGGGTGCGAAGTAGCTGACCGCTAGCGATATGCCAAACTTTGATGCTGTTGTCCCCGCTGTTGCTGGCGAGAGTTTGAGTATCGGGACTGAGGGCAATTGACCAAACCGAACCGGAATGTCCCATGAGAGTATGCAGCACTTTGCCAGTGGGGAGACTCCAAATTTTGATGGTGTTGTCCCAACTGCCGCTGGCCAAGGTTGTACCGTCTCGGCTAAAAGCGACTGATTCAACAAAGTCTGAATGTCCGGTGAGAACATCCAGAACTTTTCCGGTAACGGGATGCCACAGCTTGATGGTGCCGTCACCGCTACCGCTGGCAAGCATTTGACCATCCGCACTAAAGGCAACAGAAAAAACCGTGACGGAATGCCCAGTGAGGGTATGAATTAGCTTGCCAGTGTCCCACTGCCAAATCTTGATAGTTTTGTCGGCACTACCACTGGCTAAAATCTTTCCATCTGGACTGAAGACTAGGCAAGTAACTGTATCTGAATGTCCGATGAACCTGTTAATTTGCTTGCCAGTTTCACACTGCCAGATGTTGATGGTATGGTCGGCGCTGCCACTTGCCAAAGTTGTGCCATCCCGACTAAAGGCTACGCAAGTAACTGTGTCTGAATGTCTGGTGAGAGTGTGGACGCATCGCCAACCTTGGGTTTTTTGCTGTTGTTCGGGGGTTAATCTTGCTTGTCCAGGGGTTCGGATAGCGGTTCTAGATGCGGAGTCATAAAAATCTTTGAGGATTTCAGATGCGGATTGATAGCGTTCTTCGATCGCATCTTTCAGCATCTTGTCTAAAATTTGACTCATCTGGTCGGTAATATCCCTACCTGTATCTCGCAAATATTCTCGCCATATCCACCTACCTTTGATTGGGTCGTAAAGGTCTTCCAACTGCGCCCCAGTCAGGATCTGCATACAAATAATACCCAAACTGTAAAGGTCGCTGGTTGGGTAAACCTTGCCGCTACGCAGCTGTTCGAGGGGTAGATGTGCTTGCGTGCTAAATCTCGTACTTGTTTTGGTCAGTTTGGTTTCTGCAAGCTGCTTGGACAGGCCAAAATCGATGAGGACGAATTTGCGATCGCTATTTCTGCGGATAATATTTGTCGGCTTGATTTCCCGGTGAATTATCTGACGGTTGTGAATCAATTGCAGCACTGGCAACAAATCATACAGCAATTCTCGAACTTGATGCTCGTTAAAAGCTCCCTGTTCCTGCAACTCTTGCGACAAATTCTGGCCTTCAATGTATTGCCGCACCAAATATAAGCGCTTATCTTGCTCAAAGTAGGTCCCTAGCGTCGCAATTTGCGGATATTGCTCTCCTAGTTCTACAAGCTGCTTTGCTTCTTGTTCAAACATTTGGATAGCTTTCGCCATTGCCCCTGAGTTCCCTTGAATTTGCGGCAGTGGCAAAAATTGCTTGATCGCGCAAGCAACGTTCGTTTGTTCTGCATCTTCAGCTAAGAAGGTTCTGCCGAAGGTTCCTTCACCGATTAGCCTGATGGCTCGGTATTGGTCTTTCAGCAGCAGATTTGAGGAGCAACTCGAACACTCTTTTGCCCTAGCTGGGTTCTGGGGCTGTTTGCAATTGGGATTGAGACAATAGCTCATACCGGGCAAGGATACACCTGATTCTATTTATGTTAATACCAGATTGGTAGAAAAGTTGATGGCAAGAGCTTTACTTACCGAAAACTCTTTTGAATTCGTTGTCTGAGTCCTAAAAATTAACAACTGCGATACACCTTGGTTGCCATTTTAATCCAAAACGGGTACAACGCTAGGAAATTTTGCCGATCGCTTGTCCTACTCCCTTCCCGAACGGCGATTCGATCGCGTCCGCCGCTTCCTTAAGCTTTGATGATGAATTAAATATCATACTTCTTCAGACTATACATTATACTTAAGGAATACTTAAGAATTGACCTAAAGACCCTGGGTACGCTTTTATAGCAAAGAGCTGAGTATGACCCCACGGATGAATTCGGCTTAGGATAACCGGACTTTTAATTGCCAAGTAAGTAATATAGCAAAGTGCTTCGGCTTTAGTGCTTCGGCTTTAGTACAAACACAGTCCCAGCCTTGCCAAGAAGCGTTTAATACTGTCCTAATGTATTCGCGTAGCGCTATATCATGTCCTTACGCATTGGTTACCTAAAAAACTCTTGTTCTTATTCTTATCTGCGTTTATCTGCGTGTATCTGTCTACCCTACGGGAAGGCGAAGCGCCTACATCTGCGGTAAAAATCTAACCAACGATGACAACAGACAATTTGACGATATCGCTCATATAGTAACGATGCAACCAGACAGAATATAATAACATGATGAAAAAATACTTCCCGATCTGCCTTGCCTTTTTGATCGGCAACATAATAATTACCAATATCCAAAACAATACGCTCAAAATTGGGCGGGGCGGGACGCCTCTCGCTAAAAATGGCGGAAATACTCCTTTGGGAATACGCGATCGCCGATCCCTCTACTGGCTTGTGTTTTTCTACAATAACGTTAGTTAGATAAATGAAAATATAGGAACAGAGGGAACTCGGAAGAATGCAACCCAATAATCCAAATCAATTTACCGAAAAAGCCTGGGAAGCGATCGCACGCACCCAGGATATCCTCAAAACAGTCCAGCAGCAATACATCGAAAGCGAACACCTGATGAAAGCGATGCTGGAACAAGAAGGCTTAACCAGCAGCATCTTAAACAAAGTTGGGGTGAACGTGCAAAGGGCGCGTGACTACACCGAAGACTTCATCCGGCGTCAACCCAAGATTTCTGAGGGTGGTTCCGTCTATTGGGGTCGCAGCGTCGATAGCCTCTTAGATCGAGCCGATGCTTACCGCAAAAAGTTTCAAGACGAGTTTATCTCGATCGAGCATTTACTGCTAGGTTTTGCAAAAGACGATCGGTTTGGCAAAGCCTTATGCCAAGAATTTAGACTAGATGAAGCTAAGCTAAAGAATACGATCGCAGAAGTCCGAGGCAGCCAAAAAGTGACCGATCAGAACCCCGAAGGCAAATATCAGGCTCTAGAAAAATATGGCCGCGACCTTACCGAACTCGCTCGCAAAGGTAAACTAGATCCAGTCATAGGGCGGGATGATGAAATTCGCCGCACCATACAGATCCTCTCTCGCCGCACCAAAAACAACCCCGTACTGATTGGCGAACCTGGGGTAGGTAAAACAGCCATTGTAGAAGGATTGGCGCAACGAATTCTCAGTGGAGATGTGCCGCAATCCCTCAAAGATCGTAAGCTAATCGCCCTCGATATGGGCGCACTGATTGCGGGTGCGAAGTTCCGGGGTGAATTTGAAGAACGCCTCAAAGCAGTGCTGAAGGAAGTCACAGATTCCGATGGTAACATCATCCTATTTATCGATGAAATTCACACCGTTGTAGGTGCGGGTGCTACCCAAGGCGCGATGGATGCGGGAAACTTACTCAAACCAATGCTGGCACGCGGCGAACTGCGCTGCATCGGTGCGACTACTCTGAATGAGTATCGCAAATATCTGGAAAAAGATGCGGCTTTGGAACGTCGCTTCCAACAAGTTTATGTGGATCAGCCCACTGTGGAAGATACCATTTCTATTCTGCGGGGTTTGAAGGAGCGTTACGAAGTTCACCACGGTGTGAGGATTTCTGATAGTTCTTTAGTAGCAGCAGCAACCCTTTCGACGCGGTATATTAGCGATCGCTTCTTACCAGACAAAGCGATCGACTTGATGGATGAAGCCGCCGCCCGCCTGAAAATGGAGATTACCTCCAAACCGGAAGAACTCGATGAGATCGATCGCAAGATCCTCCAATTAGAAATGGAGAAGTTATCGCTGCAAAAAGAAAGCGATCGGGCCTCCAGAGAACGACTGGATCGACTGGAAAGAGAACTTGCCGATCTCAAGGAAGAACAACACACGCTGAATGCTCAATGGCAATCTGAAAAAGAAGTTATTAACGACATTCAGGCTATCAAAGAAGAGATCGATCGCGTCAACGTAGAAATCCAACAAGCGGAACGCAATTACGACCTCAACCGCGCCGCCGAGTTGAAATACGGTAATATGACCGAATTGCACCACAAGTTGGAAGCAGCAGAAACCAGATTAGCCCAAACTCAAAGAAGTGGCAAATCCCTCCTGCGGGAAGAAGTCACCGAAGCGGATATTGCCGAAATCATCTCCAAGTGGACTGGAATTCCCATCAGCAAACTGGTGGAATCAGAGAAAGAAAAACTCTTGCACTTGGAAGAAGAACTGCACAACCGTGTAGTCGGTCAAGATGAAGCCGTTACAGCTGTGGCGGATGCAATTCAGCGTTCTCGCGCTGGTTTAGCCGACCCAAATCGTCCCACCGCTAGCTTTATTTTCCTCGGCCCGACGGGTGTTGGCAAAACAGAATTAGCCAAAGCACTTGCTGCTTACCTGTTCGATACCGAAGAAGCTTTGGTGCGAATTGATATGTCCGAATACATGGAGAAACACGCCGTATCGCGTTTGATTGGTGCGCCTCCCGGATATGTCGGTTATGAAGAAGGCGGACAATTAACAGAATCGATCCGTCGTCGTCCTTTCGCGGTGATTCTATTCGATGAAATCGAAAAAGCGCACCCTGATGTGTTTAACGTCCTGCTACAAATTCTGGATGACGGTCGCGTTACCGATGCTCAAGGTCACACGGTAGACTTCAAGAATACCGTCATTATCATGACCAGCAATATCGGTTCTCAATATATTTTGGATATTGCTGGCGATGATTCCCACTACGAAGAAATGCGTAGTCGGGTGATGGATGCGATGCGGTCTAGCTTCCGTCCCGAATTCCTCAACCGGATCGATGAGATGATCATCTTCCACGGATTGAACAAGAAAGAACTGCGTCAGATTGTGCAACTGCAAGTGCAGAGATTGAGTAAACGGTTGATCGATCGCAAAATCTCTCTCAAGCTTTCCGATGTAGCTATTGACTTTTTAGCAGAAGTAGGGCACGATCCAGTTTACGGTGCGCGTCCGTTAAAGAGAGCAATTCAACGGGAGTTAGAAACCAAAATTGCCAAATCGATTTTGCGCGGCGAATTCAACGATGGCGATACCATCTTTGTCGATGTGGAAAACGAACGACTTGCTTTCAAGCGATTACCACAAGAATTGCTAACAGTTCAATCGAGCTAATCTATAGTAGGGTGGGCAATGCCCACCTTATTTATTTTTTCGACTTCTGATTAAGATGTTTATGAAGAGGGTTGATATGGAAATTGAAGATGAACTGCGGTCTGAGTACGATTTGCATAGTTTACGAGTCAGGAAATTAGGTTCGGGACGGAAAAGTTTTGGGACGGTAAATAAGTGTATTTCAGTGGGCGCTCGTAGACTAAAATTAAAAAGGAACCTGTTATAGATAAATCTGAATGGAAAAGTTTAGATGCCTACATACGCTCAGTTAGAAGGTTTGTATCGAGCCAGCTACTTTTTGACATACGTGATGTTACAACCCATTCATCTTGTTTGTATTGACGAGCGAACGAACAATCTTTTCATTTTGGCAGGACACAATGAGGAGATTGAGATTGAAATTGCTCCAGACGGGGAGGTACTTTAATGAGCCAAGTCAAGTATGATGCCATGTCCGATCGAGAATTAAAACGATACTTTCTCGAACATAGAGATGACAAAGCTGCACTGCAAGCATATCTGGACAGACGCCGAAACCGTTCATCTAAAATCATTACTAAGGTAGGAGATCCTGATTTTGACATAAAGATTCAGGCTGCTATTCGTCAGCAAATACAGGATTATGAGAGCAACAAGGCAATCTAAAAAGGCGGATTTCTTCGAGCGAGAAATCGCCCAAGCTATTGGTTTCTTTCACCGAAAGTCCTAACGCCATGCGTATTATCAGCGCCCGTCCAGCTACTCGAAGAGAGCGCGAAGATTATGGAGACAATGCCTTTTGAGGAATCGCAGAACTCTGCCGACGAGCTTTTGTCTGAGTACAAATTTGACTACCAGAAGGCGAAATCAAATCGCTTGAAAGCCAAGATATAATACTTGAAAAGTGATATTATCAACTCTACTATTAGCCGTAACTCAAAACCCATGATCCGCAAAATATTAATTTTTTTGACTGTCTTGATTCTTTCCTTCAATCTATTCACATTACCTTCAATATCTCAAACACTTCCAAAATGCAAGCAACAGGAAGAAATCTTTACATTTCAAGTCCCCAACTACGCAGTTCAACACCAAGGAGGAGCTATCATAAACATGAAACTTGCCTATCGTTTCACGACAGAAGCGATCGACCAGAAAGACTACCCAGATTTAGTGCCACTTAAAAAAGATCTTGATAATTTTTTGGTGAATTACCCGAACGAAACAGACTATTGGGAAATACTTAATAAAAATTTAGTCCAATTTCTCTTAGATAAATATCCACAGATTTCATCTTTGAAAATAGAGATGGGTGTAATGCCTACTCTAAACGAGCCTTTCTTTCGTTCCAGTATCGTCCGCAGCACTCGACCCGAAATGTGCAGTCTCAGTCTTTAACTTTTAGCAAGAGTGAGCATAATGGTTGTATATTGCTAACCAAAGTTCTGGATAATTAGCTAATGTGATTTAACGATTCTTATCATTTCAGTCAAGTTAATTATTCCATCGGGGGGAAGCGTAACGGCTTTCTCAGCGTTTAAAGTAAGCTTATAAAGGTAGCGCCAAAATTTTACAAATGGAACTGCCAGTTTTAGCGATAGCGATCAAGAGGCTTGTCAAGACGATGGAACTCAATCATAATTTTTTTGCCAAACAAGCATGGTTTAGTAGAGCCACTATCATAGCGATTCTAGCGGGTTCGATCGCAGCTTGTAACGATACAACAAATAACCCAAATACTGCTACTCCTACCCCCACAAAGACTGTGGTTGTCACCCCTACTCCTATTCCCACACAGACGGTGGTTGTCACACCTAGTCCTATTCCTACTCAGACTGTAGTTGTCACGCCTAGTCCTATTCCTACTCAGACTGTGGTTGTCACGCCTAGTCCTATTCCTGCTCAGACAGTCATTGTTAGGGAGCCAATTACCGATTTAGCAATTGTTGGCACCACACCAGATAAGCAGTTGCTTCTTAACAAGCGGGTAGAAGTAACAAATATTAAAGCTCAGACTGTAAATGGCGATCGCACTTTCTGGGTTGGTGCGGGCAATAACCAACAACTGTTCGTTGTTCTCGATCCAGTATTAGATGCTGGTAGCGCTGAGAACAAGGTTGTTGTTAAAGCGGGACAGGCACTTAATCTCACCGGTGTCATCAAGCCGATGCCCAGTTCCCAGCAAGCTCAAACCCAATGGGGTTTAAGTGCCGCAGAAGCTCAACAACTGAGCAACCAAACAATCTACTTGCAAGCCGATCGAATCAAATTTCTCTAACAAGCAATCGCTCGTAAATGCGACGGATTGCGTAAATATCCAGCCCGTCGCATTTCATTTAGAGTTTAGTAGATCCTGCCGGACATTGAATATTGTTGCGAACAAGTCGGGGCATAAGGGGAGGTGTTCTTGAGGCTCTATTGCTTTCACAAATACCGGCTATTGTTGTGGCATTATTCCCAGAACCAATAACAAAAACTGCCCCGGTATAACTCCTTATCCTAGTGTCTTTGCCTGAAGCTGTTGACCGGGCGCTTCTTGGATTTACAACCGCAACTTTGTAGCTGTAATTGCCTGTTTCCGCGCTAATACCTACCCCCAATTGTCCGAAATTGGATGCAAATCGACTATTTTCAAGATAATAAGCTTGTTGCGCCTTATTCAATGAACTAATTGTGATTTTACCCTCGTCTTGTTTCGCTCGTATTATCGGGCCGAATTGTTTAACTGACGCTTCTTTAAGTGAGTTTTGATTATAATTTTTTGTCGGAATTTGTGCTGTGGCATTTATTCCAATAGAAAGCACAGTAAAGAGTGGGATGAAGATGGAAGGGTAGGCTTTTGTCAACCTAAAAACGCGCTGAAGTTTGAAAGCCATTTTTCCCTCTTGAGTGTAAAGCCTGCTAATGTTTAGGCTGATTTACTTCTTTAAAAACAACATCTATCTTTAGATATATTTTTTAATGCCTATTCAGTAATAACTCAAGTTGCTAGTTACTTTCTTTCTGGGTATGTTGTTGCGCTTTAGCGCTATAAGAGCGCTAAAGCGCAACAACGTACCTGCTGCTAGCAGCCTGTGGCCCAAATGCGATCGCCCGTACCTACTGAATCGATGTTCTAGACTTTACCGCAGAGAACCTGACGCATTTTCCGCATATTGGTAGGCAAGTCCAAGTGCATTGCTTGTTGAATGAAAATAGATGGCACTGGGATAATGGGTGTTGCCTGTACGCTGTAGGTAAGTATGGTGCCGTTGCCGCAATCTTGTAGCTTTAAGTCTGCTGCAAAATCGATAAAGCTGCCTTTTTCCATGCGGAACTGGATTTGCTGCTGCACTACCTCAAATACCTTTAGGTAAATTTCCACTTCAGCGGTGAAGATGAGAAAAGCTTTTCTGGCAATTTGATACAGACGTTTGCTCTTTCCAGTCAGGTTATCACCTCGGTGTAAAACTTCACTGCGGATCAGGTCGGGAAAGTATTGCACCCAGCGGGGGTAATCAGTCAGCTGTTGCCAAGCGTGCGATCGCAGCATCGGCAGATACATTGACGCAGTACACGCACCGCCCCAGGCAGAATGCGATCGCACCTCCAGCAAAATCTCCCCAGATAGCAACGCTGCTTCCTGCCGTTGATTCCACACCGTGTAGTCAGCCCAGGCAATAGAGTCCGATACAGAAGTTACAGTCATTTTAGTTTGAGCAACTCTTAAATAATACGAATAGGTTTCGGGTTGAGACTTGTCTAACTTATTACCGTCAGGCAAGCATTCCTCCTATTCAACAATTTACCCACGGCTGTTTAAAAAAACGCAAAGTTTATATGAAGTTTTGAAAAATTTTTACCGTGATTTCACGGTTATGTAAATTATACCATAGAGGTATGAAAAAATAAGGTGTATATGCTACTGCCTCCAATCACCGCAATTTACGACCTTTTTAATTTATTTTTATACATTAACTTCAGTATTTTCCTCAAGTCGTCGGCAGGCGTGACTCCCTTACTCATGCGATAATAAGTGGGGTAATTAGGCGATCGTCTGTAGAGCCAAACCCTGTGAGCATCTCTCGTAATTCTAGAAATTTGAGATTTTCGTCTATTTTTGCGACTTCGATCGGAGTAATGGTAGCCGTTTGGGTGCTGAGAGGATTGGAAATTCTCACCTTTATTGCCAGCGGCGTCATCTGGGTATTGCTTCTGCTTTCGATCGTTACCGGCATTTTGAGCTATCTGCAAAATACAAAGTGGTAATTAAAAGTAAGTGGGGGCTTAGAATTAATAAGCCAAAGAAAAGCTGAAGCCTCTGGAACTTAGTTTCTGGAGGCTTAAACTATACAAAGATCGTTAGGAGAAGACCAAAATGCAAGAATACGTATGCACAGCCTGCGGCTACATCTACAAGCCAGGGCAAGGAGATCCAGAGGGAAGCATTCCAGCCGGAACCCCCTTTAGCGATATATCCGCCGAGGATTGGGAGTGTCCCGTTTGCGGGGCAAAGAAAGCGGATTTTGAACAATATGATGAACCATCTGAATAAGTAATTAAAAAGTATCCCGTGTCACAAATATCACTACAAGTTGTAGTAATTGGGGGTGGGGCAGCTGGTTTTTTTGCTGCCATTACCTGTGCCGAAACCCATCCTCACACCCAAGTCACCTTAATAGAAGCGGGCTATCAACCCCTCACCAAAGTGCGCGTCTCCGGTGGGGGTCGCTGTAACGTCACCCACGCTTGCTTCGATCCAGCTGTGTTGGTGCAAAACTATCCTAGAGGAGGCAAAGCTTTGCGGGGTGCTTTCAGCCGATTTCAACCCCGCGATACGGTGGCGTGGTTTGCAGCGCGAGGCGTCCAGCTGAAAACAGAGTCGGATGGACGGATGTTTCCCGTAAGCGATGATTCGGCGACGATTGTAGATTGTTTGATGCAGACGGCTAAGGCAGCTGGGGTAAAACTTCGCACTGGGGTAACTGTTGCTTCAGTCAAGCAGATCCCACCCCCCTGGGTCTCCCCGCCACTGGGGGAAGATTGGGAAGAAATCCCACCCCCCTCTGTCCCCCCGCCACGGGGGGAAGATTGGGAAGAAATTTTATTTGCGGGGGGCAATAAGTTTGAGATCGAGTTGAAATCGGGAGAGAGGTTGAAATGCGATCGCATCCTGCTTGCTACCGGCAGTAACCCAACAGGCTACCAAATAGCCAAAGCATTGGGTCATCACATCGAACCGCCAGTTCCTTCCCTATTTACCTTTAACGTACCCGAACCTAGCCTGAAAGATTTGGCTGGTGTAAGCGTAGATAACGTCCGCGTGCGATTGCAAGTTGGAACCTCACCCCCAACTCCTCTCCCTTCAACAGATAGGGGAGGTAACACCCAATTTGAACAAACTGGCCCAATACTAATTACTCACTGGGGTTTAAGTGGCCCTGCGGTGCTGAAACTCTCAGCTTGGGGTGCCAGAGTGCTACACGATTGCCACTATCAGGCGACATTGCTAATTAATTGGCTTCCTCAGTACAATCCAGAAAGTCTGCGTCAAATGCTATTGAATGTTAAATCTCAGTTGGTACGACGCCAGATTTCCACCAGCTGCCCAGTTCCTCTGCCCCGACGCCTCTGGGAGTATCTAGTCACCCGTGTGGGCATTAGTACAGAAGATAAATGGTCGGGTATATCGAACAAACTCCTCAACCAACTAATTCAAGAACTTACACAAGGCCAATACCAGATTAATGGCAAAGGCGTTTTTAAAGAAGAATTTGTCACCTGTGGCGGCGTCAGCCTTAAAGAAGTAGACTTCAAAACTATGGAAAGCAAATGCTGTGGGGGTCTTTACTTTTCTGGAGAAATTCTGGATATTGATGGCGTAACTGGTGGCTTTAATTTCCAGAGTGCTTGGACAACCGCGCACTTAGCAGGTAACGCAATCGGGGCTAGGGGCTAGAGGCAGAGGGGCAGAGGGGAAAAGAAAAAGATTTCAGATTGAAATTAAATCTAAAATCTAATATTCCTCTGTTGTTCTGTGGGCTTCTGTGGTTCAATTCACTCAAACTCTGAAACAAAATAATGAAATTTAGCGAAATAGTACAAAAACTAGAATCCGTCTCCAATAGCCTGATATCTAACGCAGCAGTCAATCCAGAAATTATTGCTGTTGCACCGATCGATGAGGCACCTATTGGGACTCTCAGTTACATAGAGGGAGCGAAATTTGCGGCTTTTGTGAGAAAAACTTCGGCAAGTGCTTTAATTTTGCCCCAAGACGAAGCGCTACAGAAGGAAGCGATCGAACGGAGTATTGCCTGGATTGCTACAAATGAACCAAGATTATTATTTGCTCAGGCGATCGCTCTTTTCTACAAACCCTTCCGTCCAGATGTAGGAATTCATACCACAGCAGTCATTCATCCTTCAGTACAAATCGGTAATGATGTTTATATCGGCCCCCATGCAGTCATCCAAGCCGGGGTAAAGATTGGCAACTACGTCTGCATTCACCCGAACGTGGTAATTTACCCAGAAGCGCAAATAGGCTCTAGCACAACATTACACGCCAACTGCACCATCCACGAACGCACCCGCATCGGCACAGATTGCATGATTCACAGCGGTGCTGTCATCGGTGCGGAAGGCTTTGGCTTCGTTCCCACACCCACTGGCTGGTTCAAAATGGAACAATCTGGCTGCACGGTGCTGGAAGATGGCGTGGAAGTTGGCTGCAACACTACAATCGATCGACCAGCCGTAGGAGAAACGCGGATAGCACAAAACACGAAAATTGACAACCTGGTACAGATCGGTCACGGCTGTCAGGTGGGTGCAAACTGTGCCTTAGCTTCACAAGTTGGATTAGCTGGTGGCGTGAAGGTGGGAAATCGGGTGTTGTTGGCGGGACAGGTGGGAATAGCGAATCAGGCTCATATTGGAGATGGTGCGATCGCCACAGCCAAAGCAGGGATTCACAGCGACGTAGAGCCCGGTGCGATCGTAACTGGCATTCCAGCCATTCCCCACAAAGTTTTTCTGAAAGCAGCAGCCATCTATAGCCGCCTTCCAGAAATGTATCAATCTCTTAAACAAATCCAGCGTCGTTTGAGTGACAAGCAATCATCGGAAAAATCGGGAAAATCGCACTGAATTAGTAGGGTTTCCCTCACTCTCCCAATTCATGCTTTAAGGCATCATAGAGTCATGGAAAGAGACGCAAAGCTTAATCACCGCAACGGTTTACAGCGACGATAGCGGATCTCTTGCCAATTCTTGATTAATGTTAAGCTGCTCCTGGGCTAAATTTTACAGTCAATTTAATGAAATTATTGTGGGATGGGCATCTTGCCCGTCCCTAACTACAATTTAGATGCGTAGCAGCTTACCACTCAGTTAATCCAGTCACAGCTAATATCCTACTCATGAGTAGATGACTTATTGTGTTTGGAACCACCTTGACTATGCAGCAAGTAACTACTAGCAGCAATCAGTAGAATCGCAATAGCTAAATAGAGTACCTCTAGGTATGTTGTAATTGGCATTCCCGCCACTTGTTTAAAAATCCTCACTACTAGCACCATTACAATGACCTTTAAAATCTTATCTTTTAGTTCATCTAACGAATGAATTTCTAAAATTCTGATTTCCTGATTTGCTCTGCCCACATCAATCTTGGAAATAAATAGTTCGTAGATTCCAAAACTAAAAATCATTAAAACTATTCCGATCAGATAAAGATCGACTGCACCAATGATATTAATCATTACTTTTGTAGTAAATTGAGATAAATTTCCTTCAAATTCCCCGTAGAGTTTAACGGCTTCAATTATTTCCAAGCTGCCCAGCCAGAATAAATTGATTACACTAATTAACCCGAACAATACAGGTACGATCGCCAAAAATCTAACACCCCACAGCAAATTTTCTGTAATTTGCTCGACTTTTTTACTAAACCGCATATATTACCCCTAAAATCAGATCTGCTGATTGTACCATAAAAGTTTTGTGTTTTTAGTTTATGTAAGACATTTCGTAGCAATACTCGATACATCTCACGTTTGGCATCCTAAAGCGTGGCACTAGGTATTTGGGGGATTAGAAACTGGGGACTAGCGACTGGGAAGATAATTTTAAGTATACTTAAGTATTTTAAATTACCCATTGCTAGTCCCCAGTACCAAAATAAAAAAACGATGGCGCTAGTCCAAGTGCGGAATGTGGGCTAAAATCCCAATTTTTCCAAGACGGGATGAGTGGAGACAATGTGTCGATCTAAACCAAGTTGCTTTGGCTCAATTCCCAGCGCTAAAGCAACCAATTGCGGTAAATGTAGCACAGGCAAACCCAGCTTACGCGAAATCACCTTTTCCACTTCTGGTTGACGAGAATCTAAATTGAGGTGGCACAATGGACAAGGCGTTACCATACAATCGGCACCAGCGTCAATAGCCTCCTGAATATGCGCCCCAGCCATTTTAAAAGATTGAGTGGTGGCATAGCTGGAAAGAGGCCAGCCGCAACACTGAGTCCGCCCTCTGTAATATATAGGTGTCGCCCCAACTGTCCGGAACACATTTTCCATTGATTCTGGCTGGAAGGGGTCGTCAAAAGGTATGGACTTTTGAGCCCGCAGGAGATAACATCCATAGAAAGCGGCACACTTGAGATTGCTTAGTTTGCGAGTAACTCGTTTTTGCAGTTCTTCTAAACCGTAATCTCCGACTAAAACCCACAGAAGATGTTTGACATCGGTGCTGCCGCGATAAGGCGAACAACCCTCTTTTTTCAATAATCCGTTAATCTGTTCTAAGTAGGCTGGGTTTGTTTGCTGAGATTCCTTGAGCCTTTCGTCCACATGACCGATAACGCCCTGACAGGTGCTGCAATGGGTGAGTAGTGGCAGGTTCAATTCCTCGGCTAGGGCAATATTGCGGGCATTGACAGTATCTTCCAACAGCTGAGATTCTTCCTTAAAAGTGCCGGAACCACAGCAGGAAGCTTTTTTCAGCTCGATCAGCTCAATACCCAGTGCTTGGGTGAGGGCTGCTGTGGATTGGTATAGTTCCCGGCAGGCACCTTGGGCAACGCAGCCGGGAAAGTAAGCATATTTAAGTGTCATTTGTCAAGTATATTTGGTAAAGTGTCAGAGATGGCGGTACTGGCTCTTATTCTACGATCGCTTGTTGAGGGGTGAGGCGATCGGGAATCGGCGATCGGGAAAAGGGAAAATTTTGGCCTGCTACCGAGTCCCTAGTGCCTACGTTTGGTGTCAGTAAAAAAATTGGCTAGATCTCGATGAGAGCGATCGCTATATTCAGATAAGATTAAGAAATGCTTAGAACCATATTTCCCAGCGAGGAAGTTCGGGCAACTGCGATAAGGGATTAATATGAGCGAACAGGAAATTTTTCAGAAAGTTCAAAAGATTGTGGCAGAGCAATTGAGCGTTGAAGCCACCGACGTCAAACCAGAAGCCCATTTTACCAACGATCTGGGGGCTGATTCCCTGGATACGGTAGAACTGGTGATGGCCTTAGAAGAAGAGTTTGATATCGAAATTCCCGACGAAGCGGCAGAAAAGATTTTGACGGTTCAACAGGCTGTAGACCACATCAACGAAAAAGTTGCCGCATCGGCATAAAAGATACCATTATCCCTAAAATCGTGGAGAGGCACATACCCTGCCCTGCCTTTCCTCCTGCCACCAAGCCCAGGACAGCTATGGTGGGGGTCTCCAGGCAGGAAGACAGATGACAGATTTTGAAGGTAAGCGCGTTGTTATTACTGGTCTGGGCGCGATTACACCCATTGGCAATACCTTAGCTGAGTATTGGGAAGGATTGTTAAGCGGACGCAACGGCATTGGGCCGATTACCTTGTTTGATGCGTCCCGCCATGATTGCCGCATCGCAGGCGAAGTGAAGGGTTTTGACCCCCATGACTACATGGATCGTAAGGATGCCAAACGCATGGATCGCTTTGCCCAGTTTGCAGTTTCTGCAAGCAAGCAAGCGATAAGAGACGCCCAGTTTGTCATAAACGAACTGAACGCAGAACAGGTAGGCGCGATCATTGGCACCGGCATTGGCGGTCTGAAGGTACTGGAAGATCAGCAAGAAATATACTTGACAAAAGGGCCAGATCGCTGTAGTCCCTTTATGATTCCCATGATGATCGCCAACATGGCAGCCGGTTTAACCGCTATTCACACGGGCGCTAAAGGGCCAAACTCCTGCTCGGTAACCGCCTGTGCCGCTGGTTCCAATGCGATCGGGGATGCCTTTCGCCTGATCCAGCGGGGATACGCCCAAGCCATGATTTGCGGTGGCACGGAAGCAGCAGTAACACCTCTATCTTTAGCGGGATTTGCAGCAGCGCGAGCGCTATCGAAGCGCAACGACGACCCGGCCCATGCCTCTCGTCCATTCGATCACGATCGCGATGGATTCGTCATGGGCGAAGGAGCCGGTATTCTCCTATTGGAAGAACTGGAACACGCCCTCAGTCGCGGGGCCAAGATTTACGCCGAAATAGTCGGCTACGGCATGACCTGCGATGCCTACCACATGACCTCCCCAGTACCAGGTGGAGAAGGAGCTGCCAGGGCAATCCAGCTGTGTTTGAAAGACAGCGGTCTTACTCCAGAACAGGTTAGCTACATCAACGCCCACGGCACCAGTACATCAGCTAACGATGTCACCGAAACAGCAGCAATAAAAAAAGCCTTGGGAGACCATGCCTACAAAGCGGCCATTTCCTCGACAAAATCGATGACAGGTCATCTTTTGGGCGGTTCTGGTGGTATTGAAGCAGTTGCTACCGTCATGGCGGTAGCTAATGACCGAATTCCACCAACGATTAACTTAGAAAACCCCGATGTCGAGTGCGACCTAGATTATGTCCCCAACCAAAGTCGCGCCCAAAAAGTAGAAGTGGCACTGTCCAATTCTTTTGGTTTCGGGGGCCACAACGTCACCTTAGCATTTAAAAAGTACGCCTCTAATGGGTAATCGGGACTGGGGACTGGGGAAGTGGGGATTCACTCCCCCACTCCCCCGCTCCCCCGCTCCCCCACTCCCCCGCTCTCCCCTAGCCCCTCTTAAAACCACTTGCCCATCAAACTCCCTAATGGGATGATGGGGATACTGTTTTGGGGCGATCCAGAGTACCCATATTTCAGCTTACCTACCAAGTTTTCGATCGTCGTTAAAAGAAGAGATTATGGCCGTTGCAACCCAATCACTCCAAGAGCTTTGCATTAACTCCATCCGCTTTCTGGCGATTGACGCCGTAGAGAAAGCAAAATCGGGCCATCCAGGACTGCCGATGGGCGCAGCGCCGATGGCGTTTGTGCTGTGGGATAGCTTTATGCGGTATAACCCAAAGAATCCCAAATGGTTTAACCGCGATCGCTTCGTGCTATCAGCTGGACATGGCTCAATGCTACAGTACGCCCTGCTCTACCTGACTGGCTACGACAGCGTAACCATAGAAGACATCAAGCAGTTCCGTCAGTGGGAATCCAAAACCCCCGGACACCCCGAAAACTTTATGACGGCGGGCGTGGAAGTCACAACTGGGCCACTAGGTCAAGGAATTGCCAATGGAGTAGGTTTGGCAATAGCGGAAGCGCACCTTGCTGCTAAATTTAACAAACCCGATGCCAAGATTGTTGACCACTACACTTATGTGATTTTGGGTGATGGTTGCAACATGGAAGGCATTTCTGGTGAAGCTTGTTCCTTCGCAGGACACCTGGGATTAGGTAAACTCATCGCTTTATACGACGACAACCATATCTCCATCGACGGTTCTACTGATATAGCATTCACCGAAGATGTTTCCAAACGGTTTGAAGCTTATGGTTGGCACGTCCTCCACGTCGAAAATGGCAATACCGATTTAGAAGGAATTGCCAAAGCAATTGCAGCAGCCAAAGCTGTCACCGATAAACCGACCATGATTAAGGTGACAACCACCATCGGTTACGGTTCTCCCAACAAAGCAAACACCGCTGGCGTTCACGGCGCTGCTTTGGGTGCAGACGAAGTAAAACTGACTCGCGAAAAACTGGGTTGGGAATACGAACCTTTCGTAATCCCAGAAGATGCCCTCAACCATACACGCAAAGCAGTCGAACGCGGCGCAGGCTACGAAACCGACTGGAACAAGACCTTTGCCGACTACAAAGCTAAATATCCTCAAGAAGCCGCTGAATTTGAACGTTATATTAGCAGCAAATTGCCCGACGGTTGGGATAAAGTACTACCCAGCTACACCGCTGAAGACAAAGCACTCCCCACCCGCAAACACTCGGAAAACTGCCTCAACAAACTGGCAGGGGTTTTACCTGAACTAATTGGTGGTTCGGCTGACTTAACCCACTCCAATCTTACCGAAGTCAAGGGCAAAGGCGACTTTCAGAAAGGTCAATACCAAAACCCCAACATCCACTTTGGCGTGCGGGAACACGGTATGGGCGCAATCTGTAATGGCATAGCGCTGCACGGTTCTGGATTAATTCCCTACGGCGCTACCTTCTTGATCTTCACAGATTATATGCGGGCTGCCATCCGCTTATCCGCCTTGTCCCAAGCAGGGGTGATTTGGGTGATGACCCACGATTCGATCGGACAAGGTGAAGATGGCCCGACCCACCAACCGATCGAAACTCTGGCTTCTCTGCGTGCTATTCCTAACCTGACTGTGATTCGCCCCGCAGATGGAAACGAAACCTCTGGGGCTTATAAAATTGCGATCAAAAAAGCTAAGCAAAACGATCCCACCCTGTTAGCTTTCACCCGTCAGAATGTCCCCAACTTGGCAGGTACTTCGATTGAGGGCGTGGCAAAAGGTGGATACATCGTCGTTGATTCCGATGGTACACCGGATATTATCCTGATTGGTACTGGTTCAGAATTGAGCCTCTGTGTCACCGCCGCTGAGAAACTCACGGCAGAAGGTAAGAAAGTCCGTGTCGTCTCGATGCCCTCAACAGATATCTTTGATGCACAGGATGCAGCTTATAAGGAGTCTGTTCTGCCCTCATCTGTCACCAAGCGTTTGTCTGTAGAAGCTGCTAGCAGTTTCGGCTGGCATAAGTATGTTGGTATGGGGGGAGATTGCGTTAGTATCGATCGTTTTGGTGCTTCTGCGCCTGGTGGAGTTTGTCTGGAGAAGTTTGGCTTTAGCGTTGATAATGTTTTAGCTAAAGCTAAGGCATTGTTGGGTTAATAGTTTTATTAGCAACATTTGGCAGGCATCTTGCCTGTAATACTTGTGGGGTGGGCATCTTGCCTGCCTTTTTTTTTACGCAGAGGTTCGCAGAGGAGGATTAATTATAGCAACCGCTTTCGTCGGTTAAGCCATAAATCTGGGGAGGGGGCTAGGGGCTAGGGGCGAAGCATTCGGGCATATAATTTATTGGTTAAAACCGAAGATTTACTACCCGAATGCTTCGCCCCTACTGTCAAGAGTCGCCTTGGCAGTTGCTATAGTTGATGAATGAGGGGGAAGTTATGCAGGAAGTTTGGGGGGAGAGAGAGCAACTTTTAGATCGGATCACAAAAATCGTAGAATATTTGATGCAAAAGGATACTACTTATCAGTATTACCTAGATAAAGATAAGGCAATTCAAATGATATTTAAATACTATTACGAGAAAGTTTCTCTGGAGGAACTGAAAGCTATGTCTGATTTTAAATTAACAGGTTTTATTGAGGGAGATATGATGACTCTGCTATTGATTGAAGGGGAAGATGATATAGACCTAAAAGCAACACCGTATGGTTAGATATGTTTAATTCCTGAGCAAAAGACTGATTATTAGTTTACATAACTTAATATAATGATTAGGGACATGGCGATCGCGTTATAATTTGCAATGCACTATATTAATATAGTACAATTGTACTAATCCGATACCAAATGACTATTTTTACTGAGAGGCAGTATGAAAGCGGAGCTTCTCAAGAGATTATTTAGAGCGATCGCAAGTTCAGACCAAGCGGCGATTGACAAACTCACATACGTAGTTATAGAGGAAGAACGCAGTAGGGGACACACTCTCTTAGCTGACCAATTAGAGAATATTACCAAAAAGAGCCAGAAAGAGAAGTCTACCAAGCCCAGCAAACCCGCTTCTTCAGTACCAGAAAACTTACAGGCATTAACTGAATTACCAACCAGTAAGCGATTTAATCTTCCCCTGGTGACAATTATACCAAGGGAGAAATTGCGGCATCACATGGTATTGCCGGAAAATATTGAGAAACGTTTCTGCCGAATTGAGCGTGAATATGCAGCAAGAGATAGGTTGGCTCATCATGGACTGCGTTACAGGCAAAAAATACTGCTGTATGGCCCTCCTGGCTGTGGAAAGACGCTAGGAGCAGAGCGTTTAGCTTGGAATACGGGTTTACCACTCCTGAAAGTGCGATTTGATGCAATGGTGTCGTCTTTTTTAGGCGAAACTGCCAGCAATTTGCGACTTGTATTTGAGGATGTCTCAAAAAATCCATGTTTGTTATTTCTTGATGAATGTGACTCAATTGCTAAATCTCGCGAGGATACTCAGGAAGTAGGAGAAGTCAAGCGAGTAGTAAATACATTCCTTCAGATTTTGGATGAATATGAACCGTCTTCTGGTTTGTTGGTAGCCGCTACGAACCTCAACAAATCTCTTGACACTGCCCTTTGGAGAAGATTTGACGACTTGATAGAAGTACCCAAGCCTGGAGAAAACGAGCTAGAATTTATACTAAAGCAAACACTATCTGCAATTGAAGTAGGGTCTATTAACTGGTCTGCCATCATTGAGCAAATGAAAGGCTTTTCTGCTGCTCAAGCTGTAAGGGTAGCACAAGACGCGGCTAAACGAGCAATCCTCGATCGAGAGGGATTAGTGATTCAAGAGCATTTAGAAGAGGCTATTGCTGAAATCAAAGTTTCCTAGAATTACGTTTTGGTGTTTGGAGAAAAAAATGGTTGAAGGTTCTCAGGGTTTTCCACATATCAATCTTAGATTGACAACAGAGGGACGTGCTGTAACAACAGGAGGTGCTGGAAAAAAGAATCCCATAACAGTTGTTAATCTTGGTAATCGTCAGGGACACGGAAGTAAACTTCAGACTTCAGTAGAATCTTTAATATTTTCTTGGCAAGAAACTCAAAAAGAACGAGAGCGAGAAGGGAAGCCGCTACTACCTGAAAACGCTAAACCGATCATTTTACAGATCGATCCTATTTCTTTTGATGCAGAGGATTTAAGAAAGTATGGCATTGAGGTTATCGCTGAATTAGAAGATGGTTACATCATAGGTGCTTCTACCAACGATCCAGAATTTAGTGATCTACAAAAAAAGATAGAAAAATTCATCAAGGAACAACGTGGTGGCAATAAAGTTGCAGAGATATGGGAAATTTTAGATGGAACTAGGCGACCAGAATACATCCTATCATCAGAATTACTGAATAAATGGAATCAGATTAGAGATGAAAACACATATATTTTAGATGTAGGAGTTGCCTGTGTAGGCATTAAGTCTCAATTACCTGATTGTCCCGAAAAAAATCCCGCTCAAAGTACTGAAAAATTTACCCAGCGAGTCAATAACTGGATAAACAAACGTGACTTAACATACCAGCAATGGGATGATATAAAGTCCAAAAGAGAAGATGAATTTATAAATTTCATTCAAGAAAGCAAGGGACAAATTCTAAATATTGTTGATGGACATATTCCTAAATCTGCTGAACTTCCAGATAGTTTTTCCTGTCGAGTTCAAATTTCAGGTAAGGCATTAAAAGATTTAGTTTTCAACTTCCCCTATATTTTTGATGTTAGCTTACCTGATGATATTGCCGAATTTAATGAAATAGAAACTGGAGCTAATGTTGATAATTCCGATTTTCAACTAGAGCCACCAGAATCAAATGCTCCCAAGGTATGTGTTATAGATAGTGGTATTCAAGAAAGTCATTTTCTTTTAAAGTCAGCTATTGATTCCCACAATTCAAGGTCTTGGGTTCCTAGTGAAACGAATAAAACTGCTGACTACGTTAGCAACGGTGGACATGGAACTAGAGTAGCGGGTGCAGTGCTTTATCCAAGGACTATACCTCATAGTGGTAATGAAAAAGCTGTTTGCTGGATTCAAAACGCAAGAGTTCTTGATGTTAATTGTAAACTACATGAGCAACTATTTCCACCTTATATATTGGGGGATATAGTGGAATTTTACCACAATTCAATAGGAACAAATAGGTTAATAAAAACAAGAATTTTTAATCATTCTATTACTGGTTCTGTTCCTTGCCGAACGCAATATATGAGTGCTTGGGCAGCTGCTATTGATAATTTGACCTGTGAAAATGACATCCTTTTTATTGTGTCAGCGGGAAATTTACCTCTAGATACTAAAATTGGCTTTACAAGGTTATCTATTAGAGAACATCTTGCTGCAAATCGTCCCTGCCCAGATTATTTGTTAGAAGATTCATGTAGAATAGCTAACCCTGCACAAAGTTTTCAAGCCTTAACAGTTGGCTCTATTGCCTTAAATTCTTATCATGCGCCACCATATTCTTCCATTTCACAGAAGGATAAAACTTCAGCCTTTTCATGCTCTGGATTAGGAATTTGGAATACTATTAAACCAGAAGTAGTTGAATATGGTGGTGATTTAGTAAAAGATGAAGGTACACCACCTAATATTATTTTCCATAAAGATGTATCTCCCGAATTAGTACGGTCAACTTTGAATGGTGGCCCAGCCATTGGGTCTGATAAAGTTGGTACTTCTTTTGCTGCACCAAAAGTTACTCATATTGCGGCGCGTCTAGCTGCTGAGTTACCTAATGAAAGTTGCCTTCTTTACCGTGCATTAATAGTACAATCCGCAAGATGGCCAGAATGGACAATGACAGAAGACGTTAATAAATTGCACGTTCTTCGTCAAATTGGTTATGGACTTCCTAATGTCGATCGCGCTTTGGGTAATGCGCCCAATCGAATCACTTTGATGACAACTGGAGAACGCCGGATTGTTGCTAAACAAGCTCATGTTTACCAAGTAAAACTGCCAGAAAAATTACGTTCTCCAGGAGAGAATTTTAAGATTCTTGTAGAAGTTACTTTATCGTACAAAGCACAACCACGCCGAACTCGCAGGAATCGCCGAAAATATCTTTCTACTTGGCTTGATTGGGAATGTAGTAAGAAAGGAGAAGAGCCAAAACGTTTTCTAGCTAGAGTTTTAAAAGAAAGTGAGGCTTCAGAAGATTCTGAAAAAGGAGAGGGACTTTTTAAATGGATGCTGGGTAAACAAAATAATCACGGAATAATTAAAGATGTCTCTAGAAGTGCAGGAACCATTCAGAAAGATTGGACTATTGTCAATTCCTTTGAACTCACAGAAGCATTTTCTATTGCAGTAGTTGGACACGAAGGTTGGAATAACGATCCAGAAGCTAGTGTTCCCTACTCTCTAGTTGTTAGTTTTGAAGCAATACAAGCTGATATCGAGATTTATGCTCCCGTGGCCGAAGCTCAAGTGCCAATAGAGGTTGAGCAACAAGTAGAAATTCAATCGATGGTGGGTATCTGATGCGATCGCCATCCTAATTCCAACTGCAAAATCATCATTAGCCATAAAACGCTTAATCTTTCCCCAACTTTGTACCGCAATTTTTGCAAAATTTAGCGTCAGCATCGTGAACAGACAAAGTGCAAGTAGGACAAATAGTCTCAATTTGATTAGTATCTTTAACAAGTTGCTTGATTAAATCCCCCACTTGCTTGGGAATCAGTGCAATCCCCGTAAAAATCATCATCACTGTGAAGAGGCGACCCGCTTCTGAAGTTGGAGTAACATCCCCAAACCCAACAGTTGTCATTGTGACAACGGAAAAATAAAACGCATCCAAAAAAGTACTGAACCTTTCAGTATTGACAGGGTGTTCAAATTTATATATTAATCCTGAATAAACAAAGATAATCGCAAATATAGTAAATATTATTTCCGTTAAGATTACGCTATCTTTACTCCTCAAATTACCGGGTGAATTTTGAATTTCTATAAATCTGAACATCCGCAAAATTCTAACCAAGCGAAAGATCCGGATAAAGCTGATGTAAAACCATCCAGTGAAGAAAGATAGGATAGCTATTAAATCAATCGCCGAGTAAAAACTAAACAAATATTTTAGCTTATTCTCAGCACACCAAAAACGCAATAAATACTCTAATGCAAATATCAGTAATATTACAGAATCTATTAAGTTCAACTCATCCCGTAGATTTTCGGGGATTTTATAGGTCTCGATCACAAATATCGCTGACGATAATAGCACCAAACCTGTAATAATTAAATTAACGATTCTGCCGGTTAGCGTTTGAATGTCTTCAAAGTAAAAGGAAATCTTTTGCCGTAGCAACATGGGTTAAATTTACCAATCGTTCTTTGACAAAGCGCAGATCGAGTTAAGGAATCCTTAGTCGATCGGGCCAATTTAGCGTAAAAACCTTGTCTTAGCTGCTATAGAAGCATCTCTGGCTTAGCATAATCGCCGCTTTGAGTGTGTAAGCTTTATTCGTAGGCAGAAGACTGTGGCCAGCCAGCACGGGGCGTAGTACTCAATAGATACAGCAGGCTACCGTAAATACAACTACCCTAAGAAGTAAAATTTCTTCCCCGTCATCTGACAAATTGAATAAACTTGGGTTATGCACATCTTAATTTACTCATACAACTATCACCCAGAGCCGATCGGCATCGCACCTCTGATGACCGAACTGGCAGAAGGTCTGGTCAAGCGCGGTCACAAAGTCCGCGTGGTCACCGCCATGCCCAACTATCCAGAACGCCGCATTTACCCTGGATACCGGGGTAAATTCTACATGACCGAAGTAATAAACGGCGTCACCATTCAGCGCAATTTTGTCTTGATTCGCCCCAAGCCGAGTCTGCTCGATCGAGTGCTGCTGGATGGTAGCTTTGTAGTTACCAGCTTCCTACACGCGCTCAAAGGTCAGCGACCGGATGTCATTTTGGCAACTGTTCCGCCCCTGCCAGTCTGCCTGCCAGCTGCCCTTGTGGGGTGGCTTCGCGGTTGTCCGGTAGTTTTGAACGTTCAGGATATTCAACACGAAGCCGCAGTCCATGTCGGTTTGCTCAAAAACAAAACAGTAATTCGCGCCTTTGAAGCGCTGGAAAAATTTGCCAACCGGACAGCAGCCAAAATCAGCGTCATTGCTGATGGGTTTGTCGAAAACTTACTTGGAAAAGGCGTTCCACCTGAAAAAATAGAGCTGATTCCCAACTGGGTCGATGTCAATTTCATCCGTCCCTTACCAAAAGAAAACAATCCCTTCCGGGCAGCTCATCAACTTAATGGTAAATTTGTCGTACTCTACTCCGGTAATATTGCGCTCACCCAAGACTTACGAAATGTTATTAAAGCAGCAGCCTTGCTGCGTCATATCCCTAAAATTGTGTTTGCGATCGTGGGTGAAAAGCAAGCCCTGGAGCGAGTTGAGTACTATTGCCAACTAGACGGAGCTGATAACGTCAAACTCCTACCATTTCAACCCCGCGAACAATTGCCAGAAATGCTTGCTGCGGCTGATGTGGGGTTAGTGACCCAAAAGTCTAATGTAATTGCCTTCAACCTGCCGTCAAAAATTCCTGTGCTGCTTGCTTCCGGTCGCCCGATTATCGCTGCCGTACCTGACACGGGTACGGCAGCTAAAGCAGTGCAACAAAGCGGCGGCGGTTTGGTGGTTACCCCTGAAGACCCCAAAGCCTTAGCATCTGCTATTGAAGGACTGTACAACAATCCTGACAAAGCTGAAATGCTGGGTCGTCAAGGCAGACAGTATGCTGTTGAATATTACTCGTTTGAACAAGCCTTGAATCGTTATGAGGCACTGTTTGCATCTTTAAAGCACTCATCCAGGGTAAAAGCGGAATCTGTTGCCAAGGTAGGAGCAGATGCTTAATCTTTATGTTCCAGGGTGCGTCACCTTCTATGACTCAGAAACGATAAGATAAACAAATAAATCAATCATAGGACTGCCTTTGATGATGTGCTATTTGTGCTAAGGAGTTAGCTAAACTAATGCGCGATCGGGTAATATCCTGGTTAGCAGATCACGTTCCCGATTCCCGGCTCCAGCATATTCTCAGAGTTGAGCAGATGTCGGTCGAATTGGCTGGCTATCACAATCTGGATGTGGCCAAAGCCGCTCAAGCTGGGTTGATGCACGATTTGGCCAAATATTTCAAACCCCAAGTTCTGTTGCAAATGGCACAGTCTGAAGGTTTAGAACTCGATCCGGTAGATGAGGCAAATCCGCATCTACTGCACGCAGAAGTAAGTGCGATCGTTGCCAGAGATCGGTTTGGGGTTCAAGATGAAGAAATATTGCAGGCGATCCGGAATCATACCTTGGGCAGATTCGGTATGAGCTTGCTGAGTTGTACCGTGTTTCTAGCTGATAGTCTGGAGCCTGGACGTGGCAACTCTGGGGAGTTGGAGGCTTTGCGACAAGAAAGTCGGCAAAATCTCTACCAAGCTGTATGGGGAACTTGCGATTATTCACTGAAATATTTGATAGAAACCCATCGTTTAATTCACCCTAGAACGATACTGACTAGGAATTGGGCTATGCAAATAGCCAGCAAAAAAGTGCTTAGTGGTATAGCATAGCGGTTAAAATTTAGCAAATTTATTTAGAATAAAGAGAGTGTTGGATTCAAGAATTGGTAAAAGCCAGAGAAATTCTTTACCTTTAGAACTCGATAAGGATCGAGCCATTTAATGCCTGATCACATCAAAACCGTAGATTCCGCTTACCCAACAGTATTGACAAATCCTAGTGCTGCTAACCCAGCCGGATCGAGGCAAGATGCCAGCCGGGAACTGGCTTTGAAGATGGTTGAAGCCGCCAGCGATCGCAAAGGAGGTGATATTGTCTTACTCCGAGTGTCAGAAGTTTCGTATCTGGCAGATTATTTTACGATCGTCACCGGCTTTTCAAGAGTGCAGGTACGGGCTCTTTCCCAAGGGATTCAAGAGAAGGTAGAACGAGAGTTGCAACGTCTTCCCCTCCGAATTGAGGGACAAGCGGAGGGAAGTTGGGTACTCCTAGACTACGGCGATGCGATCGCGCACATCTTGATACCCAGCCAGCGAGAGTTCTATAATCTGGATGCGTTCTGGGGCCACGCAGAACGGATCGATATCCAAATTCAAACTTAGGAAGTAGCCGAAGTAATGCAAGAGTGGATTAGCAAAATGATGGAGTCTTCTGTTTCTGTATGCCCAGTTCCATCTGAACAGCTACCCATCAACGAGTACCAAGAATTGAAGGATTCTTGGTACTTTAGTTGGGGCACTCTTGATTGGGCCACTTATATCAAGAAGATGGTTTGGGTATGGGGTTGGAGTTGGTTGCTCGCAGGCCCTGTGGCATCGGCAAGTTTTGCCCCTCAGAAGGCTTTAGGCCAGTTTATCTTGTGTGGCGCGGGTCTATCTACTTTGTTGATGGGGTTAGCGATGCTGCGGCTATACTTAGGCTGGACTTATGTGCGCGATCGCTTGGCCGATACCACAGTAGTATATGAAGAGTCAGGCTGGTACGATGGGCAATGCTGGACTAAACCTCCAGAAATTCTCACTCGCGATCGGCTGATTGCGACTTATGAGATTCAACCTATTCTTGGGCGGCTGAAGCTAACCTTTGGACTGCTAGTGCTATTTCTCTGCATCGGCGGCTTCATTTGGATTCTTCTTTAGATCTGTCAGCCATCAGGGGAATTGGGTGCCGAATCCTGAGTCGGAAGTCTTTATTCAAAACTCAAAGTTTTTTAAACAAGCTCAAGGAATTATTCGTATGCGGCGTCAACCTGGCCCCCCTTGTCCTCCCCCGCTAATTCCTAAGAGGAATATAGTGGTGGTTCCAAAGGGGAAAGACAGATGACAAGGGGAAAAAGAACTCAATCAGCCGAACTAGAAGTGACGCTGCTTCGGGAAGGCATTGTTGAATCAACACATCGCGTCCAGGCCGTTGTTTGTGACGATCGCGGACGCATACTATCAGTGGCAGGCAACGCCGAAACGGCGACTTTTGCCCGATCGGCTCTCAAGCCTTTCCAAGCACTGGCTGTTACCGCGATCGGCACGCTAGAACGGTACGGTCTGACAGATAGAGATTTAGCAATTATCTGTAGTTCCCACCTGGGCAAAATTGAGCAGGTACGCCAGGTTTTTAACGTCCTTTGGCGCTGCGATATCGACCCGTCGGCACTCCAGTGTCCGATCCCGGCTGGTAAAGAAAGTCCCCTGCAATATAATTGCTCCGGCAAACACGCGGGGATGCTAGCTATCTGCCAGCAACGAAATTGGCCTCTCAATACTTATTTGCAGCGCAACCACCCGGTTCAACAGCTAATTTTGAGCAAAGTGGCCGAATTGCTGCGGATGCCAGGGGAAGAGTTTATTAACGCCCACGATGATTGCGGGGCTCCGACCTATTTCATGCAGCTGGGGCAAATGGCTTCGTTGTACGCCCAGCTGTCCTCCGGTACAAATTTGGATATGGAGCGGATTGTCCGCGCTATGACTCATCACCCAAATTTGGTGGCAGGTATTGGGGAATTTGATACGGAACTGATGCGACAGACTCAAGGGGAACTCGTAAGTAAGGGTGGAGCCGAAGGGATTGAGTGCATTGGCAGAGTGGGCGAAGGCATGGGTCTGGCAATTAAGGCGATCGATGGCGCTAAGCGGGCCAAATACGCGGTGGCTATTCACCTGCTCAGGCAAATGGGCTGGATTACTCCAACCGTTGCAGAATCTCTCTCTGAAACCTTTATGGCCTTGGGAAAATACAAGCGTTTAGAAGTTGTTGGAGAATTATCGCTAATTTAGTTGCAAGTTTTCTAAACTTGTGTTTATACTAGAGAGAGCGACGCGGGATAGAGCAGCCTGGTAGCTCGTCGGGCTCATAACCCGAAGGTCAGTGGTTCAAATCCACTTCCCGCCACCAAATACAAAATAAAAAGAAGCTCTGCAATATAAAATAGTTGCAGGGCTTCTTTTTATGGTGATGAGGAGGGCTAAAAATATCTTTTCTTATCTGCGTTTATCTGCGTTTATCTGTTTTCATCTGCGGTAAAATTTTAACCCATGATTCCCACAGACAATGCCGATGTAACCGAATATGATATAGCAACCGCTCTCGTCGATTAGGACAGTAGGGGCGAAGCATTCGGGTAGTAAATGTTCGGTTTTAACCAATAAATTATCTGCCCGAATGCTTCGCCCCTACCGCAGATTTATGGCTTAACCGCCAAGGCGGTTGCTATATTACTCAGCAGACAGAATCCAAAGCTTGACACTCCCACCCCTAAAGGGGATGGGATTCTTAAGACATTTCGATCTTAATATCCCTATCGCTAGGGTTTCCGGGCGCAATCTTTTTGCCTTAAAAAAGGTGGGCTGCTAGTTAGAGTCGATAGAGGCATTGCTACCTCTACCTCTCCTTCAGAACCGGACGTGAGACTTTCACCTCATCCGGCTCCTTGATAACTCCACCCTTGTCATGGGTACGATTCAAAACGGA